>Ga0209254_10001813_pt1 | contig 19270 bp, 14 predicted proteins | sample FrelakmetDIP11DI_FD_187148 | JGI IMG/M metagenome (GOLD analysis project Ga0209254, IMG submission 187148) | Freshwater lake sediment microbial communities from the University of Notre Dame, USA, for methane emissions studies - DIP11 DI (SPAdes)... | ecosystem: Environmental > Aquatic >...
ATTTCATCGCCGCTGACTGCAGGCGTTCAGGCGATACAATGCGCTTTTGGAGCGCAATTAAGAAGCCGAAAGGGGCTGGGGTCGTGCCAGGATTGGGCAGGTTGGCGAATTTTGGACACAGCTCCCCCAACCCCCTTACCTAAAATTTCACGCCGAGACTGAAGTGATTTCCGCACCTCCGTGTAGCCGATCCACCACCTTCCCCAACGCCCTTTGCCACCACCGCCACGCCGTCGTCCGGTTACAGGCGAAGCGCCGGGCGATGTCCTTCCATTCCCATTCCTCGGCCCGCATCCACACCAGATGACGTTCCTCCTCGGTCAGCCACAGCACCCAACGCATGGTTTCTTCCATGCGGTCGATGGCCTCCGGAGAGGGCGGGAAGCGCAACACCCGATCGTCATCGGCGTAGCGCTCCCAGGGCTCTCGCTTGATCGCTGGCCAGGTGTTGAAATAGCCTTGTACCCGGACGGCGGGCAACCGATGGGCGGTTTCCGCGGCCTCCCGAAAACGCTCGGCCACCCGATCACTCGTCCACTCAACCATGAGACACCTCCCGGCGCCCGTAAAGGCGCTCGGCGATCTGTTTCAGGATCTGCCGCTCGGCCCAGTCCAGTCGCTGATCCTCGGCGCTGATCACCAGGGGTGGGGCAAAACGCAGTGTCGAGCCGTGGGTGTCCTTGACCAGGACGCCACGCTCGGCCAGAGCAAGGCTTATCTGCTTGCCGGTGGCCAGCGACGGGGTGATCCCCGACGGGGCGTGGGGCAACGTCCCCTCGGGCGAGACCTACATCGCCCCGATCGAGGGCAGCGCCGAAGGGACGGTGGCGATCACCGGCTCGCTGCCCGGCCGTGTCCTGGCGCCCGGCGAGTGGCTGGCGCTTCGCTTTCGCGATGGCCGCCTGGTGAAGGTCGAGCCGGAGGGCAGTCCCGCAGCCCGGTGGCTGGACGAGCACCAGATCCAGGCCGCCAAGGCCAAGGGGGACCTCAACTGGTCGAACCTGGCCGAGATCGGGGTCGGCCTCAACCCCAAGGTGGCCAATCTGACCGGGTCGATGCTGTTCGACGAAAAGGCCGTCGGCACGGCCCACGTCGCCCTGGGCAGCAACACCTTCATGGGCGGCCGGGTGACCTCGGCGATCCACTGCGACATGGTCACCCGCAGCGCCACGGTGCGCGTGGACGGCGTGACGGTGATCGATCGCGGCCACCTGTCGAGCGCGGCGTCGAACTGGCAGGAGAACCACGCTCAGATCCGGCTGGAAGGCAGCCCGCTGGCGACGGCGGCCCAGGTGGCCCGCTCGGGTGTCCAGGCGGCGGTGTCGGGCGACTATCGCCTGCAGCGGCTGCTCCGTCCCGAGCCGGGCCGGGTGTCGACCTGCCCGGTCGGCGACGACGCCACGGCCTGGCTGGCCAACTCGATCTACAACCTGCTGCCCGCCGACAACGGCTGGTGCGGCCTCGACGCGCTGGCCGGCCGGGCCAAGCTGGACCGCAAGGTGGCGCAGCATGTGCTGCACGTGATGTGGGTGTATGGGTTGATCAATGCTAGGTCTTAGACCCTAAGGGTTTCAAAAACCCTTAGGGTCTGGGAGAGGGAAGGGATGGACAAAGCGCTGCCACCGTTTTTGCGCCGGCTGAGTGAGGAGCTCGGCTACCAGGTGAGCCGCACCAGGGCGGCCCTGGGCTATGAGCTGTTTGCCATCGACCTGTCTGCCTGGAAGCTGCGCCTGTCAAGCCGGACGCCGGTCATCTGGGCGCAAAAGGCCGACCTGGAAGCGTCGACGCCCCAGCACCTGGCCCAGAGCCTGATGGACGTGGCCCGCGAGCGCAGCCTCGACCGCCAGATCACGCTGGTGCTGCTCGACGGCGAGGGCAAGCCGCTGCGCGAGTATCTGTCCAGCCCGCTGCACAGTTTCGTGGTGCTCGGCTGCGCCGAACAGGAGCAGGTGATCCAGTCGCGGCGGCCCAGCGGCGAGCTGCTGGACCTGATCTCGGCCCAGGTGCCGATCTCCAACCTGGCCCCGTACGAGACCCGGGCGCCGGTGACCGGCAGCCGTTTCTTTGGCCGCGAGTACGAGGTGTCGCGCATCATCGGCAATCCCGACACCAACCACGCCATTCTCGGCATCCGCCGCATCGGCAAGACCTCGCTGCTGCGCGAGGTAGAGCGCCTCTTTCGCGAGCAGGAGGAGGAAGCCTCGGTCATCTATCTCGACTGCAGCGACCTGTTGACTACCGATGACTATATCCGCGAGGTGGTGCGCAAGCTCAATCCGCGCGAGCTGCCCCGGCTGCAGATGCAGCAGTATGTCTTCTACTTTCCCGATTTCCTGGAGCGGATGGCCCGCGCTCAAAAAAGAAAAATCACTTTCTGCCTGGACGAGATCGACAACCTGGTGGTCAGGCAGCGCGGCAACTGGGAGCTGTTTCGCATGTTGCGCGCCTCGTCGAACAAGGGCGCCTGCCGGTATATCATGGCCGGGTTTCGCGAGGCGATGCACGAGCAGTACGTGCTCGACTCGCCCTTTTACAACTTTGCCCAGGAGGTCCGCCTCAGCGAGTTCACCCGGCGCCAGGCCCACGATCTGATCGTCACGCCGATGGAAAACCTGCGCGTCCGCTTTCGCAGCAAGGACGAGGTGGTCGGCCGCATCTACGAAGAGACGGCCGGCCATCCCAACCTGATCCAGTATTATTGCACCATCCTGCTCCGCCGCCTGGACCAGACCGGCGAGCGGGAGATCGGCCCCGAAAGCCTGATCGACGTGTATGCCGACGAGGGCTTTCGCAGCCACCTGCTGACCTCATTCATGCAAAACACCGAGAACCGCGAAAAGGCGCTGGTGTACGCCGTGCTGGCCAGCCTGGAGGAGGCCCACGGCCGCGGCTTTTCCCATCCGTTCATCGACGCCGCGCTCCGCCGGCGGGGCATCGTCCTGCCCCAGGATGCCATCGACGCGGCGTGCAACGTCCTGGCCCTGGCCGGGGTCCTGCACCACAAGGGCAAAGAGTTCTTTTTCACTTCGCCGGTCTTTACCAAGGTGCTGCGCCAGACCTACGACCTCGAGTACCTGTTCCGCAAGGTCAAAGAGGAGGGGTTATGACCCCAGTCTACGCAGATTCCCTGCCGGGAAAAGCCCAGCAGGACGGGATCGACCTGGCGGCCATCTTTCAGAATCCAACTATCCAACGGCGGAACCTGGACCTGGCCAGCCAGGTGGTCCAGGTTGTCCAGGAGGGCAGCTACTGCGCCATCCTCGGCCCGCGCTATTCGGGCAAGACGGGGGTGATCCAGGCGGTGCGGGCGCTGCTCACCGAGCAGTTGCGCTGGCCGTGCGCCTACCTCGACCTGTACGAGCTGGAAGCCACGACCCAGCGCGAGTTTTTTGCCGCCCTGGCCCACCTGACCGCCGAGCGGATCGCCGAGCGCACCGACTGCGAGGTGCCGGCCCTCGATCCGCTGGGGGCGACGAGCGCTGCCTTTCGCAGCTTTCTCACCGACGCCGTCGCCGAAGTGGGCTCGGACCTGGTGCTGATCCTGGATCACCTCGAAGCTCTGCCCAACGACCTGGTGCAGGCGCTGCTCACCTCGCTGCGCGCCGCCTACATGGAGCAACAGACGCTGGACCATCGCCTGCTGGTGGTTGTGTCGGGCGCCCTGAGCCTGGCGGCCCTGACGGTGGGCGAATCGTCGCCGTTTCGCGGCATCGCCCGGCGTGTCTTTGTCGGCGGGCTGTCAGAGAGCGAGAGCGAAACGTTCATCGGCGAGCAGATCGAGGCCGATTGGATCCGGGTATCGGACGCGGCGCGGTACAGCCTGTTCCAGGCCGCCAGGGGCGATCCCAACCTGCTGTGGCGGATCTACCGCAATGCGGTGCAGGTGGCGAGGGCTGCCGCAGCCGGAGCCCTGGAAACCGAGATACTGGAGCAGATCACGACCCGCTTCCTGGACAGCGAGGTGTCGGGCTATGCTCCGCTCCAGGAGGCGGTGCAGGCGATCGAGCAAGACCCGGACCTGGTGCGCAGTGTGCTGCTGCTGCTGGAGCAGGAGATGGTGCCGATGTCGCAGCTGCCGCTGCCCCTGTCGCCCGACCTCGACCCGCTGCGGCTGACCGGGGTGGTGGAAAAGGTCGACGGCGGCCGCTACCGGCTGCGCAACGAGATCTACCGCCGCTTCCTGGCCCAGCACCTGAACCCGGGCCGGGTGGGCCACCTGCTCACGATCTCTGGCCGCTGGGACCTGGCGATCGACTATTTGGAGGCCAGCGTCCAGGCCGGCAGCGACCAGTATCGCTGGGACCTGTTAACTGCAATCATCAACTCGATGTACGCCTCGGAGGATGTGAGCCGGGCAGCCCATTTCCTGATCCGCGGCCTGTCGGCTGCCTTTGGCATCGGCGAGGCGCAGGTGTGGTACGCGCCGACCCACGAGATGAGCCTGCACCTGGTCGCCCACACGTCAACGGCCCCGGCGCAGGTCAAGATCCCGGTGACGGAGGACTGCCTGGAGGCGCGCGCTTATCGTGAAGCCGCCTCGCTACGCGGGCCAGAGACCGGGCAGCATCTGGAGCGCGCTCTGCCGCTGCTGGCGTTGGGCCGCCGGCCGATCGGCGTGGCCATCATCGAGGACAGCCTGAGCAGCAACCGGTTCGGCGAACAGCGGGAGCGGGAGCTGCACCTGGCGGGCTATTTGAGCCAGGCGGCCCGCGCCCTGGAGCAGGTGGGAAAACGGACCCAGGAGTTGGCCCTGGCCGGCCGGGTACAGGCCAGCCTGCTGCCGAGAACGCCCAGCCTGCCCGGCTGGGAGATGACGGCGCTCCTCCGCCCTGCCCGCCAGACTGCCGGGGACTTTTACGACTTTATCCAGCTTCCGGCAGGGCGGCTGGGGATCGTCATCGCCGACGTGGCCGACAAGGGGATGGGCGCCGCTCTGTACATGGCCCTCAGCCGCACCCTGGTCCGCACCTACGCGGCCGACTATGCCGACGCGCCCGAGCAGGTGCTGCGCGCCGCCAGCGCCCGCATGCTGTCCGACGCCGGCGCCGGCATGTTCGTCACCGTCTTTTACGGGATCCTCGACCCGGCCAGCGGCTGGCTGGTCTACTGCAACGCCGGGCACCACCCACCCTACCTGGTCAGCGCCGAGGCGGCCACCGCCATGCGCCCCCTGGGCCGGACCGGCATGGCGCTCGGCGTGGTCGAAAGCGCTACCTGGCGCCAGGAAAAGGTCCACATCGGCCGCGGCGACCTGCTGTTGCTGTACACCGATGGAGTGGTCGAGGCCCAGAACCGGGAAAAGGAGCTGTTTGGCCGCGAGCGGCTGCTGGAGGTGGCCCAAAAGCAGGCGGGGCAGCCGGCCGCGGAGGTCCAGGCGGCGCTGCTGGCGGCGCTGCACGAGTTTGGCGAGGGCGAGGCCCAGTTCGACGATATTACGCTGGTGCTCGTCCGCCGCGATATCCAGATCCCCGAGCGAGAGATCCCGCCCGTGGAGCCGCGGCCCGGCCGGCTACCGGGACGGGCGGCGCTGTAGAAGAACAGACCTGACAGGTTTTGGAAAACCTGTCAGGTCTATCAAACTAACGAGGCTTTTTTACCGGCCGCCGCTTGACCAGGAGCAGTTGCTTCACGTCGGCGGCGTCTGTCTCTGACGTGACCGGGATGAACAGCCAGCGGCCGTCGTGCAGCAGGGGGGCGTCGCGCAGCATCTGGCCGACGTGGTCCCCCAGTTGCAGGGCCAGGGCCCGCTCCCCCTCCTCGCGGCCCAGCACCACCTGGGCGACCAGGTGGCCCTGCTGCGGATAGAGGCTGGTCAGCGACTTGCCGCTCTTGCGGTACCACAAGTTCCAGCCGTACTTTTTGCCCCCATAGCTCCATTCGCCGGGCATTTGATACGTGTCGGCGATAAACCGCACGAGCCGCTCCCACAGCGGCGCGGCGGACCCCATCGCCGCGAGCATCTCGTCGGGCGACGGCTGGTGCTCCTTGTCCAGGAAGAAACCGATGGCCATGGTTATGCCTCCCCCAAAATGGCTGCTTGGATCAAGCACGACACAGATTCTGACACGGATGGACGGCCCGCAGCGACAAAGGGCGGCGGCCAGCCTGCTCCTGTCTGCCGCCCGGCCCTGAAGCGGTGGTCGCACCGTGCGCCGCCCTCTGCCAGCGTGGTTGTCCGGACCAACCCAAGGTCGTACACCTGGCTGTACGCATGGTCAAGAAAACAGAAAAAGGGCAGAAACTCCTCCGCCCTCTGCACCCGGTAGAACTTGAGTGCAGCGCACTCGGTGAAATCGTAACCATAATCGAACGCTTGCCCGTCGCCGGCGACAAAGTAATAGACATAGCCGGCGGGGTAGCGCCGCTGCTGGGACCACTCGGCCCGCCGGCGACGCCGTTCCATCAGTTGCTCGGCAGTCAGCGGGTGAACAGGCGGTGGCTGGGGCTCACCCAGCCGGGCCAGCACGGCATCGTACAGCACCTTGCCCGTCTCCTCGGCGGTGCGGCCCTGCCGCTGCATCGCCCGGTAGAGCGCCAGGCAGCGGACCGACTCGACCAGCGAGCCGGCGTGACTGTCCTCGCCGCCGATGTAGGGGATGTGGGGAATGAGCGACTGGAACTCGGCGCGGCCGGCAGACAGCACTGCCTCGGCTGCCTCGCGCCCAACTTGCTGCGCCAGGATGGGCCGCCACCGCGCCGCGTCCTGGTCAAACTCGGCCAGCAATTCTGCCGCGCGGGCCAGGTAATAGCGTCTGTCTTCAGCTTCCTGGTCCATCGGTCTACCGGTACACCCGACCCTTCCAGCGGCTGCGCTCGCCGCGCCAGTAGCGCAGCGCCGAGATCCACGTCATGCCTGCGTACAGGACGCCGACGAGCGGCAGCAACAGAGCCCACAACAGGCTCAAGCCATAGAAGTGCAGGGTCGACAGGTAGCTGGCGGTCATCATCGCCCAGGCCAGCAGGCCCAACATCTGCACCTGGCGCGCCGGCGCGGCCCAGCTTGCGATGGGGATGAGGAAAAGGGTGACGATGAAAAAGGTGGTCAGCAGCAGGATGAGCAGGGAATAGCGCAGCTGGGTAAAGGCCGAGCGGGCCACCATGTTCCAGATGTCGCCCAGACCCTGGTAGGTGCGGGTGCTGAGCACTGCCCGCGACTGGCCGATCCAGGTGCGCAAGCGGGCCCGCTTGACCTGGCGGGCCAGGGCGCAATCGTCGATCAGCTCGCCCCGGATCGAGGCCATCCCGCCGATGGCCTGGAAAACCTGTGTCTCGAGCATGATGCAGCCGCCGGCTGCGGAGTAAAAGTGGGGGTTGGTTGTCCTGGCCAGGCGGAAGGGGTAGAGCATCTTGAAAAAGTAGATGAATGACGGGTTGAGCAGTTTTTCCCAAAAGCTGCGCATCGACAGGGTCGCCATCACCGACGCAAACTGGTAACCGCCGCGGCGCATCTGGGCCTTGAGGGCGGCGATCACCCCTGGGGCGAGGGCTATGTCGGCGTCGATCATCAGGGTGAGCGGCGTCTCGACCTGGCGCACGCCCTGCTCGAGGGCCCACACCTTGCCCGACCAGCCTTCGGGCAGCGGCTGGCCCGGAACCACCTTCAGATCCAGTCCGGGCACCGCCCGCGCCACTTCGGCAGTGCCGTCGGTCGAGCCGTCGTCGACCAGCAGAACGCGCAGGCCCGGCCCCTGCTCTGCCAGGGCCGCCAGAGTCTGGCCGATGATCTCCGCTTCATCCCGGGCGGGGATGACCACGGTCGTGTCGCTCAGGTCGCCCGGCTCGGCGGCTGCGGGGAGGGGCAGCACCTCGTTGTTGCGCCAGGGCTGCCAGGGCAGCAGCAGGATCGCCAGCCACAGCAAGGCTGCCAGGGCGGCGAATAGTTCAGCGATGAAGAGCATAGATCCCTGCGAGACGCTACCTGGAAAACATCGGTGGACATCACCTTTGTTGCCTTTGCCCGTACCTGTCTTGTACGGATAGGTATAGCCTTTGTGGTTAAGTAATTCTCCAAGGACGCAGGCTCGCAGCCACGGCGGGCGGGCGGGTCACCCGATCCAGCAACCCAGCCCAGCCCGCGTCGAACCACCAGATCGCCCCTGAAGGCTGTTCTTCCTCTTTCTCCTTTGGCTTGTGGATGACGTAAAAGCGGACCTTTTCGCTCTCGGTCTTGTTGCCGGCCGCGTCGTAGGCCACGACGTGGATCAGGTGCGACTCGGTGTAGCCGCCGGTGCCCTGGATGGCCATCTTGCCGCTCTCCCAGGTCTGGGTGACCGTCTTGCCGTCGGGGCTGACCTCGACCCAGGTGACCATGACCTGCTCCATGCTGATAGAGCCATCGGGGTTGGTGATCGGCCGCGTTTCATAGATCGGCTCCATGTTGCGGTTGATCTTGAGATCCTCCATCGTGATCACCCACTTGAAGCTGTAGGGCTCCACGACGCTGTGGCCGAGCAGCTCATCGTCCAGGTAGAACTCGACCTGGTCGATGCGCATGTTGTCGCTCACGTCGGCGGCCAGATTGGCCCACTCGTCGACCTCGGGTTGGAAGACGCGGTCGGGCCAGGGGTAGCCGACGGCAGCCGAGGGCGGCTGGTTGTCGACGGTGACATAGATGGTGGACCGCCGAAAGTTCTGGCTGTTTTCGACGACGGTCAACTGGAGGCTATAGATGCCGTCCTGGAGGCCGCGCACGTCCCAGAATTCGAGCACGTCGTTGTCGACCTGGTTATAGTGGTCGCCGCCGATCTGGCTCCAGGCGGAGGGGTTGAGCCCTGGGCCAAACTCGAGCCGGTAGAAGGCGAAATCGCCGGCCCGGGCGTTGCCCCGGATCTGCACCACGCCGCCGACATAGCCGCCCAGCGTCGGGTTGGTCATTACCACCTCGCCGCCGGCCGGACCGCAGCCATAGATCTCGTCCAGCTTGGTCGGCGGCTGGGGGATGCCCTGCTCGCGGACCCAGTCGGCCGCCTCAGGAGGATAGATCTCGTACACCCGCTCCTCAACCAGCTCGGGGGGGGTGCAGGCGGTGGCCAGTCGGCCGGTCTCGCGGTTGACCCGCTCCACGCGGTGGACGGTGCAGTACTCGGTCGGCTCGGTGCCTTCGATGAACAGCTCTTTGACGCGATTGGGGCAGTGCTCGGTGGCCAGCAGGCCGGATATGGCGCACACTTCGACCGATTTGAGTCCGGCAGGCTGGGTAAAGTTCTGGGCCGGCTCGCCGCCCAGCAGCCGCTGGACAAGGCCCTCGCTGTAGATCCGCTCCATGACGTTGTGCCAGATGGGGCCGCCGCCCATTGCCCCGGCGACGTGGTCCATGGGCTTGTTGTCGTTGTTGCCGACCCACACGCCGGTCACAATGTCGGGCGTGTAGCCGATGATCCAGGCGTCTTTCCAGTCGGTGGTCGTGCCGGTCTTGGCTGCGGCCGGCCGGGTGAGGCGCAGCGGGCTGTTGGCGCCAAAGGCGGCCGCCCGGGCGTTGTTGTCAGACAGGATGCTGGTGATCAGGTATGCTTCCTGGGCCGACAGCTCCCGGCCGTCGGCCAGGGCCACGGGGCGCGACTCGGGCTGGGTGTACTGGTCCAACAGCTGGCCGTTGGCGTCCTCGACGCGCAGGATCGACACCGGGTCCAGCTCGCGGTAGCCCTGGCGGGGGTTCTTGGCCGGCTGGCCTATCATCGCTCCGCCGTTGGCAAAGACGCCGTATGCGTAGGTCATGTCCACCAGCCAGACCTCGCCGCCGCCCAGGGTCAGGCTCAGGCCGTAATAGTCGAGGTCCTGGTTCAGGGTGTTGATGCCCATGGCGTGGGCGGTGCGGACGACGTTGCCGACGCCGACCAGGTCGAGCACCTTGACGGCAGGGATGTTGTAGGAGCGGGCCAGCGCGGTGCGGAAGCGCTGCGGGCCGTGATACTTGCGGTCGTAATCCTCGGGGCAATAGGGCGGATTCGGATAGTCATCAAAGCAGATATGAACGTCCATGACCATCTCAGCCGCGGTATGACCCTGGTGGAAGGCAGTGACATAGCTGAACGGCTTGAAGGATGACCCGGGCTGGCGAGGAGCCACGGCCACGTTGACATTGCCGTCGATCTCTTCGCTCCAGTAGTCGATGCTGCCGACCATGGCCAGGATCTCGCCGGTGCGGGTGCGGATGACGGTGACGGCGGCGTTGGACACGCCCCGCTTTTCCTCCTGGAGCTTGGCCACCTGGGCCTTGGCCTCCTCTTCGGCGATCCGTTGCATGTCCAGGTCGAGGGTGGTGTAGACTTGAAGGCCGCCTTTGTACAACAGCTCCGAGCCATACTTATCCTCGAGCTGCTTGCGGACGTACATACTAAAGTGGGGAGCGACGATGTCGTACCGCTTGAGCAGCGAGGTGTGGATGCGCAGCGGCTCGGCGTAGGCAGCGTCGGCCTCGGTCTGGCTGATATAGTTCTCTTCGACCAGGCGGGTCAGGGCGATCTTTTGCCGTTTCTTGGCCTCGTCGGGGTTGTCGATCGGGTTCATGGCCGGGTACTGGACGATGGGGGCCAACATGGCGCACTCGGCCAGGTCCAGCTCCTGGGCGTGCTTGCCAAAGTAGACCTGGGCGGCCGCCTCGACGCCATAGGCCCAGTTGCCGTAAAAGTTGGTGTTCAGATACCACTCCAGGATCTGGTCCTTGGAGTATGTGCGCGATACCTCGACGGCCAGGATGGCCTCTTTGATCTTGCGCCCGTACGACTTGACGGCGCGCTCCTGCTCGGGGATGATGATGTTCTTGACCAGTTGGACGGTGATCGAGCTGCCGCCCTGGATCTGCTGGCCCTGGATGTTCAGGAGAAAGGCGCGGAGGATGCCCATCGGGTCGACGCCCATGTTCTGGTAGAAGGTCTTGTCCTCGAGGGCGATGGTTGCGTTGCGCATATGTTCCGGGATCTGCTCGATGGGCAACAGCGTCCGGTCGCCACGGCGGGGGTCGATGACCTCCATGAGCAGCACCTTGCCGGTGCGGTCGTAGATCTTGGTCGTCTCGAATGTTTCCTGGCGGGTGACGATCTCGTTCGGGTCAGGCAGGTCTTTGGTGTAAAAGGCGTACACGCCGGCAACTGTGCCGACCGCCGCCAGTAGGGTAAGGGCGATACTCAACAGAATCGCCAGCGCCAGGCCGCCGGTCAGGCGGGCGACAATGGTGCCCGCCCCCCCCTTGGCCCGCTGGCGGCGCTGGCGGCGCTCGCGCAACAACCAGATTGCATCACGTCCATTCATTTGCTCAGTCCCGTTTCTAATCCCAAAAATCCTGAATCTTTATCGTACCAGACTTTAGCAGGCTTGTCAAAAGAGTTTACAATCCTGGCAGCATCGGGATGGCAACGCCGTGCTCGCGGGCGAACTCGATCGCCTCGGGGTAGCCGGCGTCGACGTGGCGGACGACGCCCATGCCCGGGTCGTAGGTCAGCACCCGCTTGAGGCGGCGGGCCGCGGCAGGCGTCCCATCGGCGACGATCACCTGGCCGGCATGCAGGCTGTAGCCAATGCCCACCCCGCCGCCGTGGTGAAAGCTGACCCAGGTGGCCCCGCCGACGGCGTTGAGGGCAAAGTTGAGCAGCGGCCAATCGGCGATGGCGTCAGAGCCGTCGCGCATCCCCTCGGTCTCGCGGTTGGGGCTGGCCACCGAGCCGCAGTCGAGGTGGTCGCGGCCGATGACGATCGGGGCGCTAATCCTGCCGCTGGCTACGGCGTCGTTGAAGGCCAGGCCGGCCCGGTCGCGCTCGCCATAGCCCAACCAGCAGATGCGGCTGGGCAGCCCCTGGAAGGCCACCTGCTGCTGGGCCATCTTGATCCAGCGCACCAGGTGCTCCTTTTCGGGAAAGAGGTCGCAGATGATCTGGTCGGTCTCATAGATGTCCTGCGGATCGCCCGACAGGGCCACCCAGCGGAACGGCCCCTGCCCCTCGCAGAAAAGGGGGCGGATGTAGGCCGGCACAAAGCCGGGATAGACCCACTCGCCGTCGGGATCACCGCCCACTTTGGCCTCACGGTAGCCGGCGTTGAACGCCTGCTGGCGCAGGTTGTTGCCATAGTCAAACACGATCGCGCCCCGCTGTTGCATGTCAACCATGGCCCGACAGTGCGCGGCCATGGCCTGCTTGGAGCGCTCCTGGTAGCCCTTGGGATCCACCCGGCGCAGCTCGACGGCCTGCTCCAGGGTCATGCCGTTGGGAACGTACATCAGTGGGTCGTGGGCGCAGGTCTGGTCGGTGACCAGGTCAGGGGTGATGCCGCGCACCACCAGCTCGGGCAGCAGGTCGGCGGCGTTGCCCAGCAGGCCGATGCTCTTTGCCTCCTGGTTCTTGACCGCCTCTTCCACCAGGGTCATGGCCTCTTCCAGGTCGCCGACCACCACGTCGAGGTAGCGGGTGTCGAGGCGGCGCTGAGCGCGCCATGGGTCGATCTCGACGACGAGGGCCACCCCTTCGTTCATCTTGATGGCCAGCGGCTGGGCGCCGCCCATCTCCCCCAGGCCGGCGGTGAGGACAAACTTGCCCCTCAGGCTGGCGGTGGGGCCATAGTGCTGGCGCGCCGCGGCAGCGAGGGTCTCGTAGGTGCCCTGGAGGATGCCCTGGGTGCCGATGTAGATCCAGCTCCCGGCGGTCATCTGGCCGTACATGATCAGCCCTTCGGCCTCCCAGCGGTCAAAATTCTCCTGGGTGGCCCAGTGGGGGACGATGTTGCTGTTGGCGATGATGACGCGGGGCGCGTCTTCGTAGGTCTGAAAGACGCCGACCGGCTTGCCGCTCTGGACCAGGAGGGTCTCATCGGGCTCGAGGCGGCGCAAGCTGTCGAGGATGGCGTCGAAGCAGGCCCAGTTGCGGGCGGCGCGGCCGCGGCCGCCGTAGACGATCAGGTGGTCGGGATCGCCGGCGACGTCCGGGTCGAGGTTGTGCTGGATCATGCGGTACGGGGCTTCGATCAGCCAGTTCTTGCAGGTCAGTTGGGTCCCCCGCGGCGGGTGGACAACTCGCTTGGGCATCTGGTTCCTCCTGGGTTTCAGGCTTATTGTAGCTGCTGGCAGTGCCGTCAGGTGGACGGATCGTCCGAGAACTCGATACTCAGCTCGCTCAGGTTGATAATCACTCCTGTCTGGATGAGAAAGTCCATCCCCAGGATACCATTGATCTCAAAGCCCTAGTCCATGCCACCAACTTCAATCTCGAAATCGGTAACCCCTCGCTTTCCAACCTGCAGGAGATCGACCCGACGGGTAAACACTGCCTCTGTTCCGCCCACACCCCGGATAGTGCACAGAATGTCAGACCTCTGGCACAATGCCGGCCAGTGCTACAGCATGAGCAGCCAGAATGGTGCTGGCCGAACCGGTGTCCACTAACACGTCCAAGATGACAGTCTGCAGGTCTCCATACACGAGTTGCACCTGAGTGAAAGGCAGGTCATCTTTCAGCGTAAGCTGCATCGTTCCTCCGGATGCCGCTCCACCACCGCTCTCGGATGTCCAGACTGTCGCGGCCTGTGTGCACAAAATAGAACTCACGCAGAGGGTGTTCTCGATGTAGTCGCTCGTAACTCCGCATGGCGGCCGCACCATCTGCACAGGTCTCGACGACTGCAACACGATCAAGCAGGCGCTGGTGGCCTTCTGTGTGTGCTGCCAGGGCTTCAATGACGAGCCATTGGTCGGGATATGCCTTCCGCACTTCGGACCAGATCATTTCAGCCTCCCAGTCTGTCCTTTTCTTGTCCATGGCTCTATTATATCCCACGCTCCGGCAAAAGGCAAGCCTTCTGGCCGGTCGGCGCGGGGTCTACCTAAAGTGAGGCCAAAGTGAAACCCGCGCGCCGGTGCGTTGCACCTGCTGTTGGTGCGACGCACCTGATGCAGGTTTCACCTTGGCTTTAGTTTAGATTTGTATGCTGCTGAACACCCTTGTCATGGACCGCGTTCTTATTGGAGACAACCCTCCCGCAGGTTTGGAACCTGCGGGAGGGCTGAACGAGTAGACGATGAAAAGACAGCCGAACTCAAATGCCGGGCAGACATGCTTTCTGCTCATGTTCCGCTCTGCCGAAGGCGAGCGGCTGGCGCGGGTGGTCGTCGAGAGCCTGCGCGCCTTTGGCGGGCCGCTGCGCAACTGTCCGGTGTGGGCCTTTGGGCTCGATCCGGACCGCGTGCCGCACGCCCTGCCCGGCATGGAGGGAGTTCACCGTTTTCCCCTGGTTGTCAAAGAGGAATGGCGGGCCTATCCTTTCGCCGACAAGGTGTGCGCCTGCACCAGGGCCGAGGAGATGGCCGGGCCGGAGATCCGGTCGCTGGTGTGGCTGAGCCTCGACTGCCTGGTCGTCAACCCGCCGCTCCTGTTCGACCTTGGCCTGTCGCACGACGCGGCATTCCGGCCCGTCCACCACCGCAACGTCGGCTCGCCGGCCGGCGAGCCCCTGGACGGCTTTTGGCAGGGGGTCTACCGGGCAGTGGGGATCGACGACCTGCCCTATACGGTCGAGTCGTTCGCAGACTTGAAGACGCTGCGGCCCTATTTCAACACCCACTGCTTTGCCTTCAATCCGGCCAAGGGCTTGGGCCGGGCCTGGTGGCAGTATTTCCAGGCGATGGTCGCCGACGAGGCGTTCCAGGCCGGCCCCTGCCGCGACGAGCTGCACCGGGTCTTCCTGCACCAGGCGATCCTCAGCACGCTGGTTGCCAAGCTGCTGGACTGGCAGCGGGTGCGGCTCCTGCCCCCCGAGTACAACTACCCCCTGAACCTGCTGGCGCAGATGCCCCCGGACCGCCGGGCGCCGGCGCTCAGCGGGCTGGTCAACGCCGTGTACGAGGATGCGTTCCCGTGGGACAAGATCGCAGTGAAGGAGCCGCTGCGCTCCTGGCTATTGGAACGGCTGCCCGCCTGAGCGACGGCTCAGGCCTTAACAGGGGATTTCCAGGATCACCGCCGTGCCATAGTCCACTGCCGACTGGATGTCGAGCGTCCCGCCGATCATGGCGGCCCGCTCGCGCATGCCGGCCAGGCCCAGGTGCCCCTGGACCGCAAAGCGTCCCAGGTCGGCACTGTTGGAAATGCCCCGCCCATCGTCGGTGACTGTCATCCGCAGGCGGTCGGGATAGCGGGTGATGCGCACTGCGATTTCGGACGCGTCGGCGTGCTGGATGGCGTTGTGCAGCGCCTCCTGGGCGATCCGGTAGACGGCCAGCGCCGTCTCTTCTGACAGGCACAGCTCTTCAGCCGAAATCTCGATATGGATCGGCGCCGGCGACTGCGCATCTAGTTGCTCGACCAAGGACTTGAGCGCCAGCGCTGGGTTGGTGGAGAGCAGCGGCGGGCGCAGGTCGTGGCAGATGGCCCGCAGTGTCTGCACCGACTCGTTGGAACGGGCTACCAGCCCCTCAAATGGGAGCCCGGCCTCAGCCGTGGCGTCCCGGGCCGCCGATTCCAAGGCCTTTAGGTCGCGGGCAATGGCGCACAGGTCCTGGAGCACGCCGTCGTGAAGCTCGCGTGACAGCCGCTCCCGCTCCGACTCGCGGGCCGACACCGCCTGGCGGTAGAGGGCCTGCATCTCGTGAGCCAACTGCTGCTCCTGCTCGGCGTAGCGGATCGTCTCCAGGACGACGGCTGCCTGGCGGGCCAGGGCCGTCAGCCAGCGCAGGTCTTCGGGCGCGTAGGCCCGCCTGCCGGCCCGCTCGCCCAGCAGCCAGATGCCGTGCAGGTCGGCGCCGCGCATGAGCGGCACCCAGACGGCCGTCCAGTGCAGGTCGGCGCGGCCCTGGGCGATCAGCTCGTGCAGAGGTCCAGTCACACACACCGCTTCCCCACCCGAAGCCACCCGGCGGACTGCGGCGTGCAGTACCGGCAGGCGCAGATCGGTCTCGCCGGTTGCGACGAGGTCGTGACCGTCGGCGAGCAGCACACTTGCCCGCGACGCAGCCAGCGCTCCAGGCACCTCCCCGGCCAGCAGCCGTGCCAACGCCTCCCGATCCAAAAGGCCGGCCATGCGGTGGCCGTACTGCACCAGCAGCTCCTCGTGGGCGATAGGCAGGCCATATCGCCTGCGGCGGTACCAGCGCCGGGCCTGGGAAACAGACCACACCCCCAGCAGGGCAGCCAAGGCACCTGCCAAGAGCCACAACACCGGTTCGCTCAGCATTTCATCCTGATCAGGGCTGCTACAGCAGGTTCCGCTCTTGAGCGATGGCCAACGCCTCGTACCGGCTGCGGACCCCCAGTTTGCGATAGATGGCGCTCAGGTGGTTGCGCACCGTCCCCGGCGAGAGGCACAGCGCCTGGGCGATTTGAGGGTTGGGCAGGCCGCGCACAGCCAGGCGCAGGATGTCGCGCTCGCGCTCGGTGAGCAGCTCCCGCTCGCCAACCTGTTGCGTGGCCAGGGCCAGCGCCTCATAGGCCTGCGGGCTCAGGTACAACCGTCCCGCCGCCAGGTCGCGGACGATGCTCTCAATGCGCGACACATAGTCGTCGTCCTTGAGAATATAGCCGCACACGCCCGCCTCCAGCAGATCGCGGACGTAGGTGGGCTCCAGGTGGGCGCTGAGCAGACAGATGCGCAGGTCGGGATAGCTGGCCCGCAGGTCGCGGACGGCGCTGAGGGCGTCAAATTCCGGCTCGATCAGCAGGTCCAGCAGCAGGACGTGGGGCCGCTCGCGCTGCACCAGGGCAAACACCTCGCTGCCCTGCCGCGCCTCGGCCACCAGGCGGATGTCGGCCGTCTGGCTCAACAGAGCGCGCAGGGCAATGGCCACGTGGGGATGATCGTCGACGACGGCAACGCGGATCATGATCGGGCCACCTCTCTCCCTCCTGGGCGGAATTGTACCCCGCAATCGTGCAAAAGTCAACCATGTGGCGCGAAACGTAAGACGTGACAATTGTCATGGTCGGGAATGACGGCTGCCTATAGAAATCGCTCACGCTTTGTGCTATGCTGTCATCATGAAAAACGATGGTGCGCGGACACGATCCGCGCCGATGTGAGGAGGATCAGATGTTGCAAGGAGAAAATCTCAGGCTGGCCTATCAGGACGGCGATGCCACCGTCGATGCGGTGCACGACGTGTCTGTGGCCGTGGCAGACCACCAGTTCATCGGCATCTTGGGACCGTCAGGCTCGGGCAAAAGCTCGCTGCTCTACCTGCTCAGCGGGCTGCGCAAGCCGACCGGCGGCGAGATCTATCTCGACGACCGGGCCTACAGCAAGATGTCGGACCGCGAGCGGGTGGCGCTGCGCCGCCGCGAGTTTGGCTTTGTCTTTCAGCAGCACCTTCTCATCAACTACCTCACGGCCCAGGAGAATGTGATGGTCGCCGCGCCGGTGCAGGACAAGGCCCACGCCGCCCAGGCCAGGGCGCTGCTGGCCGACCTGGGGCTGGGCGACAAACTCCACCGCTTCCCCTACGAGCTTTCCGGCGGCGAGCGGCAACGGGTAGCAATCGCGCGGGCCATGATCCACCGCCCGCGCATCATCTTTGCCGACGAGCCGACCGGCCTGCTGGACCGCCACACCGGCCTGCAGGTGATAGCCCTGCTGCGCGCCTACCGCGACCAGGGCAGCCTCATCGCCGTCACCCACAACCCGGAAATCCTGAGCGAGGCCGACCTGATCGTCAAGATGCGCGATGGACAGATCGTCACCATGGAGGATCGGGTCACTCGCCAGACAAAGGAGGCGGTGGCATGAACCCCCTTTCCCCGCTGTCCTACTACCGCCGCCACAAACGCCAGTCATTGATGCTGACCGCGCTGCTGGCCCTGGCAGTTATGGGGCTGTACCTCGTGCTCAGCGTGTTGCTGGAGACATTTATCACGCCTCTGTATACCGTTAACCGCTATCTGAGCAAGTTCAGCCTGGTGCAGCCGGACATGGGAGTGCTGGACTCGGCCGTGGGTGCCCGGATTCGCGCGAACCCGGACGTGGCCCTGGTATTGCCGCAGAACCACGTGGAAATCGCCGTGCCGAACGCCGGAGGGGTCGACACGCCCTTTCGCCTGATCGGCCTCCAGGAGGCGGACGTGGACGCCGTGCTGGCCCAGAGCAGCGTCACGCTGGTAAAAGGCCAACTGCCGCAGCCTGGGACCAACGGCCTGGCGCTCTCCCGGGAGCTCGCCACTGCGCTCGACCTGAAAATCGGCGATACGCTCAAACGAACGGAGAACAATACAGGCTACGCCAACATCGCCAGCCCGCTGGAACTGGTGGGCATCCTCTCCGGCGACGTCCGCCTGGGGATTGTATCTTACGAATATCTGGACAACCACGAGCGTTACCGCGACATTGCCCGTTACGGCGTGCTGGTCATCGCCCGGCCGGGCCGCGAGGCGGACGTGGACGACTTGCTCCGGCAGACCATCCGCAGTCCCCGCATCGAGACCGCTACCTACCAGCTCCTGAGGGAGTATCTGGCGCAGTCGCAGGCGGTGCTTTACAGGGTGGGCATCCCGCTGGTCCTGCTGGTGACAGTCGCCATCACGATGGTCGTCGGCGCCATCAACCGGCTGGCGTTTATGCAGCGCTTGACCGAGTTCGGCACGCTGCATGCCGTTGGCCACGACAAAGGATGGCTGGCGCGCCGCCTGACGCTGGAGACGGCCGGGCTGGCTCTCGCCGGCGGCGCGCTGGGCGTTCTGCTGGCGGTGGGGATCATGGCCCTCCTGAACGCCGCCTTTTACGCGCCCAGGGGTTTTGCCTTCAATCCCTTCCAGATGACGGTGCTCCCGTTCGTGGTGCCCATTCTGCTGGCGGTGATTGGGTTTACGCTCTTTGCGGCCGTCCGCGCCCTCCGGCGCATGGACGCCGTGGCGATTGTCGAGCGGGGCGCGCTGAGTCTGGAGGAGAGGCAAACCAGGCCCGCGGCGCATGTCCGGGCCGTCAGCCTGACCCACCCGCTGGCCGCGACGACCTTTTACCGGCGGCATAAGGGCCAGGCGGCGGTGCTGATCGGTGCCACGGCGTTGATGATTGTCGGCACATCTCTGTTCGTATTCGGCCTCGAGTCCTTTGACGACGCGAGGCAACCGCTGCTGAACCACCTGCGGCAAGTGAGCGTGGTCGCGGCGAACGGCCTGCCACTGGAGTCGGCGACCATCGCGCAGGTCCGAGCCCACCCGGCGGTGGAGCGCGTGATTCCGGCTATGCTCTTTTCGCCCCTGGGAATCTTTGTTCCTCCGATCGCCCCTGCCTACCCCGTCGAGGCCTACGGTGTCACGGCGGAGGATATGGCCTACCTGGTGGAGCTGTACGGACTGCGACTGAG
>Ga0209254_10001814_pt1 | contig 19268 bp, 17 predicted proteins | sample FrelakmetDIP11DI_FD_187148 | JGI IMG/M metagenome (GOLD analysis project Ga0209254, IMG submission 187148) | Freshwater lake sediment microbial communities from the University of Notre Dame, USA, for methane emissions studies - DIP11 DI (SPAdes)... | ecosystem: Environmental > Aquatic >...
CACGCTCGAGTTCGCCATCGGTGACGCGCGGCTGTCGATGGAGCGTGAACTGGCCGCCGGTACGCCGCAGAAGTTCGACGTGCTGGCGATCGATGCCTTCTCCAGCGACTCGATCCCGGTACACCTGATCACGCGCGAGGCGATCCGGCTCTACATGCAGCAACTGGCCCCCGGTGGCGTGCTGGCGGTGCACATCTCCAACCGCTTCCTCGATCTGAAGCCGGTGCTGGCGAACATCGCAGCGGCCGAAGGCCTGCAGGTGCGGCTGGTCAGCGATTACCCCGCCGAACCAGCTTCCATGACCGACTGGGTGCTGCTAGCGGCCACGGCAGATCCCTTCAAGGCAGAAGCACTGGCGGTGGCCGAACCGATCGAGCCGACACCCGGCTTCTCGCTCTGGACGGATCAGTTCAACAACCTGCTCGACGTGCTGAAATCCAGCCCGCTCGAGGAGTTCAAGCGCCTGTTCACTGGCTGAGCCCTGCGCAGCGACGATCTGAGATACTTGCGACTGCCGGCCGGGCCCGGCATCGCGACACCGCCTTCGTTACCACGCTTATTTCGCAGGAATCCCCGATGTCCCAGACGCGCAAGCCGCGCATTGTCATACGCAATTCCAAGATCCATGGCCGCGGCGTGTACGCCGCCCGCAAGCTCGCCGCCGGTGAACGCATCATCGAGTACAAGGGCGAGCGCATCACTTGGAAGGAGGCCGATCGCCGCCCGCCGTCGGATCCGGATGATCCGAACCACACATTCTTCTTCTCGCTGTCGGACGGCAAGACCGTCATCGACGCCAACGTCAACGGCAATGCGGCGCGCTGGATCAATCATTCGTGCGAACCGAACTGCGAGAGCGAAGAAACCGACGACGGCCGCGTCTTCATCGAGGCCCTGCGCGACATCCGCCGCGGCGAGGAACTCAATTACGACTACGGACTCATCATCGATGAGCGTCTCACGCCGACGCTGAAGAAGCAGCACGAGTGCCGCTGCGGCTCGCCCAAGTGCCGCGGAACGATGTTCGCCCTCAGGACCCGGAAGAAGAAGGACGCCAAATGAACCTGATGTATTCGATGTCGGTGCCGGTCTTCGCCAAGACGCTCGGCAACCTGTCCGCCATCCTGGACAAGGCCGCGGCCCATGCCGAGGCGAAGAAGATCGACCCGGCCGTCCTGCTGGCGTCGCGGCTCTATCCGGACATGTTCCCCCTGACCAAGCAAGTCCAGGTGGCCGGCGACTTCGCCAAGGGCACCGTGGCGCGCCTGGCGGGCGAGGAGCCGCCCAAGTACGACGACAACGAGACGACGATCGAGGCGCTCAAGGCGCGCATCGCGCGGACCGTCGACTACGTGCAGGGCTTCCAGGCGGCGCGTTTCGCGGGCGCCGAGGAGCGGGACGTGCAGATGAAGATCCGCGACCAGACGCTGAGCTTCAAGGGACTGCCCTATCTGGCCCACGTGGCGCTGCCGAACTTCTTCTTCCACGCCACGACCGCCTACGACATCCTGCGCCACAACGGTGTCGAGCTCGGCAAGCGCGACTTCATCGGCGCGATCTAGGCCGCACGACCGCCGGGCCCAGCGCGAACCTCCGGCCGCCGATCCGGTCGAACCCGCCATGACCCGTTCGCCCACCCTTTCCCTGCGCCGCTGGCTGGCGGCGATCGCCGCCGCCCTCATCGGGCTGGGGGCCGTCGCTGGCTGCACCTCGCTCGACGAATGGCAGCGGCAGGCAATCTTCAACCCCGCGCGTGACAACCCGCGCTGGTTCGCCGAGCCACTCGACGGCACCGAGGAGTACGACGTCCGCCTCGCCAACGGCGACACGCTGCACTTCTGGTACGTGCCGCAGAAGGAGGCCACAGGTGCGCCGACCGTGCTCTACCTGCACGGCGCCCGCTGGAACATGAACGGCAGCGTTTTCCGCATCGCGCGGTGGCACGACCTCGGCTTCAATGTGCTGGCCGTCGACTATCGCGGCTTTGGCCGGAGCACCGAGATCCTGCCTTCGGAGGCTACGGCAAGCGAAGACACGCGCGCGGCCTTCGACGAACTGGCACGGCGCCAGCCGGACGCCGCGCGTCGCTATGTCTACGGGCACAGCCTGGGCGGCGCCCTGGCGATCGACCTGGCCAGTCAATTGCCGGCCGACCAGGTGGCGGGCGTGGTCGTGGAAGCGACATTCACGTCGATTCCGGATCTCGTGAAGGGCATGCGCTGGGGCTGGGTGCCGGGCATCGGCCTCGTCGTCACGCAGCGCTTCGATTCGTCGGCGCGCATCGGGAAGGTCACCTCGCCGCTGCTGATCTTGCACGGCACGGCCGACAACGTCGTGCCGCACACGATGGCCGACGAGCTTTACCAGCGCGCCGGCAGCCGCGACAAGCGCATCGTCAAGCTGGAAGGTGCAACCCACTCGGGCATGCGTGGGTCGGCCTCGGCCTATCGCGAGGCCGTGCTGTCGTTCACGCAGGCGTATGCGACTGCCGCGGCGTCTTCGGCGGCGGCCAGCGCCACCGTCGTTGCAGACTGACGCCGCGGAGCACGGAGAGTCTGTCTACCGGCCCGCGCGCCGCGGCCGTTCCTTCAGCCCGGTGACCTGGCCGATGCGCCAAGGCCGCATGCCGAGCGCCAGTCCCACCGACTGACGCTGCTCCGGCGGCAGCGTGCTGTCGAGTTCGGCGAGCTCGTTGAACTCCGCCGCCAGCCGGTCGATCTTGCGCTCCAGCACCGCGAACGAGGCCGCCGAGACATCGCGGAACTCGAAACGGAAATGCCCGCCATGACGGTCAAACTCGACGGCGAGAAACTCCGCCATCGCGCGCTGGCCGTGCCGAGCGCGGATCGCACCGCTCGGGCGCAGCCGCAGATGGCGGCTGACGCGCAGCTTCACGCGGTTGCCGGGCAGCAGTTCGATCAGTCCGAGCCGATCCAGCCGCGCCAGCAGCCGCGTGAGTCCAGGCTCGCCGAGTTCATATCGCTCCAGGATCCGCGCCGGCTGCCAGTCATTGAACAGAAGGTAGAACACCCCCATCAGCTGCGGCTCGGCCGCGAGCGCATGCTCCTGCGCCTCGGTCATCAGCTGTGGCACGTCGGTCGCGCCGCGCGCCAGCCGGGCCAGCTCGAAGAAATCCATCTCCAGCCACCGCAGCACCTGTTCCAGCCGCTCCAGCGTGAACGTGCGCTGCGAGAAGAGCCGCTTCACGCTCGCTTCTGACAGTCCGACCCCGGTCGCCAGGTCGGCATAGGTCAGGCGCCTGCTCTTCAGCACACGCTTCAACGCGTCGATCAGCTGCTCGGTCATACGTGGCGCCCCCATCGTCTTCCGGTATCGGAGAACGATACTTGATTGAACGAGGCTCGGATTCCGGCGATTCCGCGGCACCGTGGCGTCGCCGCGATGTCGCGGCTCACCGAACGAGCACTTCATGAGTACCCTGCTAGTACAAGGCGTCGCCACCGTCCTGCTGGCCGACTTCGTATCCGGTGTCGTGCACTGGGCGGAGGACGCCTATGCACGGCCGACGACACCGCTGCTCGGACGCGTCGCGCGGGACAACCTGCGCCACCACTGGCGACCGCGCGAGTTCCTGGCGCGCTCCTGGCTGCAGAGTTCGTGGGACCTTGCGCTCGGCGGGGCTCTCGTCATCGGCGTCGCCGCGGCAACGGGCTGGCTGTCGTGGCACGTGGTCCTGTTCGCCGTGCTGGTGGCCAACGCCAACCAGATCCACAAATGGGCGCACATGAACCGGAGCGAGCTGCCCTTCCTCGTCGGCGTGCTGCAGCGGCTCTACCTGCTGCAGACCGCGCGTCATCATGGACGCCATCACGCCGGCACCCGCACGACCCACTACTGCGTCATCACTAACTTCCTGAACCCGCTGCTCGAGGAGATCGGCCTGTGGTCGCGACTCGAAGCCGCGATCGAGCGGTGGTCCGGGGTCAGGCGCCGCGACGAAGCCGAGGAACTGGCGTTGCTCGGCTTGCCGGCGCGCAAGACCGCGCCCACGGCCTGCGCGCATTGCGCGATGCAGGCCGGCTGAAACCTACGCGTCAAAGGGCCCTGCCGCGCGCAGATCGATGACGAACGGACCGGGCTGGCGGTCCGAGATCTGCAGCCCCAGCGCGACGATCAGGTGCGGATCGAGCGGCGTTGCGGCGACCTGACGACCGCGCAGCCTGGCCGAGAACGCGGCGAGCGGGAGCCGGATCTCCTGCTCGCCGCCGGTGGTTTCGAACTTCCCCTGGTAGTGGTACGGCTCGCGCGCATTCGTCGTGGCGCTGCGCGTGAAGATCGTCAGGCGGTAGTGCTTGCCGTCGCCGCGCACTCGCAGGGCAAATCCGCCGACTGGCGCGCGGTCCTCCACGATCGGCAGCGAGTAGGCGCAGCGCGCCGACGCAAAACCGCCCCCGTATTCCAGCGAAACCACGCCTTCGAATCGCACGCCGCCGCCGGGCGCGGCGACAACCCGCGACATCGACATGCCGCCCATGACGCCGTCGTTGACGATCTGCCACTCGGCCGGGTCTAGGGTGATTCCGCTCGCGGACATATCCATTGCAAGGTGCCGAACCGACCACATTTTAAGAACATGACTTGGGACGCGGGTGCGCTTGACCCCGCTCAAGCGCGCAACTTACCCGGCGATTGCCTGCCGTGCGAAGGATTACAGTCGCCACGATGGATGACTTGCGCACCGCCGCCACGCCGCCGGGCTCACCGGCTCCGGCGCTCGACCGTCTCGTGCTGCCCGTGCAAGGCATGACCTGCGCCAGCTGCGTGGCCCATGTCGAGAAGGCGCTCGCCAGGGTGCCGGGCGTCGAACGCGTCGCGGTCAACCTCGCCACCGAATCGGCCGCCGTCGAAGGGCATGCGCTCGATACGCCATCGCTGACGCGCGCCGTTGACGCCGCGGGCTACGCGGTGCCGATGCAGACGATCCGGCTTGAGATCGAAGGCATGACCTGCGCCACCTGTGTCGCGCGACTTGAGAAGGCGCTGCGCGCCGTACCCGGAGTGTCGAACGTCGGCGTCAACCTCGCTTCCGAATCCGCCCAGGTCGAACTGGTCTCCGGCGCGGCGACCGTGCGCGACCTGATCCAGGCCGTCACCGCGGCCGGTTACGGCGCGACGGCGACCTCCGACGCCGCCTCCGCAACGCCCGTCGACCGCACACGCGGGCTGCAGCGCGATGCACTGCTCGCGCTCGTGCTCGCGCTTCCGCTACTGGTGGGAACGCACCTGTCTCTGTTCGGCATTGCATGGTCCATGCCGGCCTGGCTGCAGTGGCTGCTGGCAACGCCGGTCCAGTTCTGGTGCGCGCGCCGCTTCTATATCGCCGCGGCCAGGGCCGTGCGGGCGGGCACTGGCAACATGGACCTGCTGGTTTCGCTTGGGACGCTGGCAGCCTACGGCCTTTCGCTCTACCTCTGGCTGGAGGGCGGCGAGGATCATGGCGCCACACATGCGCCGCACCTTTACTTCGAGGCCGCAGCCGTGGTCATAGCGCTGGTGCTGCTGGGCAAGTGGCTCGAGGCGCGCGCGAAGTTCCAGACGTCCGAGGCCATCCGCCTGCTCGCCGCGTTGCGGCCGACCGTTGCAAACGTGCTGCGCGACGGCCACACGGTCGAAGTCCCGGTCGAAGAACTGCGCCTGGGCGACGTCGTCATCGTGCGCGGCGGCGACCGCGTCCCGGTCGACGGCCTGATCCGTGCCGGCGCGTCCAGCCTGGACGAATCGATGCTGACCGGCGAGAGCCTGCCGGTCGACAAGGCGCCGGGGGACCGGGTCAGCGCCGGCTCGATCAACGGGCCCGGACGCCTCGAGGTCGAGACGCGCGCCGTCGGCGCCGAGACGATGCTCGCCCGCATCATTCGCATGGTCGAGGACGCCCAGTCGGCCAAGGCGCCGATCCAGCGGCTGGTCGACCGCGTCGCCGCGGTGTTCGTGCCGATCGTGCTGGTCATCGCCGCCGCCACCATCGGCGGATGGCTCTACACGGGAGCGTCGCTGGAGACCGCGCTGATCAACGCCGTCTCGGTGCTGGTCATCGCGTGCCCGTGTGCGCTGGGGCTCGCCACGCCGGCGGCGATCATTGCCGGCACCGGCGTCGCCGCGCGCCATGGCATCCTCATCAAGGACGCGCAGGCGCTCGAGTTGGCGCGCCGCATCGGTGTCGTCGCCTTCGACAAGACCGGCACACTGACCGCCGGCAAGCCGCGCGTCGTGGCGATCGAGAATGATCAACTGTTCGATCCCAAGACGGTCCTGGCGTTGGCCGAGGCAGCGAGCGCCGGCAGCAATCACCCGCTGGCCGGCGCATTGCGCGAGGCCTATGAACGCGAGTCCGGGCGGCATCCCGAGATGCTTCACCGCAAGGCCCTGGATCATCGCGTGCTGCCAGGCCGCGGCATCAGTTCACGCCTGACGGACGAGACCCACCCCGGCGGCGCGATCGAACTTGCCTTCGGCAATCAGCGCCTGATGTCGGAGTGGAAGGTGGACATCGTTCCGCTCGCCGCGCGCGCTTCGCATTTCGAGGCCGAGGGGCGGACGGTGTCGTGGCTCGCGCAGCGCACGCCGGCCGGATCGCAGTTGATTGGCCTGGTCGCCTTCGGTGACGAACCGAAGGTCCATGCACGCGCAGCGATCGCCGCACTGAACCAGCTCGGCATCGACACCACGATGATCTCGGGCGACAACGAAGGTGCGGCGCGCCACGTGGCGAAGTCCATCGGACTGGCGCACTACGAAGCCAACGTGCTGCCCCGCGACAAAGCCAAGCGCGTCGAAGCGCTGCGCGCGGGCGGACGCGTCGTCGCCATGGTGGGCGACGGCATCAATGACGCACCGGCACTGGCGGCGGCCGACGTCGGCATCGCGATGGGCTCAGGAACCGACGTCGCGATGCACGCAGCCGGCGTCACGCTGTTGCGACCGGACCCGCGCCTCGTGGTCACGGCGGTCGAGATCTCGCGTGCAACGGTTCGCAAGATCCGGCAGAACCTGTTCTGGGCCTTTGTCTACAACTGCGTCGGCATCCCACTGGCGGCGTTCGGTGTGCTGACGCCCGTCTTTGCCGGCGCGGCGATGGCCTTGTCGAGCGTCTCGGTCGTCAGCAACGCCCTGCTGCTGAAACGCTTTCGTCCGCGCGCCGAGTTTGAAGCGCACCGCGCACACGCTCCGCACGCCGCGCCACACTGAAGCGGCGGACTCTGGGAACGGACTCAGCCGGGCAACGGCTTCTCGAAACACACGCTCGTCGGGTCGCCGATGTACGGAGCAAAGGCCTCGATCCGGCGAAACCCGCACGCCTCGTACAACCGCTGAGCCGCCAGCTGTCGATCGCCTGTCTCGAGCCGCAGCACGCCGTATCCAAAGTGCAGCGCCTGCCTCTCCAGTTCGGCGAGGATGCGCCGCGCAACGCCGAGACGCCGGTGAGAGGGCAACACATAGAGCCGCCGGACTTCAGCGCTGCGCTCGTCGATGGGCCGGATTGCGCCCATGCCCACCACCGACGCGTCGACGTGCGCGAGAAGGTAGATCCCGCGCGCCGGGGTCGGCGGATTGGTCGGCCAGGCCGCGGCGGGTTCCTGCAGTTCCGGATAGAGCGCCCGCGCTTCCTCAGCCGCCGCGCGCAGCAGGGTCAGCGCGGCCGATCCCTGCGGGTCCGCGACCTCGATCCGAAGGCGCCCGGTCCTCAATGCAGGATCAGGCAACGATGCTGCGTACGATGCGCCATCGCGCAACCGTGCGGTTCAGCGCACCGTGGCGCGTGGATCGCAATGCCTGCTCACGATCCGGTCGCCGCTATGAAGCGGGCAACTGGTCGAATTCGACCACCGCCGATCCGATCGAAAAGCTCGCACCGAAGCCCACCATCAGCGCGGTCTGGCCGCGCTCGGCGCGTCCCGAGCGGATCAGCTGATCGAGCAGCAGCGGGATGCTGGCACTCGAGGTGTTGCCCGTATCCGCAAACGAAGCGCACAACCGGTCCGGATCGATCCCGGTCTTGACGCACGCCGGGATCAGTATGCGGGTGAGGTTGGCCTGGTGCGGGATCAGCCAGTCGATGCGCGTGCCCTCGCGCTGCACGCGCTCGATCTCCTCGACCAGGATGCGTGTTGCGCCGATCGCCACCGGTGGCCCGGCCATGAACCATCGTGCCGACTTCGGCACCTCGAGCGCCGGGTGGGCGGCTTGCATGCCCATGCCCTTGACCATGGCGATCGTCTGGGAGTCGATCATCGAACTCGCCCGCACCGTTCGCACCGTCGCAAGCCCGCGCACATCGCGCCCCAGCAGCAGTCCCGCCGCCGCATCGCCGAAGAGCGTGCTGGTGCCGAACGACATCGGATCGTAGGCAATGCAGCGCGAGGAGAATTCCAGCGCCAGGCAGGCCACGCGGCGATAGCCCAGCGCCTGCATGACGCTGCTGCCGATTGCCAGGGCGTACATGAAGCCCGTGCAGGCATTGCTGCCGACATCGAGCACAAACGGCGCGCCCAGTTCGGGGTGCTGGGCCCGCGCTGCGGCGACGATCTGCTGCGACAGTCCGGGAAAACCATGCACGCTCGACGACGAGACGATGATCGCGTCCAGCTCGGACCACGACTGCCCGACCATCAGTCGCTCGAGGAGCTCGGTCCCGACCGTGGCCGGGGACTCGTCCGGCGCGAAGAAGTGCCGCGACCGAAGCCCCGTCTTCTTCTCGATCAGCTCCGCGCGTTCACCGATGCGCGCAACGATCTCGGCCGACTCCTCGTCGTCGATCTCGACACCGTCCAGCAAGCGCTGCCCGATGTCGTGGTTCGAGACGATGGCCTGCGGCAGCGTGCTGGCCGTGGCAATGATCGAAACGGACGCTTCCAATGGCGCTTCTTCCGGTTCATTTGCCGCACGGGAGTCGCGCAGCCGCGCTTGGATCGTACTCCGGGCTACGCCGTGGCCGCGCCGGTGGCTGGAGTCCGCACCGACCGGACCCGGGCACGCCACGAACCAGGCACAGGCGCGCGAACCAAGGGGTCATCGATGGCCCTGGGCGCCCTTTCTCATCAGCGCGCCCGCGATGCGCCGTAGCAGCCACTTGGGTGTTGCGCGGGAGGCAAGCGTCACGGCCTGGTTGACCCGGCCCGGCACCGAAACGACCGCGCCCTCCATGCAGGCCCGGTAGCCTTCGTCGGCCACTTCATCCGCGTCACCGATCAGCAGGCCGGGTAGCTGCGCGAGCTTCGCATTCTCCCGGGTTGCGCTGCTCAGCATGTTGGTGGCAGTGATACCCGGGCAGAGTGCAGTGACCGTGACCCCGGAGCCGTTGAGCTCTTCCGCGAGCGATTCGGTCAGCGACAGCACAAAGGCCTTGGTCGCGGCGTACGTCGCCAGCGTCGGCACCGGCTGGAAGGCAGCGATGGAAGCGACGTTGAGGACGCGTCCTCGTCCGCGCGCACACATCGCCGGCAGGAAGTGCGCGAGCATCGCCGTCAGCCCCGCTACATTGAGGTCGACCAGGGCCTGGTGACGTTCGGCCGGCACGGCGACGAAGGGACCCTGCTGCAGTACGCCCGCGTTGTTCACCAGCACGTCGACGTGGATCCGCTTGCGTTTCAACTCCGCCGCCAGCGCCTGGGCCGTCCCGGGCCGAGCGAGATCCGCCGGCTGGACCCACGCCTTGACGCCGTAATCGGCGGTCAGCGCCGCGGCCAGCGATTCGAGTGCTGTCCGGTTGCGCGCTACCAGCACGACCGGATGTCCGGCCTGCGCAAAGCGCTTCGCCAGCGCTTGTCCGATGCCGGACGAGGCCCCGGTAATGAGCGCCGTCTCAATCCGCGGTTTCCTGGATGTGGCCACTGGGCTGCTCCTCTGTTGGCGCGTGCACCTGGGAAAGGTCAGACAATGCAATGTCAAGCCCGAGCTTGACGCGCACGCACTACTTCGGCCGCGACCCGGCCACCAGCGGCCGGCATTGTCCCGCCGATCAGGCGTCGCCGCGCCCTGAAAGTGCGCCGGTTCCGCGCACACTGCACGAGCTCCGCACTGGCCCGCTCCGGGCGGCAAGCACGAAGAACCCGACGATCAATCGCCGTGGCCCGACGTTCACGTCAGTCGACCACGCGCCGGCGCAGCGCTTTCACCTGACCGCGCTGCACCTTCGTCTCGACCCGTTTGCGACGGGCGGTCGCCGAGGGTCGCGTGGGCCGGCGGGTCCGCGGGATCTCGGCCGCCGCGTCGATGACGGCCCGCAGGCGTGCAATCGCCTCTGCCCGATTCTTCTCCAAGCTGCGATAGATCTGCGCCTTGATGACGATGATGCCTTCGTCACTGATGCGCTGATCGCGCCGGGCCAGCAACCGCTGCTTCAGTTCGTCCGGCAGCGACGAGGCGCGAATGTCGAAGCGCAAGTGAACCGCATTCGAAACCTTGTTGACGTTCTGCCCACCCGCACCCTGCGCTCGAATCGGCTGCAGTTCGATTTCTTCTTCCGCGAGGGTGTAGGCAATGAAAGGCACGTCGAGAGCTTAGAACTTCACGCGGGAGGGCGCAGACCGCGGGTTCGCGCAGCGCGGGATTGACGGCAAAGAGCGCGTCGCCGACGTGCTGACGCTACGCGGCGTCCCAGGGCATCAGCGCGACCACGGCGCCCGAGCGGACGGTGTTCTGTACCTCCGCCACCGCGTCAGTCTGCCGCAGCAGCGCCTCGACATCGGCCCGTGGCGCGGGTGAATCCACCCGCGCGCGATAGCGGATGTTCCGGGCCGCCAGGCCAACTCCCGCAAAGTCGGCCTCGGCTTCGACATCGACCCCATCCACGGCAATGCCGAGCCGCGCAGCCTCGCGATAGATGTCATTGCAGAAGCACGTCGCAAGCGCCAGCATCAGGAACTCGCCGCCGTTGACGCTCGATCCCCGGCCAGCATCCTTTGCGCCGATCAGCAGCTCTTGCGCTACCTCACCCGTCGTGACGGTGACCCGGTGATCACGTCCGCTGTTGCGCACGCTTGCCGCGATCCTCATGTCTACCTCCGTGCCGGCAATGGCGGATGCAGGTCTGCCCTCGGGACATCAGTCGAGGTACTTCCACGACACCGCCCCGTCGAAGCGGCGCAGGCGCAGATCGCCTAGGGCCTCGGGATCGAAGTTCCTGACGTTGACGGCCATGTGACGGCCGGGCCGGGCTTCGAGCGGCTCCCAATGGGTGATGCAACCGCAGTGACGGCACCGGACGGTCCTGAGCGTCCGGTCGCCCCAGATGTACCCGTCCGTGTGCTCCGGGTGCCCGACGATCCGCACCGCCCCGACGTCGTAGTACGCCCACAGGGCGCCGAGGCGCCGGCACAGCGAGCAGTTGCAGACGGTGGCTGCCACAGGACGGGTCGGCACTTCGATCCGCACGGCGCCGCAGTGGCAGGTTCCGGCAAGCATCATGGCGTTCTCCTCGCTGGTTCCATTCGGGGCCGCCGAGTTCGACGGAGATGGCACGCTCCGCGGCGAGCCCGGTACGGGCGCTGACCCGTCGACCCGTCGCCCCCCGAATGTGGTCAGTTCATTCGGACGACGGCTTCTTTCCCAGCAGGTCCCTGAGGCCCGCAAAGGGCGCATGGGTCGACGCGGGGGCGACGCGCGCGGCGCCGCTCGCCGTGCCCGTCGCCTCGAGCTGCCGCTGGTGTTCGTTGTCGTGGCAATACAGGCACAGCAGCTCCCAGTTGCTGCCATCGGGCGGATTGTTCTCGTGATTGTGATCGCGATGATGGACCGTCAGCTCGCGCACGTTCTTGTGCGTGAACTCCCGGGCACAACGGCCACAGATCCACGGGTAGAGCTTCAGGGCCTGTTCACGGTAGCCCTGCGCGCGCTCATCCGCCAGGCGCCGTGCTTCAGCTACGACGCGATCCAGTCTGCCAGGTTCACCATGCTTCATTCGATGGCGGGCTCCGGTGCAGTGTGCCGATGCCGGTCAACGGCGCGGCGCGCAGCGGCGTCCCCACCTTCCTTCGATCCGGCGCCCGAGGTCATGCGAGCGCACTCAGGCGAGATTGCGCAGTTCGCGCAGTGCAACCGACAGCATCGCGAGATCGGCACTCTTGCTCTCGGCGAGTTCGCCCAGCATGCGACGCGCGCGATCGAGGGCGTGCGCCTGCTCGCGCTGCCACGGCTCCAGCCCGCCGGCCTGCAGAGCATCCGCCGTCAACTGGCGCTGCAGGCTGGCAAGGTCGTCGCTGGAGGCAGCCTTGGCCAGCGCCTGCCAGTAGCCGTCGGAGGGCAGCGCTGCGACCTGCGCTCGCAGCCGCGCGAGCCCCAGCACATCACCGATCGCGAAGTAGGTCGACGCCACGGTCTCGAGCGGCTGCCGCGCGGCCTCCGCCACCTCGGCCAGGTCCAGCGCCGCAATCGTTGTGGCCGCCGCAGCGACGTCGAAGGCGAGGGCCTCGGGAACGCGCTGCTGCGTGAAACGCGCCTGCATCTCCTGAATGGGAACACGCCACGACGCCGATGGCGGCGCCGCCCGCAGATAGCGCAACAGTGCCTCACAGGCCGGCCCGAAGCGCTCGATGGTCTGCGCCATCGGTTCGCCCAGGCGGCGCGACCGCAGGAACCACGTCGTCGCGCGGACCGTGCGCCGGCCGAGCTCCATCAGCAACTCGGCCTGGGTCTGGTCGGCGACGACGTTGTCGAGCGCCTCGATGGCCCGCCACGTTGGACTCAGCGCGAACACTTCGCGGGTCAGCAGGTAGGCGCGCACGACCTGGGCCGGCGCAGAGCCGGTGCTCGACGTCATCTGGTAAGGGAAACTTGGGCCTACACGGTTGACCATTTCGTTGAGCACCACCGTGGCGATGATTTCGCGCCGCAGTGGATGGCGTGCAATGTCACCGGCGAACTCTTGATGCAGACGCTGCGGGAAATAGCGCACGAGTGCTGCCGCGACCCACGGGTCTTCCGGCAGGTCCGACGCGAGCAGCTCGTCGAACAGCCACATCTTCGAATATGCCATCAGCACCGCGCGCTCCGGCCCGGTCAGTGCGAGCCCGGCGGAGCGCCGCTCCGCGATGGTCTCGTCGTCCGGCAGGAACTCGAGCGCCCGGTTCAGCCGCCCTTCCTTCTCGAGGAAGCGGATGAAGCGGTGCTGCTGTTCGAGCAGCTTGCGTGCAGTGTGCACGCCAACGGACAGCGCCTGCGTCTGGTAGTAGTTGTCCTCGAGCACCAGGTGCGCGACATCGCCGGTCATCTCTGCCAGCAGCGCGTTGCGCTGCTCGAGCGTGATGCGATCTTCCGCCACCGGCAGGCTCAGCAGGATCTTGATGTTGACCTCGTGGTCCGACGTGTCGACGCCGGCCGAGTTGTCGATTGCATCGGTGTAGAGCCGCACGCCATGGAGTGCCGCCTCGACGCGGCCGCGCTGCGTGAAACCCAGGTTGCCGCCTTCGCCGACCACCTTGCAGCGCAGTTCCGCGCCGTTGACGCGCACCGCGTCGTTGGCCCGATCGCCGACATCCGGATGGCTCTCGGTGGATGCCTTGACGTAAGTGCCGATGCCGCCGTTGTAGAGCAGATCCACCGGCGCGCGCAGGATCGCCGAGATCAGTTCGTTCGGTGCCATCTGGGCCGCAGAGATGCCGAGCGCGGCCTGCGCCTGCGGCGACACAGGAATCGACTTCTCGGCGCGCGACCAGATGCCACCGCCGGCCGAAATCAGGCGGGCGTCATAGTCGGCCCACGAAGAGCGCGGCAGCGCGAACATGCGCTGTCGCTCGGCAAAGCTCGTCGCCGCATCGGGCGACGGGTCGAGAAAGATGTGGCGATGGTCGAACGCAGCGACCAGCCGGATGTGCTGCGACAGCAGCATGCCGTTGCCGAAGACGTCACCCGACATGTCGCCAACGCCGACGCAGGTGAACTCCGTCGTCTGCGTGTCGATGCCCATCTCGCGGAAGTGACGCTTGACGCTTTCCCACGCACCGCGCGCCGTGATGCCCATGCCCTTGTGGTCGTAGCCCGCGCTGCCGCCCGACGCGAAGGCGTCTCCCAGCCAGTGTCCGTATTCGGCGCTGATCGCATTCGCAAAGTCGGAGAACGTTGCCGTGCCCTTGTCGGCGGCGACCACCAGGTAGGGATCGTCACCGTCGTGCCGAACAACCTGCGGCGGCGGCACGACCTTGCCCTGCACCAGATTGTCCGTGAGGTCGAGCAGTCCGCGCAGGTAATCCTGGTAACAGGCCACGCCCTCCTTCATGAATGCTTCGCGATCAGTCGCCGGCGGCGCCTTCTTCAGCACGAAACCGCCCTTGCTACCCACCGGCACGATGACGGTGTTCTTCACCATCTGCGCCTTCACCAGACCCAGCACCTCGGTGCGGAAGTCCTCCGGCCGGTCAGACCAGCGCAGCCCGCCGCGCGCGACCTTCCCGCCGCGCAAATGCACGCCTTCGAAGCGCGTCGAGTAGACGAAGATCTCGAACATCGGCCGCGGCTCGGGCAGCGCCGGCACCTTCTTCGGGTCGAATTTGAATGACAGGAAGCTGCGGCGCGGTCCCTCGGCGCCGCTGGCGCCAACCCCGGTGCGCCAGAAGTTCGTGCGCAGCGTGGCCTGGACCAGCGCCAGCAACTGCCGCAGCACGCGGTCTTCACTGGCATTCGGCACCTTGTCGAGCGCCTGCTCGATCGCTCGCACCTGGCTGGCCGCAGCCGCATCGTCGCGCTCCGCGGGATGGAAGCGCAGCCGGTACAGGCGCGCCAGCATGCCCGCGATGCGCGGATGCGCCGCCAGCGTCGCCTCGATGTACGGTTGCGACAGGGAGAACCCGATTTGCCGCAGGTACTTCGCGTACGCGCGCAGCACCACAATCTCGTCCGCGGCCAGCCCGGCCAGGAGGACCAGGCGGTTGAAGTCATCGTTCTCGACGCGACCCTCGAACACGCGCGCGAACGCGTCTTCGAACAACGGCGCCAGGACTTCGATATCGAGTTCATCGCCGGCGGGCGCCTCGAGCTCGAAGTCGTGGATCCACATCGGCTCGGCCCCGTCGGGCGTGATCTCGTAAGGTCGCTCGGCCAGCACGCGCACGCCCATGTGTTCGAGCATCGGCAGCGAGTCCGACAGCGGCACCGGTGCACTGCCGCGGTAGACCTTGAAGCCGAGCCGGTTGGGGGCGGCGTCGCGCGGCCGATAGAAATTCAGCACGAGTTCGGTGCGCGACAGCAGTTCGAGCCGGTGGAGATCCTCGACGGCACTCACCGGGTCGACGTGCTCGCGGTACGAGGCGGGAAACGCCGCGCCAAAGCGCCGCAGCATTTGCGCTGCGCTCGCTTCCTCGGTCGTTTCGTTCAAGGCGGCACGCAGGTCGTCTTCCCAGCGACGCGCCGTGGCCGCCAGCTGCGCCTCGAGTGCGCGGCGGTCATAGGCGGGGATGCGGCCCGGCGTCGTTCGCACCGTGATATGGATGCGCGCCAGCGCGGCGTCGGTCAGCAGCACGTCGAACTCGGCCGCCGAACCGTTGAACGCCTCGAGCAGGATCCACTGGAACTTGCGCCGCAGCTCCGTCGTGTAGTTCTCACGCGGGACGAAGATCAGGCACGAGACGAAGCGCTCGAACGCGTCGCGCCGGATGAACAGCCGAAAACGCTGGCGCTCGCCGAGTTGCAGGATGCCATGGGCGATCTCCGACAGCTCCTCGACGGTGATCTGGAACAGCTCGTCGCGCGGATAGGTCTCGAGGATGTGCGTCAACGCCTTGCCAAGATGGCTGGCCGGTGCGAGCCCGGCACGCTCGGTGACGGCGCGCACCTTGCCGCGGACCAGCGGCACTTCGGTCACGCGCGTGCTGTAGGCGGCCGAGGTGAAGAGTCCGACGAAACGATGCTCGCCCACCACACGGCCATTGCTGTCGTAGCGCTTGATGCCGACATAGTCGACGTAGCCCGGCCGGTGCACAGTCGCACGGGTCGTGGCCTTGGTCACCAGCAGCATCGGCGACGGCGCCGCCGCCAGGCTGCGGGCAGCCCGCGGCGCGGTCGAGAAACTGATCGAGATGCCCTTCGTCGCTCCCGCTTCGCGCAGGATGCCGAGCCCGGTGCCCTCGACGCGCACGAGTTCCAGTTCACCGTCCCTCTCGTGCAGGTCGTTGCGCCGGTATCCGAGCAGCAGCAGGTGGTCCTCGGTCAGCCACTGCAGGAACGCGCGCGACTCGGCCAGTTCCTCGCGCGCAACCGGTGGCGGCTGCTCGTCGAGTTCGCGGATCACGGCGCGCAGCTGCGCGACCATCACCTTCCAGTCTTCCACGGCGGCGCGGACATCGCCGAGCACACGCTCGATGCCTTCGGCCAGCCCGGCGCGCGCGACCGGATCGGACAGGCGATCGACCTCCAAGTGCATGATCGATTCGCGCGGCCAGTCGGGACGATCCTCGCGGGCCGCCAGCTCCAGCAGGTTGCCGGCGGCGTCGCGCAGGACCGCGAAGATCGGATGAATGATCAGGTGCAGCGTCAGCCCCTGCCGGTTGATCTCGACCGTCGTCGAGTCGACGAGGAACGGCATGTCGTCGTTGACCACTTCGACGATTGTGTGCCGCGACCCGAACCCGGTGTCCTGCAGCGAGGGATTGAGCACCCTCAGCTTGGGGCCGCCCGGCGCGCGCTGGCGCGCGAACTGCAGGTGCGAGTGCACCATGCCGTACAGGTCCTCGGCGCTGCGCTCGCAGACGTCTTCGGGGTCCGCCAGGCGGAAGTAACCCTGGCAGAAGGTCGTGAACATCGTCCGCTCGCTGGCGGCCGTGCGCGTGCCGATCAGCGCAAGAACTTCCGCGAGTCGCTGTGCCTTGCCTTGCTCCGGGCTGGACGGTGTCGGTGCGATGCCCGTCATGGTGCGTCTCCGTGTTTTGTCGGCGGCCTCGTGAGCCGCCGGCGGGTCTGGTCTGCCAGTATGCCTATGCACGCGACGATCCGCGATCCTGTGGTGCCGGATAATCCAGGCGCCTCCGAACAACGCGCGCGACATGCTGCCCTTCATCGCTCCCCGCCTGGCCTTTGTCGACGTCGAAACCACCGGCTCGAGTCCCGAGCGCGAGCGCGTGATGGAGGTCGGAGTCGTGGTCGTCGACATGGACGGACACGACGCGCGTGTCACCGAGTGGTCATCGCTGGTGAATCCCGGCGTGCCGATCCCGGCCGAGATCCAGTGGCTGACCGGCATCACAAACGAGATGGTGCGCGACGCGCCACCGTTTTCCGCGCTCGCGCAGGATCTTTACGACCGGCTCGAGGGCGCGATCTTCGTTGCACACAACGCGCGCTTCGACTACGGCTTCCTGCGCGCCGAGTTCGGGCGTGCGGGGCTCAGCTTCCAGACCCGGACGCTCTGCACAGTGCGGCTGTCACGGCATCTCTATCCCGACCGCTCGCCGCACACGCTCGACGCCATCGTCGAGCGCTTTGGCCTCGACGGCGAGCAGCGGCACCGCGCACTGGGCGATGCGCGCGTGCTGTGGCGCCTGCTGCAGAAGCTCGCCGACCGCCATCCGCCCGCGGAACTGGAACTTGCGGTGGCGACCCTGCTGCGCCACCCGAGCCTGCCCTCGCATCTGCCGCCCGACGCGCTCGACGGCGTGCCGCGCGCGCCTGGCGTCTATCTCTTCTACGGCCTGAACGAACACCCGATCTACATTGGCAAGAGCGTCGACCTGCGGGCGCGTGTCAGCGGACACTTCAACGCCGAGCATCGCGCGCCGCGCGAACTGCGCCTGTCGCAGGAGGTCCATCGCCTCGAGTGGGAGGAGACCGCCGGCGAACTCGGCGCACTGCTGCGCGAGGGTGAACTCATCAAGACGCGGCTGCCGGCGCACAACATCGCACTGCGCCGCAAGCTGAACCAGGTGATGCTGGAGCTGGACGACGATGGCCGGCCGCGCTACCGACCGGCGGCGACGCTGCCACTCGACGCCTTCGGCCGGATCTATGGACCCTTCGGCTCACGCCCGGCCGCGCGCCAGGCACTGGGCGCGCTCGCGGCGGAGCACGGCCTGTGCATGAAGGTGCTGCAGTTCGAAGGGCGCCGTCGGTCGGCCGACGGTGCGCCCTGCTTTCAGCGGCAGCTGCGCCGCTGTGCCGGTGCGTGCGTCGGCGAGGAAACACCTGCCCGTCATGCCGAACGGCTGCGCGAACTGCTGGCGCCCTGGCTGATCCCCGCGTGGCCGCACGCCGGCGCCGTCGCACTGGTCGAGCGCGCCGACGACCGGCTACGCGAGGACATTCACGTCTTCGATCGCTGGTGCTGGCTTGGTACGGTCCGGACGCTGGAGGCGGCTGCGTCCCTGGCGCGCACGGCGCCTCGCGTCTTCGAGGCCGACGCGGCCCGGCTCGCATTGCAGGCCTTCGCGGGTCGGTACCCGATTGAATGCGTCACGCTTGGCGCGGCTCAAGAGGCTCGCGTCGAAACGCTGGCATCCTGATTACTTCGCAGTGGGCAGTGAGACGATGATGAAGAACGCGTATGGATTCGGCAAGACGGTGGCACTCGGCTTCGACGGTGCGCTGCAGAAGGTGACGGCAGAACTCGCCCGGGAAGGCTTTGGTGTGCTCACGGAGATCGACGTACAGGCCACGATGAAGAAGAAGCTCGACATCGATGTGCGTCCGTACCGCATCCTCGGCGCCTGCAATCCACCACTCGCGCGCCGCGCGCTCGAGGCCGAACCGACGGTCGGACTGCTGCTGCCCTGCAATGTCGTCGTGCGGGAGTCCGACGATGGTGCGACCCAGGTCGAGTTCTTGGATCCGGCGATGATGGGACAGCTGGCGAGCAATCCTGCACTCGTGGCGGTCGCGGGCGAGGTGCGTGCGAAACTGCAGCGTGTGATGGACGCCGTGTGACGCTGGTCGGCGGCGTCAGTTGGCCGGTGCTGTGACTATTCCGCGTCAGTCAGCGCGGACACGGCGGGTTTCAAGGCGACGCCGGGCCGCAGTCCGAGGCGTGCTGCGCGCGCATTGACGTTCGAGATGACGCCGCAGTCCCATGCGTCGCGCGCCTCGCCGATGCGCGCACTCACGTGCGAGACGGTGACGGCGGGAATTCCCTGGGCCTCCAGCGTCGTGAGCGCCGCAATGCCGGCCTCGTCCTTGCCGACGCCGGCATCGTTGAACACATAGAGCCGCGCCGCCACCGCGCGGGCGTAGTGCGCGGCGGAGACGCCGCCATGCGAGCCGGTCACGACGATCCGGTCCGCATGGTCCGGCGTGACCTCGGTGACCGAGTCGAGCAGCGCAACCTGTATCGGCGG
>Ga0209254_10001815_pt1 | contig 19261 bp, 14 predicted proteins | sample FrelakmetDIP11DI_FD_187148 | JGI IMG/M metagenome (GOLD analysis project Ga0209254, IMG submission 187148) | Freshwater lake sediment microbial communities from the University of Notre Dame, USA, for methane emissions studies - DIP11 DI (SPAdes)... | ecosystem: Environmental > Aquatic >...
CCGCACCAGCGCCTGCGGCTGGCCGCAGGCGGAGCCGATGAAGATGCGTTGGCCCGATTTGACCATTCGAATGGCTTCGGCGGCGCTGCGGCGCTTTCCCAGATAAGCGTCTGCCCAATAGGTGGCTGTCGGCATAATTAGGTTCCGATCTATATAATTAGGATGACACGCGGATGTTGCAGGTTTGATTACTTAAAAAGGCCATGATTGTCAAACAGGCCCGGCGCTTGGCCGAGCTGAAGCCAGGCGACTCGTTTCTGGGAGTGCCCGCTCTTCCGACCCGCCCTCACCTCAAGACAAGTGCACAGGGCAATTCTCCTCTTCTTTGTGAATACCCCATCGTTAGGTTTGGAGGCCGAAAGGCGTTTCAAACCGCTTTCTTTGTCGGACCGAAGCGTTGGGAGCACCTCGGCAACCGTTCCGACCATTGACAGTTGAAGTGCGAACCGGTACTCTTTGCTTGAATTCATTTTTCTGCCGATCTTAAAATCCTAAGTTAAACGACGACATGGAGATGGGGTCCATGCGTCCATTCTTAACTTTCCCTCCGCAGATTAGAGACAAGGCAGGCTAGCGCGCGAATCCAATTCGAAAAGGAGGGCGCTATGGAAAAGCACGCCGATATCCTGATCATCGAGGACGACCGCGACCTGGTCAACATCATGCGCATCGTTTTGGAGAGCCGGAGTTATCAGGTGCGAGAGGCTTACAACGGGAAACAAGGCTACGCCCGGATCGAGGAGAAAACCCCTGATCTCATCATTCTGGATGTGATGATGTCCACGGAAACAGAAGGATTTGACCTGGCCTATAAGCTGAAGAATATGCCCGCCTACCGGACGATCCCCATTCTGATGTTGACATCGTTTCCCAAGAGGATGATGGAGGAGGGCCCTGAAAAATTTCAGCATCTTTTGGGCGAATACTGGCCGGTCACCCAATTCCTCGAAAAACCCATAGAGCCCAAGGAACTGCTGTCCACTGTGGATCGCTTAATCGCCCACCCCATGCCGTCCGCAGAAAATGCCCCTGATCCGGCCTAAGGAAATCGCCCGGAGTCCGCTGCTCGACTGGGCAGAGCGACAGGTTGCTTTTCGCAGGGACCTGATGAAGGTTTTCCGTTGGCTCATTTGGCTGCGGTGGACCGCCGTCGCCCTCGGCGTCATCTCCGGTTGGGCGGTCTGCCGCGTGGACCGGGCCTTTCCCTTCCTGTCCATTCTGAGTGTCCTGCTCGCCATTGGCGGATACAATCTCCTCCTTCAGTTTCTCTTGCGGCGGATAAGCACCGCGGTGCCCTTTAACGAACGATCGGTCGTCCGGCTGGCGCACGCCCAAGCGGCACTAGATCTCCTGGCACTTTTTCTGCTGATCGGCTTCACCGGCGGCATTTACAGTCCGCTGCTGATTTTCGTTTTCTTCCCCATCGTCCTGATCGGGACATTGTTTCCCCCCGCGAGCTGTTTAATTTACGGTGCGCTGGTCCTGATGGCCACCGGCGGCCTCATTCTCATGGAAGAAATGGCGATTCTTCCGCCGCCGCTCGCCATGTTCCAAGGTTCGCTGCTCGGTGATCGATTTGTTTTGATCCCCTACGTCTGTTTTGCCGGCGCCCTGCTGGCCACCGGCGTGCTGGTGACGGCTACGGCATCCCGGCTAAAAGAGAAAGGAAGAGATTTATTTGAACTATCCCGGCAGCTGGAAGCCAACAACGTCAAGCTCACGGCTCTCTATGAAATGGTCAAGGAGATGGGCTTGTGCGCCGACCTTCAAAAACTGATGGATACGGCCACACGCCAGGCCACCCGGATCATGGGAGTCAGGGGATGTTCGATCAAATTGCTGGATGAAGAGGCGAAAAGCCTTCGGTTCGCCTCCACCTACGGTCTCAGCCAGGACTACCTTGCCAAAGGCAAGATTGATATCGGCAAAAGCCCCATCAATCGACAGATCATCGAGGGCGCCGTATCGGCCATCGGCAGCATCGATGAGAAGGATTATTTCCAATACCCCGAGGACATTCGCCGAGAGGGCATCGCCTCGATGATCTGCCTGCCCTTGCGGGTGGAGAAGAAGATCTTCGGGATCTTCTGCGTCTACAGCGACGAGTCCTATCGTTTCGGCGAGGGCGACATCCAGTTCTTTTCCTTGATGACCGACCTGTGCGCTATTGCCATTGAAAACCTCAGAAGCGGCCTCTTGAAGTTGTGGTTCATGATGAAGGTCTCGCATCAATTGCGTTCTCCCCTGAACGCCGTTTCCACCATGCTGAAACCCGTCAGCGAAGAATATCTCGGGCCGTTGAGTACGGGGCAGAAGAACACGATCGAGCGCTGTCTGCAGCGGATCAAAAATCTGGGAGAACTCATCAACGACCTGCTAAAGCTGGGGGAGAAAAAAAGCGAGATGGCCGCCCCGGTGTGGTATCCGGTGGATCTTGCGGCCACGCTGCAAAAAATGGAGGCTTTCTTTCGGACCCAAGCACGTCAAAAGGAGATCGATTTCCGCGTGCAGGTCCCCGTCGACCTTCCCAAAGTCCGAGCCAATGACAAGCTCATTGACGAGCTTGTTACGAACCTCATTTCCAATGCCATCAAGTACACGCCGGTTAAAGGCCGCGTGGACGTCTCGTTGAGCCGAGACCCGCAGAATCGCGTCTTATTCGCCGTCTCGGATACGGGTATTGGAATTGCGGAGGATGATCTGCCCCGGCTTTTCGCCGAGTTTTTTCGCACCGACAACGCCAAAGCATTCGCCGAGGAAGGCACCGGCTTGGGCCTGGCGATCGTCAAGGAAATCCTCGACCGGATGGGAGGAACGATCTGCGTGGAAAGCCGGCTCGGACAAGGGTCGCGATTTTCTTGCCAGCTCCCCGGCCTGCCGCAGCCATAGCCGCCCCTGGGCGTTCAGGCCATCGGCGGATGGTCTGTCATCTTTTTGCGAAGGCGGAAGCTGAAGCAAATCCATCGGCCTTCTTCCCCTTCCGCCCAGGCTGCGCCCCCATGCCTCTCGATGATGTTGCGGGCGATGAAAAGCCCCAGGCCGGTTCCCCTCCTGCCGGCTCGGTCCTTGGAGGCGAAGTCGGTGAACTTGTTGAACAGCTGCTCGACGTTGGCCGCCGGAACACCCGGCCCGGCGTTCCACACGCCCACTTGGATCCATTCGCCCAAGTCCTCAAACCGCACCTGAATCTGGCTATCGGTGCCTCCGTATTTGACGGCGTTTCCTAGAAGGTTGTTCATCACCACCCGCAGCAGGTTGAGATCCGCTTCGACTTCGACTCCGGCGGGGACCTGATCTAAAACCGTCATGCGTGCGGCCGCCAATTGCGGACCCAGTTGGTACTGGATGGGTTCGATCACATCCTCCTTGAGCAACACCTTGCTCGGGCTGAGGGTCAACTCCCCTTGCTCGATGCGGGACAGGTCCAGATAGTTCCGGATCATGGCGTTCAGGTAGGCGGCATTGCGCATAATGACGTCCGCCAGCTGTTGTTGCTTTTCGTTGAGTCGGCCGACGGATGTGGCCATCATGGAGGACAGGCCGAAGGTGATGGAGTTGATGGGAGTTTTCAGTTCATGGACCACGAATCCCAGCAGTTCCATGTAGTTTTTGTTTTGCCGGTGCAAGTCCTGGTTCATGCTGCTCAACTCGACGTTCATTTGCCCGAGCCGGTCATTTCGTTCCTGAATTTGCTGCACCATGGCGTTGAATGCCCGGGTAAGATGATACATTTCCCGGAATTGCCGTTCTTCGGGAATACCGGCTGGAAAGCGGCCGTCGGACACCTCCTCCACCGCGCGGGCCAACCGGTTGATCGGGCCGACAAACCGGGACAGCAGGATGTAGGACAGGATCAAGGCCGCCACTATCCCGGCCATGCCGGTTATTGCAAATTGACCCACAAGGGCTTTCTGGTAGTCGGAGAATTTTTTTTCGCGCACGCCAACGTACAGCATGCCGATAATGTGCTGCAACGGGTCGTAAATCGGTTCATAGGCGGCCAGGTACCAGTCATCCACCACAAAGGCCTTGCCCAACCACGGCTGGCCTTTCTCCACGACCTGTTCGAAGACCTCACTGGAGACCGTGGTGCCGACGGCCCTTGAGCTGTCTGCGTTCCTCAGCGTGGTGGCGATGCGCGCATCCCCTTGAAAGACGGTCACCGAACCCAGCGGCCGGCCGTCGTAGGTGTGGTCGAGAAAAAGGGTCTGCTGGATTTTATCCACCAGCGCGTCATTGTGGTTCAGAAGCACTCCGCCATAGACCACGCCGATCTGTCGGCTTCCGTCCCATACCGGAACAGCCGCTTTGAAGGCCATGCCCGCGCTCACGCGCCCTGAGGATGCCCCTTTGGACATAGGGGTCGGGACCGTGTCGAGCTGCGCTTTTTCCACCAGCCCGGCCCCCTCCAGCTCAAGAATCTGCGGCGGAATCAGGACCGTTCCGCTGACCTCCTTGCCGGCCAGTGCGTCCCTGAGAATGCCGTCCATGTATGCCGTATCCCCGCGGCGATGGGGCTCCCGGGCGCGGGTGAAGACTCGGCCGTCCCGGTATAAAACGGTCATGAAATCCAGGTGATGCTGTTGCATGAGTGCATCGAGGCGGGCGGTGATGGTGGTGTCATCCCCCTGTTTCATGGCATCGATCAGCAGCGTCCGGCTGGCGACGAGCTGCAGGATCAGCTGGAGTTCGGTGAGCCGGTGCTCGTATTCCGACCATGCGACCCGGAGGGCTGATTCGACGTAATCGTTGGCCTCCTTCAACACGATGGATCGAATCAGCGTGTAGCCACTGAATAGAAAAATTCCCCCCAGGGCCATGAACATCGCCAGCAGAATGATCAGAGACTTTTGCCTCAAACTTGCCATGCCCATGGCTGATCCGGCCTCATGCGCTCCGCGGTAGGGTTGCGATCAATTCACTTCCCTGATTTTCGACGCTTTCCATCGTGATGTCGCCGCCCAAGCCCTCCACAATGCGTTTCACCAAGGGAAGACCCAGCCCGCTGCCGTCGGGATCCATCCGTTTGGCCCGTTGGGTCCGAAAGAATTCCTTGAATATTTTGGGGATATCCTCGGAGGCCACACCGATCCCCGTGTCCTTGACGCGCAGCTGCATTCGGCCGGCGACCATTGCCAACGACACGCAGACCTCACCTCCCGCGGGGGTGTACTTGATGGCATTGGTGACCAGATTGCCCAGGATTTTTTCGACCTCCTCCTCGGTGGCCTGGACGAGATAATCCTCCTTCGGCAATTCCGGCTTCAAGGACAATCCCTTTTTTTGAGCGACCACTCCATAAAGGTCAACCGCTTTCTGAACCTGTTTATTGAAGGAGATGGGGGCCACTTCCACCTCGCGCCCTCGCGTCTGCCATTGGTAGAGATCCAGCAGTTCGGCCGAAATCCCCATGACCGATTCAATCCGTTTCTGGATCCGCTCCATCAACTCTTTCTGTTTTGCGGATACCGCCCCGACATAGCCCTTCTGCATCACCTCCAGAAAGCCTTGGACCACCATCAGCGGGCCTTTGAGTTCATGCGTCATCATCAGAATGAACTCGTTCTTGGCTTCATCCTGTCTTTTCAGGGCGTCATATATCCGAGCATTTTCGATGAATATCGCGCCCTGTCCGGCCAAAGTGGAGAGAAAGTCCATCTCTTCGGCCGTAAACTGCCGCTTCTCACCGGTGTAAAGGCGCAGGGCACCGATGATCTTCTGTCGCCCCTGGAGAGGAAAAGATAGAATACTGGCGATTCCCTCCCGCGCCGCTTCTTGCGGATACTGGGTGGAGGGGTCATGGGTCGCATCTGCCACGAACTGGGGTTCACCTCTCAAGACCCCGGCCAAGCTCTTGTTGGCTTCTACCGGCCCCTTGTTGAGATAGGCTGGGCTCAGGCCGCAGGAGGACATCAGTTCCAGTTTGCCGGTCCTCTCATCCAGAAGCCGCACCGTGACGCCTTTGACGCCCATGAGTTCCCGGACGCTGCTGCAGATGAAATCGATCCTCGGTTTGAGGCCCAGGGTGGAGGAGGTGATGTTGGCGACCTCGTTGAGCCGTTCGAGTTTGTTTTTCGCGGGCTGCAGCGTGCGTTGCAGATCGGAAAGCTGCAGCAGGCTTTCCCTGAGGTGTCGGAAAAGGCTTGACACAAACAGAAGGCAGGCCGATAGAACGGCGGCAAAGAGCACCACCATCCACCCAACGCCCCACGGATCCGGATGCAGTCCGGTGCCGGGAATGGGAATGCCATAGACGCGGGACCCGTTAGGAAGCCACTCCCCGAAAACCGCGCCGGCCAGGCCCGCGACAACAGCTCCGGCGTAGAGGAGAGCGCTCCGCGTCTCCAGCGGACCGCCGCTTAGGGTCGCATGCAAGACGGTATAGGGAAGCAGGGGGCTGGCGGCGCCCCCCGTCAGATGAAAAAGCACGCCCAAAAAGATGGGGTCGGTGACGAAAAAAATCTTCGTCAGCCATTCGGTCTCCCGTCTTTCAGGGCCAGCGGTCCGGCGGAAAACAGCCAGCCGGAAATGAAAGCATACGTTCAGCAGCGCCACGGCGAGGCAGGTGTAGAGGATGCCTGCGGTTGGGAACCTCGTATGGGGAAGGCGGGTGCCCCACAGCCCCATGAGCATCGCCACCCCCAGGAGTCCCCAGCGCAGGCCGACCCACCACTGTAATTTGACAAGCGGATCCCCTCTGAGGAGGCCGTGGAGGAGTGGTTTCATGTGGGATGCGTCAGCCGGGTCCCGGCGCATTCTCCTTCCGCCGCTGAAGAAGTTTCCGGATCATCTCGAGCAGGGGATCGAGCTGGATCGGTTTTTCCAGGAATTCATCCACGGGCAGGTAATCCCCGTCCTTCTGGATCGAAAATTTCATTTGCATTTTTTGTGAAATGCCCGTCAGCATAATGATCGGAATCGTGGAAAATTCCCCGTAGGCGGAATCCGGGTCGCGGCTCCTGAGCTGATAGGACACCTGGAACCCTTCCGTGGTCGTGTCCATCATGACATCCAGGATGATGAGATCCGGCCGGATCTCTTTCACCGCCCTTAGACCCTCGGTCCCGTTGGATGCGCTGCAAACCTCATAGCCGTTGGCTTCCAGGGCGATGCGCATCAGCTCCACGACATCGGGATCGTCATCGATGACCAGAATTTTCGGTCTGTCCGTCATCCTTACCTCCCATTCTACCCCGCGGGAGTCAATGGCCGATGGCCGTCAGTGAGTGGAACACGAGATGCAAGGGTCATAGGCCCTGACGAGCATTTCCACCATGAACTCGATTTCATCCGCCGGCCGGTCCTTGAATTGGTCCACCAGCGCCTCCATGTCCTTCTGGATATTGGCATGATTTTGGTTGGTGGGAATGACACAGTTGGCCCATACGCATTCCCCGCTGGGGTTGTACTCATATTCATGGAACAGGATCCCTCGGGGGACTTCGACGCATCCCGTGGCTCTCCCCGCGCTGACCGCAAAAGAGGCCTTTTCCGGTTTGACGCCGTTTTTCAGCAGCTCGTCGATCCGCTGAATGGAATCTTCCACACAATGGACCAATTCCACCATTTGGGCCGCATTGTTCATAAATGGGCTGTGGCTTATCGGCCGGAGCCCAAACATCGCGGCGACGTTGCGGGCGTTCGGGCCCAGGTGGGGATAGTTCAGGTTTAACCGCGCCAGGGCCCCGACCATGTAGGAATCCCTGCGGTGCCGGGTGTATTTGGCGGTGGACTGCGGCACGCAATATTCATTGCACACCTGGCGGTATTCATCCACGCCAAACGTGCCCGCCTCGGTGGAGCCGATGCGCCCGTCATAAAAAGCATACTCGTGCGGGTCTGCCAAGGCAATGTATTCCGTCTCGCGCTGAAATGCCGGCACGTTCGCCGAGTGCTCCCCGATGAACTGCGCCAGGGCGATCCCCTCCGACAGGGCGGCTTCCAGCCGCGAACGGAGGTTCGATAGGTCGCTGGGGGTCGGCCACCGGGCGAAGCCGCCCACCACCGCACTCTGCGGATGGGTCGTCCGGCCGCCCAGCAGCGTGGACATCTCGTTGCCTAAGCGGTGGATGCGGATGGCCAGAAGGACCTGCTGCGTGTGCGTGGATGCCAGGGGAATCACGCTGGGGACCTTGAACAGATCGGGCAGAACCAGATAGCCGAGGTGCAGGATATGGCTCTGGATGTTCTCCGCATGCAGCAGCAGTTTGCGGAGGTTGACCACCTGTTCGGACACCTTGATTCCCATGGCCGCTTCGGTGGCTTTCAACGAGGCCAGGGTGTGACCGATGGAGCAGATCCCGCAGATCCGCGACGCGACGTGGGCGACCTCGTACCACTTTCTGCCGCGCAGCATGGCTTCGAAAAACCGTGGCGCCTCGACCACCTGCCACTGGCAGTGCTCCACCCTTCCTTCGCATATCCGGATGTCGACACGGCCGTGACCCTCCACCCGGGTCAGGTGATCCATCCGTATGGACGTGGTCGCGCTCATTTCGACACCTCCGAAAATCCCATGTAAAGCCTGAACCGCTTGAGGATGTCCGGCAGGCTCAAGCCGTTGCGGGAGAGGATCTCGCGCTGCGCGTCGGCGTTCGGGTCATCCACCAGACCTCGGCACCCCCAGCAGAAGCTTCCCGCGGTGACACAGCACGCCTCGCACCCGGCGCGGGTCACCGGCCCCATGCAGGTCATGCCCTGGTCGAATACACAGACGTTTTCCGCCATCTTGCACTCCACACAAACCGGATAATTCGGAACATCCGGTTTTTTTCCCAGCAGCAGCGACGTCAGGACCGCCTTGAACTCGCGGCGGCTCACGGGACAGCCGTGGATCTCCGCATCCACCGCCACCACCGCTTTCAGCGGCCGCGCCGAATAGGTTTCGTATTGAAAAAAATGCTCTCCGTATACAAACCGGCGCACGTTCTCCGGCTCCTGGAAGTTCTTGAGGAGATTGATGCCCCCCAGCGTGGCGCACGACCCGAAGGCGACCAGGATCTTGGCGTGCTGGCGGATCTCCTTGAGGCGCGCCTCATCGGAGCGGCGCGTGACGGAACCCTCCACAAAGGCGATGTCATAGGTGTCGGCATGCCCTTTCATGGCCTCCCTGAAGCTGACGATCTCGACCATCTCCAATACGTGCAGGAGGTCCTCCTCCAGGTTGATCACCTGAAGCTGGTCCCCTTCGCAGCCGGCAAAATCAAAGAACGCAACCGTGGGCTTGCCCATCACAGCGCCTCCCTCACGTTAAAAATGTCCGAATACCGGAACACGGGACCGTCCTGGCAGGCATATAGATGGTTGATTTGGCAGTGGCCGCACTTGCCGATTCCGCACTTCATCCGCCTTTCGAGCGACAGAAATATGTGGTCATCCGGGATCCCCTTGCCTTTGGCCTCCAAGATGACGAATCGATACATCACCGGCGGGCCCACCGCGATGCAGAACACCCTGGCGGGATCGACCCGGACCTTTGGAAACAGCGTCGTGATGACCCCCACAGGCCCTTTCCAGGCGGCATCCGGCTGGTCGACGGTTTCCAGATACTGCAGGTCCTTGCGGCTCTTCCACTCGCGCAGTTCGTCCAGAAAGAGCTGTTCGGCGGGGGTGCGCGCACCGAACAGCAGAATGACTTCGCCGTAGTCGCTGCGATGTTCCAATACATACTTGATAAATGACCGCAGCGGCACCAACCCGATTCCGCCGGCCACGACCAGCAGATCCTTGCCGCGGGTCTCTTCCACGGGAAAACAGGTCCCAAACGGCCCCCGGATCCCGACCCTGTCCCCGACGTTCAGACGGTGGGCGGCGGCGGTGACATTTCCGATCCGACGGATGGCTAGCTCAAAGGATTCCCTCCGTCCGGGAGGCGAGGATACCGATATGGGCGCCTCGCCGATGCCCATGATGGAAAGCTCCACGAATTGTCCCGGCTGATGATCCAGCGCTCGGCCGCCCAGCAGATGCAGCTCGAAGAGCTTCTCGTTCTCCGTGAGCGGCTCGATGCGGGAGATTTCCGCCCAGCTCGGAACATAAGGCGATGACTCAGGCAGAGGGTGGATCCTCATGACCGTTCTCCTTTGCGCTGTTCCGCTTTGAGCTGGTTGAAGACGGTCACCGGGTCGGCGATGTCCGCCAGGCAGGCCGCTGCGCAGCGGCCGCAGCCCACGCAGGCCACATCCTCCAGAATGGGCACCAGATAGCAGCCCTTTCTGAGAAACCGATGCTGGTAGCGCGAGACGCGGGTTTCCCGGAAATTTTCGCCGCTGGCGACCTTGGCGAAATCCTTCAGCAGGCACCCGTCCCAGCGCCGCAGGCGCCGGCCCTGCGTCAGGTCGAGGTCCATCTCATCCCAGACGTCAAAGCAGTAGCAGGTGGGGCACACCAGGTTGCAGGTCCCGCAGCCGAGGCACTGGTTGGATTTTTCCTCCCAAAGCCGTGCGGCCGTGGCCCGCTCCAGGAGCAGCGGGATTTCGTCTTTCGTGAACGCTGCGCCTCTCTGCCGGCAGCGGTCGGCGGCGTCGGCCCGGACGCGCTTGCGCTGCGAAACCTCTTCCGCGCTAGCCGGCCGCAATTTGGCGTGGCGGGTCAACAGATCTTCGCCCTTGGCGCTCCCCACTTCCACCACATAGTGCGCGCCGATGTCGGTGAGCATCAGGTCAAAGCCCGAATCCACGCTGGCCGCCTCCATGGACGCCCAAAAGGCGCGAGGGGCGACGCGGGCGGGGTCGACCCCGATCAGGCAGGCCGATTCTCGCCGCTGCAGGTAGTGGGGATCCGGATTTCCCCGGGAGAAAATACGGTCCATCTGGGCAATGGCTTTGATGTCGTAGGGATGCACCCCGATGACAATGAGCTCATCGCCAGGGGCCGTATCTGACGCCGATAGGGACGGTCGGGTCGTGAAACGCAGGAGTTCCTCCCGAGGCGGCAGAAAGTACTTCTTGGGAGGCATGACCGTGCAATCGAAATCCAGGCAGAGTTCATCCGGATCATGGATGGGGCTGTAAAAATACGCCTGGCCGTAAACGGATTGCCCCCTGCGGGTGACCCCTTCCACATGATGATTTTCGATGAGACGACGGATGAAATGCGGCAAGTCCGACTTGGCGATGACCGCGGTTTCCATCTTCCCCCTCCCCATGCGGTGCGGCACAGCCCACTTCCGATTCCCGGTCGGCGAGCGCGGGTACGGCAGCCGGGCGTTTGAGGGAACGGTCACGGATCAAGCGGGAATCGCCCGCGGGATACCCCGGTGGGCATCCGTTCGGGCTATTCCCCGTCAGAAATTGAGGTGAGGTAAGAAGGAAAGGAAGCCGCTCAGATCTGGCGCCAGCTGTATTGGGGCGATGCGACCTCACCTTGCGCCCCACGCCACATAGGATAGTTAGATCATCCCCCGATCTAACTCGGTATGCAGCAATCCCTGTGCCAGTGGTTTTTGGGGCTGTTGTCCTTAACGCGCTCTTATAACAACCATATTCGTTTCAAAGCCAAGCCGAGTTCAACATCGGTTTTCATAACTGTCAGCTATTTTTACAAAATGTAAAGAGGCGCCCAAGCCGACGAATCCAAACTCGAAACAGCCATCACTTCGGTCTGATTTACACCTCGTAAAGATTTCGGACAGGACGGGCGGTCGCCAGTCTCCCAATTGCTTTTCAGACATAAAGGATTTGTTTTAAATTAAATTAGTTAAATTCATATTCGAGGGTGTCCTTCCAGTGGCATGAGGATTGCTCGGTTCGGGTGGTGAAACGCCTCGTGCCGTCTATCGTTCAGCTGCCCTTGTCTCAGCTGGGTGGACGGTCACGGGCAGAAAGGGCGATGTATGTTGTATTCGACCCGGTCCAAGCTTTTGGCCAGCTTCCTGGGAGTTACGCTCCTGGTGGGGGCGGTTTCCCTGTTCATCGGGGTTCACCTGATCGACCAGAATGTGTTCGGGGAGGGCCTTAAGCGTGTGCAGCAGGATCTGAGTGCCGCCCACGAAATGTACCTGACCCGCATCAAACACGTAAAGACCTCCCTCAGCATTACCACCCTTGGGTTCGCCTTTATATCTTCGACCAAGGAGCACAACACGGCCGATCTGGTGGTTCGACTCGAGCGCCTGGCGCGACTGACGGACATCGATTTCGCCGGGATTGTCACGGAGGAGGGCCGAACGCTCTGCCGCTTGGGCGCCTACTCCTTTCCCGGGCCGGCATCCCGGGGAATGAACCCCGTGGCTAAAATCGTCCTGGAGAAGCGAGTCGCGGTATCCGGAACGATGGTGCTGGATCGAGACACGCTCATTAACGAAAACCCGGAATTGGCAGAGCGTGCTCGCATTCCGTTGTCCCCGAGACCGGAGGGCGGCTCCGACCCGGCGTCGGAAGAGTCGGCCGGAATGGTCATTGTGGCAGCGGTACCGATATTTGACGGCGACACCATTGTCGGAGTACTCTACGGCGGCATTCTGCTCAACCGCAGCGAAGGCTTTGTCGACATGGTGCGCGACATCGTATTCCAGGGTGAAACGTTTGAGGGGCGCAGCGTCGGTTCCTGCACCATCTTTTTGAACGATGTGCGCATCGCCACCAACGTGTATACTCGGGAAGGACACCGGGCTCTGGGGACACGGGTGTCACCCGAGGTAAAGGCATACGTTCTGGACCAAGGCAACCTGTGGGCGGACAGGGCCCATGTAGTGAGCGACTGGTTCATTACAGCCTACCGGCCGATCGAGGACATCTTCGGCAAGCGGATCGGCATGCTTTACGTGGGTGTGCTTGAAGAGAAATTTGCCCGCGTGCGGGCTCAGGCGCTCAATATGTTCATTCTGATCACGTTGGCTGGAATGGTGCTCGCCGCAGCCGCTGGTGTCTATATCGCCCGGCGGATCACCTTGCCGATTCAGCGTCTGATCCAGGCCAGTAAGCAGGTTAGCGAGGGCAGCCTGAATCCGGAACTCGGACCACCGGCGAACAGCGAGATCGGGGTGCTGCAGAAGGCCTTCGGGGAAATGGTTGCGGCCATGGGGCGCCGGCGTGCGGCCAGCGAAGCCCGGATCATTCAGTCGGAGAAACAGGCCAGCGTCGGCCGGCTGGCGGCCGGTGTCGCACACGAGATCAACAACCCCCTCACCGGGGTTTTGACTTACACGCACATGCTGCTGCGGCGCAAAGACATCGCACCGGACATGCGCTCGGACCTGGAGGTGATTGTCGAGGCCACCGAGCGCGTGCGCAAGATTGTCAAAGGGCTGCTTGATTTTTCGCGCCAGACCAAGCTGGACCCCGAGCCCACCGACGTCAACCGGCTGGTGGCCGCCGCCATCTCTCTGGTTGAAAACCAGGCCCTGGTGAAAGGGGTCGCCATCAAATTTCATCCGGGAGAAAACCTGCCCGAGGTGACGCTGGACCGCAGCCAAATGCAGGGCGTGCTCATCAACCTCGTCATCAACGCCCTGGACGCCACCGAGCCTGGGGGCCACATCCGGCTCTTCACGGCCGCGAGCTTGTCCGGCAACGGGGTGGCTCACAAGGGGATTGAAATCACGGTTGCCGATACGGGATGCGGGATCCCGCCAGAGAACCTGAACAAGCTGTTCGATCCGTTCTTCACCACCAAGGCCGTCGGTCAGGGGACCGGACTGGGACTCTCGGTTTCGCTGGGGATCGTGCAGCGGCACGGGGGACACATGCGGGTGCAGAGCGAAGAGGGGAAGGGATCGCGTTTTTTTATCTGGCTGCCGGCCGAGAGGAAAACCGAGCATGAAAGTACTGGTGGTTGACGATGAAGCGATTCTGCTGAAGAGCTGCCGCCTGGTGCTCGAAGCCGAGGGCTGCGACGTCATTGCGGCGGCCTCGGTCGATGAGGCGCTGGCCGTTTTGGAGCGACAGGTCCCCGATCTGCTGCTCATCGACGTCAAGATGCCCGTCCACAACGGCATGTATCTTATGCGCCAGGTAAAGCAAAGGCAGCCGGATATCCCCATCATCGTCATGAGCGGATACGTGACCAGCGAAACCATCCAGGAGGCGGAGGAACTGGGTGCGGCGACTTTTCTGCCCAAACCGTTCACCCCCGATGAGCTGGCCGACACGATCAAATCGGTCCTCGCAAACGTCAAACGCAAATCGGAAGGAGGAGAATCATGAAGAAGAAGGTTCTGGTGATCGACGACGAGCGGATCGTTCTGGACAGCATCGTCAAGATTCTCAAGGACGAGCAGTTCGAGATCGACGTCAACCAGAGCGGCCGGCAGGGGCTGGAATGGGCCCTCCAGCGGCACTACGACGTCGTGTTGACCGACCTGCGCATGCCGGACATCGGCGGGATGCGGGTGCTGCGGGACATCAAGCGCGCCAAGCCGGCCCTGCCGGTGGTCATGATCACGGGCTTCGGGAGCGTGCAGTCCGCGATCCAGGCCATGAAGCTCGGCGCGGCCGAGTACCTGGAGAAGCCGTTCGCGCCCGATGCCCTGGTCGAGACGGTCAAAAAGGCCCTGCACATCGCGGCGACGAAGCCGCCGGAGGATCCAGGCGCTATCCACAAGACTGAAATCCTCAGGGTGCTGGAGCAGGCCGCCAAGGATCACAACCTAGTGTACGAGTTGCTGCATCACCCGGCCGATGCGCTCGAGGGCTTCAACCTGACGGCCAACGAAAAGCTTGCCCTTTTGACCGGCGACATCCAGTGGATCGAGAAGCACGTGGGCCAGCTTTCGGCCACGCAGCGCAAGTGGCTCGAAGCGCGCCTGAGCGCCGAGATCTGGTAAAGGAGACGTGCGCATGGCTGAACGAATGCTCGTCATCGACGACGAGGTCATCGTGCTGGAGTCCTGCAAGCGGGTTTTTTCCGACCAGGGGTTTGACGTGTCGGTGACCGCCAGTCCGCAGGAGGGGCTTCGCCTGGCCGGGAATTCGCGCTTCGACGTGATTCTCTGCGATTGGCAGATGCCGGGGTTCGACGGCATGGACGTCGTGGAGGAATTGGACCGCATCTCGCCCGAATCGACCGTGGTGATGATCAGCGGCTATCCGAGCGTCGGGCGGGCGACCGAGGCGATGAAACGGGGAGCCATGGATTATGTTTCCAAGCCGTTCACCCCCGACGAGATCCTCGAAACCGTCCGCCGGGCCGTGAGGCGCAAGCTCACGGAAGAAAAGAAGACCATCGGCCGCTTCGAAAAAATCATGAAGTCCTGGCAGTTCCCGGTTCCGGCGATGGAAGACAAGGCGCCCAAGACGATCGCCGAAACCGTCGCCTCGACCGTTGGGGTGGGCAAGGCCACATCGCCCTGGTTCAGCGTCTTCGTCCTGGGAATTCTGGCCGGCTCCTACATCGGCTTCGGCGGTTTGCTCGCGACCAGCGTCACCTTCGATCTGGCCGCCAAGGCGGGGGTCGGGATCCAGAAGCTCGTGGCCGGTTCCGCCTTCAGCCTGGGCCTGATGCTGGTGGTCATCGCCGGCGCCGAACTGTTTACCGGTAACAACCTGATGATCTCTAGCGTGATGTCCCGGGAGATCACCTTTGGGGTCATGCTGCGGCGCTGGGGCCTCGTTTTCCTGGCGAACTTCATCGGTTCGATCCTGCTGGCGCTGCTGTTTTATTTTTCCGGCCTCTGGAAAACCGCCAACGGCGCCCTGGGCGCATCGGCGCTGGCTATCGCCTTCGCCAAGGTCAAGCTCAGTTTCGGGGAGGCGCTCTGGCGCGGGATCGGCTGCAACTGGCTGGTGTGCCTGGCGGTCTGGATGGCCCTGGCGGCCCGTCAAACCATCAGCAAGATCTTCGCCATCTTCTTCCCGATCATGGGATTCGTCGCCATCGGGTTTGAGCACTGCATCGCCAATATGTATTTCATCCCGGTGGGAATTTTTCTCAAGAACTGGGCGGGCATCGCACCTCCGGCCGGCATGGATCCCAGTCTTCTGGGCTGGGGAGCCTTTCTGTGGAACAACCTGCTGCCGGTCACCATCGGCAACGTTCTCGGCGGCGGCGTCTTCGTCGGCATGAGTTACTGGGGCGCCTATCTGCGTCCCTTGAACGAACCCCGTGCGAAAAATGTGTAGCGCGTTGCTTTCCCCACCAGCGCATCTCTGACCGCCGCCCACCAGCGGACCGCAAAAATGCCGGGGAGGCGCCGCTCATGCCGCGCCGGCGGCCTGAAGCGCGCAGCGTCAGCGAAAAGCGGCAGCGCCTGCAGCGGCGCCTCCGAAATCCTGAAAAGTTTCGTCGTTCTGCAGTTGTATCCTTCAGTAATTTGGTCTAAAATAGGAATTGTGCGCGTTGCAGAAGGGATCTTGACGGGGTACGGCGGCGGGGGCGGCCGATGCTCGTAGCGCGCAGAGGACTACTTTTCAAGTGCCGCTTCCCCTGGAGGGGGGTGAGGGAGAAGCGAGGAAAACCGAGGAACCGGAATGAAACGATGGTTGTTAGTCTTGGTGTTGGTATTATTCGTATGCACTAACGCAATCGGCGGCAAGACCCCCCCCAAGAAGAAACCCGCCCGGCAGGCCAAGCCCCAGCCGGTTGTGGTCCTGCCAAGTCCTGACCCGAAGATTCCCTTTGAAGCATATGCCGTAGTGGATGCCGGCGACGGCACCCTGCTGGAAGGCCTGAACATGCACTTGCCCTGGCCCCAGGCCAGTCTGACCAAGCTCATGCTGGCTACCGTGGTGGTCGACAAACTCGAGCGCGGTGAACTGCGGCTCAGCGACCGCGTCACCGTTTCGAAGAACGCTCAGGGCATGGGCGGGACCCAGGTTTTCCTTAAGGCCGGTGAGACATTTACGCTCGACGAGCTGATGACCGCGGCGATGGTCGAATCCGCCAACGATGCGGCCTACGCCATTGCCGAGCACGTTGCCGGCAGCGCGGAAGGCTTCGCGGCAATGATGAACGGCAAGGCCCGCACCCTGGGCATGACGGATACCGCCTTCCATTGCGTTCACGGGCTGCCGCCGGCCAAGGGTGGCTCCGAGAACGTCACCACCTGCAACGATATGGTTCGGTTGGCGCGCGAGGCGTTGCAGCACCCCCAGATCCTCCGCTGGACCTCCATCGAACAAACCACTTTCCGTAACGGGAAGCTCGTGATCACGAACAAGAACCGCCTGGTGGGACGAGTGGCCGGCGTGGATGGGCTCAAAACCGGCTATACCCGGCGGGCGAGGTTCAATATCGTGGCCACCGGCACAAACGGTGAGCGACGGCTGATCGTGGTGGTTCTCGGCAGCCCGGAATCCCGGATCCGGGACGCCTTTGCGGCCGAGAAGTTCAGGGAGCACATCCTGTTGCAGCCGGCCGCCCATCGTCCCGCCATGGAGCAGGTCGCTTCCGGAGGTTGATGTAAAGCAGGCAAGCGATCTCCGACGCCGGATGCCGGAAGATGGAAGGAACACCGGCCGGCCGGCGTCGGAGCTTACGATGCGCCCGAACGGGATGCGGCCAGCGCGCTTCCGATCGCTTCCATTACCTGGTCCCTTGTGTAGAAATCGCTCTTAAGAATCGATCGGCCGTCGGCTGCGTAGACCACCAGCAGCGGGATCGTCAGACTGCCCGCCTCGCGCAGCTTATCGCGGCCGGCCGGGTTGTTTCCCGTCAGGTCCACCTTCATCGCCACCACTCCCGGCCGCGAGGCCAGCTTGGCCAGCTCAGGGTCACGCCAGACGCTCTGCTCCAGGGCTTTGCAATTCAGACACCACTCCGCCGTGAAGACCACGATGACGATGTTCCCCTCTTGAATCGCCTTTTCGAACCGCGTCGGGGTGAAAGGAAGCCATGCCAGCGGACCGGTGTCGGTCAACTGGACGCCGCCGGCCACCGCGGCGGCGGCCACCAGGATGCCGGCGGTCAGCCAGGCCGTCCGTCCGGCCCGCGATTTCGCGAGGCGGGACGCGCGGTAGCCGGCCAAGGCCCCGCCCGCCGCACAGATTGCCATCACCGGCCACCAGTAGAAAGGGCTCGCCGATTCGGCGGAATCCGCCGATAGGCTGCTTAGGCCGATTCCGATGAAATAGGCCGCAGCCGCCAGCATGAAGAAGGCCATGGTCTGCTTGAGGATCTCGCTGGCGGGGCCGGTCTTGGGGAGCCTGCGGACCAGGCCGGGGAAGGCGGCCAGGCCGGCGTACGGAAGGCCCATCCCGGCGCCGATCGCCGCGAAGACGGTCAACGTGGTCAGCGGGGCTTGGGTGACCGCCCAGGCAGCCGCAGCGCCCATGAAAGGCGCCGTGCAGGGCGTGGATAATACAGCGGTCAGCACGCCGATGGCGAAAGCGCCGGATAGCGTTTCCTGGCGCGGGTTGAGCGCATACAGGAAATCCGGCAGCCGCAGCGAGCGGCTGGCCAGGATGCTGGCGGCCATGGCGGCGATAAGAGCCCCAATCCCGATGGTAAAAGCGGGATATTGGAAGATCTGATGAGTGGCGCCCACGCCGCTGACGATGGATACCACCGCACCCAGCCCGATCCAGAAGCCGAGAACGCCGGCCAGCGTCGCCAGGCCGAGCGCGAGGCAACGCGCCCGGTTGATGGCGGCGTTAGACAAACTGATGATTTTGATGGGGACCAGCGGCAGCACGCAGGGAGTGAAATTGAGCAGAAAACCGCCGACAGCGGCCGTCAGCAGCAGCAGTGCCCAGCCCCCGAGGGAGGCGGCATCCAGGGTGAACCCCCAGCCGAAGACCTCGAAGCGCACTCCGGATGGTTCTGGCGACTGATCCCAGGCGGCGAAGATCTCCGGGTGGATTGGGGTCGGTTCCTGGCCGGCCGATCCGACGGCAAGCACCGCTTCAAGTGCCTCCCGGCGGGGCATCAGGCACGAAGTGGCCGAGCAGGCCTGAAACTGGACTTTCAGATGAATCGATGCCCTTCCCGGCGGCACGGCTGCATCGATACGAACCGGCAGATAGATGATCGCCCGACCTTCAAAACTGGCGATGGCGCCATCGATGAAATCCGCTTTGAGTGGAACCGCCGGCGGATAGCGCGGGCTTTCGGCAATGATACCGGCGCTGGCGGCCGTGGGGCGCACGCGGGTGGGAAAAGGCTTGAAGTCCCTGACTTCCTTGATTTGGCCGGCATCCGCGATGACATGATAGCCTTCCTGAATGGACAGCACCACGGCCAAGACGGCCGAGCCACCGGGGCGGGCGCGATCGACCGACCAGACGACCGCCAGCGCCACCGGATCCGGCTCCTCGGCGGGCTCGGTCAAAAGCAACGGAGATGAATGCCCCACCGCCACGGAAGCGCAGAAGGCAAAGATCAGAAG
>Ga0209254_10001816_pt1 | contig 19246 bp, 18 predicted proteins | sample FrelakmetDIP11DI_FD_187148 | JGI IMG/M metagenome (GOLD analysis project Ga0209254, IMG submission 187148) | Freshwater lake sediment microbial communities from the University of Notre Dame, USA, for methane emissions studies - DIP11 DI (SPAdes)... | ecosystem: Environmental > Aquatic >...
AGGCCTTATGCACTGGCGCAACTCCAGAACCGGACATGCGATTATGTTGCCTTAAAAGGAACTTCAGCGGTTGACACATTTTACTATAGCGATCCTGCAAACGGCCAGCGGATAAAACTACCAAACCTGGTTAAATTTCTATGGTCATCTGATCCACCTTCCTCAATACCATTTCCTGATATTGATATAAATCCACAGACATTCAATCCGCCATTGGAGGATGTCATATATAAGCTTCAGGTAACTGACAGCATGGGTTGCATCAGTGAATCGTCGTTTTTCTACGAGTCAATACATGTCAAAGCCGATTTTTCAGTCGACCCTTCAAGCGGAGAGGCTCCTCTTGAAGTAACCTTTACCGACAATTCGATAAGGGCTTCAAAATACAGATGGGAATTCGGGGATGATTCCGTTTCTTTGCTCAGTAATCCCAAGCCCCATACTTATTATATCCCTGATGAATACTCGGTGAAGCTCACGATAGAGAGCGATCAGCTTTGCGTCGATTCGGTCAGGTTCAACTATATAGTCGTTGACAAGTCATCACTGGCAATTCCGAATGTGTTTACCCCGAACGGGGATGGTATAAATGATATTTTTGGGATTGACAAAACGTCCCTGAAATATATCGACATTAATATTTTCACACGGAATGGTGTTAAAGTGTACGATTTTTACGGAGAAGGTCCGATATTAAAGGAATGGGAAGGATGGGACGGTAATGTAAATGATTCTTCCTCAAAGGCAAGCCCCGGAGTCTATTATTATATTATCAGAGCTAAGGGCTGGGATGATGTGGAGTATGACAGTAAAGAGTACAGGGGGTTCGTCTATCTCTACAGATAACTGGCAAATACTGATTAAATAATGTCTTGCAGTCTTGTGGTCTTGCACGACTTGCAAGACCTGCAAGACCTGCATGACTTTAACTACTGCCAAATTCCGATAATGAACCCCATAATAGTTAGACTTACAACACTATACATGGAATTTATCAGGAAATGAGCCAGCGTTTTGGCTTCAAACAGGTAAATTATCCCCATGTAAGTAAACACCCATCCCAAACCTGCCATGAATCCTGCGAGAGCTCCAAAGCCGGCTCCTGCATCAGCTCCGATAAACATTGCCAGGAAAAATGAAGCTAAAAGCGAAAGAAGGAATGCGAGTCCGAAGGTTTTTACCATATTGGCATCCTTTGCTGATTCTTCAGTAACGCCGCTCTCTTTCATCCATCTTTTTGCAAACATAACAGGAGAAAACCAGACTGCCCCAAGAGCAAACGCACTTACGGCTGCAACTATTATTGCGAGCCAGTTGAGGTTCTGAAAAGCATTTTGCATGTCCATGATGTAAAAATTTTATTATACAAACAACAATCGGATTGTAAAGTTCAATCAGACAGTAATTTCTCTTTTCCGCGCAACAACATCCCACTGTTCGGTTACTTTTCCATTCCTTACGACCGATACTTTGTCAAACCGGTCGACTGTCGGACAAATATGGTAGGGGATACAATATAATACATCCCCGACCTTCATATTCTGTGCCTGGGTTGTTTTGAAAACCATATGCTCCTCATTATGGGAGATGAAATCGTAATTATCAACCTCAGTGATTCTTATTCTTGGCGGCGCCATTTCCGATGCTACAGCTTTAGTTCCCAGATCGATACAGATCATATCACCGGCTGGTTTGCTGATAATCCTTGTAAAGAGAACGGCAGAATGCAGAAAATCCATATCGCTGAATGATGAGCTGTATCCGTAATCCCATAAAACAGATGTGCCCGGACTTGTTTCAACTCCTCCGCGGGCTGAATGAATGGGAAATGTCGGTGTTCCCCCTGCAACTACCTGTATATGGCGGCTGCCTGAAGATTCAAGCTGATGAATAAGCGAAGCTACGGGAAGGTATGAATCGTTACAGATTTTTTCGCGGAGTGAAAAGTCACTTTCATGAATGTGGCCGTCGTACACATGGAGCCCCTCCGGTCGAAGCAAGGGTAAACTTTCGATCATATTATAGAGATCTGCTGCTGTTTTTCCTGGGGTTACTCCTGTCCGGTCCATGCCAACATTAATATCGAGCCATACCGAAGCTTCAACATTATTTCTGACCGCATTTTCTGAGAGCTGCTTTATTACATCCCCGCAATCAGCAATACATGAAATTTTTACATCCGGGTATCTCTTTTTAAGTGAGAAAAACCTTCTGATGTTCGGACCAACCGGCTGGTAAGCAAGCAGAATGTCTTTTGCTCCGCATTCTGCTGTCATCTCTGCTTCTGCAATTGTTGCACATTTAAACTTGCCGATGCCATGCTTTATCTGGAGCCTTACTATTTCAGGCATCTTATGTGTTTTTACATGGGGTCTCAGCATTCCGGGGTCACCTGCAATGGAGATCATCCTTTTAACGTTCATATCAATCCGCTCAGGATAAATCAGCAGGGAAGGAGAGTTAACCTCATCAGGATTGTCAATCGTGTACCAGTGATTTGTTTTCATTGTTCAAGTTCGAACATGGCTTCAATTTCAACTGCTATATTGCCTGGCAGGATCATTCCTACAGCGCTTCTTACACCGACTCCGTAATCTTCTCCGAAAATATCAGCCATTAGCTGGCTGAATCCGTTGATCACAGCCGGGTGCTGTTCAAAATCAGGTGCACTGTTCACCATTCCAAGGACTTTGACTAACCTCCTGATCTTATTGAGGTCCCCGATATTGGCCTTTATTGTTGAAAGCATAGCCAGGCCAACCTGTCTGGCGGCCAGCTTAGCTTCCTCAAGGCTGAGATCTGCACCGACCTTTCCCCTGATAAGTGATCCGTCTGATTTCAAAGGGCCCTGGCCGGATACATACAGGAAATTCCCGATGACAAGAACAGGTTTGTAAACGCCCATAGGTTTAGGCGCTGGAGGAAGTTCAAGGCCCAGTTCTTTGATTTTCAGTTCAGGATTGTTTTTCATAATTTTCAATATTGTTTATTGTATCTCGTTAATTAATTATTGTATCTCATTAATAAAATATTGTATCTCATTAATAAATTATTGTTAATCGTTATTAAACTCATCCCTTTGCCTTTTCAGAATGTGGATCTTAATAGTAATTAGCGTCATTGCGAGGAGCCTGCGACGAAGCAATCCGTTTATCATATAAGTAAATCTGCTTTGAAAATTGTTACTGCCTGCCCGGCAATTTCAATCCTGTCTCCAATGAGGGAGACTTTTAATACTCCTCCCCGTTTTGAAATCTGGTGGGAGGTAAATTCCGTTTTACCTCTCTTTTTATGCCAGAATGGAACCAGGGCACAATGGGCCGAACCAGTGACAGGATCTTCATCGATGCCCAGGGCAGGTGCAAAACACCGGACACAAAAATCATAACGCGGATCTGATGAGGGAGCTGTGACAATAAGATCCCCATATGCTGAATTCTTCATTGCTTTGAAATCAGGATTAAGATTCAGAACTTCCTCTTCATTACCGAGAAGGACAAATGCCCAGCCGTGGCCTGTTTTGTAAAATTCAACGGGCTTAATACCAATGTAATTACGGATATCCTCCGGAATATGATACTGGATAAGATCATATGAAGGAAAATTCATGATCACCCAGCCATCAGAATATCTTATTTTCAGGATTCCTGCCTTTGAGGAAAAAGTAATTACTTTGTTCTTTTCAACTATACCTGTATCAAATATTATGTGAGCCGATGAAAGAGTCGCATGTCCGCACAACGGGACTTCAGATTCGGGGGTAAAAAAACGTATTTTGTATTCATCTTTACCACCTGATATAAACGCAGTTTCAGATACATGTAATTCGGAAGCAATATTCTGCATCCATTCATCGGGCATCTCTTTTTTAAGGATACATACTCCTGCAGGATTGCCTTTGAATGGCTCTGTAGTAAATGCATCGACCTGGTAGATAATCTGATTTGTGGTCATAATATAGTTATTAATGGCTCAATGGCTCAACGGCATAACAGCATAACAGCATAACTGCATAACTGCATAACTGCATAACTGCATAACTGCACAACGGCGTAACTGCATAAAGCCTTTCGTTGTTCACCGGTAAATTTCGTCTTTTTGCTGAATGTAACTGTAATTTAACGAAAAAAACTTTGTAAACTGGAAAAGTTTTCTCATTTTTGTTGCGTTTTAATTTTATGTATGGACTACCAGCAAAAAATAATTGAAGAGGCTTCGGTTATGTTCAGAACCTACGGGATCAGGGCAGTCACCATGGATATGCTGGCCGGCCGCCTTGGTATTTCAAAACGTACAATCTACGAAGTGTTCAGTGATAAGGATGAGCTCCTGAAAGGAGTGCTTAAATGGATGGCGCAGAAGCAGCGGGAAATGATGGCAAAGATTTTCAGTGAATCTGATAATGTAATCGAAGCAATTTTCAAAATGCTTGATTTAATGAATGATCATTTCCAGAAAATGGCGCCTGCGTTTCAGATGGATATGAAAAGGTTCCACAGGAATCTGATTGAAAATCCAGGGGAATCTAAGGATCTCCCTTATTATTCAAATAATTCCGACATCCTGGTCAGGGGGATAAAAGAGGGTGTGTTCAGGGATGATATTGATGTGGAAATTACCAACAAGTGCATGCTGGAAGTCGCAAGAGTGTCAAATGACAAAGACGTGTTTCCGCCTGATGATTTCCTGAACAAAGATGTCATCAGGAATTTTTATATCAATTACCTGAGGGGCATTTCAACCCCCAAAGGTCTTGATCTTATAAATCGTTACGAAAAAGGTGAAGGTTTAACCGGGAAAAGATAATATTTCGAGTGATTATGAATAAAGCAATATGTATGAAAAGCAAACTATTAATTGCAGCAGCGCTCTCCCTTTTATTTAACGGGAGTGTCGTCAATGCCCAGCAACCTGTAGGTGAATTAAATCTGTCGCTAAAGGAAGCCCAGGATTATGCCATTATCAATAACAAGATGGTAATGGCAGCAAGGTCAGAAGTAGAAGCATCCAGGGCTGCAGTCTGGGAAACTATTTCAGCGGCATTGCCTCAGGTGTATGCATCAGGTTCATTTACTGATAACCTGAAGCTTATGACAACACTTTTACCGGGGGATTTTTTCGGAAAACCCGGAGAAAAAGTACCTGTTACATTTGGCTCCCAGTTCAATTCGACTGCATCGGTTGATGCGAGCCTTCTCCTTTTTAATGCTCCCTTATATATTGGCATTGAAACTACAAAGCTTGCACAAAAGCTGAGCCAGGAAAGCCTTGTGAAATCGGAGCTTGAAACTAAGGAATCTGTAAGCTCTGCATATTTCCTGATACTTATTACACAGAAGTCGATTGAACTGCTCGACGAAAACCTTGCAAACCTTAATGAAACCCTTAAATCGACAAAGGCAATGTTTTCGGCCGGTATGGCTGAGGCGACTGATGTCGATCAGATGGTCTCAAACGTGAACATGGTTCAGAATGAAAGGAGCTCACTTGAGCGAACAAATGAATTAAATTACAATCTCCTCCGGTTCCAGCTGGGTGTATCTGCAACAACAGGAATTACACTTACTCAGACTCTGGAAAATCTTGAAAATGAATTAGATATCGAAACAACTGTTTCACAGGAATTCAACCATACACAGAATGTCGATTACAAACTTGTGGAAGGACAGGAAATGATGTCGGGTCTTAATCTTAAATCACAAAAGGCCTCAGTACTTCCGACACTTGCAGGATTCTATAATTATGGTACCAATGGGATGGGTGATGAACTTTCGCAATTGCAGTGGTTCCAGAATTCTATGGCAGGTCTGCAGCTTTCGGTCCCCATTTTTGCAGGAGGACAGAGAACTGCTTCAATAAACAAAGCCCAGATATACCTTGAAAAGGCAAGGACAAACAGGGAAATGGTAACCGAGCAATTATTGTTGCAGGAAAAACAGCTCAGGTATAACCTTGTGAATGCAAATCTTCAGTATTTAAGCCAGAAAGAGAACGTTGAAGTATCTAAAAGAGTCTATGCCAGCACCGAGAACAAATACAAACAGGGAATTGCTTCAAGCCTTGAGCTTACTCAGGCAAATACTCTCTATTTGCAGGCTGAAAACAATTATCTTTCCGCTCTTTTAAATCTGCTGCAAACAAAGGTTGCTTTTAACAAACTATTGAATAATATTTAACCCGCACAGAAATAATAAAAACAAAATAATGAAACACTTAATTACAATTTCAGCATTTGGGATAAGCTGCCTGATCCTTGTGGCATGCTCATCAAAGAAGAACAATGATGCAACCGGCGCTCCTGCCGGTACACCGACTGAAGAAAAAGCAGCGATTCCTGTAAAAGTTCTGACACTTGAAAAAACAAAAATTGCACGGACGATTGATTATACGGCAACTGTTTTACCATTTGAGGAAGTTAATATGGCGCCTTCAACTCCGGGCAGGATTGAGGAAATATATGTTGAGACCGGCGATAAAGTGGCACGCGGTAACAATCTTTTTCTCATGGACCGGACACAACTTTTCCAGCTCAAGCTGCAGCTCACAAATCTGGAAAAGGATCTGAGCAGACTCGATACACTTTTAAGCGTTGGGAGCGCCAGACAGCAGGATTATGATCAGATGAAAACACAGTATGATGTCCTGAAAACAAATGTGGAATTCATGGAAAAGAATACGCTAATGAAAGCCCCATTTTCCGGGATGATCACAGGAAAATATTTTGAAAATGGTGAAATGTATTCAGGAACCCCGACAACGTTAACAGGCAGATCGGCAATTGTTACAATAATGCAGATAAATCCTCTGAAATTAGAGGTCAGCATCTCGGAGCAATTTTATCCGCTGATAAAAAACGGGATGAAGGCACAAGTAACTGCTGATGTATACGAAGGGGAAGTTTTTGCCGGCAGGGTATTCAGGAAATCACCTACAGTAAACTCTGTCACAAGGTCCTTCATTACGGAAATTGAACTGCCTAACCGGAACGACATGCTCAAACCCGGGATGTTTGTAAGGGTATCAATGGACCTTGGTGAGGTTGAAACATATGTTGTGCCGGCCAGTACAGTTCTTATTCAGGATGGAACGAATACACGTTACGTATTTATTGAGGATCAGGGTATTGCGAAACGCACAGAAGTTTTGATCGGTAAACGGTTTGATGACCGCCTTGAGATCATTTCAGATAATCTCAGTGAGGGAGACAGGCTTATTACCGAAGGACAGGCTCGGCTTATAACGGGCGATAAAATAAGTGTTGTTAATTAGTTTCCAGGATTTACAATTTAAAGAAAATGAGTATATACAGCTCTTCCGTAAAACGACCCGTAACAACCATACTGATATTTGTGGCATTGATGGTTATCGGTCTTTATTCGCTTGTCAAACTTCCGGTGGATCTATATCCCGAGATAGAACTTCCTTTTGTAACGGTACTTACAACATACCCAGGAGCCAGTGCTTCGGATATCGAAAGTAATATTACACGTCCGCTCGAGGATGCCCTTAATTCAGTAAGTAATCTCAAGGAGCTTACGTCAACTTCGAGCGATGGATTGTCGGTGGTATTCCTCAATTTCGAGTACGGCTCGAATCTCGATGAAGCCATGAATGATATCCGCAGTAACCTGAACTTTGTTACCAGGATACTGCCTGAAGGATCAGAAGATCCTACGATCATCAAATTCAATTCAAGCATGATGCCAATAATCTTTTATGCCATAACGGCCAATGAGAGTTATACAGGTCTTGAAAAGATCCTTGATGAGAAAATAGTCAATCCCCTGAACAGGATTGAAGGGGTTGGAAATGTGTCACTTTCAGGGGTTCCGGGCAGAAGGATCTATGTAGATATTGATCCCAGGAAAATGGAGGCATACAATCTTACAATCGAACAGATAGGCGGAGTTCTGAGGGCAGAAAACATGAACATGCCGGCCGGATATTTGGAAATGGGACAGACAGACTATCCCCTGAGGATACAAGGTGAGTTCCCTGAGAGTGATGTCCTGATGGACTTAGTGGTAAGCAATTTTAACGGAAATACTGTTTACCTCAGGGATATAGCTGAAGTGCGTGATACTATCAGGGAATCGAAACTTGATACCAAAATAAACGGAGTCAAGGGAATGGGGCTGTTTGTTCAGAAGCAGTCGGGGGGTAATACAGTCAAAGTTACCCGCGAAATTGAACAGACCCTTGAAGTTCTGAAGAAAGATCTGCCTCCGGATATCAAGGTTGAACTGCTGTTCTCAAGCGCCTCGTTTATTAAAGATTCTATTAACAATCTCACTGAAACACTATTATATGCAGCAATATTTGTTATACTGGTCGTGCTTTTCTTTCTGGGAAGATGGCGGGCAACATTTATTGTAATACTTACAATTCCAGTCTCGCTTATTGTTGCATTCATTTATCTGTTTATATCAGATGCCTCAATAAATATCATTTCCCTTGTCTCGCTTTCCATTGCCATCGGGATGGTGGTGGATGATGCAATAGTTGTGCTGGAAAATATCACAAAGCATATCGAAAGAGGAAGCCGTCCGAGGGAAGCTGCTATTTATGCGACCAACGAAGTCTGGCTTGCAGTCATAATAACAACTCTGACTGTTGTTGCTGTTTTCTTCCCACTTACCTTTGTTGAGGGACTTACCGGGGTTCTCTTCAAGCAGCTTGGGCTGAGTGTAACTGTAACCATCATTACTTCAACTGTAGCGGCTTTGACGCTGACCCCGTCATTAAGCGCCTTGCTTTTGAAATACAAGCCAATCAGAAAAGATGCACCCTTCTTGTCGTATGATGGCAGTATAAGGAAATGGCTAGATCAATTTGATAATTTCTACGAAAAAACGCTGGGCTGGGCCCTTCATCACAAAACATTTGTTACAATAGTCTCAATCATAGTTTTCGTGTTATCGATGGGACTTTTTACAATGATTGACACTGAATTCTTTCCTCAGGCTGATGAATCGGCAATCTATGCATCTGTTGAATTGCAGACAGGCACAAGGGTGGAAAACACGATTAAAATAGCAGATATGCTCGATAGTCTGGTGAAGGCAAAATATCCCGAGATCACGATTATTTCAACATCATCGGGTTATGATGACCAGGGTGGATGGGAATCTATGTTCAGCGCAGGAGGTACCCATACCATTTCTTACACTTATAGCCTGGTCCCGATCGGGGAACGGACAAGGAGTGTCTGGGATATAGCAGAAGAAATGAGAGCTGATTTTTCCAGGTTTCCTGAAATAGTTGATTTACAGGTCACAACAAGTCAAAATATGGGTGCATTTGGCGGGAATGCGGTCGATGTTGAAGTTTACGGATATGATATTACAGCTTCAAACATTGTTGCCAGGGAACTTGCGGATAAAATAAAGAAGATTCCCGGAACGAAGGATGTAGACATAAGCCGCGACAAGTCAAAGCCCGAGCTGCAAATTATTTTTGACCAGGAGAAAATGAGTGCCAATGGTCTTAACACCTCAATGGCGGCAGCTGCAGTAAGGAACAGGATTGATGGTCTGGTGGCAACACAATTACGTCAGTCAGGCGATGAATATGATGTGATTGTAAGATTTAAAAAGAGCACAACAAGCACTCTGACCGATATTGAGAATATAGCAATTTCCAACAATCAGGGACAGTTGATCCGGCTCGGGGAGATTGCCCAGATAAAGGAATACTGGGCCCCGCCAAGCATTGAACGTAAGCGTAAGGAAAGGATGGTAAGGGTCTCTTTCACACCATTTAAAAGATCTCTGACAGATATACAGAAAGATGTTCAGAAAGCAATTGATGAAACCCCGAAACCTGCAGGTATCATCGTTCAGATCTCCGGGGCCATTGAAGAACAAATGGAGGCATTTATGGATCTTGCCCTTTTAATAGTGGTAAGTCTGATCCTGGTGTACCTTGTTATGGCATCCCAGTTTGAGTCGCTCAAGATGCCTTTCATAATTATGTTCTCAATTCCATTTGCTTTTTCCGGAGTGGCTATAGCTTTGTTCTTAACCAAAACAACTCTCAGCGTCATTTCCGGAATAGGTGCTGTTTTACTCATTGGTATAGTCGTTAAGAATGCAATAGTTCTTGTCGATTTTATAAACCTGATGCGCGAGAGAGGTAACGAACTGTACAAGGCGATTGCAATATCCGGAAGGTCGCGGCTGAGGCCGGTGCTTATGACCTCCCTCACCACCATACTTGCAATGGTACCGCTCTCAATCAGCTCAGGCGCTGGTTCAGAGCTCTGGAAACCAATGGGTATTGCTGTTATCGGAGGTCTGATCTTTTCTACAGTTGTTACGCTTGTTCTGGTACCTGTGGTATATGCGATCTTTTCCAGGCATGGAGAACGGAACAAACACCTGGCAGCCTATTCAGACTTTGATTTTATGAATGGTAATGGTAATGGCGGGGATAAAAAATAACTACAAATAATAAATCGCAGGCAATGAAAGCAATTATGATAATATACAATCAGGCACACACCGAAAGAGTGGAATATCTTCTTGAAAAGCTGGGAATTAAGGGTTATACCCTGTGGGAAAACGTCCAGGGTACCGGAAGCAAAACAGGAGTTCCTCATCTTGGTACGCATGCCTGGCCCGAGATCAATAAGAGCTTACTTACAATTGTGGAAGATGATACTGTCGATGTAGTTCTTGGAAAGATTAAGAAAATCGATTCAATTAACGATGAGGTTGGGATAAGGGCATTTGTATGGGATGTGCTGAAGACAGTATGAATCATCTGTAGGGGCGTTGCATGGAACGCCCCTACAGATTTTATTCTTCCTCTTCTTCTTCAGCGTATGCTTTGATTACAGCATCCTGAACATCGCCGGGCACCTGGGCATATTCGGAAAATTTCATTGTATACATCGCCCGGCCGCCGGTTATTGAACTCAGTGCGGTCGAGTATTTATTCATTTCTGCAAGCGGTACCCTTGCCTTAATTACCTCGAAGCGCTTTTCACTTGCCATTCCCAGAACCATTCCGCGGCGTCCCTGAAGGTCGCTTATGACGTCACCCATCCGGTCAGAAGGAACCATTATCTCCACATCATAAATAGGCTCGAGGATCTTCGGACCGGCATTTTTGAATGCCATGCTGAAAGCATTCCTTCCGGCAAGCCTGAATGAAATCTCGTTAGAATCGACCGGGTGCATCTTACCGTCATAAACATAAACACGGATGTCGCGGGCATAGGAACCTGTAAGAGGACCGACCTCCATCTTTTCCATTAATCCTTTCAGAATCGCAGGCATAAATCTCGCGTCGATTGAGCCTCCGACAATAGAGTTGACATATACAAGCTTCCCTCCCCAATCAAGGTCGATTTCATCTTTTCCCCTTATTGAAAGCTTTATCTCTTTACCGCCGAACTTCATCATCGATAATTCTGATGATCCTTCCGTGTATGGTTCAATAAACAGATGTACTTCACCAAACTGGCCTGCGCCTCCCGATTGTTTTTTGTGCCGATAGTCGGCCTGAGCGGTTTTTGTAATTGTCTCCCTGTAGGGTATCTTGGGAGAATTGAAATTTGTAGGGATCTTATAAATATTGTCAAGATGCCATTTCATTATATTCAAATGGTATTCACCCTGCCCATGAACAATTATTTGTTTAAGTTCCTTTGAATATTCAATGACTATTGTCGGATCTTCAAGATGGATCTTGTTAAGCGCTTCGCCAAGCTTTTCATCATCGTGTTCAGTCTGAGCCTTGATTGCGGTGCGGAATTTTGGTTCAGGGAATTTTACACCCTCGTATCTCCAGTCGTTTCCGGGAGCATTCAGTGTATGATCAGTTTTGGTATTTTTAAGTTTAACCAACGCTCCGATATCTCCTGTATGCAATTCCGGAACCCTGGTCCTGTTCTTGCCGGCACAAACATACAACTGAGACAGTCTTTCCTTTCCGCCATTATTTGAATTGACTGTATCGAGGTTTTCGGTAATTTTTCCTGAGTAAACCCTGAAGTAGTTTATCTCGCCGATATGCTCCTCAATTGAGGATTTAAAAACATATAACGAAGCATGTCCGGCCGGATTGGCTTTTATTACAGCTCCCTTATTATTAACAGGAGCAGGCATATCAGTGATCGAAGGAGCTTCATTAACAATAAATTCCATAAGACGATCGACTCCGGCATTATTTTTTGACGATAAGCATAAAACCGGGAACATCCCCCTGGTCAGTATTCCTTTTGCAATCCCTTTTCTTATCTCCTCTTCCGTAAGTGTATCATTCGAGAAGAAAAGTTCCATAAGTGATTCGTCACTCTCGGCTGCTTTTTCAACAAGGGCGCTGTGAAGCTCTTCAGCCTTCTGTTTCTGATCGGCCGGGATATCGAGCACTTTTGCCATGCCCCCTTCCTTCGAATACTGGAACATCTTCATTTTGAGGACATCAATCACGGCATTAAATCCGACACCCTCATTAACAGGATATTGAACAAGGATAACATTACTGCTAAGCCTGTCTTTCATCATCTCGAGTGACTTCTCAAAGTTGGCTTTTTCATGATCGAGACCATTAACTACCAGTATTAATGGCTTGTTAACCTTTTCTGCATGCCTGAAATGAATTTCTGTTCCGACTTCCACACCGTTCTGTACATTAATTGTCATCACTGCACAGTCGGCTGCATAAAGTGATGAGATAACACCTCCACTGAAGTCATCAAGCCCCGGAGTATCGATGATATTGATTTTATTATTCTGGAACTCGGTATAAAGTACAGTCGAATATATCGAGTTGCCGTTTTCATGTTCAATCGGACGATAATCGGAAACTGTGTTTTTTCCGTCAATTGTACCCCTTCGTTCAATTACTCCGCCATTGAAGAGAAAAGCCTCGGCAAGGGTTGTTTTTCCTGAACCTGAATTCCCAAGCAGGGCAATGTTCTTTATCTGGTCAGTCTGGTATGTTTTCATAATTGTCTGGAAGTTATATTTTATACTTATTTATCTATACCAAGATTTGGAGGGGACAAAAATAGTAATTTTTTAAAAACTGATTAAGAAAGATACCGTAATTAAGAAATTTTTATTTTCTTTGCAGCAGTTTTTTGAAATACAGGAGTACCGGTTTTTCTTTCACCGTAAGTTTACAAAATGATTATTCGCAAGGGAAAGATCGGGAAGCAACCTGTTGGTAACTTACATTTTTAAGTAAGATATTTTGTTTTAAAAGACGTTAGGACGACTGCTTATCTCTGATAATCAGCCTTGATAAGCGTATATTTTGGACTATGTTAAAAAAACAGTGAGCTTGTTTGTAAATTAAAAAATAAAAACCATACCTTTGCGATCCATTTTTTTGAGTAAAATTTAATAATAAATCATACTATTTATGCCGACAATACAGCAGTTAGTAAGAAAAGGAAGGAAAAAACTGATAGACAAAAGTAAAGCTCCTGCTTTGGATTCATGTCCTCAGAGAAGGGGCGTTTGTGTGCGTGTTTATACCACAACGCCAAAAAAACCTAATTCAGCTATGAGGAAAGTAGCCAGGGTAAAGCTTACAAATCAGAAAGAAGTAAACGCATACATTCCGGGTGAAGGACATAACCTGCAGGAACACTCAATTGTTCTGATCAGGGGTGGCAGGGTAAAGGATCTTCCGGGTGTCCGTTATCACCTTGTTCGTGGTGCGCTCGATACATCCGGTGTTGATGGCCGTACTCAGAGAAGATCAAAATATGGTGCGAAGCGACCGAAGAAGTAACACTTAATAAATAAGATAATGAGAAAAACAAAACCAAAGAAGAGGATCATGTTACCGGATCCCAAATACAAAGATCCGTATGTAACAAGGTTTGTGAACAATCTTATGTTTAGTGGTAAAAAGAATCTTGCTTTCAAAATCTTTTACGATTCTCTCGACATCATTGGTGATAAGTTTAAGACAGAAGGAAAAACTCCTCTTGAAATTTTCAAGCAAGCCCTTGACAATGTTACTCCTCAGGTTGAGGTTAAAGCTCGCAGGGTTGGCGGTGCAACTTTCCAGGTACCGATGGAAATCCGTTCTGACAGGAAGGTGAGCATCAGTATGAAAAATATGGTCTCATTCGCCAGGAAAAGGACAGGTCATTCAATGGCCGAAAGGCTTGCTGCCGAACTTATGGCTGCCTATAAGCTTGAGGGCGGTGCTTACAAGAAGAAGGAAGATACTCACAGAATGGCTGAAGCAAATAAAGCATTTGCTCATTTCAGGTTTTAACCTTATAAATTCCGGACGAAGTAGAAAATTTATATGGATGCAAACCTGAAATATACCAGAAACATCGGAATCATGGCCCACATTGATGCCGGAAAGACCACAACAACAGAGCGTATTCTGTTCTATACTGGTCGTACCCATCGAATGGGAGAGGTACATGACGGGAATGCCCAGATGGACTGGATGGTTCAGGAACAGGAAAGAGGAATTACGATTACTTCGGCCGCAACTACTGCTTACTGGAAATACAAGGGGGAAGAGTATAAAATAAATATTATTGATACTCCCGGACACGTCGATTTCACTGTCGAGGTTGAACGTTCGCTTAGGGTTCTTGATGGTGCAGTAGCAGTTTTTTGCGCTGTTGGAGGTGTTGAACCGCAAACGGAAACCGTGTGGAGACAGGCAGACAAATATAATGTCCCGAGGATAGCTTTTGTGAATAAAATGGACAGGGCAGGAGCTGATTTTTTCACCGTTGTCCAGGAGATCAGGGAAAAGCTCGGAGCTAATCCGGTACCTGTTCATCTGCCCATTGGTTCGGAGGAAAATTTCAGGGGAATAATAGACCTTGTCAGCATGAAGGCTATTGTCTGGTACGACACCGATATGACAGGCACAAATTATGAAGTTGAAGAGATACCTCAGGATCTTGTTGAAGAAGCAAATGAGTGGAGAGCGAAGCTAATTGAATCGGTTGCTGATGTCGATGATACGCTGCTTGCAAGGTTTCTTGAGGACCATGATTCAATAACCTCAGATGAGATAATGACTGCACTGAGGAAATCGGCCATTCTTGGACTGGCTATACCGGTTATATGTGGTGCGGCATTTAAAAACAAGGGAATTCAGAATCTTCTTGACTCAGTTGCCGCATTTCTACCTTCACCCGTTGATATTGGAGCGATCACCGGAATTGATCCAAGGAATGACAATGAAATAATCAGGGAGCCCGATGATAATGAACCACTGGCTGCCCTGGCGTTTAAAATAGCTACAGACCCATTTGTGGGAAGACTGGTCTTCCTGCGTATTTATTCGGGAATTCTCCACTCCGGAGATACCGTACTTAATATCCGGACCGGGAAAAGAGAGCGCATCAACCGTCTTTTCCAGATGCATGCAAACAAGCAGATTCCCAAGGAGAGTGTTTCGGCGGGAGATATTTGTGCAGGTGTCGGTTTTAAGGATCTGAAAACAGGAGATACCCTCTGTGCGATTCATAAGCCTATATTGCTTGAGTCGATGGATTTTCCTGAACCTGTTATTGGGGTTGCAATAGAGCCCAAAACCCAGGCTGATGTTGATAAACTGTCGGTTGCTCTCTATAAGCTCGCCGAGGAGGATCCCACATTTCAGGTGAGGGTTGACCCCGACAGCGGACAGACCATAATAAATGGTATGGGAGAATTGCATCTTGAGATCCTTATTGACCGTTTAAAGCGTGAATTCAAGGTAGAATGCAATCAGGGAGTTCCGCAGGTTGCTTATAAAGAAGCAATTACAACAACCACTGATTTCAGGGAGGTATTCAAGAAACAAACTGGCGGCAGAGGCAAATTTGCCGATATATATATTACACTTATGCCGGCTGAGGATGGCTTCAAAGGACTCGATTTTGTCAATGAGGTCAAGGGAGGAAATATACCAAGGGAATTCATTCCGGCTGTTGAAAAAGGATTTCGCGAGGCAATGGTGAACGGGCCACTGGCCGGCTTCCCCCTCGAAAGCCTTAAAGTAGTACTAAAAGACGGTTCGTACCATCCGGTCGATTCCGATGCTCTTGCTTTTGAAATAGCTGCCAAACAGGCATTCAGAAAACACGCAGGGAAATGCAATCCTGTGATTCTTGAGCCGATAATGGCGACGGAAGTGGTAACACCCGAAGAATATGTCGGTGATGTCATTGGCGATTTCAACAGGAGAAGAGGCAAGGTGGAAGGTATGGAATCGAAAGCAGGTTCAAGGGTTGTAAAAGCAAAAGTACCTCTGGCCGAGAAATTCGGTTATGTTACAGTACTTAGAACCCTGACCTCGGGAAGAGCGACTTCTACCATGGAGTTCTCTCATTATGAAGAGGTGCCTGAAGAAATAGCAAACAGGATTGTTGAAATTACTAAAGGAAAAATTCTTTAATGAAATGAGTCAGAAAATTCGCATTAAACTGAAATCTTACGATCATAATCTTGTGGATAAGTCCGCAGAGAAGATTGTAAAAACGGTAAAATCTACTGGTGCTGTTGTAAGCGGTCCTATTCCGCTTCCGACACATAAAAAGATTTATACGGTTCTTCGTTCTCCGTTTGTAAATAAGAAGGCAAGGGAGCAATTCGAGCTTTCATCGTATAAAAGGCTGCTTGATATTTACAGCTCTACACCCAAAACGATCGATGCTTTAATGAAGCTTGAGCTTCCAAGCGGGGTAGAAGTAGAAATAAAAGTTTGAAACCAGTAAAGTAATAAAGAAATGCAGGGATTAATTGGAAAAAAGGTTGGAATGACCTCCGTATTCAATGAAGACGGAAAGAATATTCCATGTACTGTACTGCAGGCAGGTCCGTGTGTTGTTACACAGGTCAAGACAACGGAGAAAGACGGATATTTCGCAGTGCAGCTTGGTTTCGATGAGAAGAAGGAAAAACATACCACAAAAGCTGAATTGGGTCATTTTAAGAAGGTAAGCACCACACCCAAAAGGAAACTTCTGGAGTTCACAGGATTTAAGGAAGGCCAGGTAAAAGAGGGCGAAATCCTTACTGCCGAGCTTTTCAGGCCAGATAACTGGGTTGATGTAAGAGGCTGGTCAAAAGGTAAGGGTTTCCAGGGGGTTGTAAAACGTCATGGTTTCAGCGGTGTTGGAGGTCAGACCCATGGCCAGCATAACAGGGGCAGGGCGCCAGGTTCGCTTGGAGCTTCATCGTTCCCTTCAAGGGTTTTGCCCGGTATGAGGATGGCAGGACGTACAGGCGGGAAAAAGGTAATGTCTATAAGTATGAGAGTTGTGAAGCTTATGGCTGAGAGCAATTTAATTTTAGTTAAAGGATCGGTTCCCGGTCCCAAAGGTGGTTACGTAATAATTACAAAATAATGGAATTAGCGATTCTTAATATTGATGGCAAGGAGACCGGAAGAAAAGTTAGTCTTAACGATTCTATTTTCGGGATTAAACCAAATGACCACGCCATTTATCTGGATACAAAACAGTTTCTTGCAAATCAGAGACAGGGAACTCACAAATCCAAGCAGCGTGGCGAGGTGACAGGAAGTACCAGGAAGATCAAAAGGCAGAAAGGAACCGGTACAGCCCGCGCAGGCAGTATAAAGAACCCATTGTTCCGCGGCGGAGGTCGTGTTTTTGGTCCGCAGCCAAGATTCTACGGTTTCAAGCTCAATAAAAAGCTTAAGCAACTGGCCAGAAGATCAGCCCTTTCATACAAGGCATCGACAAATAAAATAATTGTCGTGGAGGACTTCACCTTTGAAGCTCCGAAAACCAAAGAGATGGTAAAAATAGGTACTACCCTGAATATTGGTAATAAAAAATCATTATTTGTTTTACCGGAACAAAATAAAAACATATATTTGTCATCCCGAAATGTGCAAGGGGTTGATGTTATAACAGCCGGAGAATTAAGTACATACAAAATTATGAAGGCTTCAACTCTGGTACTTGTAGAGAGTGCAGTTGACGTTTTGCAGGCAACTTTTGAAAACTAGAAAACTTTTTGAGTAATGAATATTTTGCTTAAACCGATTGTGACAGAAAAGATGACAAGCCAGGGTGATAAATTTAATCGCTATGGATTTATCGTTGCCAGAAACGCAAATAAATTGCAGATCAGGAAAGCTGTTGAGGAATTGTATGGAGTAACTGTTGAATCAGTCAATACAATGAGATACGGCGGAAAAGTAAAAACAAGAAATACAAAATCGGGACTTCTTGTCGGGAAGACTGCAGCCTTGAAAAAAGCTGTTGTAACCCTGGCTGAAGGGAACAAAATTGATTTCTATAGCAATATTTAACAACCAGTATGGCAGTCAGAAAACTAAAACCTGTAACACCAGGTCAGCGACACAAAATTATCAGTGCTTTTGATGGTATAACAAAAGCCACGCCGGAGAAATCCTTGCTTCGACCGCTTAGAAAATCAGGAGGGAGGAACGTTAACGGCAGAAGGACAATGAGGTACATCGGTGGCGGTCACAAACAGATGTACAGGGTCATCGATTTTCTAAGGGAAAAAGATGGCATGCAGGCAACAGTCAGAGCAATTGAATATGATCCCAACAGATCATGCCGGATTGCTCTCGTTGTTTATGAAGATGGAGAAAAAAGGTATATAATTGCCCCGGCCGGACTTACCGAAGGACAGAAAATTGTATCAGGGAAGGATTCAATGCCGGAAATCGGAAACACATTGTTTCTCAGTGATATACCTCTCGGAACTATCGTCCACAATATTGAGCTGAAACCAGGTAAAGGCGGTGCGCTTGCACGCAGTGCCGGAACCTATGTGCAGCTGTCGGCACGCGAAGGAAAATATGCCACAATTAAGCTTCCTTCGGGTGAAACCAGGTTGGTGCTTACGACTTGCCGTGCAACTATCGGATCGGTTTCCAATCCTGACCATAATCTTGAAAAATCAGGAAAAGCCGGCCGTTCACGCTGGCAGGGTCGCCGCCCCAGAGTAAGGGGCGTTGTGATGAACCCGGTCGATCACCCGATGGGTGGCGGCGAAGGAAGAGCTTCGGGAGGTCATCCAAGATCACGCAGGGGAATACCTGCAAAGGGATTCAAAACCCGTGACAAGAAAAAATACTCGGCAAAACACATTATTGAAAGAAGGAAAAAATAACTGATTATATTATGAGCAGATCAATTAAAAAAGGCCCTTTCATCGAATTCAAAATGGAAAAGAGAGTCCTGGAGATGAATAAGGGACAAAAGAAATCAGTTCTCAAGACATGGTCAAGGAGATCTGTTATCTCGCCTGACTTTGTC
>Ga0209254_10001817_pt1 | contig 19237 bp, 16 predicted proteins | sample FrelakmetDIP11DI_FD_187148 | JGI IMG/M metagenome (GOLD analysis project Ga0209254, IMG submission 187148) | Freshwater lake sediment microbial communities from the University of Notre Dame, USA, for methane emissions studies - DIP11 DI (SPAdes)... | ecosystem: Environmental > Aquatic >...
GTCCGCCGTGCCGCCCGAGAGCGCGAACGGACAGGAAGACTGTCCCTTGCTGTGCTGTCCCGATTCTTCCGCGCCATGGTCCATGCTGGCGTGGCGATCATGATCGCTCGCCGAAGCGGCGGGCATCGGCAAAGGCGCATAACCGGGGCACAGGGCGATGCCGACGCCTTCGCCTGACGGCGCCACCATGAACCCGGCCGGCACAAACAGCCGCGCGCATAGCAACGGCAGTAGCCAGACAATTCGGCGGTGCGCGCGGCTCGAGATCATGACCGCGAGAGTCTAGCGCTTGACCGAAAGACTTACGATAGGCCAGACCAATTAGGGATTCGCGATGGCGCTAGTCCGCAGCCATGATCGCAAGTCTGATGGTACGAAAACTCGATCGTTCAAAAAAAACCATTATGGATCAGGAGTGTGCGTAGGAGTATTGCTTCCTCTCTCTCCGCCAATTATCATTTTCATGACAGCTCATGCTGTCTCGGAATCCCGGAAATTCCCTTGAATCTCCGGGTGTTCCGAGCGCAGGGCGTTTCGTAGGTTCTGGTGCGTTAGCGGCGGGACGGTAGCATCAACGGGTCCGGCAGGAGCCTGTGATGACCAAGCCGAGTGCTCGTGACCCGATTTACCGTCGCCGGCGCTTCGAGGCCGAGATCATCGAGTTATGTGTGCGCTGGTACATCACGTATCGGCTGAGTTATCGGGATCTCGTCGCCATGATGGCCGAACGCGGATTGGCCGTGTCTCACACCACGATCCTGCGGTGGGTCATCCGGTACGTACCGGAGTTCGAGAAACGGTGGAGCCGACGGGCCCGAAAGGTGCACTCATCCTGGCGGGTTGATGAGACGTACATCTCGGTGCAGGGGAAGTGGCACTACCTCTACCGCGCCGTCGACAAGCGGGGCAAGACCGTCGACTTTCTGCTCCGACCCGACCGAGGCATTGCGGCGGCACAGGCATTCTTCCGCAAGGCATTGGCCACCAGCCTGCCGCGGTGGCCGCGCAAGATCACGCTCGACGGGCACGCGCCGAGTCATCAAGCGCTGCGGCTTCTGCGCCGGGAAGATCCGAAATGGAAGTATGTTCTCGTCAGGAGCTGCCCCTATCTGAACAACATCGTTGAGCAGGATCATCGCGCGATCAAACGCCGCTGTGCATCCATGCTGGGCTTCAAATCGTTCGGCAACGCAGCGATCACGCTCGCTGGCATCGAGCTGGCGCATCGGATTCACAAGCGACATTTCTCGTTCGGCCCGGGACTTCAGTGGCGGACCCAGTGACTCAAGCAGCTTTGGGACCGGGCTCTCGTTTCAGCTTGATTTGGAGATCAGAGCCGGAGAAAGATCTGCTTTCTTGTGCCGTCAGTGCACCAGAACCGCTTCCTTGGACGTCGACCTAGCAGTGGCAATTGCACAATCACGCCTCTTGAGTTTTGCTTAGCGCTAAGCGAAAATGCGCCATGGACGCACGAGGCATTGCACGGGTTTTGGGCCGTCGGGGAGGGCGCGCACGCGCGCAACGGCTGTCTGCCGCCGAGCGCAAGCGTATTGCCTCACTCGGCGCGCAGGCTCGGGCTGTTTCGCTGCAAGCGGCGCGGCGGATCACCGATAGCTTGCGGTATGCCGACGCAGTCACCGAACTGCGAGGCGGGGCGCCCGAGGTGACGCGGATGCGGACGTTCAATGGCCCGATCCCGGGCACCTATCCCAAAGGGTCATGACGTGGACCGCAGCGACTCGCACCTGGAGATCGTTGGACGAGTCGTCAAGACGCTGACCGACGCTGGCTTCGAACCCATCCTTGTGGGCGGCATGGCGCTGGTGATCCTGGGGTCGCAACGGGTCACACGAGACTTCGACTTCGTCATCGCCCATCCGCGCGAGCGCCTCGAAACCGTCGTCGATGTCTTGTACGAACACGGGCTCGAGCTGGTCTCCCGCCTCAATGATGTCGGAGAAGTGACCGCCACCATCGCCAATCGTCGTGTAGCGGTCAGTCGCATTCGTTTGGACCGGCCCGCGAGTGTCCACTTTTGTAACCCGAAGACGCGACTTCGGATCGATCTGCTGTTCGATTTCCCGGTGCCTGCGGCAACGCTTGCGGAGCATGCGACACGAACGAGGGTCCGCTCACACTTCGTGCGTATCGCATCCGAGGCAGATCTTCTGCAACTCAAGAAGATCGCCCACGCGAAACGCGCCGCGCCTGGCGACGCGCAGGACATCGCCTTCCTGGAAGCGCGCGCGCCGTCGGATTCACCGTAGCTCGGACTTCCGCTTCGCGCGCTTCCGGAACCTTGAACTGCGCTCGAATCCGCGCAGTTCAACGCATCTTCTCCGCTGCGATTTCTCGTGGAAGGGACACTCACCGGCCGCGAGAGCGTTCCCTTGGATCAGCTCCACTTGCCGATCACCTGATGCTTTCCAGGTAGGGTCGCATGACGTTCGCAACACGGCACAGCCTGGCGTAGTGCCACAGCTCGTCGTTCGAGGCCCGCTTCTCGCGCCGGCATTCGCGCAGCGCTTCCAGCGCCACGTCGAGCCCGATCTTGTTGCGGTACTTGAAGCAGTCCGCGACGGTCTTGGCAACCGAGTACACGCGAATCGCCATGCCATCCACGGTGTGCGATTCGACACCCTCTGTGAGCGATGGGCCGGAGAAACGCACGATGCGCAGGGGCGGATAGTCGAGCCTTGGCGCATGCGCCTTGTTGGGAATCGCAAGCCACACCTCGTGCGGTGACTGGGTCGTGAGCTGGTGGAAACGCAGCGCCGTCAGCAGGCAGAAGACACTCTGCGGGCTGCGTGCAGCAATCTCGGCGAGCTGGTGGTGCCCGGAGCGCGCTTGCTTGGGTAGGGCATACAGTCCACGGGAAACCTGGGTGAGCTGACCACTCGCGACGAGACGCGAGAGAGTGGCGCGAGGGATATGGTCGCGGGCGAGGTCGCGGGCACGCAGCAGTCCACGCTGGCTTGCGAGGCGCAGTATCCGCTGGGCGTGAGTGGTGGCGCGCATGCGGCGAAGTGGATACTAAAACTAGGTAAATGTCAATATATACCTATACAACGTATCATACTGCGTGCGAATGCTGCACAGGAGGTTCAGGTCGGCCTATCCAGGTGGATTTCGATGGTACGAATATTCAAGGAACTAGAATTGTCTTGGGGATTTAGCGCTTTGCAAGCGGATATTGCTTCCTCGCTCTCCGCCAATCTTTCCCTGAGACTCGTGTGGCGTCGAACCCGAGTGTCGCGCTGCTCTCTGACATCCCGTGGTAATCAGGCGGCCGCCGGACGCACCTCTCGGGCCACGCGCTTTGCATTGGCGATCTCCGCAACCCGAAGATCGTAGGCGGTTTGCAGATTGAGCCAGGAGCGCGCATCCCCACCGAAGTAGCGCGCAAGACGCAGTGCCGTATCGGCGGAGATTCCGCGGCGCTTGCGCACGACTTCATTGATACGCGGTGCGGGCACCTTGAGCGCGCGCGCAAGGGCGTTGGCGGTCAAGCCTGCCGGCTTGAGAAAATCTTCGCGGAGAATCTCACCCGGGTGCACTGGTCGCATGCCGTTCTTGAACATCGAATTCATCCTCAGTGGTAGTCGACAATCTCCACGTTCACAGGGCCTTCTGCGGTCCACTCAAAGTACAGCCGGTACTGGTCGTTGATACGGATGCTGTGCTGGCCAATCCGGTCGCCCTTTAGTGCCTCCAGCCGGTTGCCCGGAGGGGATTTCAGAAACTCCAGCGTGTGGGCCGCATCGAGCATCGTCAGCTTTCGGGTCGCGACCGCCACGATTGAGCTGAACCGGCGACACTTCCCAGTCTCAAACAGGGCTTTGGTGTCCCGGTATCTAAAGCCCTTGATCATCGCAGGAGTGTATAAAGGAGAACGCTAAACGTTAAGCATTCACGGGGCTGGGCGATCACTGGAATGGACGGTACTTTCGCAAGGGTTCTGGTGCGTTGGCGGTGGGAAGTTGGCATCAACGGGGCCGGACGGAGCCTGTGATGACTAAGCCGGTTGCCCGTGTCTCGCACGACAATCCTGCGGTGGGTGATCCGGTACGTGCCGGAGTTCGACAAATGGTGGAGCCGTCGGGCCCGAAAGGTGCACTCATCCTGGCGGGTTGACGAGACGTACATTCGCGTGCGTGGAAAGCGGCTTTCTTTTGCAAAGCCTTGGCCACCAGCCTGCCGCTACCTCAACAACATCGTCGAGCAGGATCACCGCGCGATCAAACGCCGCTGCGCTTCGATGCTGGGCTTCAAGTCGTTTGGCGCTTTACTGGCGTGCAGGCAAGTAGACGGAGACGTGCATGACTGAATTCAGGTGCCCAGATACGCAAACCCGACGCCTGACTTTCATGGGTGCGGATTCATTGCTACGATCAACGGGCGCAAAGACGGCGAGATCGATCAGGCGAGTTACGAAGCGCTGCGAGTTAGACGTTCACGAAACGCAAGTTCTGCGAAGTTGCCTATCATGACCAACAGCTTTCCGGGTCCGAAAACCCTCGCCGCACTGCGACGTGGCATACCACTGTTCAAGAACGGTGCCAGATTCGATGCAGAGATGGAGCGCGCCGGACGACGTGGATTCCGCAGCGTGCGGCAGCTCATCCTCGACAAGGCACAGGGCGACTTCGTTTGGGACCTCGACGGCAAACGCTACATCGATTTCCAGAACGGCTGGGCGACAAATCCGCTTGGGAACTGCCACCCGGAGATCCTCGAAGCGGTCGAAGCCGCCAATCGGCGGTTCGGTTTCCATTACGACCACCCGTTGCGCTACGACCTGGCTGAAATGCTGGCACCCGTCATGCCGGCCAAAGCGTTGCCACGGACGAATTACGAGGTATCCGGTACGGAGGCAGCCGAAGCCGCCGTTCATCTGGCGCTCACGCATACGAAGCGCCGATACATCATCACATTCGCATCTTCCTATCATGGCATGGGGATCGGGACGAAGGTTCTGAGCGGGCTCGACGGCCGCTTCAGCACCTACCTCGAAGGCTGGGGTGGTGGCGTCATCAAGGCGCCCTATCCCTACAGCGAGCGCGTTCCCGCCGGAATGAGCCAGGATCAATATACCGAGTACTGCCTCTGGTACCTCGACAACCATGTTCCGTCCTGCATTGCCGCTCGCGACAACATCGCCGGAATTCTGGTCGAGCCAGGGCTTGCCGAAGGCGGCAACTGGATTCCGTCAACACGCTTCCTGAAGGGAATTCGCGATATCTGCGACAAGAACGACTGGTTGATGATCGTCGACGAGGTACTGACGGGCGTCGGCCGTACCGGTCGGATGTGGGGCATCGAGCACTACGAGGTCGTGCCCGACGTGCTGGTCTACGGAAAGAACCTGTCCGGCGGCATTGCGCCGCTCGCTGGGATTTCCGCGCGCGACGACATCATGGGCAACAACCCCGCTTTCGCATCCGGCTCGACCTTCGCGGGCACGCCGGCCGGCTGTGCGGCGGCGATCAGGACGCTGGAGATTTTCGAGCGGGATCAGGTCGTGGCGCATGCGAAACGACTCGGAGATATCGCCGCCGGCATCATGCGTAAATGGGAAGCATTCGGCATCGTGCGCGAGGCGCGCGGCAACGGCCTGCTGCTCGGCGTCAGTTTCGGCAAACCCGAGTCCGCAGGCGCCGATGAAAAGGACTGGTGGACGGCACGGGCCGTGCGCGGAATGATGCTCGAGAACGGCGTGTGGGCGATTTGTGATCGCCAGGACACCATTCGCTTGTATCCCGCGCTGAACATGGCCGAAGCCGTGCTTCGTGAAGGGCTCGAGATCATGGAGAGCGCCATCCGACACGTCGAAAAGCACGGCCACACCGAGGGAGACGCACCAGCCTTCCCGACTGGCGTTGCGGGCTTCTAGCCAGCGCCGGCGCATCTTCTGACACGAGTACTGCCCGGCCGGTTCGCAATCGTCGTTACCGTCGGCGGTGTCATCGGCCTCGGCATCCTGCGCGGACCCGGTGAGATCGCCGAGGTCATAACCGAACCGTATCTGTACCTGGGACTGTGGCTGTTTGTCGGCCTGTTCGTGCTGCTGAGCACGGCTGTATGCGCCGAGCTGGTAGGCATGACGCCGCGCTCCGGTGGGTTTTATTCCCTGGTACGTCGCGCGTACGGGCCGTATGCCGGATTCGTTATCGGCTGGGCTGACTGGCTGACCTACGCGGCTGATCTCGCTCTGAAGGCGGTGGTGATCATTGAATTTGTCGCCATTCTGTTTCCTGACGCGACGGCCTGGCATACCTCGCTCGCCATCATGGTGACGACGATCTTCGCCGCCATCCAGCTGCGAGGCATCGGCCTGGGCGCACTGATCCAGGAGTCCGCGACCTCGTTGATCGGGCTGCTGATTATCGGGCTGTCGCTGGTGCTGTTCCTGGCCGATACGCCGGCAACCGGCGTCCCGAATACGGCGCCCACGAGCAATATGCTCGAGGACTGGAGCGTCGTGATTGCGACGATCATTTTCACCTACGACGGATGGTTGTATGCGTCGTACTTCAACGGCGAGATCAAGGGCGGCGCCGGCGCGGTGGCTCGATCCTGCATCAAGGGCATGGTCGTCGTCATATTCCTTTATATGCTGCTCAATCTCGCCCTCGTAAAAAGCGTGGGACTGGCGAGCCTTGCCAACAGCGATCTGGCGCTGGCACGAGCTCTCGAACTCGCCGTCCATCCGGCGGCCGGCATCGTCATCGTGATTACGGCGATCCTGATATTGCTGAGCCACCAGAACCTCGAATACATGAGTGGGCCGCGTGTTCTCCAGGCTCTTGCAGTAGACGGCTTGATGGCGCGGCGGGCGCAGGTCACCGGCAAGGGCGGCAACCCGGCAATCGCAATTCTGGTCACCTGGCTGGTGGCAGTTGGCCTGATACTGATCGGCGGTTTCGAGTTTCTGCTGCTGCTGTCCGTGTTTTTCTTCGTACCGCTTTACCTCGCATTGATGGTCGGCATTCTCATCTTGCGCAAGCGCGAGCCCGATACCAAACGCCCATACGCTGCATGGGGTCATCCGTACAGCACCTACGTGTGCCTGGCCGGATGGACGCTGATCACGTTGTTCCAGGCGTACGTCGAGCGAGAGACTGCACTGTATGCAGTCGCGATGGTGGCTGTTTCCTGGCCCGTGTACCGGTATCTTGCGCGCAGGTGAGATGCAGAGCTTTTGGGTGCCAGTGGCGGACCCAGTCACTCAAGCAGCTTTGGGACCGGGCTCTCGTTTCAGCTTGATGCTGAAATCAGATCCGAAGAGTCGCCTGTTCTCTCGTGCCGCCAGTGCACCAGAACCGAGTATCTGGCTTTCTCGCTATCCGATTGAATTATAAAGATAAAAAGCCGACGCTCATTAACTGCACAATTAAATTTGAATTGCTCCAGTCTTGATCTATCATGATCCATCAAGATTCTTCAAGATTTGGGGTGACATGGGCAGTCTACGAAAATTTTCCTCGCAGGCAGAACCTGAAGTCCTTGATGGTCTACAGGAGATCGCCGCGCGTGAGGGGCGCCAGTTACAGGCGGTACTTGGGGACGCCATGCGCGAGTATCTCGCTCACAAGCGTCAGCAAGCGCCGCGACGGAACGTGCTCGAGGCATTTCAGGAAAGCCTCAAGGAGCGCGACGAGCTGTATCGGTCGCTGGCTGAATGACGGAGTACGTCACTACAGCTGACGCACTCTTCTTCCACAAACGGCTGATTGAGCGTTACGGTGGCGCGTCCGGGATCCGCGACGTCGGCGCGCTCGAATCAGCCCTTCATCGTCCGCAAACCGGTTACTACGACACCATCATCCACGAGGCCGCTGCGCTTCTGGAGAGCCTCGTTCGGAACCATCCGTTCATCGATGGGAATAAACGCACGGCGTTTGCGGTTGTCGATGTCTTTCTGCGAATCAATGGCTACGCCATCACCGCCGGCTCTGAAGCCATTTACGACAAGTTCATCAAGCTGCTGGACCGAGGCGCTTTTGACATGGAACATCTCGTGCCATGGCTCGAAGAGATCGCTGAATCCAAGTAATTCGCGAGTGTAGCGTCCCTGGCTTCAGCGCATTGCTTCGTGGATGCGGTCCTCCCAGACGCGCGTCGAATTCAGCGACTTCACCGGGCCCGGAAGGCCCGCGAGCAAGGCCTGCGATTCCCGCAGCAGCGCCGTGCGGCGCTCCGGGTCGGTCAGGGCCGCCACGTAGAGCGCGGCCGCCATCTCGACCTTCTGCATCTGGTCGCCGCGGTTACGGCTTGCGAGGTCGCGGTGCAGCTTCACGACCGGCGCGATGGCCTGACGCGCCTCTGCCGTTTTCTCCTGCCCGGCGAGCGCGAGGGCCAGCAGCGTCGTCAAGTTCGCCTTGAAGCGCTGATCGGTTTTCGGGTCGACGGTCCAGTTTTCCTTGGCGGAAAGGGCAGCGCGCGCGCTTTGCTCGGCTGCGGCGTAGTCATTCATCACGAGAGCGGCCCGTGCCTTCTGCTCGCTCGCACCGACGAGGTGCGCGCTCTTGGCGATCTTGTCCGCCTCGCCTTCGGGCTGCAAAGCCTGGATGCGCGAAATTGCTTCGGTGCTGATGCCAAATGAGGTCCGCGCCTCCCCGGCCGTGAAAGCGATCAGTGAGTCCGCCCGGAGCTTGAAGAGATCAGCAAAGGGGCCGGCCAGGCTGTCCGCCGGCTCGCTCTGGCGCAGGGCAGGCCCGTAGGGAGCCATTTCGGCGGCAAGCTGGCGGGCTCTCGCAAGATTGCCGGTATCGGCATTGCGCATGGCGGTAAGCGACATGTATTGCATCTGCGCCGCGCGCCACCCGGCACCGCCATCTCCGGCAAGCATCGCCACAGCGATCGCCGAGTCCAGCACCTCCAGCGCGTCGTTGACGTCTCCCTGCGCCCAATACGATTCGGCCAGGCTGACCAGGATCGAAGCGAGGTTGTTCTGTGCGACCTTGTTGCCTGGGTCCAGATCGACCAGCGCCTGCTGGACCGTCGCGCCGCGGAGGAAAAACGGCATGCTTTCCTGCGGCCGCAGCTCGGTCAGTGAAGCATCGCCCAAGGACTGCTGCATAAGGGCGAGCGCATACAGCGCCGTACGGTCTCCTGGCCGTTGCGTGAGGATCTGGTCGGCGACGCTCGATGCGTCCTTGCCGATCGCCCGCGCTTCGTCGAAGCGGTTGTCGATGAGAAGGGCGACGACGAGCCAGGCGCCGGCATCGACATAGAGGCCGGAAACGTACGTGTCCTTGAAGTCTCGCGCGCCGAGATCTGCAGCGAGCTGCAATGCTCTGCGCAGCGTTTCGACCGCCTTGGGGTCGGCGATGCCGGTCTGATGATAGCCCAGGGTGGCGAGGATCTCGCTCTCGGCCTCGCGCACGGCGGCCGATGCATCCGGGCGCTCTGACAACGGGCCGAGCACCTCGACTGCGCGCTTGGATAATGCAATGCCATCCACTTGGTCCGGGCCTGGACGGAGTCCGACGATCAGTGCCTGGACATCAAGTGCGCGCGCAAGCCCGACGATCGTCGACTCGGATTCGTCGCCGCCTTTGCGCAGATCCTCCAGGATCGTCACGGCTTCCGAAGCGGCTTCCCAGGCCAGGTCGCGATCGCCGAGCCGTCGCGTGGCCTTCGCGTACTGCACGAGCGCCTGTGCCGCCGTACGGCGGGTTTCCGGGCCCTGCAACTCCTCGGGCAGGCCGTGGAAGTAGTCCATCTCCTGCTTGGCTAGGCTGGCGCTTACATCGAGCCGGCCCGAACTCTCGAGTTCGCGCGCGAAACCGGCCGTGAGGTAGCCGAGCAGCGTTTCTGCCTGCACACGCGCCTGCTGCGCGATGTTCTCCGCGCGCTTCGCCCGCTGGGTGCTCAGGTAGGCAAGAATCGCCGCGACGACGGCGCCGACGGCGAGCACGATGCAGACCGCGGCGACCTGGCGCGCGCGGATCAGCGCGCGGCGCGTGGCGGCGGCCCGCTCACGCTGCGTCTCCAGCATTTTCTCGGTGGATTCACGCGCCTCGCGCTCGTGGCGAAGATCGCGGCTTGCCTTGACCACGCCGCACAGCACGTCATGCGTCAGCTCCACGCGGCGCATGTCGAGCCGCTCCTCGACGCGCAGCAGGCGCAGGTTGACGAGCGTCGCCAGCGTCTCCGGCGCGGCGCCCGCAGCCGCAAGATGCGCGCGCAGCGTCTCCTCCGCGACGTTCTCGCGAAAGCCCGACTCGGTCAGCAGCTCGTCCTCGATGATCCGGCGCACGGCCGCCGGCTGGTCGGCGAGAGCGCGTTCGTAAAAATTGCTGAGAATGGTGTCGTGCGATCCGGCCAGCAAATCGAGCGAGATCTCGTCGCGGCTCTGGGCGATGCGCGTGTCGTTCAGCTCGCGGCACACGAGGCTGAGCAGCGAGGGTTCCACTTCCGCGTTGGCGATCTCCGAGCCGCCGGCCACGAAGCGGACGATGGCCTCGGCGACTTCCTGCGACACCAGCCCCTTGCCGGGGCCGAGGACCGCCTCGAGACCCTGCCTGCCGGTCATCGGCGCAAGCCGCAGGCGGTTCTGCGTGATGCTCGGCATCTGCGCCTTCAGGCCCTCGAGCGGCGCGAGGTAGTCCTCGCGCAGCGAAATCAGCACGCGGTAGTCGCCGCGCGCGAAGTCAAAGCGCTCCGCGGTGGTGTCGTCGGTCTCGAGTCGCGCCTCGAGTTCCCGCGGCGGGCGGTTTTCGACCAGATCCGCGAGGTCCTCGATGAAGCGCGCAGCACGCGCCCGACCTGCTTCATCGGTCTGGGCCAGCGTGAAGATCTCCTCGAACTGGTCGAAAATAATGAGTGGAATCAGTGACTTGCCTGACTCATCGTGCAGCACGTCGTCGCGGTGGTGCAGGAATTCCCAGAGCGACTCGCCGGCGGTCGCGACGCCCGCCTGCGTCCACTGCCCGGAGTGGCGCGCGGTCTGCAGGATCGTCTGCTTGATCTGCTCGCCGGGCTCGGGCGCGTCGGCGGAGTAGGCGATGCGCACGTAGATCGGGCAATAGCCCTGTCCCCGCAGGCGCGGAACCAGTCCGGCGCGCAGGATCGAGGTCTTGCCGAGCCCCGACTGGCCAAACAGCACTGTAAGCAGCTTGCGCTGCACGCGCCGCGCGAGTTCGGCGACTTCCTCGTCGCGGCCGAAGAAGAAGCCGCGCGTGTCCTCGGTGAACGAAGCGAGGCCGAGCCAGGGATGGCGCGCGTCGACCGTTTCCGGGCCCGGATTCACGGGATCCGCGCTCATGATTGCCGTGCCCGCGTAACGTCCTTCAGGCGCGCGGCGAACTCGGGCGTTACCGCACCATCCGCCAGATTCGTGAAGTGCAGCGCCTTGAAACGGTCCGGGACCAGCGCTTCGGCGGCATTGGTGCCGTCGATGGTCACCGGCAGCACGAACAGCGCACCGTCGGCCATGTTGCGCGCGCGGTCGAGCGCGTAGCTCCATTCGCGGCGGAAGTACGCTTCGTGCCGGCGCTCGGTTGCAATCGAGATGACCGGGATGAAGTACGCGCAGCGAGCGATGTTGCGCTGGATCTTGCGGTCGTAGTCGTCGCCGCTCTCGAGCCGCTCCATGTCGAACCAGGTCGTGACGCCCGCCGCATCCAGCCCGGCCTTGAGCTTTTGCACGGCCGCGAGGTCTTCGCGCGCGTAGCTGATGAACACGGCGTTGTCCGGCATCTCGCGGGCGGGCGGGAGGATGCGCACCGCGGATGCCGCACCGCCTGCGCCTGCGGCGGGCTTGCGGCGCGCCGCAAGGCGTTCGTGGAGCTCGTGCACGAAGCGCTCGGCGCCTGTGTAGATGCGGGTGCGGACGCTGACCTGCTGCAGGAATGACACCAGTCGTTCGTCCTCGCTCGAGTGGTCGTCCGCCAGCACCTCGCCGACGTCGCGCGGGTCCGACAGGCGCTGGCGCTTCGCCATGCGCAGGAACAGGCGTGCCAGCCAGTTGGTGAAGTTGCTGCCGATGAACAGCAGGTGGTTGTGCTCGAGCTCGTGGAACAGCTTTTCGGGCGCCAGGTGCTCGCTCTGCAGCGCACAGATGAACTCGAGCAGGTCCTCGTCGGAGATGACGTAAGTCGGCGAAGCGGACATGCGGCCGAACAGGTGGTACACGACCGGCCGCTGTAGCCGTTCGCGCTCGACCGGCAGGTCGCTGACACGGTTCGGCGAGTAGGACAGCACCTCGGTGCTGGCGGCGCCGGCGAATCGCTCGAGGTTGATCGCGGCCTCGAGCAACGGGTCGAAGGTGGTCGTGACGAACAGGTCGAACTCCGGGATCCTGGCGAGCTGGCGCAGCGCCAGCGGCGGCTCGAAGTCGGCATCCTTCAGGATTCCGCGCAGGCGTACGTACGCCTCCTCGCGCCGTCCCCGGGCGCCCAGGAACCAGCACACGACGTCGTTCAGCGTGTACGGCTGTGGCAGCAGCGAAACGTCTACGTTGAGCCGCCGCGCCAGCTTCTCGGCGAGCCAGTCATAGAGGAGGCGGGGCCCATCGGCGGTCTCGACCTGCAGCAGTTCCGGCCCGACGATCGGGATGACGCGCCGTTCCTCGATGAAACTCAGCAGGTCTTCCCAGGCGTCCTCGTCGAGCGAGGAGTGTGCGAGAAGAGCGGACGCGCCTGCGCTCAAACGGCACCCCGCCCGGAAGCTAAATCGACACTCAACCGGCACCCCCCTTGGATGGCCTCACGCAGGCCCCGGCGCACGATACTGTCGATCAGCGCCGACTGTCCAATCGGGGGCTGCGGGTTAACAGTGTTGTACCGGTTTATTGGTACATTTGCAGGCCCGAGGAGCACTGCATTGAAAATTACCCGAATTCTTGCCTACCAGGTGGACCTGCCCCTGCATGAAGGGCAGTACAACTGGTCGGGCGGCAAGTCAGTGGCCGTGTTCGACAGCACCGTGGTGCGCGTCGAGACGGATGCGGGCTACGTGGGGCATGGAGAATCCTGCCCGCTCGGCCCTGTCTACCTGCCGTCATACGCTGCCGGCGTGCGCGCCGGTCTCGCGGAGCTCGCACCCCAGCTGCTAGGCCTGGATCCCACGCAACTCGGACGATTGAACCAGCGGATGGACGCGTGCCTCAAGGGTCATCCGTATGTTAAATCGGCCATCGACATGGCGTGCTGGGACATCCTGGGGCAGTCCGCGGGTCAGCCGGTGTGCGTTCTGCTCGGAGGTCGGTATGGCGAGTCGATCGCACTCTACCGAGCCATTTCGAAACAATCCCCGCAGGAGATGGCCGCCAGGGTTGCCGGCTATCGCGCCGAAGGCTACACACGCTTTCAGCTGAAGGTCGGTGGCGATCCGGACGTGGACATCGAGCGGATTCGCCTGGTAGCGCGGGAGCTGCGGCCCGGTGATCGCCTGGTTGCCGATGCCAACACTGGCTGGTTGCCGCATGAGGCGATGCGTGTCATTCGCGCAGTGCGCGATGTCGATGTGTACATCGAACAGCCGTGCGTTTCGTATCAGGAATGCCTGGGCATTCGCAGGCATTGCGACCATCCATTCGTGCTGGATGAAGTCATCAACGACATTGGATCGCTGCTGCGGGGCAGCGCGGACCATGCCATGGATGTCGCCAATCTCAAGATCAGCAAGTTCGGTGGTCTCACGCGGACCCGGCTTGCGCGCGATCTGTGCGTCGAGCTCGGCATTGCCATGACGCTCGAGGACACCTGGGGTGGTGATATCGTGACGGCAGCCATTGCGCACCTTGCGCACAGCACGCCCGAGGAATTCCGTTTCACCAGCACCGATTTCAACAGCTACGTCACCGTCAGCATCGCCGACGGTGCGCCCAGGCGCGTGAATGGAACCATGGCTGCGCCCACCGAGCCGGGACTTGGAGTGCATCCCCGATCTGAAGTACTTGGCCGTCCAGTCCTGCAGTTCGGCAACGATTGAGCTGCGGCAAGTCTCATCGCCCAGGAGTCGAAGACCATGAGCAGTAGCCGCCGTGAATTCATCGCCGGAGTCGGCGCGACGCTCGCAGTCCTCCCGGTCCTCGGCGCCTGCGCCAGGCGTGAGCCCGGCGCGAGCGTGCAGTCGCAGCTCGCCGGCATCGCCGAGGACATGCTCGCCGATTACCCCGAGAACGCGACTGCGCTCGGCATCGACACCGGGCCGCGCGCGGCGCTCAAGGCGCGCCTGACCGACCGCTCGGCGGCGGGGCAGGAGGCGATCTCGAAGCGCGTGACCGCGCGCGTCGCACAGTTGACGGCCGTGGATGCCGCGAGCCTGAGCGAGGCCGACCGCATCGATCTCGACGTCGTGCGCACGGCGCACGAGACCGCCGCCGAGGGCTTCGCATTTCCCTACGGCGACGTCGCGCTGCTCAACCAGAACTGGTCCTGGCGCAACGCCCCCTACGTGGTCGCGCAGAACACTGGCGCCTTCCTCGAGATCCCGGGTCTGCTCGAAGAGCAGCATGCGGTCGCGACTCGCGAGGACGCCGAGGCCTACCTCGCGCGGCTTGAGGCCTATGCCGGCCAGCTCGAGGGCGAGACCGACCGGCTCGCCTCGGCGGCGACGCAGGGCGTGATCGCCCCGGACTTCATCCTCGACACGACACTCGCGCAGCTGAGACTCGCACGCGACGGCGAGGTCGCCGCCTGGCCGTTCATCGCTTCATTCGCGCGCAAGACGAAGGACATCCCGGGCGACTGGGCCGGGCAGGCCGCGAGGATCGCGGCCGACCGCATCCGCCCGGCGCTCGATGCGCAACTCGCGGAGCTCACGACGCATCGCGCGCGCGCGACCTCGGATGCCGGCGTGTGGAAACTACCGCAGGGCGAAGCCTACTACGCTTGGGCGCTCCGGGCCGCGACCACGACGCGCATGACGCCGGACGAGATCCACACGCGCGGCCGCGAGGAGCTGGCGGCGCTGCAGGCCGAAATGGACACGATCCTGCACGACCAGGGTCTCACCCGTGGTTCGGTCGGCGAGCGGATGACCGCGCTCGGCAAGGACCCGCGCTTCCAGTTCCCGGACGACGATACCGGTCGCGCGCAGGTCATGGCCCTCATCGAGGACCGCGTGGCGGACATGCGCACGCGCCTGCCGCGCGCCTTCGCGACGCTGGTGCCGGGCAACTTCGTGGTCAAGCGGATGGCGCCGGAAGTCGAGCCGGGCGCGCCGGGCGCCTACGGCGGCCCGGGCAGCATCGACGGCAAGGTGCCGGGCAAGTTCTGGATCAACTTGCGCAGCACCGACCTACACCGCAGCTACAACCTGCCGACGCTGACTTACCACGAATCATTACCGGGCCACGTGTGGCAGGGCGAGTTCACCTTCCGGCTCCCGCTCGTGCGCTCGCTGCACGCCTTCAACGCCTATTCTGAAGGCTGGGCGCTGTACGCCGAACAGCTCGCGGACGAGCTTGGCGTGTATGAGAACGATCCCTACGGCCGCCTCGGCTACCTGCAGTCCATCGCCTTCCGCGCCTGCCGCCTGGTGGTGGACACGGGGCTGCACGCCAAGCGCTGGACGCGCGAGGAGGCAATCCGGTGGTTCGCCGAGACGAATGGCTCGGGGATCGACGAAGTGACCAGCGAAGTGGATCGCTACTGCACCTGGCCCGGCCAGGCCTGCGGCTACAAGGTCGGCCACAGCGAGATCAATCGCCTGCGCACGCAGGCGCAACAGGCGCTCGGCGCGGGCTTTGACCTCCGCCAGTTCAACGACGTCGTTGTCAAGGGTGGCGGCGTGCCGATGGTCGTGCTGGCCCGTTCGGTGGAGGCGCACGTCGAGGCTCAGCGCCGCGCATGATTCCGCCGCGGGTCGCAGGCATGGCGGGGCTCCTGCTGCTCCTCCAGGCCTGCGCCTCCCAGCCGCTCGAGAAATGGCACACCGTGCGGTTCGCCGAGGAGTATCGAGCCTCGCGCGCGGATGAAGTGCGAAGCTTCGAGGATTACCTGCGGCTCGAGGACCGGCTGTTCGCCGAGCTCGACGCCGAGGTCTATTCGAACGTCGTCCCCGAGGCCGCCGACGCGCTGCTGCGCTATACCCGCGGCAGCGCGAGTGATCCGCAGGTCCGCAAGCCCAACTGGAACCGCACGTTTGAGTTGCCCGCGGAGAATCCCGTGGGCGGCGTGCTGCTGTTGCACGGCATGTCGGACTCGCCGTACAGTCTTCGGGCGCTCGGCGAAACGCTGAACCGACGCGGTTTCTGGGTGGTGGGCCTGCGCCTGCCGGGCCATGGCACCGCGCCCTCGGGCCTGCTGGACGTGCGCTGGGAAGACATGGCCGGCGCCACGCGCCTGGCGGTCGCGCGACTCGCGCAGAAAGTCGGGCAGGCGCCGATCCATCTCGTCGGCTACTCGACCGGTGCGCCGCTCGCGCTCGACTTCGCGCTCGATGTCATCGACGGCAGGGCAGGGCCGATGCCGGCGAGCCTGGTACTGGTGTCGCCGGCGATCGGCATCCACCGGGCAGCCGCGGCAGCTTCCTGGAAGCGGCGGTCGTCGTCGGTGCCGGGGCTGCGCAGCTTGGCCTGGCTCAATGTCGAGCCGGAGTTCGATCCCTACAAGTACAACTCCTTCACGACCAATGCCGGCGACCAGGTCCACCGGCTGACACGTTCGGTATCGCGCCGGATCGCGCGCGTGGCGAGCGCGAACCAGGCCAGTGCGCTGCCGCCGATACTCGTGTTCAAGTCGAATGCGGACTCGACGGTGGACACGAGCGCCGTGGTGACCGGGCTGCTCGGTCGTCTCGATACCGGGCGGCACGAGCTCGTGCTGTTCGACGTCAACCGCCTGGCGGCAAAGTCGTTGCTGCTGGTGGCGGACCGCCGCGCGCTGGACCTGCGCGTGATCGGCAATGACCGGCTGCCATTCGCGGTGACGCTGGTTGCCAACGAGAACGAGGAGAGTGCTGCCGTGGAGGCGCGCCGGCAGCAGCCACTGACCTCCGAAGTGTCGCGGACGGACGCGCTTGATGCGTCATGGCCCGTCGGCGTGATTTCGCTCTCGCACGTGGCGCTGCCCATCCCGCCGGACGATCCGCTCTATGGGCAACGCCCGCCGGACAATGCCGACGTGCTGTTCCTCGGTCAGATGGCCTTCCAGGGCGAGCGCGGCATGCTGCGGCTCTCGAGCGACTGGCTGCTGCGCCTGCGGCACAACCCGTTCTACGCCTACCTGGAGGCGCGAACGCTGGCCTGGATCGACGCCGCCGCCCCGCCTCACTGAACCGTGCGCGACTCCACGACCATGTCGAAGATGAAGTGCACCGTCGGTTCGCCACCCGCGGCAGCCGGGGCCTCGAAGCGTTTGACCCGCACGACCTGCTGCTGACCGGGCGTGAGTGAGTAGCCTTCGATGCCTGCGGGCAGTGCGCGCCATGCCCCCGGGTCACCGCTCGGCAATCCCTGCTCGTCGAAGTTACGGTCGCGGACCCTGAGGCACGCGGGCGCGCCTCCTGGCGGCTCACACGGTTCCGGTGAAACTTCCAGGAACGCCCGGGTTCCCGGCCCGCCGAATCGCGTTTCCGGCGTGGGCGTGCCCTTGAAATCCAGGACGCTGCCGTCCGCGGCGGCGAGCCGCAGCGCCGGCGCGCCCGCATCGCCCTGCAACTCGGCCTGCACCGTGCCCGTCAGGAAATTCGCGATCGCCGCATCGGCGGCGGCAAGTGGCGGCGGGCAGGCCATCATCGTCGAGCGGCCGAGGCCGATCTGCAACTGCGACCCGCCGACGAGTTGATAGCCGGCGCCGATCCGGTTGCAGCCGCCGGTGACGCCGACCTGGCCTTCGCTGAACTCGAGACCGAGCCGATTCTCGGGGCCCGGGAACAGCGCCGCGATCGCCTGGCCGGCGGAATCGGCGGCGGACTCGAGCCGCCAATGATAGGCGAGCAGCGTCGGCCCAAGCTCCATGACGACGGGCGCGGCCGCCGAAGCGGGCTTCGCCGATGTGGCCGTCGTTTCGGTCGGCGACTTAGGCGAGCAAGCTGCCAGGCACAGCGCAGCGGCGACCAGCGACAAACGGCAAGTGTTAGCAAGGATCATCATGATTCTCCAAAGCGCTTGGGTTTTGGCGGGCGCAGCCGCGTGTTCTTTACGTGTTCGTCGGGTTGCGGCTTGCCGGCCGTGACGGTGAGCGGAATGAGTCCGCCCCAGGCCGGCCAGTCGAAGTCCGCGGCATCGTCCGCCGGCGGCCCGGAGCGGATCTTGGCCGAGGCCTCGTCGAGAGCGAGGCGCAGCAGCCGCGTCGCCTTGAGTTCCTTCGGCTTCACCGGGCGCAGCCCGTCCCAGCGGCCGGGCATCAGGCCTTCCATGAACGTGCGCAGGCGCGCCGCCTTCTCGGCCGGGTCCGTGACTTCCACGGGCTGGCCGAATACCACGACAGACCTGTAGTTGATCGAGTGGTGGAACGCCGAGCGTGTCAGTACCAGGGCATCGACGTGGGTCACCGTCACGCACACCGTCGACTCGCGGGCCGTGTTCAGCATGCGGCTGACGGCGGAGCCGTGCAGGTAGACGTGGTCGCCCTCGTGCCAGTAGAGCGTCGGGATGACCACCGGCGCGCCCGCGTGCAGGAAGCCGACATGGCAGAGGATCCCCTCGTCGAGGATCGCGTCGATCGTCGCGCGGTCGTAGTGGCCGCGCTTGCGCAGGCGCCGGACCTGCACCCGCTCCGAGGCGGGGTGCGCCGGTCGCGACTCCTTCAGTTGCCGCCCCAGCTCTTGCTGAAGCCGAGGCCCCAGGTGCGCGGCCAGTTGATCGAGATGGTGCCGGGCGGCGCGCTCTGCTGGTCGTACAGTACCGCGCGCTCGTTGGTGAGATTGTCTACGTAAGCGTAGATGTCCCATTCGTGCATGGTGAATCCGATCTTCGCGTCTGCGACCTGGTAGGCAGGCTGCAGTGTAGGTGGGGTGATGCTGCCATCATCTTCCACCGTGGGAAGTCCGTTCAAGGAGTTACCCATGTAGCTCCACTGGTAGCGCGCATAGAAGTTGCCGCCGGCGAACTCCTGCGGATGGGTGTACTCGACCCACACCGAGCCTTTCTCCTCCGCGGAGAACGGCAGGCGCGCGCCTGGCGTCAGGCCGAGTTCCGGGTTATCGGCCTTGGTCTTCGGGTCGAGGAGCTGGAGGTTGAGCCCGATATCGAGCGAGTCGAACAGAAAGGCAGTGAAATCGAGGCTTATTCCGTCGATCTCCGCGTCGCCGACATTCGCGACCAGCACTGCGTACAGCG
>Ga0209254_10001818_pt1 | contig 19230 bp, 19 predicted proteins | sample FrelakmetDIP11DI_FD_187148 | JGI IMG/M metagenome (GOLD analysis project Ga0209254, IMG submission 187148) | Freshwater lake sediment microbial communities from the University of Notre Dame, USA, for methane emissions studies - DIP11 DI (SPAdes)... | ecosystem: Environmental > Aquatic >...
CGGCTCCTCGATGGTGACTTCCCCGGTCTTGAGCGCGGTCTTGAGCCCGTCCCATGACATCGGCGTGCGGAAGAGATCCTCCACCATCATGACCAGGTACCCGCCGTTTGCCTTGTGGATCGAACCCGGCCGGATCATGGTGAAGTCCGTGGTGATCACCCCGTACTGCACCTCCTTTTCGACCTTTCCGAAGAGGTTCGGATAGCTGGGATTCTGCTCGAAGACAACCGGGGCTCCGTCGGGGTCAGAGTTGTCAACGAGGACGTTTACCTCGTATTTCCTGAATGCCAGTTCCCGGAGGAGAGGGTTCTGGAACTGTGGGGGAACCTGCTGCTGTTGCGGCCCTTCCCCCATGAACTGGGTGAGGTTCTCGACCATATCCTTCTGGACGGCATCGATATACGGGAGGATCTCCTCGACCTTTGCATACTTGTCCTTGAGGGCAGCAACACGGTGGCCTATGGCATTGAGCGCTACCTCCCGGTTCAGTTTTTCAAGGGTCTCAGCACCCTCCTGGTCGAGATCCCGAACCTGCCGGAAGGTATTCCGGAGCTCTCCCATCAGCTCTTCCCGGTTCTTCTGGTATGCAGCCTGTTCATCCCCGGGAAGAGCCAGGAACTCGTCCTGCTGGAGCGGTTTTCCGTCTTTTACCGGAATGGTGAGGAGGCCCTGGGGGCCGGGCTGGATGAGAAAGCCCCGGTCGCGGGCGACAGCATCGATGTGTGCGAAACGCTGTGCCTTCTCGTTCTCGACCGACCTGAGTGCGCCATCTCTCCGGTTGACGTAATCTTCGCTCTCGAAGACCTTGGGGATAACCCGCTTTGCCTCACTGATAAACGCAGACATATCCTCCCTGAACTGCCTGCCCATCCCGGCAGGGAGTCTGATGGCGTTTGGCTCGTACTGGTTTGTAAAATTATTGACATAAATCCAGTCGTGGGCTCTCGGTTTGGTCTTTGCCAGTTCATCGATGAACTTTTTCACTGCAGACTGCCTGCCGGTCCCGGGAATGCCCGAGACGTATAAATTGAATCCCTCCTGCTCAATATTGAGCCCCAAGGTGAGCGCTTTCAGAGCCCGGTCCTGCCCCACAATTCCCTCGAGCGGCTTCAGCTCCTCCGTGCTCCCGCATTCCACTCTTCCCGCATCGTAGCTGTTCCGGTATTGATCCACCGCCAGCGGTTTCACCATTGCATATCAGCTCCAACGACTACTATCAGAAGTGCACCCATATCAGGTTATGGGAATCCGGACCGGACCCCTGAAAGGGGGGGAGATCATACGGGACAAATCTGACGAAAACCATCAGCGATTACCAAAATGTATCCCGGTGACCTGTCCCGTAACTACAGGAAGGCAGAAGTGTCAGACACACCGGGTTCCCGTGCCCTTGAAGAAGGTGTAGGAAAAGGAACCCCCGTGTTCCGTCGTATTGTAGAGATCCCGGATCCCCTTCTCCCCTGTATCAGCATCAATGAGACCCCCATCGATGGCCTGGTCCCGGATACCCTCGACCATGGCGATGAAGATACGTCTCACCCCCTCTACAGCTTCAGGCCGGCTCTCATCGGCGTAAACCCGCCGGGGAGAGACCGCTCCGTTTGTCTCCAGGTTCCTGCGCTGAGGGTGCCGGTCCCTTCCGGCTCCACTCTTTTCCGGACCAGGATCCCGTGCCCCGGGGGGGTAACCATAAACATCCCCGGATACCATGCTGTCATGAGGAGACCAGTGTATCACCAACTCCCGGGAGCAGGATATCAGTGCTAGATCTTTTTCTCTCTCTTAATCCTGCTGCCCAGGCCTTCCTTGCCGGATGCTTCACCTGGGGAGTGACCGCCCTCGGCGCATCTATTGTGTTCTTCACCCGGGGTTTTGATCAGCGCCTCCTTGATGGTATGCTCGGGTTTGCCGGTGGGGTGATGATCGCCGCCAGTTTCTGGTCCCTGCTCGTCCCGGCGCTCGATCTGGCAGATGAGCTGGGAATGATCACCTGGATGCCGGCGGCCGTTGGATTTGCAGCCGGCTGGATCTTCCTCATGCTCCTCGACCGGCTGATCCCGCACCTGCATCTCGGGCTCCCGGTAGAGCAGGCGGAAGGAATCCCCTCTTCCCTCAACCGCACCACCCTGCTCGTGCTGGCTATCACCCTCCACAATATCCCCGAGGGGCTGGCAATCGGGGTAGCCTTCGGGGCTGTGGCGGCCGGTATCCCGGCTGCCACGCTGGCGGGCGCCATCGCCCTTACCATCGGCATCGGCATCCAGAATTTCCCGGAGGGCCTCGCTATCTCCATGCCCCTGCGGCGCGAGGGGATGTCCCGGTTCCGGAGTTTCACCTACGGGCAGCTCTCTGCCGTGGTAGAGCCGGTTGCAGCCGTCGCGGGAGCAGCGGTCGTGCTGCTGGCCCGGCCCCTGCTGCCGTTTGCCCTCGCGTTTGCCGCGGGAGCCATGGTCTTCGTGGTGATCGAGGAAGTCATCCCTGAATCACTCCAGCACGGGTTTGAGGGAACGGCAACCAGCGGTTTCCTGATCGGGTTCCTGATCATGATGGTCCTTGATGTGGGGCTGGGGTGACCCGGACTGGTGGCAGGTACGGGGAGGGACGAGGCCATTTTTCCCTGGTAGTCACCGACCCGACCGGAAAAGCACCAGTACGGCACCGAGCCCCAGCAGGACTACCGAAACCGGGAACACTATTCGTGCGGTAGGAGATACAGGTCCCGTGTCTGCGAGAGTGGCAGGAACAGTCACTGGAATAAGAGTTATCTCGACGCTGGTATTCTCTCCCCCGGTGACGGTGAGGTTTCCGGCCGCCGGTTCATATCCTTCCTTCCTGATCTCTACAAAATGATCCCCTCCGGTGACATGGGGCAGGTCGAGCGGGGCAGTCCCCTGGCCGATTCCGTCGACCCAAACCTCTGCACCCGAGGGTTCGGTTCGTATGGTTATCCCGCCCGGAAGTATGCTGAGGGTCGGCCGGGTGAGGCTGACAGAGATGACAGCGTAGGACTCATCACGGGTAAGATCCACCCTGCCGACCGGGGTTGTCACCACGTAGACGGTGTAGGTCCCGGCATCGAGCGTGCCTCCTCTTGTACGCGTATACCAGGTATACTCCCAGTACCCGTCACCTTCAGCAGGGACTTCAACAAATGTGGAGGGCTTCCCGGTGACGACCGGGACGGAGATGTCATCCAGTTTCACGCCGTTTACCGGGAGATTTGGTCCGGTCAGGAAGAGGTATACCGCGTCAGCTCCCGGGGCATATCCGGAAAGCGGAAGGGAGTCTCCGATGGGGACTGACACCGTCTCCGCGGTGACGGGACCCATCGTTGCCAGAATGAGCACCGTGAGGAGGAGGGAGGCGGGAACTGACTTCATGTGCATAGTGATCTGCAGGGAGAAAAATAAGGGTATAGTACTATTTGACCACTTATCTTACAATCAATTTACGATTGAAAACAGGTTGAACTTATCGTCCCAAAATCCATCACAAAAAAGGTGAATTCCCCCTTTACAAAAAAAAGAATCTGATGCCTGATACGGGGCTATCGCATTGTGGGGGACGCCACAGCGGCGGGGATAAACCGAAGGCGCAACCCCCTGGAGCGTCTTGAAAATATGGGGCCCCCTATTGGTTGAAAAAAATTGGTGGTTGAAATGCCACGATACCCAGATAAATATTCGTGAATGCCCGCCCCCGGCTGGGTCTCAGAGATATCCAACCGGATATCTGCGAGGAAATATTCATAACCCTGTTCGTTCCTAAATCCATGCATATGTATGACATCACCAGAACCAGGAAGATGGAGAACGGCGTTGCGGTCTACTATAAGGAGGGCGGCAATGAGAAATTCGAGTCCTTCAATTATTCAGAGCTGATTGACCTGAAGATCAATGCCCTTGACCTGCTCCAGGATCCGAAAAACTATGCCGTTGATCCAAAGGCACACCGGCTGAAGATGAAGAAGTAGAAGGTACCGTTCATCACTTTTCATCTTTTTTGCGGTCCCTTGCTTATCCAGGACGAAATCAAACAGGGCAGCATAGCATCGTAACCAGCATTTTTTTATCAGGTACAGGGGATCACATCATGAGAGATGCTCCCGGGAGCTGCGCACCCGGCTGAAAGAACACGAAGAGGACAGGACGGGATTGTGCAGGGATTCCTTTGGTGCCGGTGCCCTCCCTGGTGCTTCGGAAGCCCGACAGCCTGTCAGGCCGGCAATTTCAAACCAATTTATCATCTCAAACGAGAAAATCTCACCATCAACGGCGGCGATCGTATGGTAAAATACCGTTGTGATGTCTGTCATGCTTTTGAATATAACCCCCTCCATGGCAATTCCCTCCTCGGCATCAAACCCGGGACGAGGGTTGAGGACTTCCCGGATGAATGGCGTTGCCCTATCTGTGATTCCGATAAGTCCCATCTCTTCCTGGTTCAAGAGGAGAAACCCCATCACCTGATGTATGAGGCAAAGAAGTGCCCGGTCTGCGGACAGGAGATTATCACAGCTGTCTCCCACGAGGAAAAAAAGGACCTTGATGCGTATCTTGGTCCCTGGCGGCGGGAGTCAGATCAGATCGAAGTGCACATGCACGAGATCCACCTCATCTCCCGGACCGGAGAATCGCTCACTGAACCCATGCGGACCACCAAACCGGTGGTGTCGTGGGACGAGATCCTCATCAAGGGGGCCCAGATTGCCAGGATCCCCCTGAACAGGGACGTCCCGGTCAACACCCGGACGGTAATCGGTCCGAAGGCAAAATTCCCGCTGGTGATCGAGACGCCGGTCTACGTGACCCACATGTCGTTCGGGGCACTCTCCCGCGAGGTCAAGACCGCACTCGCCGTGGGGAGCGCTGCTGTGCAGACGGCCATAGGATCCGGAGAGGGAGGCCTTCTCCCGGGAGAGCGGGAGCTGGCCTACCGGTATATCTTTGAATATGTTCCGAACCGGTACAGTGTCACCGATGAGAACCTGCAGAAGGCCGACGCCATCGAGATCAAGATCGGCCAGTCTACCTCCCCGGGACTCGGTGCCCATCTCCCGGCAGAGAAGGTGACAGCAGAGATTGCGGCTATCCGGGGTTACCCGGAGGGGATCGATATCGTCAGCCCGGCAAATTACTCCGATATCAGGAACCGTGAGGACCTGAAGGCGAAGGTCTCCTGGCTCAGGGAGAAATCAGGGGGAAGACCGATCGGGGTCAAGATCGCTGCCGGCAATATCGAGGATGACCTGGATGCCATCCTGTACGCAGGACCTGACTTCATCACCATTGACGGCAGACCCGGGGCAACCGGGTCGGCACCGAAGTTCATCAAGGATGCAACCTCGGTTCCCACCATCTTTGCCCTCTGGCGGGCACGAAAGTTCCTCGACTCAAGGGGTGCAGACGGGGTCTCGCTGGTCATCACTGGCGGGCTCCGGATATCGTCCGATTTTGCCAAGGCGCTGGCCATGGGGGCCGATGCCGTGGCGATCGGCTCTGCCGCCCTGATGGCCTGTGGCTGCCAGCAGTACCGGCTCTGTGCCACCGGAAAATGCCCGGTCGGGGTGACCACCCAGAACCCGGAGTTCCGGAAACGGCTGGAGATTGATATCTCGGCGAGGAAGCTTGAGCTCTTCCTCCGGGTCTGCACGGAGGAGCTGAAAGACTTTGCCCGGCTCACCGGCAATGACGATGTGCATGATCTCCGGATTACCGATCTCTGTACCACCAGCTCCGAGATATCCGGTCATACCGGCATCGAACATGTCTGAATACCCGGAGCTGTTTTCCGGATCGGGCCTCCGGGCTTCATAACCCGGCGCTGTTACTCCTTTTCCGGCGGCTTCCGGCTCCCCCTCGGCTTCCGGATAATGATCATTGCCGGGGGATCGCAGAGATACTTGTAGGGGAACTGCAGGAGGTGAAGGGCATTCACCTTCATTGCGATAAGATCCCTGAATTCGAACAGGACCTCTTTCTCACCGGTTTTTGTCTTCACCCGGAGCATGATGCCTTCTTTCACCCGTTCAGTTCCGGTGATCTCGTCCATGGTGGAAGGGTTGGTGTCCGGAATTCAAGAACATGATGTCCTGGTGATGAATCCGAACGGGGGGGAGCGGGATCGTAGGACCGATTCTGCCATAAAGTTTATTACTACGACCGGAAAAACCCGGGGAATAAAAAGGGAGGATTATGCAATGGCTACCGATCCGGTCTGTTCCATGGGGGTGGATGAGGATGAGGCCCGGTGCCGGGCCAGTTACCGGGGGACAATATACTATTTCTGTTCGGACTTCTGCAGGAAAAAATTCGAGGAAAATCCAGAGCGATATGCAAAACTGGCACGGTCACTCGATCTCGGTCCTGATATATCCTGCTGAAGCGGCCATGATATGCCGGAATGTCCGCTATCCCTGACTGCAGCGCGAGGGTATCCGGACCGGCATTTCTTGTCTGAGGGGCATCAGGTTCAGATTCCGTCTTATTTCAGCATCCGGGCTGCCTGCTGGTTTTTTCATTATAGGGATCCCTGGGACCCTGGTACACGGCTCCTTCCCCTTAAGGGCCGGCCTTCTGTCTCCTGCCGGCAATCTCGAGGGCTGCACCGGAGATAATCCCGATGACACTTCCCAGCATGACCCCTGCTTCCTGGCTGCCGGTAGCATACCCGAGCGGAAGCCAGAGGGCAAGTCCCATCGCCAGGCCGATGGCAAGACCGATCCCTTTTCCGACCGGCTTTTCCGGTGCAACCCTCATTCGTTGTATCAGGAGAAATGCATTGAAGGCAAGGATGACCAGGATAAGTACCGAGAAGATGAGAAGGAAATCCATACCTACCGGTAGACCCCCCCGGGGATTAAGCGTTCTGGTAAGAGAGTACCCCATTCATCCGCGGGCGGATCATCTTCGAAGGATCATGCTGCTGCTTTGACAGGACCGGGGAACAAACGATATTCTGCATGCCTTCACCGTACCATTTCGTATCGTGGAGGGAATCCTGCAGAGGGAGGAGAGAAAAATAAAGGGTATAGTACCAATTTGACCACCAAACCCAAATCAAATTACGATTGAAAATGTGGTATGTATCCCGTTCTAAAATCGACATAAGAAAAGTCACTGAACATTCGTAGGGATGCAAAAAAGAATCTGTTCCATAACACCGACCTATCGCATCATGGGGGACGCCACAGCGGCGGGGGTAAGCCGGAGGCGCAACCCCCAGGAGCGTCTACCCCCAGGAGCGTCTTAACCGAGATAGTGATCTCAATTGGTGAAAAACTTAGTGGCTGAAATGCCACGATAACCAAAATAAATGCACGATCCTGATCGGTGTTCCTCTGAGAGGGGGCCTGAATGCCACCTTAGAACCGCTCGTTTTCAGGCCGGAACCCTCGGTGTCGAACCGAACGTATCATCTCTTTCCGGAGGATGCCTGGCTCCGGACGAGGCATGGCAGATTTCCGTAATTGTACTGTTGTGGCAGGACCGCTTCCCGGGGCCTCTCGCCACCCGGCCCCATCATGGGGAATATTTCCGGGTTGCAGGACACCCCCGTTCCGTCATGAGGTCACCCGGGTGCGACCCCCACGCTTGGATGAACCCCCCTATCCTGGACCGGACGGCGTTTATCCGGGCCGTACCGGTCTTTAGGCAGGCGCACTGAATGTAGGCTGCAGATACTCCCGATCACTGCGTGTGCTGGTAGACGAAACCCGCTCATTCACGGGTGGAGTTCAGATTTGTGGATTTGGGGTAGGCATAAGAATATAGGGAGGAACACCAACTATTCTAATGCCTACGGGTTGCAGGGGGTACAGGCGTGCCAATCCAGTGGTCACCTGAAAAACCCCTACAGATTATTGAGTCTTCTTGTATACCAATATTAATAACTCCCATAAAGATTCATCAAACAAATGAACCTCACCCTGTTCTTCCGACGGTTCCAATCAGCAATGGTGAGTGAACCCGGTACCAGGCCGGCAGGTTTTTCAAAAGGGACAGTTTATCGGCCTCACCAACCGACCTGAGAACAGGTACCCATGGGGAGCAGCAGGCGGAAGCTCTTCGTATCAGCGATGGTCTCGGGATTTGCCCTGAGGCTTGGTCTGCCCGGGCTGGCTGAACTTATCAGCCTGATATGGGACATAGCAAGGGAACCACTTGCCAGCCTGACTCCGTCCGGACTGGAGATCATCATCTCCCTGGTGAGCCTTGCGGTGTTCGCTGTCGTAACCTATCTCACCTGGGAAATATACCTGAAGGGTGCGAGAAAAGGGAAAAAAGGGCTCCTGATTGTTCTTGCCGGAATGATAACCGGATTTATCCTCGGGTCATTTCTGCTGGCTCCGGGAGAAGATACTCTTGCATCACTCTGATCCTTGCGGCCGTTCTGGCAGCACCGGTATCTCGTGCAGGAAGATCCGCTCCGCAGGAGCAGGCCGGCACCCTGTCACACTCTTGCTCATTCTTGCATCTTTTAACCGGGACCGCAAACCCCTTCATGCCAGACGCTCCATCGGGATCCATGGACCTGAACCGTCTCCCCATCCTCCCGCTCGGGGATCCCGGGCTCCGGAAGCAGAGCGTCCTGGTCAGGGATCCTGCTGATCCTGCGGTAAAAGCGGATGCATACCGTCTGCTCGGTGTATTCCGGGCATTCAGGAATGCATATGGCTATGGGGCCGGGATCGCGGCTCCCCAGATCGGCCTCCTCCGACGGATCATCATCATTGACCAGGATCCCGGACAGCTGATCATGGTGAACCCCGAGGTTCTCCCTCTGCATGATCGGGAGACCTGCTTCTGGGAGTCCTGCATGTGTTTCCCGGACCTGATGGTGATGACCAGAAGGGCAGCAGAGATCGCGGTGAACTACCGAACCCTCGATGGTAAGATGGCAGCACTCCGCGAGGTCAGCCCTGATACCGCTGCAGTTATCCGGCATGAAGTGGACCACCTCGACGGTATTCTCCACGTGGACCGGGCCGTGGACAGCCGGGGAATCATCAGCCGGAAGGCATACGGGAAGGATCCTGCGTATTTTTCACGGCTTTGCCAGGAATTGACCGGGCCGGGACTATCCAGCAGGGGATGAACCGGCCGATCACCGCTCTTTTTCAAATTCCAGATAGGAATACATAACCACGCCGATTGATGCCATCCGGACCCTATTCATATGACCAGAGACGGGGTATCCCCATCCATCAGGATTCTCACCCGGTTATGGGTATGGATCAATGCGGCTCTCACAATCCTTAATTGGCAGGTTGCCCATACTGACTATGCAGCACATCTATGTCCCGACACCGGCACAGGCTCGCGAAGAAGGCAGGAATGTCACCCGGGACCCTCCACCTGGAGGGGGAACCGCGGACCGGCCCGGTCCGGATAACCGTCATCGATTATGATGCCGACCACCATGAAGAACGGACGGTCGGGGATATTGCGGAATGTTTCCCCTACCGCGATACCGGCACCGTCACCTGGATCAATATCGACGGGCTCGCCAATACGGAAGTGATTGAAAAGATCGGACACTGCTTTTCCATCCACCCCCTCACCCTTGAAGATCTCCTCAATACCGATCAGCGACCCAAGATGGTGGATATGGAGACCTACCTCTATTTGAGCCTGAAGATGCTCTCGATGCGGAAAGAGAGCTTTGAGATCAAGGTCGAGCATGTCTCCATGATTGTCGGGCCGAATTATCTCATCTCGTTCCAGGAGGATGTGGGGGATGTTTTCGATCCCGTAAGGGAACGGATACGGCGGGAAGGGGGGAGAGTGAGGAAACTGGGGCCGGATTACCTCGCTTATGCCCTGATCGACGACATCGTTGACAATTACTTTATTGTGATGGAGAAGATCGAAGAACGGGTGGAAGACCTCGAGGAGGAGCTGGTGGTCAGTGCTACCCGGGAATCGGTCTGGAAGATCAACCGGCTGAAAAAGGATATGATCTTTCTCCGGAAGGCCGTCTGGCCCCTGCGGGAGGTGATAACCGGTCTTGAGCGTGTGGAATCCCCGCTGATAAGGGAATCCACGCATATTTACCTCCGTGATGTGTATGACCACACCATCCAGGTCATTGATACCCTCGAGACGCTCAGGGACATGGTCTCGGGCATGCTCGACATCTACCTCTCGAGTCTCTCCTATAAGATGAACGAGATCATGAAGGTGCTGACGCTGATCGCTACCATCTTCATCCCGCTCACCTTCGTTGCCGGGGTCTACGGCATGAACTTCCAGTACATGCCCGAACTGACCTGGGAATACGGGTATATTACCATCTGGGGAGTCATGATTCTCATGGTACTCCTCATGCTGTTCTATTTCCGGAAGCAACAGTGGATCTGATCCTCTCTCCATTTCCCTGACAGCACGGGAACACAGCCTTACCTATTATCAGCATCCTGATTCAATCTCAGTTCCTGATGGAGACCGGCACGCTCCTGCTGCTTGCTGTCGCCCCGGTGGGGTTCTGGCTCTGGTACTTTTACCGGAAGGACCGGTACGAACCCGAGCCCGTTTCCTGGATCCTGGTTGTCTACCTCTTTGGCATTGCGGTAACCCTCCCGGTGGCGCTGGTGGAGGGAGTGGCTGCACTCTTCCTCCCTGCGTTTGCTATCACCGTTGTCGTTGCCCCGGTGGTCGAAGAGACCGGCAAGTTCCTGGTCGTGAGGAGGACCGTCTACGAGACGACAGAATTTGACGAGCCGGTGGACGGCATCGTGTATGCTGCTGCTGCGGGACTCGGGTTTGCCACCCTTGAAAACATCATCTACGTATTCGCCGCTCTCGAGACATCGGTCTCTTTTGCCCTCCAGACCGGCCTGGTACGGGCCCTCCTCTCGGTACCCGGCCATGTCCTCTTCTCGGCCATGTGGGGATATTCCCTGGGGAGGGCAAAATTCCTCCCGGAGGCTGGTCGTTCCCGGGTGATTACAGCGGGGCTGCTCCTGGCCATGGTCTCCCACGGTCTCTTCAACCTCCTCCTCTACAACGAGATTGGCTTTGCACTCCTCGTCCTCGTTCTCGTGCCTCTCCTCTGGATCAGCTTCCAGCGGGGGATCGCTGCAGCGCTCAAAAACTCTGTGTACCGGCCGAGGTAAGAATCGTTCTCGGTGACCGGGCGGCCAAAGGGGAGAGGGGATATCGAACGGCAGGGGAAATTTACGCCGACTCTCTCATGATGACCATAATCTGGACAGGGATCTCTTTATTCGGACGGGTATGGAAGGAGAACGTCCGGCGGATCGGAAGAATCCCGCTGATGACTTCATCCACCTTCCCTCTGCCCGCGATATAGGACTCGATGAACTGCCTGCTCCCGCCATTGAAGATCCCGTAGGTGATGGGGGCGATCTGCAGGGCAGCATCGATGAAGGGACGATCGGCATGTGCCTTCTGGGCACCGAATGGAGGGTTCATCACAACGGTGTCACAGGGGCCGATCCGGCGAAGTGCATCAGCATCTCCTGCATCCCCGGCAAAGAACATGACCTCCACACCGAGATGCATGGCATTCTCCCGGGCAAGGGCAAGTGCCGCTTCATCCGCATCAATCCCCACAACCTCGCAAGCGCCGAGCAGGGCGGCACCGATGGCAAGAATCCCGGTGCCGCACCCGAGATCACAGACCCGTTTTCCGGTAATATCTCCCTTTACTGCTGCATGGAAGAGGAGCCGGGCGGCAAGCGGAGCCGGGGTCTGGTACTGCTCGAGGCCGGAAGAAGGCGAGGGAAAACCTTTCACGCTCTCAAGCCGCCGCTCAAGCTCATTCAGCCGCATAGTCATGCAATCTCATCGATGCGGTACTCATCCCATGTCCGCACCCCGCAGAGGATCTCGAACTCAACCGGGGTGAGGACCGGCACCGGAAAGCGTTTCTGGTCATCATAGGAGAGTCGCGGGCAGGCTGTGTTGACATAGGCTGCAAAACCAAGGTTGAGCAATTCGTCGGGGCTCACCTCGTCCATGAAGACCAGGTATGCCCGGTCGGAAAGGGAGGCCAGCCGGCATGCCAGGGGATGGCGGTTCTGCCCTTGTTTCCTGCTTACGATGATACCATAGTGTCCGGCATCCCGGGCCTTCTCCATGACCGCATGGCGCCGGGAGAGGAATTTCCGGGTATCAGGCTCTTCGGCAATCCCGGTCAGGGGGTCGAGGGCAACCACGTGCATCCCGGTGGCAAGCTGCACTCCTAAGGGGTGGAACATGCCGGTCCCGATGAAGAGGATGTCAGTTGCCCCGGGAATGCGGGCAGACCCGTACGAGCACCCGATGACCTGGCCGGGTTCAGGGGTTCTTCCCTCCCCTGGAGTGATGACAGTCTCGTAACCCAGGGACCGGAGCCGGTGTCCGACTTCACCCAGCAGGTGGGTGTGCTGCACCGTAGTAACGAGGCCGATCCTCCGCCCCTTCAGGAGCGGGAGGGCCTTTTCGACAACGGCCGGATCAAAATCCACCCGGAAGGGCTCGTAGATGACATCAGGGTGCTGCAGGAGCGGGGTATGCCCGAAGTGGACGAGCACATCGGCATAGGTTAACAGGTCGAGGGCCAGGTCACAGGCGCCGTAGCAGGGATCACCGCTGATGATGACCAAAAAGCCCTCCTCCCTGAGTGCCTGTGCAATCTTCACCGATTGTCGTTTCAGGCCGGCCGGGAACTGGAGGGCCACGGTGCGGGCGTGCCGGTCCCTGAGCTGTTGTACCAGGTCAGAAGTAACGGTCAATGACCTGCACCCTGTCGGTGACTTCAACGGTCACCAGCGCCTTGTATGGCCTTCCGATATCCGCCTTTCCCCGTTGGATGGCAAAGCAGATATCAGAGACTGTGGCCCCCGCATGCTCAACCGCGGCGAGAAGTGCCCGGGTGGTGCCCCCGGTGCTGATGACGTCATCGACAATGACTACCCGGTCACCCCGCTCGACACCGTTCAGGAAGAGCTGCCCCTTCGAATATCCCGTAATCTGGTGGATGGCAATCTCGCCCGGGAGCTTGTACTCCCGCTTTCTGACAATATTGAGGGGAAGATCGGTCATGCATGAGACAAGAGACCCGATGTGGATACCCATCGCCTCGGCAGCAAGGATACGGTTCACCCCGTCAAGGTCCAGCACCTTGATCATTGTGGTTGCTACCTCGCGGAGGAGAGCGGGATCGATGGAGGGCACCCCGTCTGTAATGGGGTGAATGAAATAGTTATATTCCCCCCGTTTCACAATCGGGCAGTTTTCAAGGGATGCAATCAGCCGTTCAAGCATAGTTCTCACCAATGTCATGTAAAAATGATTCAATGATGCCGGCATGCACATGAGGCATGCAGATAATCCGGAGGTGTCCGTTCCTGGTCCAGGAGACCTGCCAGGGAGGCGGGACGTTGACCGGGGAGAAGGTGGCTACGTTCACATCCGGTGTGATCGCCCGGGGTATCCCGAAGCTCTCCATGCCGGCAATGAGACGCCGGGTATTCTTCATGCAACCGGCAATGACGGCCTCCATCCCTTCCCGCCCGAGATACTCGAGGACCGCAAGGGCGGCGACAACAGGGGCACCGGGCCGTGTCCCGGAAAGGGTGAACTCCTGTTTCACCGTCAGGTAGGGGGTATCAACGGAGAGGGAGCAGAGATGATCTTCCTCGCGCAGGAGGAGACAGCCGGCCGGGATGGTACTCATTCCCATCTTGTGGGGGTCAACAGCAATACTGGTCACCCCGGGTATTGCGAAGTCAAAGGGGGGGCTGACCGGGAGGAAGGGAAGCACCAGCCCGCCAAACGCAGCATCGACATGGAAGAAGATATCATGGTCCCGGGCGATTCCGGCGAGTTCCCCGATGGGGTCGACCATGCCATACTCGGTCGTCCCGGCAACCCCGATGATACAACAGGTACTGGCGTCAACAGCGTTAGAAGCCTTTCCGGCATCCATACGAAAGTCCCGGTCAAGGGGAATCGGCCGGGTCTCGAGCCCGAGAAGATCACAGGCCTTCTGGAATGAGAAGTGTGCAGACGCCGGGAGGACAACATTGGGATGATCCTTTCCGGCAAGGGCCCTGGCAATCCGGAGTGCCTGGATGTTTGACTCGGTTCCCCCTGAGGTGGCATAACCGCAGGCTACAGGGCAGTGGTAAAGTTCCCCGAGACGCCTGATGAGGAGCTGTTCAAGGGAGGCGGTTCCCCGAAAAAGCCCCGGGTCCCCGAGGTTGGTCTCGATGAACAGGGCATGGGCTCTGACTGCGACCGGATGGGGCAGGGTGCACATCGATGAGAGGATGCAGGAGGGAGAGAGGTCGAGCTGTTTTCGTTGTGACAAAAAAGAGAAGAGTTCGTCTTCGGGACAACCGGTCTTACGCATTCGAACGTCTCGCACTATCGAGAATGATCCTCTTTTCGGTCCTGGCCACGGTCTCCCTGATCTTTGCGACTGCATCGATATTTGCCGAGACGCTGGTGATACCGTGTTCGACCAGCCAGTCGACCATGGCGGGATCAGACCCTGCCTGGCCGCAGATCGAGCATTCCACGCCGTGCTTCCTGCAGACCGAGATCGTGCTGTCGATGATGGCCAGCACCGCAGGGTGCTTGGGCTGGTACATGGAAGCCACATGTTCGTTGTTCCGGTCGATTGCCAGGGTATACTGGATGAGGTCGTTTGTCCCAAACGAGGCAAAGTCGATGCCGGCATGGATGAAGTCCTCGATCATGATGGCACTGCTGGGGATCTCGACCATGATGCCAAGCGTTGCCTTCCCGGTATCGACCCCCCATCCCCGCATCATCGAACAGGCAGAAATGAACTCATCAGGATGGGAGACCATCGGAAACATCACCCCGAGATTCTCGTATCCCTCGGCCCAGAGCCGTTTGAAGGCTTCCACCTGGAGCCGGAACTGGTCAGGGCTCTGGAGGTCTCTCCGGATCCCCCGCCATCCGAGCATCGGGTTGTGCTCATGGGGCTCGGTATCTCCCCCCTGCATATTCCGGAACTCATCGGTGGGGGCATCGAGTGTCCGAACCCAGACCGGCTTTCCGGGGAAAGCATCAAGGACGATCTTGATCCCCCGGTAGAGCTCCTGGACGAACTCTTCTTCCTTACTATTGGCGATAAACCATCCCGGGGTTTTGTTCAGGCCGAGGATGAGGTGCTCGATCCGGAGCAGCCCGACCCCGTCTGCCCCCGTTGCGGCTGCACGGGGAGCGGCTTCGGGGATGGAGACATTCACCTTGACACTCGTCGCGGTAATCAGGGGAGACCCTGCTACAGCCTGTACAGAGGGTACCTTTCCTGCCGGCTTTTCAACGGCACCTTCGTAAACAACGCCTTTCTCCCCGTCAACCGTCACCAGCTGTCCCGGTTTCAGCACCGAGGTCGAGTTCCTGGTACCTACCACCGCCGGTGTCCCCAGCTCCCTGCTGACGATGGCCGCGTGGCAGGTCATGCCTCCTTCATCGGTCACGATTGCCGCAACCTTCCGCATGGCCGGGACCATGTCGGGATTGGTCATCCTGGTCACCAGGATGTCACCTTCCCTGACCGCCCCAATATCCTTGACGTCCTTTATAATCACTACCCGTCCGCTGACGATACCCGGTGACGCCCCCTGTCCCTTCACCAGGACCGTCTCTCCGGCCCCTTCTGTCCTGGTAAACGGAGAGGTCTGCCGGATAGTGGTGATAGGCCGGGACTGGAGAATGAAGATCTCGTTCCCGACAATCCCCCACTCCACGTCCTGCGGAACCCCGTAGTGGGTCTCGGCAATCGTTCCGAAATTCGCCAGCCGGACGACCTCGTCATCAGAGAGGACCGGGATTTCCTGCCGGTCCCCTGGTACATCAATCGTCCGTGTCCCGTGATCACCATCGGACACGATCTCGATCTTCTTTGCTGCAATCAGGCGGTCGATCACTTTACCGTTCCGCTGGTCAAAGATGTACTTATCCGGTGAGACAGACCCCGAGACCACCGACTCTCCAAGTCCCCAGGACCCTTCGATGATGGCGAGCGGCTCACCGGTCACGGGGTGGGAGGTGAACATCACCCCCGCTTTTTCGGAATTGACCAGCTGCTGGACCACCACCGCAATATTTACACTCCGGTCATCAAATCCCTGCTTTGACCGGTAGTAGATGGCCCGGGCACCGTACAGGGAAGCCCAGCATTTCTGCACTGCATCGAGGAGATTTCTCTCCCCCTTGATATTTAAAAAGGTCTCCTGCTGGCCGGCAAAGCTGGCATCCGGGAGATCCTCGGCCGTCGCACTGGACCGCACGGCAACGACCATGGTGCCGGAATCAAGTCTCCTGTAGGCTTCCCGTATCTTTTCTTTCAGTCTGGCGGGCATCTTTCCTTTCATGACCGCGGCTTTGGCCTTCCGGGAGGCCTGCTCCAGTGCCGCGTTGTCATCCACATCCAGCCGTTCCAGTTCTGAAAAGATGGGCTGTTCAAGGCCGGTCTCGATCAGAAACTGGCGGAAGGCATGGCTGGTAACCACAAACCCTCCCGGGACCGGGAGGCCGATAGACGACATCTCGCCCAGCGATGCTCCCTTGCCTCCCACCGCAGCAATATCCTCCTTTCGTATCTCTTCAAGCCACAGAATGTCCGGCATCTCCTTCATACACGCACCACTTATGATCTCAACTGTCATCCGCTTAATAAATTATCATCGGTCGCGAGAATATCCCGGCCCCGTCAGGATCCGGTAGCGGCTGCATGCCGTAAAAAGAAGAAGACTCAATAGGTCCGGGGTAGAAAGGATATGGGATTTAGCGTGAGCTTCAAGGTTCTGGTCAGCGATCCGCTGTCCGAAGAAGGGCTGGAGATACTCAGGAAAGAGTTTCCTGTTGACATTCATCTGGACCTCCCGGAAGAGGAACTCATAAAAATAATCGGGAATTACGATGCCCTGCTGGTCCGGAGCGGGACCGAGGTCACCGCCCGGGTGATTGATGCCGGTGAAAAACTGCGGTTCATCGGGAGAGCCGGAGCCGGCGTGGATAACATCGATATGGGTGCTGCTACCCGGCGTGGTATCATCGTGGCCAATGCCCCGGAAGGAAATACCCTCGCTGCTACCGAGCACACCATGGCCATGATGCTCTCCCTGGCCCGGAACATCCCGCAGGCCAATAGTTCGCTCAAGAAGAAGGAATGGAAGCGGTCGAAGTTCATGGGGGTGGAGCTGAACGAAAAGACCCTGGGAATTGTCGGCCTGGGACGGATCGGCCGGGAGGTCGCAAAACGGGCAGCAGTCCTTGGCATGCACATCGTGGGGTACGACCCGTTCATTACCAGGGAGCGGGCCACCCAGATGGGAGTCGAAGCGGTATCTCTCGATGAGCTCTTCCGGGTCTCTGATTTTATCACCGTTCATACCCCTCTCATCAAGGAAACCCGCCATATCATCAATGCAAAGAGCATTTCCACGATGAAGGACGGGGTCAGGATTATCAATTGTGCCCGGGGCGGGATCATCAATGAAAAAGATCTCTATGATGCGGTGAAGGCAGGAAAGGTGGCCGGCGCTGCCCTCGATGTTTTCGAGGAAGAACCCCCGCTCAACTCCCCGCTGCTCACCCTCGACCAGGTCATCACCACCCCTCACCTCGGTGCAAGTACGGTCGAAGCCCAGACGAACGTCGCGGTATCGGTCGCCAGGCAGTGCATCTCGGTGCTGAAGGGAGGGTCAGCCAGGTATACGGTGAATGCCCCGATTATTCCCCCGGAATATGCTGATACCATCGAGCCGTTCGCCTACCTTGCCGAGAAGATGGCCCGCTTCCTCACCCAGCTTACCAGCGGCAGGATGGAGAAAGTGGAGTTCGTGTACAGCGGGGAGCTCGCCCAGATCGGCACAAACACCCGGTTCATCACCCTGATGGCCCTCAAAGGGCTGCTTGACCCCATCCTCCAGGTCCCGGTCAACATCGTCAATGCCGAGTTTATGGCCAAGGAACGGGGCATCAGCCTTGCCGAGACGACCACGCCCGAGTCCGGCGGTTTCAAGAGCCTTGTCACCATCCGGGTGAAGACCGACACGATGGAAGAGACCATGAGCGGAACGGTCTTCATGAAGGGCCGCTCCCGCATCGTGGCCATCGGACGGTATACCATGGACATGATCCCGGAAGGCTACGTGATCGTCTCCCGCCACCTGGACAAGCCCGGAGTTATCGGGCGGGCATCGACCATCCTCGGAAAAATTAACATCAATATCGCCGGGATGCAGGTCGGCCGTATCACACCCGGGGAAGAGGCGATCATGGTCCTGAACGTGGACAGCGAAGTGCCCCCGGAAGCCATGGACGACATACGGTCCATGCCCGGTATCTTCACCGCGGTGTTTGCAAAAATCTCCGATAAACTGATTTAACCTTCACTTTTTTTTTAAAAAAAAGTACATTCATCTATTCTTTCTGCACAAAAATCTTCACCGTGTCCGGGAGTATTGCAGGCCTTTTGTCGGTCATGATGTAGACATAGGGCATACGGGAAACTGTATACTCAAGGTATCCCTTCGCAAAATCAGAAAGCCCCTGCAGGCGCCGTCCCATGATCAGGATGAAGAACCACTGGATGATCAGGCAGATGACGGCCAGGAGGCTGTATACCCAGGCAACAATCCCGATGGCAATCCAGTATACGATACGGACGAGGAGCTCGAGCCGCCGGGCATCGTGCTCATAGACAAAGACCTGTTCTGGTTCACTGTTCGTCATGATTACACCTTATTCTCTCTCAATATGGACCGCCCGGCCCTTGAATCTGCCGGAAGCTGGTAGGGAAAGCAGAATTATTTTATACTGTGTTCACGTATCCTTTAGACGCATTCTGTCCGTTGAGGGCTCGTGGTCTAGCTGGTTATGACGTCGCCTTGACATGGCGGAGGTCAGGAGTTCGAATCTCCTCGAGCCCATCGCTGTTTTATGAACGATTTTATGAGGATCGGCGAGTTCTGTTAAAATGGACTCACCAAACGGGTCAATAATTTACTTGCACAAAGCCCCTGCCTGCTCTAACAGCCAGTGGGTGATGTATGCCCCGATCCCCGGTATGTCCTGCAGCCGGTTGATGCGATCTGCAGATTCAGGATGGGTCTTCCCGAGTTCCTTGAGGTACGACATACCGAACTCTTCCTCACCTGTGGTCTCATTGAAATACCGGTGAACGACCCGGGCAGCTTCTTCTTTATCAATGAGTTGCTTGGCAAGAGTGTGCCAGTCC
>Ga0209254_10001819_pt1 | contig 19216 bp, 31 predicted proteins | sample FrelakmetDIP11DI_FD_187148 | JGI IMG/M metagenome (GOLD analysis project Ga0209254, IMG submission 187148) | Freshwater lake sediment microbial communities from the University of Notre Dame, USA, for methane emissions studies - DIP11 DI (SPAdes)... | ecosystem: Environmental > Aquatic >...
TACGGGGCCAGCGGCTCGGGATGGCCTTCGTGTTCGGCCACTGGGAGGAGGCGCTTCGCGACGCAGACACCTTCCTCGCCGAGTGCGAGGCGGGTTCGCCGCATTACCTGGAGGCGGACGTCCGCACCTTCCGCGGCCGGATCAGCGCGTGACTCCTCCCCGGACGCCAAGCCCGCAGGACGTAACAGGCAGGCTTGTCCTATGGCTGCGAGGAATCTGACCTGTCACCCACCGGACGCTGACCCGATGTATTCCACACAAATCGTATAGATGTCCCTGGTTACACCGGTCCATTTCATTCGATTTGCCATCGCTCATGTGCTCATGCCTTGCCGATCGCACTGAGCGCCGCTAACATAATCATTGAGGTCCGCCTAAGGCGGTTGCTCTTACCTCCCTGCAACCAGGCCAAACCCTTAGCTATCGCACGGTAATTCCGCCGGCTCGTCCCGGAAACTAATTTCAATTTGAGATGTCCTGGAGCCTATCGACAATAGGGCGTGCCGCGCACCCGTCGCCACACGCCTGTCGAAAACTCCTGTTGACGCGTCTCCGAATGTGTGTCAACTCAAGTGTCGATGTGAATGCCATCCCATGTTTACCCTGCAGCGCGATCATTGACCAGCACCGAGCCTCAGCTCATTCTTCTCGTCAGGTTCTCATTTCGAAAGCGAATGCCGTCCAAGACCGCCACCTCAGGAGGCACCTTACCCAAACCCGAGCGGTCTTATTTTCTTTTCCAGGCAAGAGCTCAGGTTAAGCGCGCAGGCAGCGATGCGCCATCGACTCCTCGGTCGGCGCCCGCGGGGCCGTTCTGACGCTCAGTGGCACTTCCGGACGAGGGGCGCCATCGCGTTCAGAGGCGCACGTGAACAGGGCCAAGCGCAGACCCAGCCGGCAGCGGCGGTGCTTGGCATAGAATATGCCTCCGCTTCGGTGAAGGCAGCCAACGCGCCGTTTGAGCCCCCCATGTATCCGAAATGAAAACCGTGTCATTACAGATCGCCACGGAAGACTCTGAACGACAGGTGCTCGACCTTAGTCGCAACACCCAGGGAATCCTGTCTCACCAACGGTTTCGGGCCAAGAATCCAGCCTGCGCTGGGACCAGCGGCGTGAGCCACGAGAACTGCCGCGACGGCTTCACTCCCGCCTACCTCGACACCCAGAGAGGACATGCCATGACGCACGCCCTTCACCCCTCCGATTCCGCAACGGCGGCCGTCCTCCACCGCCTCCAACAAGGCCGGTGGGATGACTCCGATCTGTCTTCCGCGCTACAGTTTCGCGGAAGCGAGCAAGCAGTGCTCTTCACCATCGCCCGACAGATTCGCGATCAATCCTTCCCCGACCGCCCTGCGGAGCTGCGAAGCGTTATCGAGATCTCGAACATCTGCAAGCAAAGGTGCAATTTCTGCAATATCGGCGCACCCGAGACGGCGAAGTACGTGATACAGCCCAACGACCTCCTTCAATTGGTGGACGCCCTGTACCACGAGCGTGGTCGCCGAGTATTCCTGCTTCAGTCCGGCGAAAACAACAGCCGGGGCTTTGTAAATCTGGTTGTCGCATCCTGCCGTCTGATCGCACAAGCGCTTCCAGATGTCACTCTTGTTCTATGCATCGGCAACCTGACCCGCGAACAGTTTCGTGCCCTCAGAGACACGGGCGTTGCGCGTTATATTCTTAAGATTGAATCGTCAAATCCGCAGCTCTATCACCTATCGAAACCACACGACAACTGGGACGAGAGAAAGCGCTGCCTCGATGATCTCCTCGAACTCGACTTCAAGGTCGGGAGCGGAATCATTGTCGGCCTGCCCATGCAGCAACATGACGATCTGGTGGCGGACCTGACCTTCATGCATCGGCTACCATTATCGATGGTCAGCGCCACTGTATTCGTCCCAGGCGCCGGGACCGTGTATGAGCGTGAACCGCCGGGAGATGTCCACACGACCCTAAACTTCATGGCGCTGCTTCGGATTATGCACCCCGCCGCCCTGATGCCTACGACGAGTTCGCTGGAGAAGCTGCTACCCGACGGCCAACTCTGGGGATTGATGGCCGGTGCAAACAGCCTGACGATCCACGATGGAACGCCAGAACGGCTGCAGGCCCTGTTTCCAATCTACGACGACAAGCGCTTTCGTCCGCAGGACGATCGCCTGCTAGCCATTGCTTCAAGTGCGGGCCTGCGGCCCGTCAATCACAGCCTGATCTGAAGCCTGGCTCCTTCGTTATCAACACAATATGGCAAGCCCCAGAGAGTGAGCAATGAGCAGCACTATTGACATAAAGTTGTCGTCTCTCGGTGCGAATCTCCGCACGCGAGCAGAGCAGCGTTTGGACGAGTTCCGCAGTCTTCGTCAGGCGGGGCTGATCTGCGACAACGGGGATTTCTACCCCACTGGCGTTCACTATCCGCCGATCGTTTCCTACCCGGACCTGATCGAGGAGTCGCTACTTGATACGTACCAGCTGCCAGCCGACGGAAAGTTCGATGTCTATCTGCACATCCCTTTCTGCAAGTCGCGCTGCTTCTTTTGTCATTACCCCTTGAAACTGGGCCAGCACCAACAGGCGGAGAAGGACCGGTACCTGTCTGCCATCGAGAGGGAGATGGATCTATATATCAGTCGCCTGGGCATCGATGTCATCCCCGTCCGGACGATCCTGGCCGGCGGAGGTACACCTACCTTTCTGACCTTGGACCAGCAAAAGCGATTCCTGGATCTTTGCGCCTCTCGAATGGATCTCTCCGAGTGCACCCAATACAACTACGACGTCGACCCCGTGACCATAATCGGACCGGAAGGCGAAAAACGCCTCGCGATGCTGCGCGATTACGGCGTCGACCGGTTAACGATCGGCGTACAGTCGCTCAACGACGATGTGCTGAAGCTCATGAACCGGCACCATGATGCTCAGACTGCAGTCCAGGCAGTACAGGCGAGCCTGGACCTAGGATTCCAGGTCAACATCGAGTTTATTTTCGGGTACCCCGGCCAGACACTGGAAAGCTGGGTGGGTGACATAGAGAGGGCTGTTAGCCTCGGGACACACGAAATCCAGCTCTACCGCCTGAAGATCGACGCGTATGGCGACTACCAAGGGCCCGTCAAGACGCTGATCGAGCGCCGCCCGGATTCGCTACCGGACAACGACACGCAGATCATCATGAAGGCTGCGGCCCACGGCATCCTGGAACAGAATGGGTTCACAGAGAACCTACGACGCGTCTTTTCCCGGAAGCCAGAGCATTACTCTCATTACGCAGACAACCAGTGCTGCAAGAATCTCGACGAAATTGGCTTCGGGTTGACCGCGTTTTCGAGCCTCGTTGACCGATTCGGTCTGAATACGCAGGATTGGGGGGACTATTACAGTAAGATCGAGGCGGGCCGCCTACCTGTGAACCGAGGTCTTGTGCGTACGCCAGAGGATCAGGCTCGCTGGGCTACCATACTTCCGCTCAAGAACCGTGATATCTATAAGCCGCGGTTTGAGGAGGTGACGGGCAGACCCTTCGACGGCGTATTCAGAGCGAAATTCAATCGCCTTAAGGCGTGGAACCTGGTCGAAGAAACGGACACGGTGATGAAACTGACGCCGTTGGGAGCGTTCTTTGCGGACGAGGTAGTTCAGCAATTCGAGCACCCCAGCTTCATGCCTTTCCCGATGGAAACCTATGGAAATGGACCACTTAACCCCTATAGGGACAATGACATCAGCGATGCGCTCCCGTCATCGTAGAATAACGGTCATCCGCTGGCAGCCGTCAGGATCCAGGATCTCGACGGGCCCAGGGACGCCAGGCCCTGCGTCTCAGGGCCTCGGGGGCCCAAGGTCGTCCCCCGGTGCCAGGCCGAGGTGCTGATCGGCCCTCCCCAGGTTGACCGCGACTTCTGCTAGACCGAAGGCGTTCTCGTACCAAAACCCAGTTCCAGAAGGAACTTCGCAGAAGGTGCGGGCATAGGGTAGGTCCACGGCGCCGACCCGCAGCCTGGCGCGGCGATCCAGACCAGTCGCCCGCCATCCGGTCATCAGGTTTCCGTAGCGATCCACGTAAACCACCTTGGCGAGGTCAGTCGGCCAGTCCCAACCCGTTAGGGCGTCGGGAGTCATGGCCTCGCCCTCTAGACTCTCTCCCCTAACGAGGCGTGCAGCGATCGGGGCGAAGACATCGCGCCCATGGAAGGTTTCCGACGTCCGTTGAGGACGCCAGCCGACTCGCAGAAGAACCAACTCCCTGGCACGCTTGGCAACCACCGCAAGCAAGCCATTATCGGGACCGACAAACCAATTGCCGTCGGCGGACATGGCCAGCGGAGAGCGTTCGCCACCTACACCGGGGTCCACAACCGAAAGGAAGAGCGTCCCCGGAGGCGCGTCCCTAGCTAGGGCCGGAAGCAGATAGGCGGCAAGATCAGGTCGGAACGGGGTGAGGTCCGAAACCAAATCCACCACAGCAATGCCAGGCACCAGGGCATTGAGCCGCAACAGCATCTGCCCGACGTATGGTCCACGCCCGAAGTCAGTGATCAGGGCGATGCGTTGTATGCCAGGGACTGTCATCCTTGTCGCTACCAAAGACAAAAAAGCCGGGCGAAAGCCCGGCTCTTCGTGTCATCGCGGTTTGGCGTGAACCCACGCACCATTCTCGCCTGCCCTAGCCGGCGTCCACCGCCTCACTGACCTCCGGACGGTCCACAAGCTCCACATAGGCCATGGGGGCGGAGTCCCCGGAACGGAAGCCGCACTTGAGGATACGCAGATACCCGCCCGGACGAGCCTGGTACCGCGGACCCAGCTCCGTAAACAGCTTTCCGACCACCTCCTTGTCACGTAGGCGCGCAAATGCGAGCCGGCGGGTGTGGACGGAATCAACTTTGGAAAGGGTGATGAGGGGCTCAGCGACGCGGCGCAGCTCCTTGGCCTTGGGGAGAGTGGTCCTGATCAGCTCGTGGCGAAACAACGAGGCCGCCATGTTCTTGAACATGGCGTCCCGGTGCGAGCTGGTTCGACTGAAGTGCTTTCCGGCTTTGCGGTGACGCATGGTCCTGTACCCGACTCTTTAGGTTATCTGATGCTCAACTCGTCGATGTTGTCCGGAGGCCAGTTCTCCAGCCGCAGGCCCAGGGAGAGGCCGCGCAGAGCCAGGACGTCCTTGATCTCGGTGAGCGACTTCTTGCCAAGATTCGGCGTCTTTAGCAACTCGACCTCGGTGCGTTGAATCAGATCGCCAATCAAGTAAATGTTCTCAGCCTTGAGGCAATTCGCCGACCGCACGGTCAGCTCTAAGTCGTCGACCGGACGCAGCAGGATCGGATCGATGGGCGGCGGCGGAGTCACCTCATCCCGGCCTTCCCCAGTCTGGGTCCCCTCCAAGGCGACGAAGCTCGAAAGCTGGTCGCGCAGGATTGCCGCGGACAGCTGGATCGCGGTCTTCGGGTCCAGAGTGCCGTTCGTCTCCAGATCGATGACAAGCCGATCGAGGTCTGTGCGCTGCTCGACACGCGCTGCCTGGATCTCAATCGCCACCCGGCGTACCGGGCTGTACGAGGCGTCGAGCGGAAGCCTGCCAATCGGCCGCTCTTCCCCACCCTCCACCTCACGCTGGGTGGCGGGTTGGTAGCCGATGCCGCGACGGACGGTGAGCGTCATGCTGAGCTCGGTATCCGCGGTGATATTCGCGATAACCAGATGCGGGTTCGCAATCTCGCCGGCATGGTCGAGCGCAATATCCGCCGCAGTCACGGCCCCTGGCCCACGCTTTGTCAACGTGTATGTCGCCTCATCCTTGCCGTACAGGTTGATCGCAAGGTCTTTCAGGTTCAGGAGGATCTCTAGGACATCCTCCTGCACGCCATCGAGGGTGGTGTACTCGTGCAAGACCCCCTGGATTTCGACCTCGGTGACCGCACACCCCGACATTGAAGAAAGCAGAATACGGCGTAGTGCATTGCCCAAGGTATGGCCAAAGCCCCGTTCGAGCGGCTCAAGCGAGACCTTGGCATGATGCGGATTGCCGTGGATCGACTCGACTTTAACGATTCGCGGCTTGAGGAAGTCGCCAACAGCATCACCCATGCAAAGAACCCCTTCGTCCCCTTACTTGGAGTACAACTCAACGATCAGCGACTCGTTGATATCCGCCGGAAGATCGGAGCGATCCGGCACGCGCTTGAAGACGCCCGTAAGCCCCTTCGTGTCCACCTCGACCCACTCCGGAAAGCCATATTGCTCCGCCAACGCCACGGCATTCTGGATACGGACCTGCCGCCTTGCCTTCTCGCGGACAGCGACGACATCGTCCGCGGTGACCAAATACGACGGGATGTTCACCGTCTTGCCATTGACGTGAATTCCCTTGTGGCTGACCAGCTGCCGCGCCTCGGCCCGCGTGGCCCCGAATCCCATCCGATAAACGACGTTGTCGAGGCGGCATTCCAAGAGTTGGAGCAGGTTCTCGCCGGTGGCCCCCTTTGCCTGGGCCGCCTTCTTGTAATAATTACTGAACTGCCGCTCCATCACGCCGTAAAGGCGACGGACCTTTTGCTTCTCGCGCAACTGGACTCCATAGTCGGACACCCGACGCCGGCGGTCCCCGACCTGACCGGGGACCTTCTCCAGATTGCACTTGGTATCTAGGGAGCGCGCCCTACTCTTGAGGGAGAGATCCGTACCCTCACGGCGCGCCAGCTTACAGGTAGGACCAATGTACCTTGCCATATCTCTTTCCTGATCGAATCTCAGACGCGCCGTTTCTTGGGCGGGCGGCAACCGTTGTGGGGGATGGGCGTCACATCGGTGATGCTGGTGATCTTAAAGCCGGCGTTGTTCAGCGCACGCACTGCCGACTCACGCCCCGGGCCGGGCCCTTTCACATTCACGTCCAGGTTGCGCACGCCGAACTCCTTGACAGCCTGCCCGGCGCGGTCTGCGGCGACCTGGGCTGCGAACGGTGTGCTCTTGCGCGAGCCACGGAAACCGGAGCCACCCGAGGTCGCCCAGGCAAGCGTGTTGCCCTGGCGATCGGTGATGGTGATGATGGTGTTGTTGAAAGAGGCGTGGACGTGGGCAACCCCATCCGCGACCTGCTTCTTGACTTTCTTGCGAATTCGAGTGGGTTTAGCCATCAGCCTCTACCAAGGAAATTGGGCGCTTCCGCGCGGGATCCGTTTGTCAGACCAAGTCCCGGCCCAGTGTTCGCCGGGCCACTCCCGATCACCTCTTGACGGGGCGCCGCGGTCCCTTCCTCGTGCGTGCATTGGTGCGCGTACGCTGGCCTCGCAACGGAAGTCCACGCCGGTGGCGGATCCCGCGATTGCAGCCAAGGTCCATCAGGCGCTTGATATTCATGGACACTTCGCGCCGCAGATCCCCTTCCACGATGAACTTGGCGACCTCGGAGCGGATCCGCTCGACTTCCTCCTCGGTCAGGCTAAAAAGCTTTGCCGCTTCCGCCACCCCAGCCGCCGCGCAGATCTGGGCAGCCCGGCTACGGCCAATACCGTAGATCGCCGTCAGGGCGATGACGGCGTGTTTCCTGTCAGGGATGTTGACACCGGCGATACGGGCCATGCTCTATAAACTCCCAGTCCTCAGAAAGATGTCCCGCGCGCGGGAACTGCGTAGTCTAACAACTTGCGGTGCAGAGTCAACGCGAAAGGCGCGTCAGCCCTGCTTTTGCTTGTGCCGTGGGTCTTTGCAGATGACGCGAACGATCCCGTTGCGACGTACGATCTTGCAGTTGCGGCAGACCTTCTTCACAGAAGCGCGAACTTTCATAGCCATATCTCCAATGAACGATGTGCGGGGGGATCGGCGCCCTCAGCGCAGGAGCCCGCCACCCGGCGCCTTGAGGTTCGCCTTCTTCATCAACCCTTCGTACTGGTGCGACATCAGGTGCGCCTGCACCTGCGCCATGAAGTCCATGACCACGACCACGATGATGAGGAGGGAGGTGCCGCCAAAATAAAAGGGCACATTCCAGCCGACGATCAGGAACTCGGGCAGCAGACACACCGCGGTGATGTAGATGGCTCCAGCGGCCGTCAGGCGGGTCATCACCGCATCCACGTACCGGGCGGTTTGTTCCCCTGGGCGAATGCCGGGGATGAAGGCACCCGAGCGCTTGAGGTTGTCCGCCGTCTCCTTCGCGTTGAACACCAGGGCCGTGTAGAAAAAGCAGAAGAAGATGATGGCCAAGGAATAAGCCAGGACATAAACCGGCTCTCCGGGTGACAGCTTGCTGGTGATGTCCTGGATCCACCGAAACCCCTCGGACTGCCCCAGCCACTGTCCGATGGTGCCAGGGAAGAGCAGGATGCTCGAGGCGAAGATCGGCGGAATGACACCAGCCATGTTGAGCTTGAGTGGCAGATGGGTGCTCTGGGCGGCCATCACCTTGCGCCCCTGCTGGCGCCTGGCGTAGTTCACCGTGATCCGGCGCTGGCCGCGCTCCACGAAGACAACGAAAGCCGTCACTGCAAGCGCCAGGGCAAACAGGACTAGGACCGCCAGGGCGTTCATCTCGCCGGTCTCTACCAGGCGCAGGGTCCCGCCAATGGCCGAGGGCAGGCCCGCGACGATGCCAGCGAAGATGATCAGCGAGATCCCGTTGCCGATCCCGCGCTCGGTGATCTGCTCTCCAAGCCACATGAGAAACATCGTCCCGGTGACCAGCGAGACCGCGGCAGTAAAGACGAATCCATAGCCGGACTGGACGACGATGGAAGCCCCGCCGACGGACTGCCCCTGCAGGGCGACGGCAATGCCTGTCGCCTGGAAGGTGGCAAGGGCGACGGTGCCGTAGCGCGTGTACTGGGTGATCTTGCGGCGACCCGACTCCCCCTCCTTCTTGAGTTGCTCAAGCTGCGGTATGACCGACGTCATGAGCTGCACGATGATGGAAGCGGAGATGTAGGGCATGATGCCCAAGGCGAACAAACTCGCACGTTCCAAGGCCCCGCCGGAGAACATGTTGAACATGTCCAGGATGGAGCCGTTCTGCTGAAACAACGCCGCAAGGGCATCGGGATTCACACCGGGGACCGGGATGAAGGTGCCGATGCGGTAGACGAGCAGCGCGCCGAGGACAAAGAACAGCCGGTGGCGCAGCTCGGTGAGCCGCCCCATGCTGCCGAGGGCTTCGGCCATGGAGGAGGTGTTGCTGGCCATCGCGTGTGTCCTGAATCCTAGTCTTCGACCTTGCCGCCCGCAGCCTCGACCGCGGCACGCGCACCCTTGGTCACCGCGAGGCCGCGGATGGTGAGGGCACGGTCAATACTGCCGGCGGAGATGATCTTGACGTACCGGGCCTCGCCCGAGATCAGCCCAGCCGTGACCAGGGCTGCGAGATCGATCACGTCCCCCGGGACCTTGGCCAGCTCGTGCAGGCGAATCTCGTCCTTGCCGCTGGCCTTGCCGGAGCGGAAGCCGATTTTCGGCAGGCGGCGCTGCAACGGCATCTGGCCACCCTCGAAGCCGACCTTGTGGTAACCACCGGCGCGGGAGGTCTGGCCCTTGTGCCCCCGTCCGCCGGTCTTGCCCAGCCCGCTACCGACGCCGCGACCGAGACGCTTGCCGGACTGCTTGCTGCCCGGTTGGGGCTGCAGGTCATTGAGGCGCATTGGTGGATTCCCCCAGAACTTTGACCATATAGGAGACCTTGGCGACCATGCCGCGGGTACACGGGGTGTCCTCGATCTCCACGACGTGGTGCATCCGCCGCAGCCCAAGGCCACGCACCGTGGCCTTGTGCGCGGGCAGGCGTCCGTGGACGCTGCGCACCAGGGTAATCTTCATTGTCTTCTTCTCGGTCATGGCTTACCCCAGAATCTCTTCGACCGTCTTGCCGCGTTTGGCCGCGACGCTGGCCGCATCCGTCATCTGCTTCAAGCCGGCGACGGTGGCACGGACGACGTTGATCGGGTTGTTGGTCCCGATGCATTTCGCCAGCACGTTCTGAACCCCGACGACCTCAAAGACCGCTCGCATCGCTCCGCCGGCAATGATCCCGGTACCCTCGGAGGCCGGCTGCATATGGACCTTGGCCGCACCATGCTGCCCGGTCATGGGGTACTGGAGGGTCGAGCCATTGAGCTTGACATCGATCATGCCCTTGCGTGCGGCCTCCATCGCCTTCTGGATCGCCACGGGGACCTCACGGGCCTTACCGGTCCCGTAACCGACGCGGCCCTTGCCGTCGCCAACCACCGCCAGTGCAGCGAATCCGAACTGGCGCCCGCCTTTGACCACTTTGGCGACGCGATTGACCGCCACCAGCTTCTCGAGAAACTCGTCGCCTTCCGGCTTCGGATTGTAATTCGACATCTCTCAGCCCCTAGAATTGGAGACCGTTCTCGCGGGCGGCATCCGCCAGCGCCTTGAGGCGCCCGTGATAGCGGAACCCGGAACGATCGAAAGCGACCTTCTCTACCCCGACGGAACGGGCGCGCTCGGCGATGGCCTTACCGATCACCGCAGCGGCCGCGATGTTGCCCTTGTGGCCCTCGATGGCCTCGCGGAACACCTTCTCCACCGTAGAGGCGCTGGCCACCACCTGCCCCCCACCGGGAGCGAGGACCTGTGCATAGGTGTGCTGGGGCGTGCGATAGATGCAGAGTCGGTAGGCACCCAACTCGCGGATCTTGGCGCGGGCGCGGGCGGCCCGACGCATTCGGCTTTGCTTCTTGTCCATTCGCAGACCCCTTACTTCTTCTTGGCTTCTTTGCGCAGGACGACCTCGTCCGAGTACCGCACACCCTTGCCCTTGTAGGGTTCCGGCGGACGATAGGCACGGATCTCGGCAGCCACCTGCCCGACCTTCTGCTTGTCCGAGCCCGAGATCACAATCTCAGTCTGACTCGGGGTCTCGACGGTGATGCCGGGCGGGACCTGGTAGTCGACCGGGTGGGAAAACCCGAGGCTCAGGCTGAGGACGTTACCCTTGGCCGCCGCGCGGTAGCCGACGCCTACCAGGGTCAGCTTGCGCTGAAAGCCGGTGCTTACCCCCGTGACCATGCTGGCCAACACCGCGCGGGCAGTCCCCGCCTGGGCCCAGGCGTCCTGGCCCTCACCGACCGGAGCGAACTTGAGCTCGCCCCCCTCCTGCTGCATCTCGACCTTGGGGTGCAGGCTGTGGTGAAGCTCACCCTTCGGCCCCTTGACCGTGACGTCCTGCCCCGACACCTCGACGCTGACCTTGCCCGGAACGGGCACCGGCCGCTTTGCGACTCTTGACATCTCGGCGCTCCCTTAGGCTACGTAAGCCAGGATCTCGCCACCGTGGCCAGCCTTGCGGGCAGCGCGGTCGGTCATCAGACCCTGCGAGGTTGAAACAATAGCGATCCCGAGGCCCCCTTGGACCTTGGGCACCTCGTCCTTACTGCGGTAGATCCGCAGTCCGGGGCGGGATACGCGCTGGATGGTTTCGATGACCGGCCGGCCGCGAAAGTACTTGAGCTTGAGGACGAGCTGCGGCTTGTTTGCGTCCGCCTCAGTCTCGATGCTCACGTCTGCGATATAACCCTCGTCCTTCAGCAGATTGGCGATGGCCACCTTCTGCTTCGAGGACGGCATCTTGATCGTGATCTTGCCGCGTATCTGCGCGTTGCGAATGCGCGTCAGCAAGTCCGCAATGGGATCGGACATACTCATCGTTGACTCCTCGGGTCAGACCACTGGACCAGTGCGATACCCTTCTGGTGGCCCCGGGGCGGGACCTGCGTTGTGGGGTGATGTGGGGTCGGGACTCTGCCTACCAGCTTGCCTTGACCACACCCGGAACATCGCCGCGCATCACCGCTTCGCGCAGCTTGTTACGGCCGAGGCCGAACTTGCGATAGACGCCGTGGGGACGACCCGTCACGCGGCAGCGTCGCCGCTGGCGGGTCGGACTGGCGTCCCGCGGCAGCTTCTGCAGGGCCAGGACCGCGGCGTCGATCTCCTCATGGGTCGCCTTGCGATCGGCGATCCGGGCCTTGATCTCAGCGCGCTTGGCGGCGTACTTGGCAGCGACCGCAGTGCGCTTCAGATCACGATTCATCATGCTCTTCTTGGCCATAGTCCAGTCTCAGTTCCGGAAGGGAAACTTGAACGCCTCAAGCAGGGCGCGTGCCTCGGCGTCCGTCTTGGCCGACGTGGTGATCGTGACATCCATACCCCTCAGGACGTCGATCTTGTCGTAGTCGATCTCGGGGAACACGATCTGCTCCCGCAGGCCGAGAGAATAGTTCCCGCGCCCGTCGAAGGCCTTGGCGCTCATGCCACGGAAGTCGCGGATACGTGGGATGGCGACGTTGATCAGGCGATCGAGGAACTCATACATCCGCTGTCGACGCAGGGTCACCTTGCAGCCAATCGGCCAGCCCTCGCGGACTTTGAAGGCCGCAACAGACTTGCGGGCATGGGTGATGATGGGATGCTGGCCCGAGAGGGCGCGCAGATCCGATACGGCGTGCTCCAGGACCTTCTTGTCCGCGATGGCTTCGCCGACGCCCATGTTGATGGTGATCTTCTCGATCCGCGGAACCTGCATGACGCTCTTGTAGCCGAAGCGCTCCTTGAGCTCACCGGCAAGCTGCTCGCGATAGAGTGTTTGTAATCTAGACATCACGGTTTCCTGACTCAGACATCGACCACTTCGCCGTCGGACTTGAACACCCGCACCTTACGCCCGTCTTCAAGCATCCTGAATCCGACCCGATCCGCGCGGCCGGCCTGCGGGTTGTAGAGCCCCACGTTCGACACGTGCAGCGGCATTTCCTTATCCACGATCCCGTTCGCCACGCCACGCTGGGGATTGCCCTTCTGATGCTTCTTCACCAGATTGACGTTCTCGACCAGCACGTGTTCTTCATCCACGACGCGCAGGACGGTGCCCCGCTTGCCCTTGTCTCTACCAGTCAGGACGACCACATCGTCCCCCTTCTTGATCTTGCGCATGACCCGCTATCCTCACACAACCTTTGGCCGCACCCAGCTCTTCGCCTTACAGAACTTCCGGCGCCAGCGAGATAATCTTCATAAAACGCTCGCCGCGCAGCTCCCTGGTCACCGGGCCGAAGATGCGGGTCCCGATGGGCTGGAGCTGGTTATTGAGCAGGACCGCGGCATTCCCGTCGAAACGAATCAGGGACCCGTCGGGACGGCGCACTCCCTTGGTCGTGCGCACCACCACCGCATTGAACACGTCGCCCTTCTTCACCTTGCCCCTTGGAATGGCATCCTTAACGGTGACCTTGATGACATCGCCGATGCCGGCATAGCGCCGGTGGGAGCCCCCGAGCACCTTGATGCACTGCACGCGTTTGGCGCCGCTGTTATCGGCGACGCTCAGGTTGGTCTGCATCTGGATCATTTTCTCTTCCTAAATCATGCCGGCGGCTAGGCCGAAAATGGGCCGGAGTAGTGTGCCGGAAGGCCTCAGCGGGCCTTCTCGACGATTTCGATCAGGCGCCAGCTCTTGGTCTTGGACAGGGGCCGGCACTGCTCCACCCGCACCAGGTCGCCACGGCCACAGGCGTTGGCCTCATCGTGGGCATGAATCTTGGTGGAGCGGGTCATGAACTTCCCATACAGGGGGTGCTGAACCCGCCGCTCGATCAAGACCGTGATGGTCTTGTGCATCGCGTCGCTCACAACACGGCCGGTGAGGGTGCGGTTGCGCTTGGCCTGTCCGGCCGGAGCCTCAGTGCCCTGTTCGATCACTGACTCAATCATTGGCTCAGTCACTCGGCACCCCCTGCCTTCGTCTGATTCATCACGGTCTTGACCCGGGCGATATCCCGACGGACCGTGCGCATCTGCGACGGCCGGGTGAGCTGACCGGTGCCACGCTGCATCCGGAGGTTAAATTGCTCCTTGCGCAGTTCCAGCAATTGCTTCTCCAACTCCGCCGGACTGCTCTTCTTCAACTCGCTGTTTCGGGCCTTGGCCTTCATCACAATATCGTCCGCTTCTCAAAGGTGGTATGGATCGGGAGTTTGGCCGCCGCCAGCTTGAACGCCTCGCGGGCTAGCTCTTCTGGTACACCCTCGATCTCGTAAAGCACCTTTCCGGGCTGGATCAGGGCGACCCAGTACTCGACACTGCCCTTGCCCTTGCCCATACGGACTTCCAGGGGCTTCTTGGTGACAGGCTTGTCCGGGAACACCCGAATCCACAACTGCCCGCCGCGCTTGACCTGCCGGGAGATGGCGCGACGAGCCGCCTCGATCTGCCGGGCGGTGAGACGCCCACGCTCAGTCGCTTTGAGGGCGAACTCACCAAAGCTGACCTTGTTGCCCGATTGGGCCAGGCCCCGATTTCGGCCCGTGAACTGCTTGCGGAACTTAGTACGCTTGGGTTGCAGCATGGCTTAGCCCCTCCGCTCCGACGCTCTGCCCTCGGATCCCCTGGAGCCTGCCGCCCGGGGTGCCGCCTTCGCGGCCGGCTCCTCTAGGACCGGCGGACCAAAGACCTCACCCTTGAAGATCCACACCTTGACGCCGATCACCCCGTAGGTGGTGCGCGCCTCGGCGAACCCATAGTCGATGTCGGCCCGCAGGGTGTGCAGCGGTACACGGCCCTCTCGGGTCCACTCGCTGCGCGCAATCTCCGCGCCGTTCAGCCGCCCGGCGACGTGCACTTTGACGCCCTCTGCGCCCAGGCGCATGGCCGTCTGCACCGCCCGCTTCATGGCGCGCCGAAACATGATGCGGCGCTCGAGCTGCTGGGCGATGCCCTCCGCAACTAACTGGGCGTCGAGTTCCGGTTTTCGGATCTCCTCGATACTGATGTGCACGGGGATGCCCATCATGCGGGAGACCTCGCCGCGCAGGGCGTCGATATCCTCGCCCTTCTTGCCGATGACCACGCCCGGCCGCGCCGTGTGCACCGTGATGTGTGCGTTCTTGGCAGGGCGATCGATCTGGATGCGACTGACCGACGCCTGGAACAGGCGCTTTTTCAGGAAGGCCCGCACCTCCATATCCTTGTTGAGCAGATCGGCATAGTCCTTGGTATTGGCATACCACTTGGACGTCCAGTCCTTGACGATACCTAAGCGAAACCCGGTCGGATGAACTTTGTGACCCATGCTGTTCTCTCTATTGGCCCTTTGGCTCTTAACCTTCGGCCACGGTCAGGGTGATGTGGCTCGTGCGCTTGAGGATGCGCGCCGCGCGACCCTTGGCGCGGGGGCGAATGCGCTTCATGGTTGGCCCCTCGTCGATCATGATGGTCGCAACCATGAGCTCATCGATGTCCGCGCCCTCATTGTGCTCGGCATTGGCGATGGCCGACTCAAGCACCTTCTTGATGAGCGGGGCACCCTTCTTGGTGCTGAAGGCGAGGGTATTGAGCGCCTTCTCGACGTGCAGCCCGCGGATCTGATCCGCCACCAGACGCGCCTTTTGGGCAGAGATGCGCGCGTACTTGAGTTTGGCCATTGCTTGCATGTGCGGGTCCTCTGTGACTTCGCCTGTCTTTCTTCCCGGGGGCCTACTTCTTCTTCGCCTTCTTGTCGGCGGCATGGCCACGGAAGGTCCGCGTCAGGGCGAACTCACCGAGCTTGTGACCGATCATGTTCTCGTTGACGAGCACCGGTACATGCGCCCGCCCGTTGTGGACCGCTATGGTCAGCCCAACGAACTCGGGCAGGATCATGGAGCGGCGTGACCAGGTCTTGATCGGGCGCTTGCTGTTCTGCGCGACGGCTTCATCCACCTTCTTGATCAGGTGATGGTCCACAAAGGGTCCCTTGCGAATCGAACGTGGCACTTGGTCAATCTCCCCTTGTCTACTTGCGGCCGCGACGGCGTACGATCATGCCGTCGGTGCGCTTGTTCTTGCGGGTCTTGTGACCCTTGGTAGGGACGCCCCAAGGCGTCACCGGATGACGGCCACCGGAGGTGCGACCCTCACCGCCGCCATGCGGGTGGTCCACCGGGTTCATCACCACACCGCGCACCGTAGGACGCACCCCGCGCCAGCGGGTTGCACCGGCCTTACCGAGCTTGCGCAGGCTATTCTCGTGGTTCCCCACCTCGCCGATGACGGCCCGGCAGTCGGTGTGCACCTTGCGAATCTCACCCGAGCGCAGCCGAAGGGTCGCGTAGGCCCCCTCACGGGCGATCAACTGGGCGGAGCTTCCGGCGGCGCGGGCCAGTTGGGCCCCCTTGCCGGGGCGCAGCTCGACGCAGTGGACCAGGCCACCGACCGGGATGTTCCGGAGCGGCAGGCAGTTACCGGCGGCGATGGGCGCATCCTCCCCAGACCGCACGGCGTCACCGGCCTTGAGGCCCTTGGGCGCGATGATGTAAGTCCGCTCGCCATCGGCATACTTCAGCAGGGCCAGGTGGGCACTGCGATTGGGGTCGTACTCGATGTTCTCGACCACCGCCGGGACGCCGACCTTGTCGCGCTTGAAGTCAACGATCCGATAGCGCTGCTTGTGGCCGCCCCCTTGGTGACGGACAGTGATGCGGCCGTTATTGTTGCGACCGCCATGCTTACTCTTGGTGTCCAATAGCGGCCCATGGGGCGCGCCTTTGTGCAGCCCCGGGGTCTGCACCTTGACGACGAAGCGCCGTCCAGCCGAGGTCGGATTTGTCTTTACGATTGCCATCTTTGAGCCATCCGTTCTATGCGGCGCACGGTGCGTCAGGCGCCGCCGCCGAGGTCGATGCTGTGCCCGGCCTTGAGCCGGACATAGGCCTTGCGCCAATCCTGGCGGGTGCCGGGGCGCTGCCCGAAGCGCTTCTTCTTGCCCTTCACGTTAACGACCTGCACCCGGTCGACCTTAACCTCGAATAGGGTCTCAACCGCCCGGCCGATCTCCCGCTTGGTCGCATCGGTCGCAACCCGGAAGGCATACTGCTGGGTCTCGGCCGCCATCGCGGCCTTCTCGGAGACAACCGGGCTCAGCAACACCATCATCAGGCGTTCTCTATTCATGCAAGGCGCTCCTCAAGCTTGCGCACCGCGGCCTCGGTGGCGAGCACGTGCTCAAAAGCCACCAGGCTGGCGGGATCGACCTCCCGGACCGTCATCACGTCCACACCCGGCAGGTTGCGGGCCGCAAAGTACAGGTTCTCGGTGAGGTCATCGGTCAGGATCAGCACGTCCGCCAGGTTGAGGGCAGCGAGCATGCTGACCAGCTCCTTCGTCTTGGGTGCGGCAAGGTTGAGCTCCGGAACCACCACCAGCCGCCCTTGTCGGGCCAGCTCGGAGACGATGGAGCGAACCGCACCGCGGTACATCTTGCGGTTGACCTTCTGGCTGTAGTCCCGGGGCACTGCCGCAAAGGCGCGGCCACCGGTGCGCCAGAGCGGGCCGCGGGTGGTACCCGCACGGGCACGGCCGGTCCCCTTCTGGCGGAACGGCTTGGAATTTCCGCCGCTGACCATGGCGCGGGTCTTCTGCGCCTTGGTCCCGGAACGGGATGCCGCCAGATAGGCCGTCACCACCTGATGGATCAGGCCGGGCTTGAACTCGGCGCCGAACACCTCGTCGGAGACCGTCAGGCTTGCCGCCGCGCCCCCGTTATCGCTTCGAATCGACAGGTCCATGACTCATCAGCCCTTGTGCTTGTGCTTGACCGAGGGGACCACGATCAGGTGGCCGCCCGTGGGGCCCGGAACACCGCCGCGGACCAAAAGCAGGTTGCGCTCCGTATCGACGCGCACCACCTCCAGGCTCTGCTGGCAGCGCTGAACGTTGCCCAGATGGCCCGCCATCTTCTTGCCCTTGAAGACGCGCCCCGGGGTCTGGTTCTGACCGATAGATCCGTGGACCCGGTGGGAGACGGAGTTGCCATGGGTGGCATCCTGGGTGCGGAAGTGGTGCCGGCGCACGACGCCGGAGAAGCCGCGGCCTTTGGTCACCCCGCGCACATCCACCTTCTGCCCCGCGGTGAAGATGGCGACGGTGATCTCACGACCGATCTCGAGATCCGTTCCCTCGCCCTCCGCGAGCCGGAACTCGCCGACCTTGGAGCCTGCCTCCACCCCGGCCTTGGCGTAGTGACCAGCCATCGGCTTGGTGACACGCGAGGCCTTGCGGGAACCGGCGGCAACCTGCACGGCGCGATAGCCGTCGCTCTCCTCGCCCTTAATCTGGCTGATGCGGTTTGGCTGCACCTCGATGACGGTCACCGGTACGGTGACGCCCTCTTCGGTGAAGACCCGCGTCATGCCGGCCTTGCGGCCGATCACTCCAATGGTCATGACTGTATTCCTCAGCTCAGCTTGATCTGGACGTCGACGCCGGCGGCAAGGTCCAGCTTCATCAGGGCGTCGACGGTCTTGTCGGTGGGGTCGACGATGTCCATCAGCCGCTTGTGGGTGCGAAGCTCGTACTGGTCGCGGGCGTCCTTGTTCACGTGTGGGGAAACCAGCACAGTGAAGCGCTCGTGCTTGGAGGGAAGCGGCACCGGACCGCGCACTTGGGCGCCGGTCCGCTTGGCGGTGTCAACGATCTCGCGCGCCGACTGATCGATCAGGCGGTGATCGAAGGCCTTCAAGCGGATGCGAATTCTCTGGTTTGCCATTGCTATTACTCGATGATCTTGGCGACGACGCCGGCGCCGACGGTACGACCACCCTCGCGGATGGCAAAGCGCAGCCCCTCTTCCATGGCAATCGGGGCGATCAGCCGGACGGTCATCTTGACGTTGTCTCCGGGCATGACCATCTCGATCCCCTCCGGCAGCTCGCAGGCGCCGGTCACGTCCGTGGTGCGGAAGTAGAACTGCGGCCGGTAGCCGTTGAAAAACGGGGTGTGACGCCCGCCTTCGTCCTTGCCCAGCACGTACACCTCGGCCTCGAAGTGGGTGTGCGGGGTGATGGTCCCGGGCTTGGCGAGTACCTGCCCGCGCTCGACGTCGTCGCGCTTGGTGCCGCGCAGCAGCACACCGACGTTGTCGCCGGCCTGCCCCTGGTCGAGCAGCTTGCGGAACATCTCGACACCCGTGCAGGTGGTCTTGACGGTGTCGCGGATGCCGACGATGGCCACTTCCTCGCCGACCTTGATGATGCCGCGCTCCACACGACCGGTCACCACGGTGCCGCGACCGGAGATGGAGAAGACGTCTTCGATGGGCATCAGGAAGGGCTTGTCCAGGGCGCGCACCGGCTCCGGGATGTAGGCGTCGAGCGCATCCACCAGGCGGCCGATGGAGGGCACGCCGATGTCGCTCTCGTCACCCTCCAGGGCCTTGAGGGCG
>Ga0209254_10001820_pt1 | contig 19212 bp, 15 predicted proteins | sample FrelakmetDIP11DI_FD_187148 | JGI IMG/M metagenome (GOLD analysis project Ga0209254, IMG submission 187148) | Freshwater lake sediment microbial communities from the University of Notre Dame, USA, for methane emissions studies - DIP11 DI (SPAdes)... | ecosystem: Environmental > Aquatic >...
GGCCATCGTGATGGGCGTGTCAAACGACGCACCCGACGCCCCGGCGCACCAGCGCCACAGCATGATCCTGGTGCCGATGGACGCGCCCGGCGTGGAGATCGTGCGCAACATGCCGGTGATGGCGCATCTGGCCATCGACGGCCACTGCGAGATGGTGTTCAGGAACGTGCGCGTGCCGGCGGCCAATCTGCTGGGTGCCGAGGGCGGCGGCTTCGCGCTGGCACAGGCGCGCCTGGGGCCAGGGCGCGTGCACCACTGCATGCGAACCATCGGTCAGTGCGAGCTGGCGCTGGAGCTGATGTGCGAGCGCGCGCTGGAGCGCATGGCCTTTGGCCGGCATTTGTCGGACTTCGCCAACGTGCAGGACTGGATCGGCCACAGCCGCGTGGAGATCGACCAGGCGCGTCTGCTGGTGCTGCGCGCCGCCTGGCTGATGGACCGCCAAGGCAACGCGGCCGCGCGGGTGGACGTGTCGGCGATCAAGCTGGTGGCGGCGCAACTGCAGACCCGGGTGCTGGACCGGGCCATGCAGGTCTTTGGCGCCATTGGCCTCACGCCTGACACGCCACTGGCCGCGCTGTGGAGCTGGGGCCGCGCCCTGCGCTTCCTCGACGGCCCGGACGAGGTGCATCTGCGTACCGTGGCGCGCCACGAACTGGCCCGCACCAAGACCCATCTGGGCGCCAACGTGCTGCACCTGAACCGCTGGATGCCGCCCGAAACAGTCAACGATCTGGGCTGAGCGGCAGCACGCTGCGTTCAGAGCCGCCGGATCGGACGCTTGCGCCAGACCAGCCGGTAGTACGCGGTCTGCATCGCCAGCATGGCCAGAAAAGCGATGGGGTAGGCGGCCCAGATCCCGTTCAGGCCGTAGGTGCCGCTCAGCGCCCAGGCCACCGGCACCTGAATACCACCGATCGCCAGCATCGACAGCGCCGTGGGCACCAGCACCGTTCCGCTGGCCCGCATCAGGCCCGACAACACCATCGACATGCCCATGATCACGCTGCTCCACAGCATGATGTGCAGCAGCGTTTGCGCCAGGTCGACCACGGCCGGGTCGGTGATGAACAGGCCGATGACCGGGCGCGAGAACACGTAGCCGACCAGCACGAAGGAGCCGGTCAGCACCAGATTCAGTAGCAACCCGGTGCGGGCGATCGCGCCCAGCGTGTGGGTGCGACCTGCGCCGATCGCGTGCGCGCCCAGGATGGACGCCGTGATGGCGATCGAGATTGCCGGAAACTGCACATAGGACACGATCTGGTTCACCGCGCCGTAGGCCGCCGTGGCCTGCGAGCCGAAACGGTTGACCAGAAACAGCACGGAGATCTCCGCGATCGCAACGGTCATCATCGACAGACCAGTGGGCAGGCCGATGCGCAGCACCTTGGCCAGCAGTGCCCGGTCGATGCGCAGATGCTTCAGGAAGGCGGCGTCCGGCGCCAGCGCATGGTGCGTGCGGCGCAGATGCCATACCAGCCAGCTCAGCGCGATCAGGTACGACGCCACAGCCGCATACGCGCCGCTGGTCACGCCCATCTGCGGCAACCCGGCCCAGCCGCGGATCAGCGCCGGTGTCACCACCAGTCCGATGGCCGTGGAGATCAGCAATGTCAGCAACGGGGTCTTGGTGTCGCCCACGCCGCGCAGCATCGAGGTGACCAGCAGGAAAACAAACACGCCGGGCGCTGCGAACAGCATGACGCGGGCATACGTGGTGGCGCCCGGAAGGATGTCTGCCGGCGTGCCCAGGGCGCGCAGCATCACTTCCGTGAAGGTGCCGCCGAACAGCGCAACCGCGAGGCCCGCGCACAGCCCAACCGCCAGCGTGGTGCCGGCAATCGCCTTGACACGGCCCAGCTCCCTGGCACCCCAGGCCTGGCCGATCAAGACCGCCGCGCCCGAACCCAGGCCGATCATGAAGGCGATCAGGAAGAACAGCACCGGGAAGAAGGCTGAGACCGAGGCCATGGCGCCCACCCCCAGCATCTGGCCCAGGTAGACGTTGTTCACCGTTCCGGAGATTGCCTGCAGGATGTTGCTGAAGATCATCGGCCCCAGGAAAGCCAGGTAGCTCTTCCAAAGGACGGGCGCCGCGGCGGTTGGTTTGGATTGGCTCACGGGCGGCATTCCTGAAAATCAACGGTCATGGCCGAAAGGCCTCGGCCAGCAGCTTTTTCAGGTGGGACTGCACATCCACCGGCCAGGTGGCGATCTGCGCTTCAAACCTGGCCTGGTCGCCGGCAAACAGGGCCCGGCTGGCCTCCTCAAAACCCGGCTCATGCCCGGCCATGGTGGACATGAATTTGTAGCCCACTGCGCTGGCCTCGCGTACCCGGTCCTTGATCTCCGACGAGCGACGCGCCGTCTCCACCAGCTTGCGCAACGCCACCGAGGCGCCGCCGGGCTGGCTGGCCAGCCATTCCCAGTGCCGTGGCAGCAATGTGATTTCGCGCGCCACGACACCCAGCCTGGGACGGCCCGGTCCGCGCGCCGTCTCAGGTCCAGGCGCGGCATCGGTGTTCGATCCCGCATGCGCCAACGCCAAAGCATCCGACGGGCTGGTTTGAGCCGATCCTGCCTCGCCCTTTGGAGGTTGCGTCAGAAGCGCCAGCCGCGCGTGGAAGTCGCGGACCGAGCCGCGCCAGTCCAGATCAATCACTTCACTGGTGGCGTCGTTGAAGATCAGCACGGGTGGCGGCGTGTCGCTGCCGGCCCACCGGTCAATGGCGGCCTTGGCGATCAGCGCGACGTCGTTGAACGGACCTTGGGCGATGCAGCGGCTGCCTTCGAAGGCGGTGCACAGGATGTTCGAGGAGATCATTGAATTACCCGGATGAAATTGCATCAAATTATACCCGGGTATAAATGAAAAGGCTATTTCATCCGGGTTTTATCTGTTTTCATGAGGGGATGCGTCTGCGCATAGAGCGGCAGGCGGACGAACCCAAATCGCACCGCTCAGGCGTCTTTCAGGCTGACATCCTGTCACAGAAGATTTGCCAATGCCCTGAATTCCTGCATTACCCTAAGGCCCCTGGCGTGACTACCGTGGAACCCGCCGAGGCCCGCCGACATCGAAGCTTTTTGTTGGTGGGCGCAATGGAACGAATCCTTCCGGGAATTACGCAGCGCATCAACACGGTGCCCGGCACACAGAGGCACCTTGCAAAAGGAGCGATGAAATGAAGCCAGACAACACACTCGAAATTCAGCATGCAGCGGCACCGGGCCGACACGCGCGCGGCGTCACGGTGGCTCAGCGGGTCCTCGAGGTTTTCGAGGCGGCCTCCCCCGTCGCGCGCAGCCGGATGTTGACCCAGCTGGTCGTCCACGCATTCGAGTCGGCCTCGCCGATGGTGCGCAGGCACCTGCTTGAGCGGCTGCTTCGCCCACTGGGCTTGCTCTCGTTGGCGGCGATTGCGGGCGGAATTTTTGCGAAGATCCGGCTTCGGGGGAACTGGCACGACCTGCAGGTGCAGACTGAAGATGTTCAGAACCTGAGCCCCGGCGATCTGATCGCACTTGTGGACCATGTCCAGCAGGTCAGCTTTGAAGCCGTGACCGGGGTGGCGCAGGTGATCGCTGCATCGCCCTTGATGGCGGGATCGGCTGTCGCAACGGTCTTGGTTACAGTGCTTTTGCGGAACACCCGGATGGGCCATCGCGCTGGCCTTGACGACGATGATCCTGTGTGAGGTTCCTCGCCATTGATCGTTCGCTTCCCGGAAATTTCTCCTGTTTTCTCCCTAGGTAAACCATGCTGAAACTACCGTCTTCTTTCCTCGCGATCGCGGTCTTTATCGGGCTCGCACCGCTGGCCCACGCCCAAGTCCCGGCCAGTTCCCAGGCGACAACGCTGTCGCCCAAGGCGCAATATGAGGCCGACTACAAGCAGGCCACGGCGCGATACAACGGCGATCAGAAGCTTTGCAACGATGATCCGGATTCAGCCAGCCGGATGCAGTGCAAACGGGATGCCAAGACTGAATACGACAAGAACACGGCGCAAGCCAAGGCGCGCATGGCTGCTGCGGGCCAGCCTGTCCCGGTGCAAGCCGCCTGCAAAGACTGCGGCCAGGTGATCTCGGTTCACCAGACCGAGAAGAAAGGTGAGGGCAGCGGGCTCGGCATGGTCGCCGGTGGCGTCCTCGGGGGCGTGCTCGGGCATCAAATTGGTGGCGGGGTGGGCAAGACCCTGGCCACCGTCGGAGGGGCCGCTGGCGGCGCCTACGCCGGCAACACCATCGAGAAGAACGTGAAGTCCAGCAAGATCTGGACGGTGGCGGTGAAGTACCCCAATGGCACCACCGCCAATTTCGAGTTCGCGGACGCCCCCGGCTTCAAGGTTGGCGACACTGTCAGGAATTCGGGAAAGACGATTGTTCGCCCCTGACTTGCCAGGCGCAGCATGGCCGTTCAGGCAACAGGCTTGCCGCAAAAAAGAAAAAAGCCGGAAGGTTTTGGACCTGCTCGGCTATATCAATGGTGCCCGGAGCCGGACTCGAACCGGCACTCCTCTCGAAAACAGATTTTGAGTCTGTCGCGTCTACCAATTTCGCCACCCGGGCCACGGGAAGGGAGAGCGAAATTATGGCACAGTGCGAGGGATGAACTATCCGACGATTGAGGACGCAATTGGCAAAACACCTCTGGTGGCGCTACAGCGTATTGGCGCGGCGGAGAACGGCGCGCGGGGCAATGTGGTCCTGGGCAAACTCGAGGGCAATAATCCGGCAGGCTCGGTGAAAGACCGGCCCGCGCTGTCCATGATTCAGCGCGCCGAGGAGCGCGGCGAGATCAAGCCGGGCGACACACTGATCGAGGCGACCTCTGGCAACACCGGTATTGCGCTGGCGATGGCGGCGGCCATCAAGGGCTACCGGATGGTGCTGATCATGCCGGAGGACCTGTCGATCGAGCGGGCCCAGACCATGAAGGCCTTTGGCGCCGAGCTCATCCTGACGCCCAAAAGCGGCGGCATGGAGTCGGCGCGCGATCTGGCGGAGAACATGCAGAAGTCTGGCAAGGGGCGGGTGCTCGACCAGTTCGCCAACGCCGACAACCCGCGCATCCACTACGAGACCACCGGGCCGGAGTTGTGGGAGCAGACGGGTGGGCGCATCACGCATTTCGTCAGTGCCATGGGCACCACGGGCACCATCACGGGCGTGTCGCGTTTCCTGAAGGAGAAGAACCCGGCGGTCCGGATCATCGGCGCGCAGCCCAGCGAGGGTTCGCGCATCCCCGGTATCCGCAAATGGCCACAGGCCTACCTGCCGAAAATCTACGACCCGCGCGCCGTGGACGAACTCGTTTACGTGAGCCAGGACGATGCCGAGGAGATGTGCCGGCGCTTGGCGCGCGACGAGGGCATTTTTGCCGGCATCTCGGCGGCCGGCGCCTGCTGGGTAGCGCAGGAAATTGCAAAAACCGTGGAGAACGCGACCATCGCCTTCATCGTCTGCGACCGGGGCGACCGCTACCTCTCCACCGGCGTGTTTCCGGCCTGAGCTTTGTGTTTCACGAACCAAATTGACACTTTCCCAGCGTGGAATGGTCATTGCTCGCTATGAGAAAAGTAGTCACTGAGAAGCTCGCATGACGCACGAATTCAGATATTGCCCGCGCTGCGCGACGCCGCTGGCCGTGATTTCGCAGATCGAAGATGGCGGCGAAAAGGCGCGATTGCGTTGCCCGGCCTGCGACTACACGCATTGGAACAACCCGACGCCGGTGCTGGCTGCGGTGATCGAATACGACGGGAAAATCCTTCTTGCGCGCAATGCCGCATGGCAGGGGCGCATGTTTGCACTGATCACGGGGTTCATGGAGGCCGGGGAAACGCCGCAGCAGGGCATCGCTCGCGAGATTCAGGAGGAAACCAGTCTCTCGGTGCAGGAACTCAATCTGATCGGCGTTTACGATTTTCAGCGCATGAACCAGATCATCATCGCCTACCATGCGGTGGCCAGCGGCGAGATTCGCCTTTCGCCCGAACTGGTGGAATACCAGTTGTATGCCCCTGAGAAGGTCAAGTGCTGGCCTGCGGGCACGGGTTATGCGCTGGCGGACTGGTTGCGCTCACGCGGCCATGAACCCAGCTTTATCGAGCCGTTCAAGGCCTGAATGCGTTAAATTCGCCCACCGACTACTGGAAAATTCATGAACATCGACAAAGAAATTGACACTCGCGGCTTGAACTGCCCCTTGCCTATCCTGAAAGCCAAGAAAGCACTGGCCGAAATGACCAGCGGCCAATTGCTCAGGGTGGTGGCGACGGATGGCGGCTCGGTGCGCGATTTTCAGGCCTTTGCGCGGCAAACCGGCAATGAACTGGTCGAGCAGGAAAGCGCTGGCAGCGATTTCATCCACGTGTTGCGCCGGCGCTAGACGCCGGGTTTCGGCGTTGGCTCAGGGCTTGAGTCCGCGCAGGTATTCGCGGAAGTGCGCACCGACCTGCGGGTGTTGCAGCGCCAGTTCGACGGTGGCCTCGAGAAAACCTTCCTTGCTGCCGCAGTCGTAGCGCTTGCCCTCGTACTGGAAGGCATAGACGGCTTCGTGGGTCAGCAACCGGCTGATCGCGTCGGTCAACTGGATCTCACCCCCCACGCCTGTGGGCTGGTTGCGAATCTCCTGAAAGATGCGCGGCGTGAGGATGTAGCGCCCGGCCACGGCCATGCGGGAGGGCGCCTCTTCCGGCGAAGGTTTCTCGACAATTTTTTCCAGGCGGATCAGGTTGCGACCGGCGGGCTCACCGGCCACGATGCCATAGCGGCGCACCTGGTCGGCGGGCACTTCCTGCACGGCCAGCATGGAGCGGCCCATTTTCTCGAAGGCGGACACCATCTGACCCAGCACACCAGGGCCGCCCTGCGAACCGGTCATCAGATCGTCGGCCAGCAGCACGGCAAAGGGCTCGTTGCCGACCAGACGCTCCGCGCAAAGCACGGCATGCCCCAGGCCCAATGAGCGGGCCTGGCGCACATAGCTGCAAATCATGTCGGCGGGCTGCACCGAACGCAGCAAGCTCAGCAATTCGTCCTTGTGCGCAGCGGCCAGTTCATGCTCGAGCTCGTAGGCCGTGTCGAAGTGGTCTTCGATCGCGCGCTTGCTGCGCCCGGTGACGAAAACCATGTGACGGATGCCGGCAGCGTAGGCTTCTTCCACCGCGTACTGGATCAGTGGTTTGTCCACCACCGGCAGCATTTCCTTGGGCGCAGCCTTGGTGGCGGGCAAAAAGCGGGTTCCTAGGCCGGCGACCGGGAAGACGGCGGTATTGATTTTTTGAACAGTGCTCATGGCGTCCAAGCATACCGTGTTGTGAACCGTCAGCCCGTGTTGCGCAGGCCCGCTGCGATGCCGTTGATGGAAATGTGGATGCCGCGGCGCACGCGCTCGTCGGCCTTGCCCTCGCGGTAGCGGCGCACCAGTTCCACCTGCAGGTGGTGCAGGGGGTCGATGTAGGGGAACCGATGGCGCATGGAGCGCGCCAGTGCCGCATTGCTGGCCAGGCGCTGCTTCTCGCCGGTGATGTGACCCAGGGCCTCCGCGGTGCGGTGCCATTCGGCTTCGATGGCGGTGAAGATCCGCTTGCGCAAACGGGCATCGGTGACCAGTTCGCTGTAGCGCGAGGCCAGGGCCAGATCACTCTTGGCCAGCACCATGTCCATGTTGGAGAGCAGGGCACGAAAGAAAGGCCATTGCCGGTACATCTTCTGCAGCAGGGCCAACGCCTCCTTGCGCGCTGCGGGTGTGGGCTGCTTCAGGAAGGCTTCCACCGCTGATCCAAAGCCGTACCAGCCGGGCAGCGTCAGGCGGCACTGTCCCCAGCTGAAGCCCCAGGGGATGGCGCGCAAGTCCTCGATCTTTTGCGTGGCCTTGCGCGAGGCCGGGCGCGAACCGATATTGAGCTCGGCGATCTCGCGGATCGGCGTGGCGCCAAAAAAATAGTCGGTGAAGCCCGGCGTTTCGTAGACCAGCGCGCGGTAGGCGCTCATGCTCGACTGCGACAGGGCCTTGGCCGCCTCCAGGAAGGCCGGGGGCGCCGGCTTGGTGGGCTGCAGCAATGTGGCCTCCAGCGTGGCAGCGACCAGTGTTTCGAGGTTGCGCCGGCCGATCTCGGGGTTGGCGTACTTGGAGCCGATCACCTCGCCCTGTTCGGTCAGGCGGATCTGGCCGCGAACGGTGCCAGGTGGCTGGGCCAGGATCGCCTGGTAGCTAGGACCACCGCCGCGGCCCACGGTGCCGCCGCGGCCATGGAACATGCGCAGCTGGATGTTGTGGCTGTTGGCGAGCTCGTCGAACAGGTCGACCAGCGCAATCTCGGCGCGGTACAGCTCCCAGTTGCTGGTGAAGATGCCGCCGTCCTTGTTGCTGTCGGAGTAGCCCAGCATGATGTCCTGCTCGGCGCCGGAGCGCTGCACCAGTTTCGCGATGCCGGGCAGCGCGTAGAACGCCCGCATGATGGGCGCGGCGTTGCGCAGGTCTTCGATGGTCTCGAAGAGGGGCACGACGATCAGGTCGTTCACGGATTCGTCGTCCAGCGTGCCGCGCAGCAGGCCGACTTCCTTTTGCAGCAGCAGAACCTCCAGCAGGTCGCTCACGGTCTCGGTGTGGCTGATGATGTAGTGGCGGATGGCCTGGCGGCCGAAGCGCTCCAGCATCACTTTGGCCGTCTCGAAGATCGCAAGTTCGTCCCGCGCGAGCGTGCCGTAGGTCGCGCCCAGGACGCGCAGGGGCCGCGCATCGTTCAGCATCCGCAGCAGCACGTTGCGCTTGGCGTCCTCGTCCAGACTGGCGTATGCGGGTTCGACGCGAGCGGTGGCCAGTAGTTCGGCCACGACCTCTTCGTGTTTGTCCGAACTCTGGCGTATGTCGACCGTGGCCAGATGGAAACCGAAGACCTCGACCGCGCGGATCAGCGGGTGCAGCCGCTGGACAGCCAGTGGCGCGCCGTGGTGCGTGCGTAGCGAGGCTTCGATCACACGCAGGTCGGCCAGGAAAGCCTCGGGCGCGGCGTAGGCGTTCTGCGGCGCCACCGCATGGCGCGCAGCCTCGCCGCCCGTCAGACCCCGCAGCGTGGCGGCCAGGCGCGCATAGATGCCGGTCAGTGCGCGGCGATAGGGCTCGTCCTGGCGATGCTCGTTGGTGTCGGGCGAGCTTTCGGCCAGCGCCTGCATGGCGGGCGACACGTCGATCAGCATGGCCGACAGTGACAGCTCACCACCCAGGTAATGCACTTCAGTGAGGTAGTGGCGCAAGGCAACATCCGCCTGCCGGCGCAGCGCGTAGGCCAGGGTTTCGGCGGTCACGTTGGGATTGCCGTCGCGGTCGCCCCCAATCCACTGGCCCATGCGCAGAAAACTGGCGATGCTCTGGCCGCCCAGCTCGCGCTCGAGCTCGGCGTAGATCTTGGGGATTTCGCGCAGGAAGGTGGACTCGTAGTAGCTCAGCGCGTTTTCGATTTCGTCGGCGACCGTGAGCTTGGTGAAGCGCAGCAGGCGGGTCTGCCAGAGCTGCATCACGCGCGCGCGCAACTGCCCCTCATTGGCGGCCAGTTCGCGCGGGGTCAGCGCGTCTTTCGCGGCACTGACCGCGGCTGCGGTGGCCTGGGCGCGAATTTCGTCACGTTCCGTGAGCAATTTGGCGATATCGCGTTCGGCGTCCAGAATGCTCTTGCGCTGCACCTCGGTGGGGTGCGCCGTGAGCACCGGCGACACAAAGCTGTGGGCCAAGGTGCTGGCGATGGTCCGTGGCGTGATGCCGGCCCAGCGAAGGCGCTGGAGCGCCACGTCGATGCTGCCCTCCTGGGTGTTGCCCGCGCGTTCGTGGATGGCGCGGCGCCGGATGTGGTGGCGGTCCTCGGCCAGGTTGGCCAGGTGGCTGAAGTAGGTGAAGGCGCGGATCACGCTGACCGCCTGGTCACCGCTGAGGCCCTTGAGCAGCTTTTTCAGCGCCCGGTCGGCTTCGTGGTCGGCATCGCGCCGGAAGGCCACCGACAGCTTGCGGATCTGCTCGATCAGTGCGAACGCCTCGTGCCCCTCCTGCTCGCGGATCACATCACCCAGAATGCGTCCCAGAAGGCGGATGTCTTCCACCAGCGGTCGCTCGTTGTCACGGGGTCTGGCTCCCGTTCGCTTGGAAGCTTCGGTCTGGCGGTGGAAGGATGCCGGTTCTGCCGTTTTCATGGAAATGGGTCCTGCGTTTGACGGGGCGATGGCCTGAGTTGCAAGCAAGACCCATGCTAGCATCGCCATCCCCCAGAAGATTACCAACCGGTTACGACCTTGAGCACCTCTCCAGTCCCCATCGTGATTGCCACCCGCGAAAGCCGCCTGGCCTTGTGGCAAGCGGAGCATGTGAAGGCCTTGCTGGAGGCGCGCGGCCACCGCGTGACGCTGCTGGGCATGACCACGCTGGGCGACCAGATCCTCGATCGTTCGCTGAGCAAGGTTGGCGGCAAGGGCCTCTTCGTCAAGGAACTGGAAGTCGCGCTGGAACAGGGGCGCGCCGACATCGCGGTTCACTCGTTGAAAGACGTGCCGATGGACCTTCCCGAGGGTTTTGCCCTGGCTTGCGTGATGGAGCGTGAAGACCCGCGCGACGCCTGGGTCTCTTCGCATTACGCGGCGCTGACGGACCTGCCGCAGGGCGCGGTGGTCGGCACCTCCAGCCTGCGGCGCACGGTGCTGCTGCGCGCACTGCGCCCCGACCTGAAGATCGAGCCGCTGCGTGGCAACCTCGACACGCGGCTTCGCAAACTTGACGAAGGCCAGTATGCCGGCATCGTCCTTGCGGCGGCCGGCTTGAAGCGCCTGGGATTGGGGGGGCGGATTCGGCATGTTTTTGAGCCCATTGAGATGCTTCCCGCCGCCGGGCAGGGCGCTTTGGGCATTGAGGTCCGCGCTGACCGCGCCGACCTGTTGGCCGCCCTGGCGCCGCTGGCGCACACGGACTCCTGGCGGGCCGTAACCGCTGAGCGCGCCGTCAGTCGGGCGATGGGCGGGAGCTGCTCCATGCCGCTGGCTGCATTCGCTACGCTGGAGAATGGCTTTCTTTGCTTGAGTGCAGCTTGGGGCGACCCCGAGGGCAGTACGGCGCTTGTCACCGCGCAAGGCGCGATTCCTGTGGGCGATCTTTCCAGTGCCGCCGCACTGGGCGAACAGGTTGCCGCCCGGTTGCGCGCGCAAGGCGCGCGCTGAGGCAGATCTGCGCACTGACCGGACAGATACTGCCGTCCGAATATCGCCATGCCAAATACCACGATGCCCACAAGTGCCGGGCCGGTCAGCCAGGTGCTGGTCACGCGGCCCGCCCGTGAAGCCCAGCGTTGGGTGGCGCAGTTGCAGGCCCGCGGGTTCGATGCTTTTGCCTTGCCGCTGATCGACATTGGTCCCATGGATGACTCGCGCCCCATTCAAAAAGCATGGCAGCACCTTGGGGACTATGCAGCAGTCATGTTTGTCAGCGCCAATGCCGTAGCGCAGTTTTTTGAAGAAAAAATGGCCATACCTAGCGAAAAATGGTGCTCGGGAGCTATAAATACAAGAGCATGGTCGACAGGGCCTGGCACCTCGGCTGCGCTGCAACTGGCGGGCCTCGTACGCACGCAGATCGACGCGCCTGCCGACGATGCGCCCCAGTTCGACTCCGAGGCGCTGTGGGCGCGCGTCGGCGCAAAGGTGCGGCCTGGCCAGCGGGTTCTGATCGTACGGGGCGGTGATGCAACCGGGCAAGGCACCGGGCGCGACTGGCTGGGCGATCGACTGGCCGATGCGGGTGTCGTGGTGGATCGCCTGATCGCATACCGACGGTTGGCGCCGGTCCTGTCTGAGGCGCAACGGGCACAAGCGCGACGGGCAGCGACGGACGGATCGGTCTGGCTGTTCAGCAGTTCGGAGGCCGTTGGCCATCTTGTCAGGCAGTTTCCTGCGCAAGGCTGGAATGGTGCGCGCGCGGTGGCTACCCATCCCCGCATCGCGGAGACGGTCCGGCGCGCGGGCTTTGGTGTTGTTTGCGAGTCACGCCCCACATTGGACGCTGTGGTGTCGTCGATAAAATCACTCGAATGAACGCGCCGCCCACCCCCGAGAACTCCACAGGCGTTGCCGCGGCCGGGGCCAGCACAGAAGTGAAGGAATCTGCCACGGGGTGGAATGCAGGGGTTTCCCGGGTCCTTCTGGGTTTGACCGGCAGTGTGGCTTTGTTGGCATTGCTGGCCAGCGGCTTGCTGTGGCAAAAGGTGTCGGGCATGCAGGAGCAGCTGGCACGGCAGAGTGCCGACGCTGGCGCCTTGTCCGTTGAAGCCCGCGCGCTGGCCAAGCAGGCGCTGGACCAGGCCCGTGAGACAGCGGCGCGGCAGGCACTCGCGGAAGCAAAGCTCAGTGAAGTCGCCCTGCAGCGCACGCAACTTGAAGAACTGATGCAAAGCCTGTCGCGCTCCAGGGATGAGAACCTGGTGGTGGATATTGAGTCGGCCATTCGTCTGGCGCAACAGCAGGCGCAGCTGACTGGCAGCGTGGAACCCCTTCTGGCGGCCCTGAAGAGCGCCGACCAGCGCGTCAGCCGCGCCGGTCAGCCGCGCCTGACGCCTGTGCAGCGGGCGATTGGCAGGGATATCGACCGCATCAAGGCGGCCAGTCTGACCGATCTGCCAGGAATTCTGGTCAAGATTGACGAACTGGTGCGTCTGGCAGACGAGATTCCAGTGGCCAACGCGGTGGGCAGCGTACCGTCGGCGAATCATGTCTTGCACGTTGGAAGCACCGATCCACAAGCCTGGTGGGCGCGAGCGCTGTCGATCGTCGGGCAGGAAACTCGAAAGCTGGTCAGGGTGAGCCGGATCGAGCAGCCCGAGGCCACGTTGTTGTCGCCCGAACAGTCATTCTTCCTGCGTGAGAACCTCAAGCTCAAGTTGCTCAATGCCCGGCTGGGGCTGCTCGCGCGTCAACTGGAGTCCGCGCGTGCCGATCTGGCCGCCGCTTCGGCGGCACTCAACAAGTATTTTGATCCCGGGTCGCGCAAGACCCAGGCCGCATCAACGCTGCTGCAGCAAGTCCAGGGCCAGATGAGGGCCACGGAGATCCCGCGGGTGGATGACAGTCTGGCGGCACTTGCCACCGCTGCAGCTGGCCGCTGAACATGCGACTTGCCCGTCCATCTTTCACCTGTGACCTGCGCGGTCGTCGGGCCATGCACGCAGTGCGAACGGGAAGGCGCTGAATGCGCGCAGCACTCTGGCTCCTTGCGTTGTTTGCCGTGGCGGTGGCCCTTGCCTTGTTCGCTGGCAACAACCAGAGCACGATCACCCTGTTCTGGCCTCCGTACCGGATCGATCTGTCGCTCAATCTGGTGCTGTTGGTGTTGCTGGCCATTTTCGTGACGGTTCATGTGGCGCTTCGGGCGCTGGCGGCGCTTTTCGAAATGCCGCGTCAAGCCCGGCGCTGGCGTGCCCAGCAGAAGGAACGCGCCACCCACACCGCATTGCTCGATGCGCTCGGGCACTTGCTGGCTGGGCGGTTCATCCGGGCGAGAAAGGCCGCGCTGGCGACGCTTGCGCGCGAAAAAACACTGGACGCCGGCGGCGAGCGCGTCGCCCACGCGGTTCAGCTACGGGCCTTGGCGCACCTCGTCGCGGCAGAAAGCGCTCAGGCGTTGCAGGACAAAGCCAGCCGTGACGACCACCTCCAGCAGGCGCTGGCGCAAACGACCGGACGCAGCACACCGGCCGCCCAGGAGATTCGCGAGGGCACGCAACTCCGGGCTGCCCGGTGGGCGCTCGATGAACGCGATGTTCAGGCCGCACTCGACTGGCTTGAAGCGCTGCCGCAAGGCGCGCAGCGTCGCACGGTGGCGCTACGGATCAAGCTCAAGGCGGCACGTCTGGCACGTCGGACGCCTGTGGCGCTCGAAACTGCACGCCTGCTGTCCAAACACCGCGCATTCTCCCCGGCTGCGGCCCAAAGCCTGGTGCGTGGCCTGATCGGCGAGATGATCCTGGCTTCGCACGACCTTGCCCAGCTCTATCGGGTCTGGAACGGACTTGAGGCGTCTGAGCGCCTGATGCCGGAGATCGCCATCCCGGCGGCGCAGCGCTTGATGAGCCTGGGGGCCGATGGGGCCACGGCGCGTAGCTGGCTTTTGCCCGTTTGGGAGCTCGCGCTGGCCAGGCCGGATTTCCTGACCGATGTTCAGACTGTCAAGTTGGTCCGCGCTCTTGAGGTCGGGCTATCCTCCGGCGACACGGGTGCTGATCGCGACTGGCTTGCCCGAATTGAAGTGGCGCAGCAGCGCTACCCGCGAGAGGCAAATCTGCAGTACCTAGCTGGCAAGGCATGCATGAACTGTCAGCTCTGGGGCAAGGCCCAGCAGTTGTTGTCCCAGGCCTCCTTGGCTTTGAAAGATTCAGGTTTGCGGGCCAGCGCGTGGCGTGCGCTCGCCGAGCTTGCAGAGCAGCGCGGCGATGCCCCGGGCGCGGCGCAGGCGTGGAAGAAGGCGGCACAGGGCTGATCAACAGAAAAGGCCAGGTCGTTGCCGGCCTGGCCTTTTGCATCAGTTCAGCGCAGTGAACCCGCGCTGGGGCCTTTCAGAACGGGAGGCCCAGGTTGCGCAAGTCTTTTTGTGTCTCCACCAGAACCAGCGGACCTTCATCGGTCACCACGACAGGCGGACGCTCGCGTGGAGCGTGCACCCTGGCGGGTTCTGCGGCAATGGCGGCCTGCACGGCCGCGATCTTGGCAGCGTCGGAATTCACCCACTGCAATCCGGATTGCTCGGCGACCTGGGTCAGCTCGGCCAGCGGCAATCTGAAAGACACCACTTCAGGAAGTCTGGCCCCTGCGCCAGCCTTGATGGCGATGGCGGGCACGGTTGGCGCCGCGATGACCTCTGGAGTCATCTGACTGCCTTCGGCGGAACTCCGGGAGGGCACGATGGCCGGAGGTGATTCCATCAAGGGGACAGGTGCTGAAGAGGGGCGATCGAAGTACGAGCGCGCCACCGGCTCACGCGCTTCCACGGCATCCTCAGTGGCGAGCGGAACCGTTTCAGACGAGGCGTCCGCGCGGACATCGCTGCGTTCGCCACTGCGTTCCCGGCGGTCTCGCCCGTAACGGTCGCGTGAGCGTCGCTCACGGCGTTCCTCGCCCTCGGGGCGGCTGGTGCTGTCGGCCGGCGTGGATTCGCCGGCGTCGGCTGGCGTACCGGTGGCCTGCGGCGCCATGGCACGCGTGGCGCTGTCGGCACTTTCCTCGTTGCGAATGCCACCACCACTGCGAGCCTCGCCGCGTTCTCCACGCTGGCGTCCTTCCCCGCGCTCGCCACGATCACGACGACCTTCCCCGCGCTCACTGCGCGAAGGCCTGTCCTGACGTGGCTCACCGTTCTCGAAAACGACGGGCGTCTCCGCACCCATGACGGGGGCAATGCCGGATGCCGCTGGCTGTGCGTCCCGACGTTCGCGTGGCCCATTGCGGTCACCGCGTTCGCCGCGCTCGGTGCTGCGCGGGGGGCGCTGATCGCCCTCGCGCGCCTCACCGCGACTTTCGCCACGACTGTCGCGACGCCCGTCGCGTCCGCCACGGCCCTCACTCTGGCCATCGCCCCGGCGTCCGTCGCCCCGGCGTCCTTCACCTCTGCTTTCGCCGCGACCCTCGCCCCTGCGACCGTCACGGCGTTCGCCGTCTCGCCCGCCGCGGCCCTCGCGCCTTTCGTCTTTCTTGGTTTCGGCAGCCGGCGCTGCGACCGGCGCAGGGGCCGGTGGAGGCGTTGCACCGAACAACCCCTTGATCCATCCGAAGAAACCCTTTTCAGCGGGCGCAGGCACAGGCGTGGGCGCCGGCACTGCAGCGTGCGGCTTCGCGGGCTCGGGCCTGGGTGCCGCGACAGGTGCGGGCGCGTCGGGCAACACGCCCTTGATCACGGGCGTCTGCTTGTTGGTGGGCTCCTGCGAGCGACGTGTGACCGAGGTGGGGTCTTCCACTTCCTCGGCCATCTTGTAGCTGGCCTCGATGTTGTCGAGCCGCGGGTCGTCGTGCTTGAGCCGTTCGAGCCTGTAGTTCGGGGTTTCCAGCGTCTTGTTGGGCACCATCAGCACGTTGATGCGCTGCTTGAGCTCGATCTTCGCAATTTCCGGGCGCTTTTCGTTGAGCAGGAAGGAGGCCACGTCCACGGGCACCTGGCACAGCACGGAGGCCGTGTTGTCCTTCATGGACTCTTCCTGGATGATGCGCAGGATCTGTAGCGCGGAGCTCTCCGTGTCACGGATGTGGCCGGACCCGCCGCAGCGCGGGCAGGGGATGGAGGAACCCTCACTCAATGCGGGCTTGAGGCGCTGGCGGCTCATTTCCATCAGGCCGAACTTGCTGATCGAGCCGAACTGCACCCGGGCGCGGTCCTGGCGCAGCGCGTCGCGCAGGCGGTTCTCGACTTCGCGGCGGTTCTTCGACTCTTCCATGTCGATGAAGTCGATCACGATCAGGCCGCCGAGGTCGCGCAGGCGCATCTGGCGTGCCACCTCATCGGCAGCCTCCAGGTTGGTGCGCGTGGCGGTTTCCTCGATGTCACCGCCCTTGATGGCGCGAGCCGAGTTCACGTCCACGCTGACCAGCGCTTCGGTGTGGTCGATCACGATCGCGCCGCCGCTGGGCAGCTGCACGGTGCGGGCGTAGGCCGATTCGATCTGGTGTTCGATCTGGAAGCGGCTGAACAGAGGCGCATCGTCACGGTATCGCTTCACCCGGGCGGCATGCTCAGGCATGACGTGCGCCATGAACTGCTGCGCCTGGTCGTAGATGTCATCGGTGTCGATCAGGATGTCGCCGATGTCGTTGTTGAAGTAGTCACGGATCGCGCGGATGACGAGGCTTGATTCCTGGTAAATCAGGAAGGCGCCCTTGCCGCCCTTGGTCGCACCATCAATGGCACCCCACAGTTTCAACAGATAGTTCAGGTCCCACTGCAGTTCAGGTGCGCTGCGGCCAATGCCCGCGGTCCGCGCGATGATGGACATGCCATTGGGGTATTCCAGCTGGTCCATCGCCTCCTTGAGTTCGGCTCGGTCGTCACCCTCGATGCGACGGCTCACGCCACCGCCACGCGGGTTGTTGGGCATCAGCACCACATAGCGGCCGGCCAGCGATACAAAGGTGGTCAGTGCAGCCCCCTTGTTGCCGCGCTCTTCCTTTTCCACCTGAACCAGCAGTTCATCACCTTCCCGGATCACGTCCTGGATACGCGCCTGGCTGACCGACACGCCCTGGGCGAAATATTGCCGGGAGATTTCCTTGAACGGGAGGAAGCCGTGGCGGTCCTCGCCGTAGTCCACAAAACAGGCCTCCAGGCTGGGCTCGACACGGGTGACGACCGCCTTGTAGATATTGCCCTTGCGCTGTTCGCGCCCTTCAATCTCAATTTCGTAGTCGAGCAGTTTCTGCCCGTCCACTATCGCCAGGCGGCGCTCTTCCGACTGCGTTGCATTGATCAGCATCCGTTTCATCGCGGAACCTTTTCGTAAACAAAGTACCTGCCCTCGTGGGGCCAACGATGCCTGAACTGACGCTATGAACCGAAGGGAATTGCCGGGGGAGCCTGTGGCAGTACCGAGACTTTTATCTCAGTAGCCGGGGCGTGGGCGCGTGGAAGGTGGCGAGAGGGGAAGGGTGTCGATCAGCTGTGAATAAAACGGCTGCGGGCACCCGAGGGCGGCCCGTTCTGGTCGAACTCAGGCCCGAAAGCGTAGGCATGAGCCACCGCCAGAGGGCAAGAATTGACAATATCAACACAAGGGTCTCGCTTCGATCCGTTCGCAAGCGATGCGCTGGCGAACTTGGGTATTCCGTATCTGGGTTTCATGGCGTCGGCTCGCCCGGTGGGATTGCGTGCCACTGTCAGCGGGGGCTTTCAGTCTGCAGGCAATGCGCATCGGCGGCATCGACCTTCCAGCGCGGCTGGGTGTGACGGGTGGACTAAACTCCCCAGTCGAGAGTCAACTTCCATTCAAATCAACCACTTACAGCCTGTCGCTAGTGAACAAGATTATAGGGGCCAACCTGCATTCGGCAAGCCTTATGGGCACTACTAAGGGACAACCCCAAGCCCAGTCGTTGACGGTGGACGAGGAATCGACCGGGCAGCGGCTGGACAATTTCCTGATCCGCCACCTCAAGGGCGTACCGAAGACCCATGTGTACCGGATCATCCGCAGTGGTGAAGTGCGCGTCAACAAGGGGCGTGCATCCGCCGATACAAGAGTGGCATGCGGCGACGTGGTTCGTTTGCCGCCGGTGCGGACTTCTGACAACGCGGTGCAGAGGCTCGACCGTCCTGCGCCAGGCCGGGAATTCCCGCTGCTGATGGAGGACGAGGCCTTGCTGGCCATTGACAAGCCGGCCGGCGTGGCTGTGCACGGGGGCTCCGGCGTGAGTTTTGGCGTGATCGAGCAACTTCGCCAGGCGCGCCCGCAGGCCCGGTTCCTCGAACTGGTGCACCGCCTGGACCGCGAAACCAGCGGCATCCTGCTGGTGGCAAAGAAGCGCAGCGCGCTCACACACCTCCAGGCGCAGTTTCGCGATCGTGAAACTGGCAAGACCTATCTGGCATTGGTGGCAGGGGACTGGCCGATGAGCAAGAAAGTCATCGACACCCCGCTGCACAAATACCTGCTGGCGGGCAAGGAGGGCACCGCCGGTGTCGGCGAAAGGCGGGTGAGGGTGGTCGACAAGGACGATCCCGACGGGATGCATTCTGTGACCCTGGTCAGGATTCGACAGCGCCTGTACGGCTTCACCCTGCTGGAGGTCACGATCAGGACCGGCCGTACCCACCAGATCCGGGTGCATCTGGCGTCTCAGGGCCACCCTATCGCCGGCGACGACAAATATGGCGACTTCGAACTCAACAAGGCGTTGCAGAAGCAGGGACTGAAGCGCATGTTCCTGCATGCGTGGCGGTTACAGTTCAGCCATCCAGGTAGCGGCGAGCGGATCGAATTGCATGCTGCCTTGCCGCCAGAACTTGAGAAATTTGTTGAGCATGTCACCCCATCCCCGCCAGTTTGACCTGATCGCCTTTGACTGGGATGGCACCCTCTTCGATTCGACCGCCATCATTACCCGCAGCATCCAGTTGGCTGTGCAAGACGTGGGAGGCACGGTGCCCAGCGACCGGGATGCCGCCTATGTGATCGGCATGGGGCTGATCCAGGCGCTG
>Ga0209254_10001821_pt1 | contig 19209 bp, 18 predicted proteins | sample FrelakmetDIP11DI_FD_187148 | JGI IMG/M metagenome (GOLD analysis project Ga0209254, IMG submission 187148) | Freshwater lake sediment microbial communities from the University of Notre Dame, USA, for methane emissions studies - DIP11 DI (SPAdes)... | ecosystem: Environmental > Aquatic >...
CGACCTGCTCGTCGTGCTGAACGACAACCAGATGTCGATCTCGCCGAACGTCGGCGCGCTGTCGGCCTACTGCAAGGCGCTGATCCGCAGTGCGTCGCCGGGTGACACCGGCGAACAGGGCGAGGGCGCGCCGGCGACGATGTTCGAGCAGCTCGGTTTCCAGTATTCAGGACCGCTGGACGGCCACGACCTTCCGCAACTCGTCGATGCCCTCATGGCGATGCGCGCGGCCAGAGGCCCGCGGCTGCTGCACATCGTGACCCAGAAGGGTCATGGCTACGCGCGCGCCGCAGCCGAGCCGATCAAGTACCACGCCGTCACGCCGTTCGATCCGTTACAGGGTGCCGCGGCCGCGGCACCGGCCGCGATGACCTACACGGAAGTGTTCGGTCACTGGCTTTGTGCCGCGGCGGAGCGCGACGAGCGCGTCGTCGCCGTCACGCCGGCGATGCGCGAAGGCTCAGGCCTGGTGAAGTATGCGCAGCGCTTCCCCGACCGCTACTTCGACGTCGGCATTGCCGAGCAGCACAGTGTCACGTTCGCCGCCGGGCTGGCAACGCAGGGGCTGCGGCCGGTCGTCGCCATCTACTCGACGTTCCTGCAGCGCGCCTTCGACCAGCTGGTCCATGACGTCGCCCTGCAGCGCCTGCCGGTCCTGTTCGCGATCGATCGCGCAGGCCTGGTGGGTCCCGACGGAGCCACGCACAACGGCAGCCTCGACCTCACGTTCCTGCGCTGCGTTCCGGACATGATCGTGATGACGCCGAGCGACGGGAACGAGCTGCGCGACATGTTGCAGACCGGCCTTGCCCACGACGGACCGGTGGCCGTGCGCTATCCGCGCACCCCCGCCGGCACCTTCGATCCTGACGTCGCGCCGCGTGCCCTGCCCATCGGCAAGTCCGCGCCGCGCAGGCAAGGCAAGGGCGTCGCGCTGCTCGCGTTCGGCTCGATGCTCGGCACCGCGCTCGCCGTCGGCGATGCAATCGATGCCACCGTCATCAACATGCGCTTCGTGAAACCACTCGACGTCGACGCGGTGCTGCACCTTGCGCGCACCCACGATCTGCTGGTGACGCTGGAGGAGAGCGCGGTCGCCGGAGGGGCGGGCAGCGCCGTGGCCGAATGTCTGGCGGCGCATCGCCTCAACGTCGATCTGCTCATGCTGGGCCTGCCGGACCGGCCCATCGAACACGGGACGCGCGACGAGGCGCTGCGCGATGCCGGCCTCGATCGGTCGAGCGTAGCGGCCGCAATCGAGGAGCGCCGGGCATTCGAGCGTCCGCGCGCGCGGGTTCACCTCGTGGCCTGACTTCAGCGGCCATGATTGCGGTCAGGATTGCGCTCGCTGCTGCACAAGAACTGCGGCGCGCGTGCCACGGCTACCCGACGCCCTAGCGCATCGAGACGGCACCTGCCTGCGCTGCAAGTTCAATCCGCAGAGCGGCCTCTGTCGCTTTCACCAGAGAGCCTGCGCAGGCGAAGATCAGTACCGCCCCGAAAGCCCGCTTGAGGTGCCGCACGGGCAAGCGGTGCGAGGCTGCCACGCCGCGCGGTGCCATGACGATGGCACTTGCCGCGAGCGTCAGCGCGGCCGGCCAGCACACCAGCCCGAACAGTGCCGGTGACAGCGCGGTCGCGGCCTGCGGGGTCACGGCAAAGCTGGCGCCCCCAGCCAGGGCTATGACCAGGCCCACAGCGCTGGAAACCGCCACCGCGCGTTTCATTTCGACGTTGGCTGCCAGCAGAAAGGGGATCGTCATGCTCGCTCCGCCGACACCAGCGACCGCGGACAAGGCGCCGATCAGAACTGCGACAGCCGGACCGGGCAAGGTTCCCACCCAAAGCGCGAGGCGTCCGGCGGATGCTTGCTGCATCGCCGGTCCCCGCATCATCCTGACCGCAAAGTACCCCGCGTAGATCGCGAAGGCGACAGCCACCCAGACGCCATGCACGGCCGCCGCCAGCTGGCTACCCACAACGGCACCGAAAGCCGCACCGGGAGCCAGTCGCCTGACCCAGGTCAGATCAAGGCCCCCACGCTTGTGCTGCGCCAGTACTGCCGAGCATGCCGTCGGCACCATTGCAGCCAGTGATGTGGCAACGGCGACCTGTGGCACCAGCTCCGACGCCACACCGAAGGCAGGCAGCAGCAGCATCAGTACGGGCACCACGACGAAGCCGCCGCCGATGCCAAGCAGGCCCGCCAGAAAGCCGCCCAGCAGGCCGGTCGCGAGCAATTGCAGATAGATCATGAGTCCTCGGGAGTCTTGGTCGCCATTCCGACGGGAGCGGCCAGCGCAAAGCTACCGAGGCGTTGTCAGGCGCACATAGTGACGATTACACGTCAGGCGATGTGAAAATTCGCGTCGACCAGCGCGGCGCGCGCAAAGGCACCTGCGACGCGCCGCCGGATCGGGTTGCGGTCCGAACATCTCCCGTTCCCGGAATGCAATGCCCGCCTTCTAGCGCTGGTGTCCGAACGCGCTGTGCGAATGGTGCGCAGTCGCCAAGGGATCGGACGAAAAAAATGGCCGCTCCTTTGGAGAGCGGCCTACCCCAGGGGGAGGTACGGTGAACGGCCGGCGCGGCAGCGCAAGGCTGCTGCGCGACGTCACTTAACTGTGACTTCGACGCGCCGTGCGGTCGGATCCTCGCCGGCGATGTTGGCCTGCACGACGATCGGCTTCTCGAGTACGACGCGGTTGTCGGCAATGCCGGCGTTCTTCAGTGCGCCCTGCACCGCGAGCGCGCGGTTCTTGGCGAGTTCCTGGTTCGAGGCCGTGTCACCTGTCGCCGAGTGATATCCCGAGATCGTCGCGCGTGCCCTGGGATTCGACTTGAGCTTCGCGACAAGTGTCTCGAGCGACTTGGGCGCGGCATTGTGCAGGTTGAACGAACCCACGGCGAAGAAGATGATGACCAGATCTTCCTGCACCACGGGTGCGGGTGTCGGGACCTCGACCACCGGCATGGCCACCTTCGCGAGCGCCGGATAGTCCTTCAGCATCGCTGCACCATTCACCGGCTTGAACAGGCCCTGGTGGCAGGTGGCACAGTTCGCCTTTGGTGCGTCGCCCAGAGGTCCGAGGCGCTGCGCCGGATACGTCGCCTGCAGTGGTGACAGGTAGTTGGCGTTGAGATCGCGCACCATGTTGATGCCGTGATAGGCCGTCACACGCTGCGGCGGACCCTCCCACGATGCAAACGAGCGCGTGTTGTGGCAGTAGGTGCAGTTCACGCCGAGAGCGTCCGAAAAGTGATGCATCAGCCCATACGTCCACTCGGCGTGCATGATGCCGCCCACGGTCTTGGGATCCGGCAGCGCGGCGTCCGTCTGCACGCGGATCGGCCGCTTCTCGAGCAGATACGGCGTGAACGGGTCGTAAGGCAGCGATGTCAGCCCAACGGACACGGCGGGCGCGTTCTGTCCCGCGCGCCCACGCGTCAGTCCGGCCGCTTGCGGCGGGCCGGGGTTCGCGAACCACACATGGCTCGGTACCGGCTGCCCACGATGGCACGTATAGCAAGTCACTCCGGTCTGCGCGACGTGGCTCTGCCAGTCCTGATTGATATGCCGGGTCATCTGCAGCATGCGGCGCGAGACGGTCTTGGTGTAAAGATCGTCGGATTCAAAATTGCCCTCTGCGTGGCAGTAGTTACAACCCTGTTCAGGTGAAACCCACGCCGTCATCGCGACCATCAGTCGCGTGAACGCGCCGACGTCGAGATCCGTGAGCACCTTGACGTTCTTGTAGACATCCTTCGCAAGCGGGCCGCCCGGCGGCACCGCGGGAGTCGGCTCGGGCGCCACATTCCTGTCGAGAACCACGGCCTGCGTGCGCGGATTGAAGACCTGCACCATGCCCGTCCCGCGGTAACCGCGTTGTATCGACTCGACCGGGGGCCTTTCGCAGCCTGTTGCCAACACGACCGCCGTCAGCGCGAGCATGCCCAGGGTGTGTGACCTCAATCCATTCATGACGATTTCTCCTGCACCACCGCCGGTCCGGCGGCACGCGCGAAAGCGATTGCAGTGTGGGTGGACCGCTCGGTCGCCGGCCCGGTCGACGCGCTGCGTGGCGCAACGCGCTGCATCGGTTCGGGCGCTGCGGAAAGCGCGTCGGTCATGACTGCGGCTCCAGCGGCGGCCACGGCCATCAGCGCTCCCAGCAACAGCGCGAGCCATTTCACTTCGGTGCCACCGCCGCCGGGTCGATCACCGAAGGGAACACATCCGGATACGGCGGCGCCACACCGTGCTTCACGGCCCAGAGGTACCAGTTGTCCACCACCGTGCCCGTCAGCAGGATGCCGATGCCGCCGGTCAGGGTAGTCAGGACGGCGAACCACCAGGCCCAACGGTGGATCGATTCCATCGTCGCGTTGAAGCCCATCGTCCAGCGCCAGAAGAGCGCTGCGCGTTCGGAGGCGGTGCCACGATCGACGACCTGCTCGATCTCGCGCTCGCCACCGAAGCGGCTGACCGCGAGGATCGTGCCGGCGTGCATCGCGAACAGCAGCGTCGAGCCGTACAGGAATGCGATCGACAAGGCGTGGAACGGGTTGTAAAAGAGGTTGCCGTAGCGCAGCGAGAACGCCGCCGTCCAGTCGAGGTGCGGGAAGATCCCGAACGGCACCGCCTCGGACCAGCTGCCCATCAGCACCGGACGGATGAAGCCGAGCACGAGGTACAGCCAGATCGCCGAGAGGAACGCCCAGGCTACGTGCGTGCCGAGGCCCAACGCGCGCGCGCGGCGATAGGTGCGCACCCACCACAGCATGATCGAAGCCGTCAGGAAGAAACCGGCCATCAGCCACCAGCCGCCTTCATTCAACGGAGGGATCGACAGGCCCCATTGCGGTCCGGGCGGCTCGAGTGCAAGCCACGGCAGCTGTCGCACGAACTGCACCGGATCCCAGTTCACCGACGCCCACATGTTGAGTCCGATGATCTCGATCGCGATGAAGCCGCAGATGAGCGATGCCAGCCCCGTGAAGCCGAGGTAGAACGGCCCGATCTGGGCGTCGCCGATCTTGCCCAGCCAGTAGGAGAACCAGGTGTCCTTGCCGCGCGTCCACGGGCCGGCGGGAATAGCCAGGCCCATGTGAGGAGTGGCGCGGACCTGAACGCGCGTGAAGATGTTTTGGTATTCAGCCATGGTTGGTCTCCGTCACTGGCTCCAGATCGGCAGCTTCAGCCACCAGCCCCACCACTCGGGCCAGCCGCGTGTCCAGAACGGCCCGCTGATGACGATGCACACCGCGCTCCAGAAGCCGGCCGACAGCGCCAGGAAGAGCCCCAGCCGATGGATGCCAAGCGAGCCGATCGAGTAGCCGATGATGTCGCGGAAGTACGCGTTCTCGTGCTCCGGCGCCTTCACGCGCTCTCCCTTCTTCGGGTTGGTAGCCGACAGGATCAGCGAGCCGTGCAGCGCCAGCGCCAGCGTTGTGGTGAAGAAGAAGCTCACCGCGATCATGTGTGCCGGGTTGTAGTGGAAGTTCAGGTACTGGTAGCCGACGTTCGACACCCAGTCGAGGTGGCTGAAGATCCCGTACGGGAAGCCATGGCCCCAAGCGCCCAGCAGCAGCGGCCGGATCACGACCAGCGTGATGTAGGCGAAGATCGCCACCCCGAACGCGAACGGCACGTGATACCCGATGCCGAGCTTGCGGCAGATCTCGACCTCGCGCAGCGCCCATGAGACGAAGGCGCCGATCGCGCAGACCGTGATGATCTGCCAGAGCCCTCCCTCGAGCAGCGGCGCCAGGCCCAGGCCGTAGCTCAAGTCGGGCGGCGCAATGCTGATGCGCCAGATGTTCCAGGTCGGACCCTGCGATGCGCCGTAGACGATCAGCGCTGTCCCCAGGACCGAGAAGAAGATGGTGGTGACTCCGAAGAAGCCCACGTAAAACGGCCCCACCCAGAAGTCGAACAGGTCTCCGCCGAGCAGCGTTCCCCCGCGGACACGGTACTTTCTCTCAAAGCTAAGCATGGCCATCGCCGGTTCTCCTCTCACAACCGCTGCGTCGGCTGCACGAAGGCGCCGACGTCTCTGCGTGTGTCGCAGGCGGGTTGTCACGCCCCGCCCGCGGCACTCCGCGTTTCGCTATTACTTTTGCGGCGGCGGGACGGGCGCCATCTGCGTCGCCATCGGCTTGGCCCGAGCCCCTTCGATCCAGTTGTACTTGTTGGTGCTCAACAGGATGAAGTGAATCAGCAGAGCCAGCGCGAACAGGAACGTGAATAGCGCAATCAGGGTCCTGCGCGGATCAAATAAGAGCCAGATTCTCCACATGTGAGATGTCCTCCTTAGTCATGTGAGGTGGGACATGAAGCTGTAAACGGCATGCTTCACGCCCGTGAACAACGAAGAGTCGCCTTCGGCGCCTGGGAACCATTGACGCCACTGCAGCCCCGCGATTCCGGCGGCCAGTGCGACCGCGAGAAACACGGTAAAACTCACCAGAAAAATGACGAAGTAACCCGCGGACGGGGACCACGGAACTTCTCTGAGCAGGTCTCGATGGGTGTGTGACATCTTTGAGCTCCTTTGGCAGCGTCTAGAACCAGGGACGCCAGCTCCAGGCAAGAACGTGGGCGATGATGGCGATGACCGTGAAGCCGATGAAGCTCGTCATGAACACGCCGTGAAACTCCCTCGCCTCGTTTTCCGTCAGGCCAGATAACGAGCCTTTCCTTTCGTCAGCCATATATGTGGTACCTCCTAGGAAGTCTTAGGCCGAATGCCGCGCCCACCCCGCGCGGCTGAGGTCGCCATGGGCAAGCCGTGTCGAGCCGTTCGCCCGGTAGCCGGGCATGTTGGAGGCGGGCCATCGCGTGGCTGGCGTCGGACCGACCGTTCATGCGTGCTCCTTCAGCGCGGCCGCTCGCGACACCCGCTCGACCGTGACGCGTGCTTCGCCGGCCGCACGCGCGGACGCTTCGGCGCGATCGCGCAGCCGCTTTGCCGCGGAGATGCGAACCAGAACCGGTTCCTTCTCGAGCAGTTCGTCGAGCAGGCGCTGCGCTTCTTCATCCCACGGCGTGGCCTCCACGCGCCCGGGGGCGCGGGCCGGTGTCGCGTCGATGCGGTCCATGTCGGTGGCGAGCGGCAGGATGTGGAACAGCGCATCGAAGAGCGCATTGCACACTTCCTGCACCAGGTAGGTCGCGCCGGAGTAGCCCATGTAGGGCGTGCCGGTGTGGCGCCGGATCAGCGCGCCGGGGAAGGAAGCAGGGATGTAACTCGCGCGCCCGCCGATTTCGGCGAGATACATGCGTTCGTTGTACGAACCGAACAGCACCAGCGGCGTCTTCGTCTTCACCGCCTCGCGCACCGCCTCGTTGTCCGGCTTGATCCCCGCGCTGCGCGCGAACGAAAAGGTGCAGGGCAGCCCCATCTCGGTCTCGAGGAAGTGGCGCACGCCGCGCGCGTAGGTCTCGTTGGCGACGATGGCAAAGCTCGCGGTGCCGAAGAAGTCCTGCGTGACCGAGCGCCACAGGTCCCACAGCGGCTTGATCGTCGAATGCTTCTCGCGCTCGATGAACGGCTCGGGATCGAGCCCCGTCAGTTCGCCCAGCGTTCGCAGGAACTTGGTCGTCGAGTGCAGTCCGATCGGCGCCTGCAGGTACGGGCGCTCGAGCGCTTCGCACAGCATGCGGCCGAACTCGCGGTACAGGCAGACATTGACGTCGGCGTCGGCGAGCTTCTGCACGTCCGCCAGATGGCTGCCGAGAGGGAACACCATGTTGATCTCGGCGCCGATGCCCTCAACCAGGCGCTTTATCTCGGCGAGATCGCTCGGCATGTTGAAGGTGCCGTAGATCGGACCGATGAGGTTGACGCGCGGCTTTTCGCCGTCCTTGCGCTTGCGCTCCGGGATCTTGCGCAGGCCGTATTCGCTCCACAGCCAGAAGAGCGCGCGGTCGGCGCTCTGCCACTGATCTTCGTCGATCGTGCGCGGCAGGAAGCGCTGGATGTTGGTGCCCTCGGGCGTCACGCCGCCGCCGATCATCTCGGCGATCGAACCCGTGACCACCACCGCGGGCAGTTCGGGATCGAGTGTCCTGTGCGCGCGCTTCATCGCGCCTTCGGTACCGTGCTGGCCGAGTTCCTCTTCACCGAGTCCGGTGACGACGATCGGCAGCTCGTGCGGCGGCAGCGCATCGGTGTAGTGCAGGACCGAGGTCACCGGCAGGTTCTCGCAGCCGACCGGGCCATCGATGATGACCTGCAGGCCCTTGATCGCCGTGAAGGCGTACACGGCTCCCCAGTAGCCGCCGGCGCGATCGTGATCGATGACTAGCATCAGATCATTTCCTCCGATTTGCGCTTCTTCGCAGCCTTCTCGAGCTGCCGCTTGTAGTACGAGCGGAACTCGGGGCGATCCGCCGGCACACTGTTGCCGTCGTGCCAGACGCCGGCGCTCGCGCCTTCGCCGACATCGCCGAAGAATTCCTTCATCGTGTCGAAGCGGCCTTTGCTCGCCAGCGCGGCATTGATGACCTGCGCCAGCGAACCTGCACCGGCGGGTCCCATCAGCGGCCGCGCCGAGATCAGATTGGTGAAGTAGAGCGCCGGCGTCGCCGTCTGCTTCGCGTGCTGCACGACCGGCGTGGTCCCAATCGCGAGATCGGGCTTGAACTCCTCGAACGCGGCCAGATCCTGCTCGAGCGAGGCGCGGTAGGTGACCTTCACGCCATGCGCGTCGAGCCATTCACGGTCAGGCTCCGACCACTTCGTCCGCGGGCACGCGGTGCCGACGTAGCGCAGGTCGGCGCCGGACTCGACCAGCAGCCGCGCGACCAGCAGCTCCGAGCCTTCGTAACCCGACAGCGTGATGCGGCCCTTGATCGGCAGCTTCGCGAGTGCACCGCGGATGCCCGGCAGCAGCCGGTTCTTCACGGCGTCGACCTGCACCTGGGCGACGCCGCACGCCGCGCCGATCGCGTCGAGCCACACGGCGGTGCCGTCGTGCCCGACCGGTGCCGAACCGATGACGCTGCGCCCTGCGGCCTCGAACTCGCGCACCGACGCCGTGTAGAAAGGATGGATCGCGGCGACCACGGCGCAGTCGAGCGCCAAGTAAAGCTCGCGCCACTCGCGCGTCGGCACGACCGGGCCGGCCGCGAGTCCCAGCGGCTCAAGCATCATGCCGATGCCGACCGGGTCGGCCGGGAACATCTCGCCCAGCAGCGTGACGGTGGGCTTGTCCGTGATGCCGTTGCGCGGCGCCGCCACCGGACCCGCCTCGGCTTCGTTGCGCGCGTAGGCCAGCATCGCGCCAGCCAGCACGTCCTTGGCTTCGGCGTGCGTCGGCACACCGAAGCCCGGCACGTCGATGCCGACGATGCGCACGCCGTTGATCTCTTTCGGCAGCAGCCGCAGCGGCACGCCGGAGGCCGTGGGAACGCACAGGTTGGTGACGACGATCGTGTCGTACTTGGCCGGATCGGCCATCTTGTAGACGGCCTCGCGGATGTCTTCGAAGAGCTTGCCAGTGACCAGCGTTTCCGAGTTGAACGGAACGTAGCCGACCGAGCGGCGCGCGCCGTAGAAGTGCGAGGTGAAGGTCAGCCCGTACACACAGCAGGCCGAGCCGGACAGGATCGTCGCGGTGCGACGCATGCGCAGGCCAACGCGCAGCGACCCGAAGGCCGGGCACATGCTCTGCGGCTGATCGTGCGGTCCCTGCGGATAGTCGGCCGCATAGCGGTCGAGCAGTTCGCTGGCACCGGCCGCCACCGCCGCGCGCTTCAACTCGTCCTTGCCCGCATGGCAGCCCAGGCCGTCGATCTGCGTCGCTGCGGCGTGGATTGGAATCACGCGCGGCGCTGCGGCGACATCGCCGTCATTGGCCATCTGCGTCTGCGCCGCGTCGTCGTAGACGACCTCGCCGGCTGCGGACTCGCCGGCGAGCAGGGCGTCAGGAGGAGTGCGCGCGTTCATCTCGACTCGTTCGGTCAGACCGCGTCGTAGACGACTTCCAGCGACTTCTTGACGACGTCGTGACGGCCGACCATGTCGAAGGTCGTCGCGGGTTCCAGCACGACATTCCGGCCAGTGACATCGCTGGAGAACAGTCCCAGCAGTCCGTCCTGGGTCAGGGGCTTCGGCCGCAGCGGCGGCGCTTCCGCGACGTTGGTCGCGAGTTCCTCGAACACAGCGGCCCACTGCCCGCCGGGCCGCCCGATGATTTCGTAGTTGGCACTCTTGCGGCGGATGTCCTCGTGCGCCGGAATGGCCGCCAGCACGGGAATGCCGGCCTCCTTCGCAAACGCCTGCGCCTCGCCGGTGCCGTCGTCCTTGTTGATGACGAGTCCCGCGACGCCGACATTGCCGCCGAGCTTGCGGAAGTACTCGACCGCGCTGCAGACATTGTTGGCCACGTACAGCGACTGCAGGTCGTTGCTGCCGACGACGATGACCTTCTGGCACATGTCGCGCGCAATGGGCAGGCCAAAGCCGCCGCAGACGACGTCGCCCAGGAAGTCGAGCAGCACGTAATCGAAGCCCCAGTCATGGAAGCCGAGCTTCTCGAGCGTCTCGAAGCCATGGATGATTCCGCGCCCGCCGCAGCCGCGCCCGACTTCCGGGCCGCCCAGTTCCATCGCAAAGACGCCATCGCGCTTGAAGCAGACGTCGCCGATCGCGACCGCTTCGCCGGCGAGCTTCTTCTTGCTGCTGGTCTCGATGATCGTCGGGCAGGCCTTGCCACCAAAGAGCAGGCTGGTCGTGTCGCTCTTCGGGTCGCAGCCGATCAGCAGGACCTTCTTGCCCTGCTGCGCCATCATGTAGCTCAGGTTGGCCAGCGTGAAACTCTTGCCGATGCCGCCCTTGCCGTAGATCGCGATAATTTGCGTGGTCTTGGCCGCGGGCGAGGTGTGCACCGGCGCCGGCTCGATCGCCGCTTCGGCGCGCAACTGCACCTTCATGATTTCGATGCGGGCGGTGCCCGCGGCGTTGCTGCTGCAGGCACTCATGTGCATGTTCTCCAGTCGAGGACCATCTTCAGGCAGGCCGGATCGCTGAATGCCGTGCGATACGCACTGGCTGCAGCGCTCGCCGGCTGACGGTGCGTGATCAATCCGTCCAGCGAAAGCCGGCCGGATTCGGCCATCTGCGTCACGGCGACGAGATCCGAGTCGCGCCATTGCGCGGCGACGCGCAGCCGCGCTTCGCGCATGAAGGCCGGCGGGAAGGTGAACGACAAGGGCTGGTCGTAGAAGCCCGCCAGCACGATCTCACCGGCCGGCGCGAGGCGCGCGATCAGCGAATCGAGAATCGTCGAATCGCCGCTGACATCGACGATCGAGCGGTAGTCATCGCGAGTGTCGTCGCCGGGATTCAGCACGCGATAGCCGGTCGCGCCCTGCGCGCGCTCGGCGTTGCGTTCCCAGACCACCGGCTGCGCGCCGAGCACCTGCGCGACGCGCGCCAGCAGCCGGCCGAGCACTCCGTGGCCAACGATCAGGTCGGGCAGGTGCCCGTCGCCGTCGACCAGCGCATGGTGTGCCGTGGCGGCCAAGGCGATCAGCACGCCGGTCTCGCCCAGTTCGTCGCGAATCGGAACAACCCGCGCGCCAGGCACGACGACGCGCGCTGCGGCCCCGCCGAACAGCCCATGCACGTCGCCATAGCAGCGCGCACCCGGCACGAAGACGCGGTCACCCACCCGGCGGTCGGTCGAGTCACCGGCATATGTCACGGTGCCCACCGACTCATAGCCCGGCACCAGCGGGTAGCCCAGGCCGGGAAATGGCGGCATGCGGCCGCTGTACAGCAGGCGTTCGGTTCCCGTGGAGATGCCGCTCCAGTCGATGTCGACGACGACATCGGAGGCGCCAGGCGGGGTCAGCGCAAGCCGGCTGAGCACGAGCTGCTCGGGCTGTTCCAGCACGACGGCGAGGGTCTCCAAGGCGCTCCTCCGCCCGCGCTCCTGCACTCCGGTCACAACCGGGGAATCGCGGGTCATCAGGTGTGTCACTCTACGCTGACGCTGTAATGTGTCAAGTATTCTTAACACTTGGCGCGGCTGACGGGCGGCGCGTCATGCGGCCTTGCGGCACAGCAGCAGCTGAACCAGCAGCGGCCGGCGTGTCGGCAACAGCCTTGCCTCGGCAAAACCGGCGCTGCGCGCCAAGGCAGAGAGTTCGGCCGCCGACCGCGGGCGGCCACTCCCCATTGCCAGCAGGTAGAAGCCGAAGTAAGCGTCGCCCATCGGCTCGGCTCCGGGCGTCCCGGCCATGGGTTCTGCGATGAGTAGCGAGCCGTCGGGCGGCAGCGCCTCGTGCGCCCGCTTCAGCAGCGTCAGCGCGGGTCCGTCGTCGTGGTCGTGGATCACGCGAACCAGTGAGGCAATATCGGCACCGGCGGGCAGCGGCTGGCGCAGGGCGTCGCACTCGCTAACGGCGATGCGATCGGCCAGGCCGCGCGCAGCAATGTGCTGGCGCGCCGCCTCTGCCACGCCCGGAAGGTCGGCAACGATGGCGTTCAGAGCGGCCGAACGGCCTACGACGGCCAGGGCAAAGGACCCATCGCCGCCGCCGATATCGAGCAGCCGGCGATGCCGCGTCAGCGGGTAGGCATCGAGGATATCGGCCGCCACCAGGTGCTGCGAGCGGGCCATCAGGCGCGTGTAGTCGCGCACCCGGTCCGGTTCCAGCGCAGCGCCCGAGCGATCGCCGGCGTAGGCCCAGTAGCGGGACAGCCGCGTGTCCGCGGCGCCCTCGCGCAACAGCGCGACCGGATCGGCGAGGTCCGCGTAAAGCAATGCGTGGTGCTCGATCATCGCCGCGGCGCCGGGATTGCCCCGCAGGGCCGCGCCAAGCGTCGCGAGTTCGTAGCGCCCGTCGGACCGCCGCTCAAGCAGTTGCAGTGACGCCGCGGCGGCCAGCAGCCGCTCCGCCGAGGCGATCGGCATCTGCCAGCGCAGTGCCAGATCGCCCGCCCCCCGGGGGCCAGCCGCCAGCTGCTCGAACACGTCGAGCTTCACGCAGGCATATAGCACTTGCGAATAAGCGAAGCCCGCACACAGGTCGAAGAGGGCGCGTGCGTGCCGCGCGGCGACACGGCGTGTGAACGGAAACGACGCGGCCCACGCCTGGAAGCGCGAGCTCTGGAGCAGGCGATTGCGTAACCGGCGCCAGCGAACGCGGAAGCCGGGGCCGGGGCTGGCAAATGCGGACGGCATGGCCCGCTCGACCTCCGGCGGGACGCTTGCCATCGCGATGCGGCGTCAGGCGGCGCGACGGATGAACTGCTGGGGAATCAGCCGCTCCGCTTCCTGCCGTATCAGGTGCCGCAGCATCGACGAGCCCGCGCAGCGTGGAATCGCGCTCACGGCCTTGAAGACGAGATTGTCGAAACGCTCGACGGCGCTGGCGAGTCCGAGCTGGTCGACGGCGTTGGGCCGACCGAGCTCGCTGTCCTTTTGCGTGGGCTTGCCGAGGTCCAGCTCGGTGGAAGCCACGTCGAGGATGTCATCTGCAACCTGGTAGGCCTCGCCAAGGCGCTCGCCGAGCGCACGCCACGGCACCGGATTGCTGCCCGCCGCTTCAGCTCCGGCTGTCACCGCGGCGACGAACAGCGCACCGGTCTTCGACCGGTGATACCTGGCGAGGTCCGCACTGGGCTCGCATTCCCAGGCCTGGCCCGCCGCGATGCCGTTAGGCACCCCGACAGCAGACGAGACGGTGACCAGCAGTCGAGCCAGGCGATCCGGCGCATGCGCGGCGCGCCGGGCCAGTGTCTCGAAGGCCAGCACGATCAACGCGTCGCCCGCAAGCACGGCCAGTCGTTCACCGAAGGCCTGGTGGACCGAGGCCCGACCACGCCGCGTCGCGGCGTTGTCGAAGCACGGCAGGTCGTCGTGGACCAGCGATGCACAGTGCAACAGCTCGATCGCCGCTGCGGCAGCTTCCGCAATTCCGGGTTCGTTGTCGCCCGAGGCGGCGGCGATCGCAAGGCACAGCCGTGGCCGGATGCGCGCACCCCCGGGGAAGACTGCGTGCCGCATGGCGGCCGCCAGACGCGGCGGCGATCCGGCTTCACCGCCCTCGAGCGCCATGGTCAATGCCTGTTCGATCCGATCGCTCGCTTCCATGTTCATCCTTTGGGTGGCTGGCCTCGGTGTAATGTCCACTTGTCACTTGTATTTGTCAAGCTTGATATACACTTGGGCAGGCAACACTGGAAGGTGGCCGCGTGGGGCATAGCGCGAAGACGGTGGCCGTCATCGGCGCCGGCATGGCAGGACTGACCGCGGCCATCGACCTTGCGGCTCGCGGTGTCCGGGTCGTGGTAATGGAGCGCGCTGCGGGTCCCGGCGGCAAGATGCGGGAAATCGAAGTGTCCGGCCGGCGCATCGACGCGGGTCCGACCGTACTCACGTTGCGCCACGTCTTCGACGAGCTGTTCGACCACGCTGGCGCCCGGCTGGAGGACTACGTCGCGTTGCGACCGACCGCGGTACTTGCGCGCCACGCCTGGAGCGCGCGCGAACAGCTTGATCTCTTCGCCGACATCAACGCCTCGGAGGCTGCCATCGGACACCTCGCCGGACTGGCTGAGGCAAGGCGATTCGCGGCGTTCTGTCGCGAGGCTGCGCGCATCTATCGCACGCTCGAGCGTCCCTTCCTGCGTTCAGAGCGTCCCAGCGTGCTGCGGTTGACGCGTGCGGTCGGCCTGAGGCATCTGCCGGACCTCTGGCGCATTCGCCCCTTCACGACCCTGTGGCGCGCGCTTGGCAATCACTTCCACGACCCCCGCCTGCGCCAGCTGTTCGGCCGCTACGCGACGTACTGCGGGTCGTCGCCCTTCGAATCGCCGGCCACCCTGATGCTGGTCGCGCACGTCGAGCAGCAGGGGGTGTGGCTGGTCGAGGGCGGCATGCAACGCCTGGCACACGGGCTCGAACGCCTGGCTCTGGCCCTCGGGGTTGAGTTCCGCTACCGAAGCCACGTGACGGATCTTTCATCCACCGCGGGACGCGTCAACGGAGTCCACGCTGCGGACGGAACCCACGTCCCGGTCGACGCGGCGATCTTCAACGGCGACCTGAACGCGCTCGCGGAGGGCCGCCTGGGCGAAGTCGCGTCGCATGCGGTGCCGACGGCTGTGACCGCTGCACGCTCACTCTCCGCCATCACGTGGTCGATGGTGGCGCAAACCGAGGGATTCCCGCTCGAACGGCACAACGTATTCTTTTCCCGCGACTATGCGCGCGAGTTCGAGTCCCTGAGCAATCGCTTGCTGCCGTCCGATCCCACCGTATACGTGTGCGCGCAGGATCGGCCGCAGGCGGAAGGCAGCACCGCGGCCCTCGACAGGCGCGAGCGACTGCTCTGTCTGGTGAACGCCCCGGCGATCACGGACTCCCGGGCTCTGAGCAAACGCGACCTCGCGGCGTGCGAGAAAAATGCCTTCGCAGCCCTTGAACGCTGCGGACTGCGCGTCGAAAGGACGCGGGACGACACGCAGCGAACAGCACCGCACGACTTCGCCCGTCTCTTTCCCGGCAGCCGCGGTGCTTTGTACGGCAGCGCCTCGCACGGCTGGCGTTCGTCCTTCGCCCGACCCGGGTCGCGCAGCCGGCTGCCGGGACTCTTCCTCGCGGGCGGCGGTGTCCATCCGGGCCCGGGCGTGCCGATGACGGCGCTCTCGGGTCGCCTCGCCGCTGCCGCGGTGCTGGCAGCCTGATTGAAGCGTCACGATGGATGACGCGCGCCTCGCCAGCTCTTCTGGCGGCCGATCAGCGCTTGAGGACCGGCGGCAGGCATTGGCGTTCGATGCACCGGTCGCCGCGCGCGGCTACCACTGGTGGTACCTGGATGCGCTGAGCGATGACGGCGGCTGCGGATTGACGCTGATTGCGTTCATCGGCAGCGTGTTCTCGCCGTACTACGCTGCCGCGCGCCGTCGAGGGGAGACGCGCCCCGAGAACCACTGCGCGCTCAACGTGGCGCTGTACTCCACCAGCGCAGAGGGTGCAGCCCAAGATCGAACCCCGACCCGCTGGGCAATGACCGAACGCGGTGAGACTGCGCTGGCGCGGACGGCGGACAGGCTCGCTATCGGCCCGAGCCGCCTCGACTGGGACGGACAGACACTGACCGCCACGATCAACGAGGTGACATGTCCGTGGCCATCGCGTCTGCGCGGCACCGTCCGCCTGCACCCCGAGGCGATGGCCCGACGCGTCGTGCAGCTCGACGCTTCCGGTCGCCATCGCTGGCGACCGATCGCGCCGAGTGCACGCGTGGAAGTTCACCTGGACGAGCCGGGCCTGCGCTGGTCGGGTCATGGCTATCTCGACTCCAATGCCGGTGACGAACCGCTGGAAGACGGCTTCGACGGCTGGCACTGGAGCCGCGCGCGGATCGCCTCCCGCGGCGAGCGCCACCGATCGGCCAGTGATGCGGTCATTTTCTACGAGACAACGCGACGCGACGGCAGCGAGAGCGCCTTCGCGATTCGCTTCGACGGCACGGGCCGCGATCACGCTGTCGCCCTGCCACCGACGGTCAGTCTGCCGGTGACCGGTTGGCGCATTGCGCGTTCGACGCGCGGCGAGCCGTCGCGGCCCGCGGCAGCCTCGGTGCTGCGGACCCTGGAGGACACGCCGTTTTACGCCCGTTCCCTGCTCGCCACCCAGTGGGAGGGAGAGTCGGTAACGGCCATGCATGAAAGCCTGTCGCTGACACGCTTCCGCGCGCCGTGGGTGCGCGCCCTGCTGCCGTTCCGCATGCCGCGGCATGCGTGAAAAGGATCGCGGAATCGTGCGGCGCGCTAATCTCGCGGGTCCGGGCCGTGGTGTTCGCTGGCGTCCGACTCGCGTGAGCGACGCATCGCACGCCGCGTCGCGACGAGGTCGGCGATCGCGAGCGCCAGAATCAGTCCGAAGAACAGCAGCCACTCGTACTGGATCATCCATGCGAACACGATGTCATCTCCCGCTGGCCGTCTTCACGAGTCATCACGAGAGTAACTCGCCCGGCGCGCCGCCAAAGGCTTTCGTCACGATTGCGGACTGACCATGGCTCAGCTTCCGATCGATCACCCGCTTCGACGTGACCTGGCCGACGAAGTTCACGCGCGACCGCCGGCCTCGGTGGCGAGCCCCGCCGTCGTGTCGATGCTCGCGCTGTCGGATGCGCCGGCCGAGCACGTCCTCGCGGCCGTCATCGAACTGGCGCGAAGCAATGGCGTCGACGTGGTCGCCGCGCCCCGGGCTGCACACACGGTCGTCGAACTTCCGGCACTGCGCATCAAGTGGGAGCGCCACGGCGAATTTTCGAGCCTGACGCTCGTTGCGCCGGCGCCGGTCGCAGCGCTCAGCGAGGTGAGCGGTGCGGCCTATCCGTCGGCGTTCGACATGGTGCCGACCGACTGGCTGGCGCGGCTGCCGGGTCGCGTCATCGCGGCGGCCGACATCCTCGTGCTGCCGTTCGGTGCCGACGAGCCGCGGCCCGACGCCTTCGCGCAACTCTTCGACCGCGATGCGCTGGCAGGTTCGTCAATTCTCGACGAGGCCGCCTGGGTGTTCACGGATTTCGTGGTTCGTCCGGACGGGCGCAGCCGCTGGCTGGTTCTCGACGTCCGCATGGGTCGTGCACAGACGGCGCGCACGGTACAGCGGGTCATCGAGATCGAGGTGTACCGCATGGTGGCGCTGCTGGGCTTCCCGCTGGCGCGGGCCGCGTTCGGCGAGCTCGATCGCGTCGAGCGGGAACTCGAAACCATCACGGCTGCGACAGCCGCCCTGCATGCCGAAGCAGCGACGCTGGCCACGCAAAAAGAAGAGCGGCGCCTGCTGGACGAGCTCACGCGGGTCGCCGCAGAGGTCGAGCGCATGACCGCGGCGACTGCGTTTCGCTACTCGGCCTCGCAGGCGTACTGGGAGATCGTGCGCGCGCGCGTTGCGGAACTGCGCGAGCAGCGGCTGGGGGACCTGCGCACACTGAGTGGCTTCCTGAGCCGACGCCTGGCGCCAGCGATGAACTCCTGCGCGGCGGCGGCGCGCCGCCAGGAAGCGCTGTCGGCGCGCATCGAACGGGCCGGCAGCCTGCTGCGCACCCGTGTCGACATCGCGCGTGAGGAGCAGAATCAGCAGCTGCTCGCCGCGATGGACCGCCGCAGCAAGCTTCAGCTGCGCCTGCAGCAGACGGTCGAGGGACTGTCAGTGGCAGCGATCGCCTATTACATGGTGGGGTTGGCCGGTTACCTGCTGAAGCCGTTGGCGACGGCGTGGCCCGGTTTGAACACGGAGTGGATCACGGCGGCGCTGATCCCGATCATCGCCTTCGCCGTGTGGCGCGGCGTGACCCGCATCCGCCGGCGCATCAAGGTCGACTGACGCGGCCTCAGGAGAGTTGGCGCGGCGTGGCCGGCGCGTAGGCCAGCCGGTCGCGATGGCCAAGGTCCTCGAACAACGCCAGGACACGCAGCAGGCGTTGGTCGTAGCGCCACCACGCGGCCGGCAGGCGCGCGGCGACGGGATGCGGCATGCGTTGCACCGCGTCGACCAGGAACAGGATGGCATCGAGCGACTGCACCGATGCCTCATGCTTCAGGCTGCTGCCGACCGACAGCGCCTGCGACAGCAGCACTGCCTTGCGCCGCGCCGGCACCACCGCGCGACTGGAGACGGCGTCGTGTCCGCGCCGCCGCACTTCGTGGCCAATCTCCGCGTACAACAGGCGGGCCGCCCGGATCGCCGGGCGGCAGCCGCGCGGCAGCAGCGCGATGCCCGCATCGGCCTGCCGGTAGAGACGATCGGCCGCGACAAGGACGCGCTCGATGACGCGCGCCAGCGCCGCGCTGTGGACCGGAGCATGCAGCCACGTCTCGGGGTCGAGGCCCTCCTCGCGCATCCACGCGCGTGGCAGATAGAGGCGGCCGCGGGAGGCGTCCTCGCCGACATCGCGCGCGATATTGGTGAGCTGCATCGCGACGCCGAGGTTGCACGCACGCGCCACGGCCTCAACGGCCCGCACGCCCATCAGCAGCGCCATCATTGCGCCGACCGTGCCCGCCACGCGCGCGGCGTAGTCCGTCAGCTGCTCCAACGTCTCGTACTGGCGTCCGCCGGCGTCCCACTCGAAACCTTCCAGCAGCGCCTCGAGCAGCGTGCGCGGTACGGCATGAGTGCGGACCACATCCGCCAGTGCACGATCGACCGGGAACGGCAGCGGATCCGCCGCAT
>Ga0209254_10001822_pt1 | contig 19209 bp, 20 predicted proteins | sample FrelakmetDIP11DI_FD_187148 | JGI IMG/M metagenome (GOLD analysis project Ga0209254, IMG submission 187148) | Freshwater lake sediment microbial communities from the University of Notre Dame, USA, for methane emissions studies - DIP11 DI (SPAdes)... | ecosystem: Environmental > Aquatic >...
TTGCATGACTCAACGCTCGACGGCCGCCGTCGGTTGAAGCAAGATAGGTGCCGCGCACAAAAAGTTCCGCATCGGCTGCAATGGCCTCGCCCTGGACGGGCGAACCGTCGGGCCGCGCCGACGCTCCCCCCCCTTTCTGTCCGAATCGCATGGGTCCCTTCCTTCGCCGCACGGTGGTCCTGGTCGTGGCAGTGGCCGGTGCGGCGGCCGCCGTCGGCTACTGGTGGCTGCGCGGACAGCCCGTCCTCTTCCGGGACGCGCCGGAGGGCCGCCTGCAGTGCGTCTCCTACAGCCCCTACCGCCTGCCGGGGGAGACACCGCACGACCGGTCGTTCCGCGTCCGTCCCGAGCGCGTGGACGAGGATCTTGCGCGCCTCGCGACCGAGACGCATTGCGTGCGCACCTATTCCGTGCAGCAGGGCCTCGACTTGGTGCCTGAGGCGGCGCAACGCCACGGGCTGAAGGTGTGGCTGGGCGTGTGGATCGGCCGCGACGCGCGCGAGAACGAGCGCGAACTCGCGATCGCTGCCGACCTCGCGCGCCGCTACCCCGACACCGTCGCGGCGATCATCGTCGGCAACGAGGTGCTCCTGCGCCGCGAGCAGCCGCCCGAGCGACTGGCCGGGTACCTGCGCGAGATGCGCCGTGCGGCCCCCGGCGTGCCGGTCACCTATGCCGACGTCTGGGAGTTCTGGATCCGCCATCCCGAGCTGGCGGCCGAGGTCGACTTCGTGACCGTGCACATGCTGCCCTACTGGGAGGACGTGCCGATCCCGATCGACCGGGCCGTCGGCCACGCGCTCGCGATGCACGACCACGTGAAAGCGAAATTCCCGGGCAGGGAGGTCGCCATCGGCGAAGCCGGCTGGCCGAGCGCGGGCCGTCATCGCCGCGGCGCGGTGCCTTCGGCCGTCAACCAGGCGCGGTTCGTCCGCGAGTTCGCCGCCGCGGCGTCTGCGCGCGGCATCCGCTACAACGTCATCGAGGCGTTCGACCAGCCGTGGAAACGCGCCCAGGAGGGCGCGATGGGCGGCTACTGGGGCCTGTTCGATTCGGCGGGGCGGTCCAAGTTTCCGCTCAAGGGGCCCGTGGTCGAGGATCGGCGCTGGGTGCAGGGCTTCGCCGCCATGGGCGCCGGCGTGCTGGCTTTTTTCACCATCGGGCGCGTGCGGGGCGTGCGCGGGCCGGGCGGGGCGGCGCTGCTCGTCGCGGCGGGCATCGCCACTGGCGGCGCGTTGCTGGCCCAGTGGCGCTACATGGTCGAGTCGAACCGCGACGCGCTCGAGTGGCTCGCCACCGGCGCGTTCGCCGTAGCGGGCGTGGCGGCGGCGCTTGCCGCTGCCATCGCGCTCGGGCGCTGGGTGCAGGGCGAGGCCCTGCGGCCGCTCGCCGCCTGGCAAAGCGTGCGTGCCGGCAAGGCCGGCGAGGGTGACGCCCTGCTCGGCGGCCTGCGTGCGCTGTTCCTGTTCGGCGCGGCGGTGCTCGCGCTGCTGCTGGTCTTTGACCCGCGCTACCGCGACTTCGCGCTGCCGCTGCATGCGGTTCCCGCTGTCGCGTTCGCGCTCCTGGCGTTCGCGGGCGCTGCCGGCGAGCCGGACGTCGAGGAGCGCGTCGCGGCGGCGTGGCTCGCGCTCTCCGCGCCGATCGTGATCGCGGTCGAGCGCCCGGACAACCTGCACGCGCTCGCCTGGACCGCCGTCGCTGCCGCCTACGCAGTCCCGGTGCTGTCGGTCTGGCTCCGGTCGCGCCGCACGAGCACCAGCGCGCCGAGCGCGAACCCGACCGCGGCGAGGTCGTAGTTGTAGAGCACCAGGCCGAACGCGCCGAGGACGCAGGCCGCCGTGGCGAGCGGCCGGTGGCGCGCGACCAGCCCCAGCGCGCCGGCGGCGAACGCGAACCAGCCGATGGCCTTGGTGTGGAAGGCGACGATCAGCGCGTCGCGCGGGCCGCACCACCACGGGCCGCCCGACTCGCAGCGGAACCCGTAGCCCTCCGGCTCGACCAGGCCATAGCGCGCCGCGAGTGCGACGGCAAACGCCGCCGCGACGGCCAGCCAGGGAAGGGCACGCTGCATGCGTCCATTCTAGCCGCGTCGCTACAATCGACCGCATGACCATCACCTTCGACTACACCCACGGCATCACCGCCGTCGACTCCGGCTATCTGCGTCCGATGCTCGACGCCATCCACGTCGTCGTGGAGGACGGGCGCGCGGCCATCGTGGACACCGGAACCAATGCTTCCGTGCAGCGCGTGCTGGAGGCGCTCTCCGCCCGCGGCGTCCCGCCCGAGCGCGTGGACTACGTGCTCCTGACGCACATCCATCTCGACCACGCGGGCGGCGCGGGGGAGCTGATGCGGCGCTGCCCCAACGCGACGCTCACGGTGCATCCGCGCGGCGCCCGCCACATGGCCGACCCGTCGCGCCTGGTCGCCGGCACCGTCGCGGTGTACGGCGAGGCGGCAACGCGGGAGATGTACGGCGAGATCCTCCCCGTGCCGCGGGAGCGCATCCTCGAGACGCCGGACGGCGCCGCGGTCGAGCTCGCTGGGCGACGCTTCACCTTCCACGAGACGGCCGGTCACGCCCGGCATCACGTCTGCATCCACGACGAGGGCTCGGGGCACGTGTTCGCGGGGGACACCTTCGGGCTCTCCTACCGGGAGCTCGACCACGAGGGACGGCAGTTCGTCGTCCCGACCACCAGCCCGGTGCAGTTCGAGCCCGATCCCTACCACCGCTCCATAGATCGGGTGGCTGGCCTCGCGCGCGGCGCCGTGTACGTCACGCACTTCAGCAGGATCACCGACGTGGATGGCTTTGCCGCGCGCCTCCACCGACTGGTGGATGCGCACGCGGCGCTGGGCCTCGCCGAGCGGCACGCCGGCGCGGCGCGCCACGAGCGCCTGCGTGCCGGGGTGGAGCGCATCGTCCTCGAGGAGGCGCGGCGGTTCGGCACGCCGCTCGACGACGCGCGCGTCCTCGACGTGTACGGCAACGACGTCGAGCTCAACGCGCAGGGTCTCGGCCACTGGCTCGACTCGCTGCCCTGAGGCGCACGCCGCGGAAGCGCCGCGCCCCACAGAGGGAAATCGGCGGTTCTCCGAGTGAAAAAGCGCTTGCATACCGGGAAAACGTTCGGCATTCTTCGGCCACCGCGCCACTACACCGTGTCACGGCAACAGATTCCAAGACTGCGATCGAAACCGAACTGACTGGAGGGAACACGATGGCCACGAAGAAGAAGGCTGCGAAGAAACCCGCGAAGAAGCCCGTCGCCAAGAAGGCGCCGGCGAAGAAAGTCGCGAAGAAGGCGGCACCGAAGAAGGTCGCCAAGAAAGCCGCAGCCAAGCGCAAGCCGAATGCAGCGTTCATGAAGCCGCTCATGCCGCAGGGTCCGCTGGCGGACATCATCGGCGCGATCTCGGTGCCCCGCACCGAGGTGACCAAGAAGATCTGGGCCTACATCAAGAAGAACAAGCTGCAGGATGCCGTCAACCGCCGCATGATCATCGCCGACGAGAAGCTGAAACAGCTCTTCGGCGGCAAAGCCTCGGCGTCGATGTTCGACCTCACGAAGTACGTTAACAAGTACCTGAAGTAGGCCGGACGCCTCTCGAGAAAAAGCCCGCGTCAGCGGGCTTTTTTCATTGGGGAGCGGATCCCCACAGTTCCTTCAGGCGGGCGTCGCGGCCGCAGCCGGTGCGGTAGTAGCTGTAGCGCACCGGGTTCTTCAGGTAGTAGTCCTGGTGGTACTCCTCGGCCTTCCAGAACTCGCCCGCCGCCTGCACCGGCGTAACGATCGGCTGCTTGAAGGGCTTGGTCTTCTCCACCTGGGCCTTCGACGCTTCGGCGAGCCGCTTCTGCTCATCCGAGTGGTAGAAGATCGCTGCGCGGTACTGCGAGCCGATGTCGCAGAACTGCCGGTCCTTCACCGTCGGGTCGATGTTCCGCCAGTACACCTCGAGCAGCTTCTCGTAGGTGACCTTCGCCGGGTCGTACACGACCTGGACGACCTCGGTGTGGCCGGTGCGGCCGCTCGAGACGTGCTCGTAAGTCGGGTTCTTCACGGTGCCGCCCATGTAGCCGGACGTGGTCGAGATCACGCCGGTGAGCTTGTCGTAGGGCGCCTCCATGCACCAGAAGCAGCCGCCGGCGAACGTGGCGACGGCGGTCTGCGCGGGGGCCTGGGCGACTGCCGAGGAGGAGGCGGCGGCGAGCACGACTGCGCCGACGAGCGTACGAAGACTTGTCATGGTTGGCTCCTTTCCGGGACTCGGAAGCTTTATACGCCGGAACGGGGCGGGCCGATTCAGGTCGAGACCTTGTTGCGCCCGCCGCGCTTGGCGCGGTACAGCGCCTTGTCCGCCGCGGAGATGACTTCCTCGGGACGCGTGTTGCGCTCGTCGCGGTCGGCGACGCCGATGCTCACGGTGACGGACACGACACGCCGTCCGGGCGCGCTCGCGCCGCGCTTCCGGCGCCCGACGCTGTCCTGCGCGGGGCGCTCCGCGGCGCGCAGCGTCATGCGGCTTGCCTCGATCTCATCGCGCAGCGCCTCGATGTGCGGCAGCGCGTCGGCGAGCGAGCGGCCAGGGAACAGCACCGTGAACTCCTCGCCACCATAGCGGAACGCCCTGCCGCCGCCGCCGACCGCCGCCAGTCGCGAGGCGACCAGGCGCAGCACGTCGTCGCCGACGTCGTGCCCATGGGTGTCGTTGAAGCGCTTGAAGTGGTCCACGTCGACCATCGCCACCACGTACCGGCGGCCGAGGCCCTTGAGGCGGTCGTTGAGCGCGCGCCGGCCGGGAAGGCCGGTGAGCTCGTCACGGAACGCCATGCGATAGGAGTCCTGCAGCACCGCCACGGCGAGGGCGGCGCACGCGGCGATGGTGAAGGCCGGAAACGCGGCCGCGTCGCGCAGGCCGTGGGCGGCGATCGCCATGGTGGCGATGGCAGTGGCGAGTCCCGCCTCCACGGCGTGGCCGCGCACCAGCGCCGTGGCGAGCGCCGCCGCGAAGGCGACGAACACCGCGGCGATCGCCACGTGCGGCAGCGGTGCGAGGCTCGCCAGGGACACATCCGCGAGCGGGGTGAAGAAGGCGTCGACCATCGCCGTGCGGCGGTCGCGCACTGCCCAGCCCAGGGCAGCCGCGGCGAGCGCGATCGGCGCGAGTCGCAGGACGGCGTGCCGGTTGGCGACCCCGCGCTCGACGGCGAGCGCGAGCGCGCCGAGGTAGAGCGGCAGCAGCACCGCCACGCCCGCGAACGCCGCGCGGCGCGCGAGCAGGTCTCCTTCGGGTTCGATCACGTACCGGTAGGCCGCGTAGGCCACGGCCACCGCGGCGACCGCGAACACCGCGCGGCCGCGGCCGAACGCCGCGGCGATGACGCCGGCGAGCGCGATCGCCGCCCACGGCCCGTAGTCCCACAGACCCGCGAGGGACGCGGGCAGGGGGCGCACGGCGGCGAGCGATGCCGCCGCGAGCAGCAGGACGTGCGGCGCGAGCGCGTACAGTGTACGGAGGGGCGTGGACATCGGCGGCGCTGCGGTGCCGGGAGAGGACCGATTCTAGGCGGGGCCGGGCCGCGCGATGACAACGGCATGGCCCGCGGGGGGCAATAGTGCTTGCGGGCGACCGTCAGTCGCCGGCGAACGACACTAGCGCGTGGACCGCGTGGCCGAGCGCCTCGAGGCGCGACCGTCCGCCGAGATCGGGCAGGTCGACCAGGAAGCAGCACTCGACCACTCGGCCGCCCGCGGCCTCGACCAGCCGGACCGCCGCTGCGGCAGTGCCCCCGGTCGCGATCAGGTCGTCCGCGACGAGCACGTGGTCGCCGGCGTCGAGCGCATCGACATGCATCTCGATGCGGTCGGTGCCGTACTCGAGCTCGTAATCGTGGCCGATGGCCGCGCCGGGCAGCTTGCCCGCCTTGCGCAGCGGCACGAAGCCGGCCCCCAGGGCATGCGCCAGCGCCGCGCCGACGATGAAGCCGCGCGCCTCGATGCCTGCGACGCGATCGATGCGCTGCCCGCGATGGCGCGCGGCAAGGGCCTCGATGGCCTCGCCGAACGCGCCCGCGTCGCGCAGGAGCGTGGTGATGTCGCGGAACAACACCCCGCGCCTGGGGTGGTCCGGGATGCCGCGGATGAGGGCTGCGAAGTCCCGCGTTGCGCTCAATGGCCGATCCTTGCGCTGCGCCCGAGGGATGAGCGCTCGGCGCGGCCCCGCGCGCTCACGGCAACGCGCGCGGCAGCGCCGAGACGCCGAAGAGCCGCGCGTGCCCGTGCATCAACGCCACGTAGAGGAAGATGCCCGCGACCGGCCGCACCCAGCCGATGCCGCCCCAGTCGATCGCGGTGCGCCCGGCAAGCGCCGCACCGAAGGGCAGGATGGAGGTGCGCGCCGCGATCGGCTGCCAGGCATCGCCCAGGCGGAGGGCGCGCTTGCGGTCGATGGCGAGCATGCCGCCGAAGGAGAGCACGGCGATGCCGCCGAACAGCACCAGCGAAGCGGCGTCGCCGTTGGCGGCCAGATGCGCGACCGCCCAAAGTCCGGCGCCCCAGAGGAACGGATGTCGGGTCACCGTGCCCACGCCGCGGACCGGCGCATTCCAGTGACGCTCGCCGCCGACCGCGGTCACGTTGCGGGAGGTGAGACCGAGCACCGCGAACACCAGCGCGACCGGCATCAGCGCGGCCGGAACGATGCGGCCGGCCGCGCCGAGGTCCCAGAGCGGCATGAAGGGCGCGGCGCGCCACGCGACGACCAGCCACGCAAGAAACGCGATCATGAGCGCGGAATACACGGCGACGAACGCGCCCTCGCCGAGCCGCCGGACGAGCCGCCCCCGCACCGGCGGATGTGACAGCAGGAGATGTCCGCCGACGAAGGCCGCCTGAGCGGCGATCAGGTTGCCCACCGGCGGCGTTCGGCTAGGCCGAGACGGTCATGCCCTTGGCGATGGCCGGCCGCGCCGCCATGGTGGCGGCCCAGCGCTGCAGGTTCTCGAGCACGCCGTATTTCTCGATCACCGCCTTGCGCACGGCGTAGATCGGATAGAGGGCGATGTCCGCGATGGAGAACTCGTCGGCGAGGAACTCCCGCCCGGCGAGCTGCTCGTCGCAGGGCTTCATGAAGCCGGCGAGGCGCTTCTCGAAGTACTCGATCTGGGCGGGCGTCCGGTCGGGGGCGAAGGTGGAGAACTGGAACATCGCGCCCGCCGTCACCGCGCAGTCGGAGCAGGCGTGCATGAACCACTGCAGCGCCGCGGCGCGGCGCGCCGGGTCCTTCGGAAGCATGCGCCCGGTCTTCTCCGCGAGGTACAGGGTGATGGCGCCCGACTGCGCGAGGACGATCCGCGTTCCGCCGGGGCCGTCCGGATCGACGATGGCGGGAATCGCGCCGGCCTTGTTGATGGCGAGGTACTCGGGCTTGCGCGTCTCGCCCGCCTGCAGGTTCATCTTGTGCGCCCGGTAGGGCAGGCCGGATTCCTCGAGCGCGAGGGCGGCGCGATGGCCATTGGCGGTGGGTCCGGTGTAGAAGTCGATCATGTCGCGTCTCCCTGCTGGCGGTCGTTGGAATCAGGCGGCCCGCTCGCGGAGGCGCGCGATGCGCTCCTCCATCGGCGGGTGGGTGGAGAACAGCGCCATGAAGCCCTTGCGGTCGGTGATGCCGAGCGTGCGCACGCCCTCGGGCAGCGGCTCGGGCTCGATGCCGCCGAGCCGGGCGAGCGCGTTCATCATCGGGCGCGGGTTGCCGAGGTAGGCGGCGCTGCCGGCGTCGGCGCGGAACTCGCGCTGCCGCGAGAACCAGGCGACGATGATCGACGCGAGGATCCCGAACACGATCTGGCACACCATCACCGTCACGAAGAATCCCGGCCCGGTGCCCTCGTTGTTGCGGAACACGGCGCGGTCGATGAAGAAACCCACCACGCGCGAGAGGAACACGACGAAGGTGTTCACCACGCCCTGGATGAGCGTCATGGTCACCATGTCGCCGTTGGCGACGTGCGCCACCTCGTGGCCGAGCACCGCCTCCACCTCCTCGCGGCTCATCGCCTGCAGCAGGCCGGAGGACACGGCCACCAGCGAGTTGTTGCGGCTCGGGCCGGTGGCGAAGGCGTTGGGCGGACCATCGTAGATCGCGACCTCGGGCATGGCGATGCCGGCCTTCTCGGCGAGCTTGCGCACCGTCTCGACGATCCAGCGCGCGTCGCTCGACTCGGTGCCGTCGATGATCTGCGCCTTGGTCGACCACTTGGCCGCCTGCTTGGAGATCAGCAGCGAGATGATCGAGCCGGTGAAGCCGACCACGACCGAGAACACCAGCAGCCCCCCGAAGTCGATGCCCTCCTGCGTCAACACCCGGTCGACGCCGAGCAGACGCAGGACGACCGACAGAACGATCAGCACCGCGAGGTTGGTTGCCACGAACAGAACGATGCGTTTCATCTGGGAAATCTCCTGGTAAAACGACGCGCGCGGATTCTACCTCTCCCGCGTTATCGCAATACGCTCGAACGGCTAGGGGGCCAGCCGCTCGATCCGCCAGTGCTCGCCCGCCCGGCGGTAGCGCAGGCGGTCGTGCAGGCGGCTCGGGCGGCCCTGCCAGAATTCGATCGCCTCGGGCTTGACGCGGTAGCCGCCCCAGTGGGGCGGCCGCGGGGGATCCTCGCCGTGCCTTTCGACCGCGTCCGCGAGCCGGCGTTCCAGCCACTCGCGGCTTTCGATCACCTGGCTCTGCGGGGAGGCCCAGGCACCGTGGCGGCTGCCGAGCGGGCGGCTGCGGTAGTACTCGTCGGAGAGCGCGGCGTCCACCTGCGTGACCGGACCGTCGATGCGCACCTGGCGCTCGAGCTCCGGCCAGAAGAAGTGCAGGCTGGCGTAGGGATTCGCGGCGAGCTCGCGGCCCTTCGCGCTGGTGTAGTTGGTATAGAAGACGAAGCCCGCCGGGTCGAGGCCCTTCATCAGCACGACCCGCGTGGCGGGCCGCGCGAAGCCGTGCGTCACGTGCTCGACCGTCGCCAGCGTCATGGCGTGCGGCTCTGGCAGCTCGGCCTTCACGGCCTCGTCGAACCAGCGGGCGAACAGGGCGAACGGGTCGCGGTCGGCGCTCGCCTCGTCGAGGCTGGCGCGCGTGTATTCCTTGCGCAGGGCGGCGATGTCCATGGGAAATGAGGGGAAAGATTCCGCCATATCGTAGCCCGTTCGGCTCATGCGCGCCGCGCGGCCCGCCCGACGCAGGCCGCCTGGCATAGACAGCCCGGCCTAGATGCGCGGTACGCATGTCACAGGGGCGGGGGCACTACTCCCCGCCTGCGCAGGACCCGCACGACCAGAATGCATCACATCGGGTCGCGCAATTCAGCAGCAGTCCGCGAGGCCCGATGAGACACAACCCATCCATCGACCCTGAAAGGAACACTGCCATGAAACGCAACCTCGCCATCCTTGTCGGCCTCGTCGCCGCGCTGGGCACCACCGCCGCGAACGCGGACAACAACTTCACCTTCGACGATCCGTACTGGAAGCGCGCCGAGACCGTGCACGCCTTCGCGACGGTGCACTCGGAGTCCACGGTGTCCGCCGCGACGCAATCCCGCGGCGCGTACGACCTCGTCGACAACTACAACCCGTGATGCCGCGGGCGCGAGCGGGCCGCGCCTGCGCGGCCCGCTCGCCGCCTACGCAGCCGGAGTCAGCCATGAACCCGAACTTCATTCATGCCGCGGCGGTGGCGATTGCGCTGGCCGCGGCCTTGCTGCTGCTCGTGGCGCCGCTTCCGGCGCACGGCGAGGCGCAGCCGCGCGACGCGCACGAGGTACCGCCCTTCGCCAAGGGACGCACGGAGATCGTGCAGGAGCGCGCCTCCGCCGAGTGACCCCGGCGGCGCGGTCTGCGCGTGACCGGCGCCTACCAGCTCCGCGCCAGGATGCCGAGATAGTCCGCGGCGGAAGCCGGCCGCGGATTGGTGCCGTGGCAATGATCGCGCGTCGCCGCTTCCGCGATCGCCGGGAGCGCATCGCGCGGCACGCCCATCGCGCCGAGCCCCCCGGGCAGGCCGATGCGCGCGTTGAGCGCCGCGATCGCCTCGGCCACGTCCGCGCCGGCGTGCAGCCCCAGGGCCTGCGCGAGCCGCGCCGACTTGTCGCCCACGTGGGCGGCATTGAAGCGCAGCACCTCGGGCAGCAGCACGGCATTGAGCGTCCCGTGATGCAGGCGCTGCGGCAGCGCGCCCAGCGGATGCGACAGCGCGTGCACCGCGCCGAGGCCCTTCTGGAACGCCATGGCGCCTTCCATCGACGCCATCATCATGTGCCAGCGCGCCTCGCGGTCGGCGCCGTCGGCGACGGCGCGCTCGAGGTGGCGCGCGGCGCGCGCGAGCCCGTCGAGCGCGATGGCGTCCGCGGGCGGGTTGATCGCAGGCGCGAGAAAGGTCTCGATGCAATGCGCGACTGCGTCCATGCCGGTGGCCGCGGTGAGACCTGGCGGCAGGCCCAGCGTGAGGTCGGGATCGCACAGCGCGACCTTCGGCAGCAGGTGCGGCGAAATCAGCCCGAGCTTGCGGCCGTCGGCCAGCACGATCACCGCGCCGCGGCCGACCTCGCTGCCGGTGCCCGCGGTGGTCGGAATCGCGATCAGCGGCGCGACTGCGGCGGTGATGCGCGCGATGCCGCCTTCGACCAGCGCGTATTGCAGCAGCGGCGGCGCATGGGTGGCGAGCAGCGCGACCGCCTTGCCCAGGTCCATCGACGAGCCGCCGCCGAGCGCGACCACGCCGTCGCATCCGGCTTCGCGGTAGCGGCCGAGCGCGGCAAGGACCGCAGCTTCGGTGGGATTCGCGGGCGTATCGCCGTAGAGGTGCCAGGGCAGATCGCCGAGCGCCTCGCGCAGGCGCGCGAGCAGCGGGCCAGCTGCGAGCCCTGGGTCGGTCACCACCAGCGGGCGCGCGATGCCGAGCCGCCTGCATTCCTGGCCGGCGAGCGCGATCGCGCCGTGGTCGAAGTGGACGGTGGTGAGATAGCTGATCAGGGCCATGGCGCGCGCACCGGGGACGGGACCCCGATTATGGCGCGCGCTACGCGGCCGCGGCGAGGAAGCGGCTGCGCACGGCTGCGAGCTCGTCCGCGGCGCGCTCGAGATCCGCGGGCGCGAGCTCGTGCACCCAGACGTAGTACGGCGCACGTGGTTCGATGGCGATGTACGCGAATCGCGGCGTGTGCCCGGTAAGGCGGCGCACGGCCTCCACGTAGTGCGCGGCCTGCAGGTCGTAGCCGAAGCGGCGGCGGGTGCGCGCGAACGCGGCGGGGCGCACGTCCTGCGTCGTCTTCAGCTCGTAGATCGCGTCCTCGGTGAAGCAGTCGGGCCGGGCCTTCCAGCGCGCGCCGGCCTCGTCGGTCCAGTAGATCGAGAGCTCGCGCATGCCGCTGTCCAGCGCGGCGGCCAGCGGGGCACGCGGATAGTCGCGGATCGCCTGCTGCATCGCGCAGAGCTCGGCGTGCTCGCCCGAAGACAGCCACACCCGTTCCAGGAGATCGTCCTTGTCGGCGTAGGCGGCAGTGGCGGTCTCCCTGCCCAGCACGAAGTACTCCTGCGCGAACCGTCCCGGCTCGAGCATGGCGGCATGCAGCGCCTGCGGAATGCGGTTCTGGCCGTGATCGGCGTAGCCGCGTTCGAAGTGCGCCTCGCCGCGCGCAAAGCGCCGCAGCATGGAGCTGGAGGCATGGCCGGTCTCGGCCAGGTACACCGCCAGCGGTTCCTGGCGGGTCTCGAGATGGGGCCCGACTGCCGGAGCGGGGCGGACGAGATCGTCGATGGTGCGCATGCTGTTTCCTTCCAGTCCCGGCTAGACCGCGGCGCCGGAGACAAGTTCAGTGGATGCTGCACGAACCGTCATGACACGTCCACCGTGCCTCAGTCACCCGCGCACCGCGGGCGCGGCGAAACGTGCCGGTTCGATGGCGTCGGCGAGCTCGATCTCGACCGGCAGCGGCTCGTCCTCGAGGTGCGACGCCATGATCTCGGCGCACAGGGGCGCCCAGACGAGACCGCGCGCGCCCAGCCCGGTCGCGATCGCGTGACCTGCGCGCAGCGTGCCGAAGGCGGGTACGCGGTCCGGCGTCGTGATGCGCAGGCCCGCACGGCCGTCGAGCGCCGCTGCGGCTAGCCCCGCGGTGAACCCGGGCAACATGCGCGCCACGCGCGCGAGATTGTCGGCATGGTCGGCGGCGCGCACCGAGAGGTCGGTGTCGTCGTGGCCGAAGCTCGCGCCGGCGCAGTGCCCGCCGCCGGGCATGGGCGCGACATAGCCGTCGCCGGTGACGGCGATGGCCAGTCGCCGTGCCGGTGACGGGGGCAGATAGCTCACTTGCCCGCGAACTTCCGCGACGGGGAGCACGCGCGCGAGGCCCGCGCCGGTGGCGTCCACCGTCAGCGCATCGGCTGCGAGCGAGTCCAGGTCGGCACGGGACACGGCATGCCGCAGGCGCAGCTCGATCCGCTCCGGATGCGTGTCGAGGTTCGCCCTGCATGCTGCGGCCGGATGCACCCACCCGCCCAGGGGGAACCAGACGCCCGGCCCCGCGACTGGCCGTCCCGCGTGATCCGCCGCGGCCGCTGCGTCGACGAGCTGCGCGAGCTCCGGCGGCGCGCCGAGGCGCCGTAGGATCTCCGCAAAGCGCGCCTGCTGCGCCGCGTCGCGGGCGAGGCGCAGCACGCCGCCCGCGTCGAAACCGGTCGCGGCCATCGCGCGCAGCCGGCGAGCTGCGTACAGAAACGCGGCGCGCGACAGCCGCGCATTCGGCGCATCGGCGAGGTTGAGCACCGGTTGCACCACGCCGGACGGATTGCCCGATGCGCCGTGTGCCGCGCCCGCCTCGCGCTCGAGCACGGTTACCGTCCATCCGCGCGAGGCGAGCCGCTCGGCGACGCAGGTGCCGGCAAGGCCGGCGCCGATCACCGTCGCGCGCCGCAAGCGCGCGGGCTCTGCGTATCGCCCGGGCTTGGTGCCGACCAGCATGTCGCGCTTCTGCGCAAAGCCCGGCCGGAGGGAGAGGTCGAATCCCGCGGCTGCCAGGGCCTCGCGCACCGCGGTGCCCACGGTCCAGGTCGCGACCGTTGCTCCCGGTCGCGCGAGGCGCCCGATCTCGCGCAGCACCCCGGGCGTCCACATGTCGGGATTGCGCGCCGGGGCGAAGCCGTCGAGGTAGATCGCGTCGGCAGGCGCGGCGAGGCGCGGCAGGACATGGCCGGCGTCGCCCAGTGCGAGGGTCAGCACCACCCGTCCCGCGTCCAGCTCGATGCGGTGCAGGCCGGCGAGCAGCGGCGGCCATTGCGCGAGCAGCGCGGCGGCAAGTGCGTCATCAGGATGTGCGCGGCGCAACGCGTCGCCGGGCAGGGGGTGCTTTTCAATCGAAACGTAATGCAGGCGTAACGGCGCACGCGGGTCGGCGCGCGCTGCGCGCCAGGTTTCCAGGAAGTTCACGCCGAGGCCGAAGCCGGTCTCCAGAACGGTGAAGCTCGTGCGCCCACGCCAGCGCTCGGGCAGGCCGTTGCCGGCCAGGAAGACGTGGCGCGCCTGCGCCGCGCCGCCGGCGGCCGGGTGGTAGACATCGCGATACTCGGGCGAGCAGGGCGTTCCGCGCTCGTCGAAATCGAGTCGGCCGGGCAGGATCGGGGCTGGTGGGGAAGGTGCGGGCACAGGCTTGGTGCATGCCTTGGTGCATGCGGATGGGCGCTCAATGATGCTAGCATCCCCCTCCCGGTCAGGCCGTTTGTCCGGGACGCGGGCGTTAAGCGTAGAAGTTCCTGTTTCCGCCCCAGTCGATGCCGCATCATTTCAGCGTTGTTCCCTCCCGGGAAGGCCGACATGAACGCTCCGCTCGCCGCCAAGCTTGCTGTCGAGACGCCACGCGACTCGTCGCTCGCGGAGCGACTGGAGATCGTCACTCGCGTCGCGCGCCGCCTGTTCCGCGTGCCGATCGTCACGCTTTCGCTGCGCCACGGCGGCCGCCTGCGACTGGTGGCATGCCAGGGCGTCCCGGTGACCGCCGTCGGTTCCGAGAATGCCTTCGATGCCGCGACCATGTCGAGCTCGGGCCCGGTGGTCCTGCGTGACGCGCGCGTCGATGCGCGCTTTGCGGATCACACCTGGGTTACCGGCAAGCCCTATGTCCGCTTCTACGCCGGCACGCTGATCGTCGGCCCGGATGGCAGCAAGGCGGGCGTGCTCGGAGTGGCGGACCGCGAGGCCGCCGCGCTGGCCGAGGGCGACCTGATGCTGCTGCGCGACCTCGGGAAGCTGGTCGAGACCGAGCTCGCGGTGATGGCACTGTCGAAGTCGCGCGCCGCGCTCGTCGAGCAGGGCGAGCGCCTGCGGCGCCGCGCGCTGGTCGACACGCGCACCCAGCTCTGGAACCGCCACGCCATGTTCGAACTGCTCGACCGCGAGTTCCATCGGGCGCGGCGCGAGCGCGAGAATGTGGCGGTGATCCTCGCGGAGATCGACCAGTACGCCACGCTCGAAGGCGCTCCGGGGGCCACCGGGGTGACCGACTCCGTGCTGACCGAGGTGAGCCATCGCATCAAGGGCGTGGTGCGCCGCTCGGACACCTGCGCGCGCTTCGCGCCGAACGAGTTCCTCATCTTTCTGTCGCGCTGCGACCTCGCCAACGCCGAGCGTCTCGCCGACCGCATGCGCCACCAGGTGCGGCGCACGCCCGTCGCCACGCCGCGCGGCGACCTGCCGCTCACCATCACCGTTGGTGTCGCCGCCGCCCCCGCCGACTCAGACTGGAACCCGGACACGCTGGTGCGCGCCGCGGAAGAGGCGATGGACGAGGCGCGCAAGACCGGCGACGACCGCCTGGTCTCGCGCAGCCTGTAGGGGCGCGCGGCCGCCCCGGTCAGCGTACCCGTTCGGCCTTCTTTTTCAGCAGGCGCTCGCGCACCTTCCCGGTATCGACCACGAAGCGTTCGTGGCGTCCGCGCAGCACCGCCTCGCCCCCGCAGCTCACGCTCGCCTCGAACATCACGCGCCGGCCGTCCACCGATGCCACGCGCACCTCGATGGCCGCTGCGTCGCCGAGCAGGCCCGGCCCAACGTGCTCCACCTCGACGCGGGTGCCCACCGAGTCCTCGCCCGGCTCGAGGTGCTCGAGCAGGCCGTTGCGGCAGGTGTATTCCACGTCGCTGATGATCGAGGGCGTCGCGTAGACGCGGCAGTCGTCGCCCATGAAGGCGATGCAGCGGCGCTCGTCGACCTCGACGGTGCGCGTGAAGGCGAGTCCTGGGGCAAGGGTGGTCTTCATCCGGGTCTCCGTGCGAAGCCGCTATCATGGCGCGCATGAGCCTGCCTGCCAACATCCTCCCGGGCCTCAAGGGCGCCAAGGAGATCGTGGTCGCCGCCGAGCACACCGCGCCGCACGTGGGCAGCGGCAAGGTGCCGGTGCTCGCCACGCCGGTGGTGGTGAACCTCCTGGAGGCGGCCGCGCTCGATGCGGTCGAGCACCTGCTGCCCGAGGGCATGCAGTCGCTCGGCATCCAGCTCGACGTGCGCCACTTCGCCGCGACGCCGGTGGGCATGCGGGTGCGCGCCGAAGCGGAGGTGATCGCGGTCGAGGGCCGCGCCATCCGCTTCCGCCTCTCCGCCGCCGACGAGATCGAGCCGATCAGCGAGGGCGCGCACGAGCGCGTCGTGGTGACGGTCGCGCGCTTCGACAAGCGGATGGTGGACAAGGCGGCCAGGCGGCGCGGGGGCTGAGCCGCTGCGCAGTCAGGCTTGCCGCGACCAGCCGTCTCACGCATAGTCGCGCCCTCTCCGTTTCGTCCGTCTGCTGCACATGCTTCCTCCCATCGAACAGAGAATCGCCGCCGAGCTCGGCGTGCGCCGCGAGCAGGTCGCCGCGACCGTGCAACTCCTCGACGAAGGCGCCACCGTGCCGTTCGTCGCCCGCTACCGCAAGGAAGCCACCGGCGGCCTCGACGACACGCAGCTGCGCGCCCTCGAAGAGCGCCTCGGCTACCTGCGCGAGCTCGAGGAGCGCCGCGCCGTCATCCTTTCGAGCATCGAGGAGCAGGGCAAGCTGACGCCGCAGCTGCGCGGAGAGATCGAGGGCGCCGAGACCAAGCAACGCCTCGAGGACCTCTACCTGCCGTACAAGCCCAGGCGCCGCACCAAGGCGATGATCGCGCGCGAGGCCGGACTCGAACCGCTCGCGATTGCGCTGCTCGCCGATCCGACGCTCGACCCGGAGGCCGAGGCGGCGAAGTACCTGCGCGCGGCCTTCACGGCGCCAGACGGCGAGAACCCCGGCGTGCCCGATGCGAAGGTCGCGCTCGAAGGTGCGCGCCAGATCCTCATGGAGCGCTTCGCCGAGGACGCGGAACTGCTGGCGAGCCTGCGCGATCACCTGCGTGCCGAGGGCACGGTCGTCTCCGTGGTGACCGAAGGCAAGGAGACCGAGGGCGCGAAGTTCCGCGACTACTTCGACTACCGCGAGCCGCTGCGCGACGTCCCGTCGCATCGTGCGCTCGCGCTCTTCCGCGGGCGCCGCGAGGAGGTGCTGCGCCTCGCGCTGAAACAGCCCGAAGAGCTGGAGGCGCCGCCGCCGCGCAAGCCTGGCGAGTCGCCGGCGCCGACGCGCTGCGAGCGCATGATCGCCGCGCGCTTCGGCATCGCCGATCGCGGCCGCGCGGCCGACGCCTGGCTCGCGCAAGTGGTGCGCCACACGTGGCTGGCGAAGCTCGGCTGGCAGCTCGAATCCGACCTCTTCGGCGAGCTCCGCGCGAGGGCCGAGGACGAAGCGATCCGCGTCTTCGCGCGCAATCTCCACGACCTGCTGCTCGCCGCACCCGCGGGCCCCCGCGCGACCATCGGTCTCGATCCGGGCCTGCGCACCGGCGTGAAGGTCGCGGTCATCGACGGTACCGGCAAGGTGGTCGATACCGCGACCATCTATCCGCACGAGCCGCGCCGCGACTGGGACGGTGCGCTGCACGTGCTCGCGGCGCTGGCGAAGAAGCACGGCGCGGAGCTCGTCTCCATCGGCAACGGCACGGCCTCGCGGGAGACCGACAGGCTCGCGGGCGATCTCATCAAGCGCCATCCCGAGCTGCGGCTCACGAAGATCGTCGTGTCGGAAGCCGGCGCATCGGTGTATTCGGCCTCCGAGCTCGCGGCGAAGGAGTTTCCCGATCTCGACGTGTCCTTGCGCGGCGCGGCGTCCATCGCGCGCCGGCTGCAGGATCCGCTGGCGGAGCTGGTGAAGATCGACCCCAAGGCGATCGGCGTCGGCCAGTACCAGCACGACGTTGCGCAGACCAGGCTCGCAAGATCGCTGGAGGCGGTGGTCGAGGACTGCGTGAACGCGGTTGGCGTGGACGTGAACACCGCGAGCCCGCAGCTGCTTGCGCGCGTCTCGGGGCTCACCGCGTCGCTCGCGGAGGCGATCGTGCGTTATCGCGATGCTCACGGTGCGTTCGCGAATCGTGCCGCGCTGCGCAAGGTGCCGCGCCTGGGCGACAAGACGTTCGAGCAGGCGGCGGGCTTCCTGCGCATCATGAACGGCGACAATCCGCTCGACGCGTCGGCGGTGCATCCGGAGGCCTACCCCGTGGTCGAGCGCATCCTCGCCGACGTCAAGGAGGGCCTCCGCAACGTGATCGGCAAGGTGGATACGCTGAAGCGGCTGGACGCGAAGCGCTACACCGACGAGCGCTTCGGCCTGCCGACGGTGCGGGACATCCTGAAGGAGCTGGAAAAGCCGGGCCGCGATCCGCGACCGGGGTTCAGGACCGCCGCCTTTCGTGACGGCGTCGAGGACCTGAAGGACCTGCAGCCCGGCATGCAGCTCGAAGGCGTGGTCACCAACGTGACCAATTTCGGCGCTTTCGTCGACATCGGCGTGCACCAGGATGGCCTGGTGCACGTCTCGGCGCTGAGCGAGAAGTTCGTGCGCGATCCGCGCGAGGTGGTGAAGGCCGGCGACATCGTGAGGGTGAAGGTGCTCGAGGTGGATCTCGCGCGCAGGCGCATCGCGCTCACCATGCGCCTTGCGGACGACGCGGCCCGGCGTCCCGCGTCCGGCGCGCCGGGCCGGCCGGCCACCACCGTCCCGCCTCGCCGCGAGGCGGCGCAGGCCGCGTCCGCGCCCCGCGGTGCCATGGCCGAGGCGCTCGCCAAGGCGCTCAAGCGCTGACCGGTTATCCTACGCTCCCGAAAGAGCAAGGAGGAGACCATGCGGCTTCTGCGGACATTCGCCGTCGCGCTCTGCTGCGCGATCCTCGGCGCCGGCAGCGCGGTCGCGCAGTCGTGGCCGACCAAGCCCGTGCGCATCGTCGTCCCGTTCCCGCCGGGCGGGTCCACCGACCAGGTGGCGCGCATCGTCTCGGCCTACCTCTCGCCCGCGCTGGGGCAGCAGGTGATCGTGGAGAACCGCGGCGGCGCGTCGGGCTCGATCGGCGCGGGCGTGGTCGCGAAGGCGGCGCCGGACGGCTACACCTTCCTGCTGTGCTTCGACACGCAGGCCACCAACCAGGCGCTGATTCCGAACCTGCCGTTCGACGCGAAGAAGGACTTCGCGCCGGTCATGCTGATCGGCACCGCGCCGATGATGATCGCCGCCCACAACGCGCAGCCGTTCCAGACCTTCGCCGACGTGGTGAAGGCCGCGAAGGCGAAGCCCGAGGGCATCGGCTACGGCACCATCGGCTCGGGCAGCCTGGGCCATCTCGCCATGGTGCAGCTACAGGGGCTGGGCGGGCACAGGCTTACCCATGTGCCGTACAAAGGCGGCGGGCCGCTGATGCAGGACGCGATCGCCAACCACGTGCCGCTTTCCATCGGCTCCGCGTTCGTGGTGAGCCCGCATGTCAAGTCGGGCGCGCTGCGGCCGCTGGCGGTGACCTCCTCGAAGCGCGATCCGACCTTCCCCAACGTGCCGACGGTCGCCGAGCAGGGCTTCTCCGGCTATCACGCCGAGGCGTGGTGGGGCGTCTTCGCGCCCGCCGGTACCCCCGCACCCATCATCGAGCGCATGAACGCGGAGATCGCGAAGGTGCTGAAGAACCCCGAGGCGCGGGACAAGCTTTCGGCCCAGGGCATGGACCTCGTGGGCTCGAGCCCGGCGGAGCTGGCCAAGTTCTTCGAGGGCGAGGTCGAGCGCTGGTCGAAGGTGATCCGCGACAACGGCATCAAGGCGGG
>Ga0209254_10001823_pt1 | contig 19208 bp, 18 predicted proteins | sample FrelakmetDIP11DI_FD_187148 | JGI IMG/M metagenome (GOLD analysis project Ga0209254, IMG submission 187148) | Freshwater lake sediment microbial communities from the University of Notre Dame, USA, for methane emissions studies - DIP11 DI (SPAdes)... | ecosystem: Environmental > Aquatic >...
AAAAAGATTTTCTTCGGAACCTTGTAGGAGGGCAGCCGCTTGTTGCAGTGGGTAAGTACCTCGCTTTTGAGATCACTAGGATCTACCGTGTTGGGTACCTGGATGACAGCGACGACCGCTTCACCCATAATCTCGTCCGGGATCCCATACACTACACAGCCTTTGAATTTTTCACAGGAAAGGATCTCATTTTCAATCTCATTGGGTGAGATCCGGTAGCCTCCGGATTTGATGATATTTTTTGACCTTCCCACGACAAAGATGAATCCCTCATCATCAATAGTGGCAAGGTCTCCGGTATAGAGCCAGCCGTTCTTAATAACCGCTGCGGTCCCTTCCGGGTCCTGATAATAGCCTTTCATGATATTGTCTCCCCGTGCGGCGATCTCACCGGTTTTTCCGGGTTGCACCGGTAACCCGTTTTCATCCAGCACCGCAAGGGTGACCCCGGGAATACCTTTACCAATGGATCCCATTTTGCACATGACAAGGTCGGCAGGAAGATAAGATAATCGTGCTGTCGCTTCTGTTGCGCCGTACATAACAAACACCTTCTTTTGGGGAAACGTGTCAGCAAGGAGTGTTATGTACCTGTTCGGCAGCTGGCCGCCGGCCTGCGTAAAGTACCGCAGGCTGGGGAATTTTTGTTGCAGGAACAGTGTTTTATTCATAAGAATCTGGTAGGTGCTGGGAACACCGGCAAATCCCGTGCATGCATACGTATCGATATCTTTGTTTATCGAACCAAGGAAGGGTTTCTGGTTAAGAACAACACTTCCACCGACACGGAGGTGCGTATGAAGCAATGAAGCACCATAACAATAGAAAAAGGGAAGTACAACACATATCCGGTCGGTTTCATCCAGGGTGAGATAGTCAATGATTGAACAGGTATTGGCGATAAGATTTTTATGGGTGAGCATCACCCCTTTTTTTGTACCGGTGCTTCCTGAAGTGAAGATAATGACGGCAAGATCGTCCTCCTGCATAGCAGGGGGCGGATTCAAAAAAAGGTTATCAGAATTCTCATCAATAATTGTTTCATCGATGAGAGCAACACCGGAACCTTCAAAATTATTGCTGTACTTTTTCTGGACAAAAGCTGCGGTAAGGGAACTTGAGTCGATGATGCCGGTGAGATCCTTTTTGCTGATTCTGGTTTCCACAAGCACCGCGATGTTCCCGCTATAGATGATGGAAAGGTAACTGATGATAAAAAATGGCGTATTATCTGCCATTAAAAGAAATTTTTTCCGGGTGCCGTATCGATTATAAATGACTGATGACAGATTCTCCAGTTTTTTAACAAACTCCGGATACGTAAGCGTTCCCTGATCACCGGTAACGAATACTTTTTCCTGACAACGACTTTTTTCCAGGAGATACCATCCAAAATTCATCCTAAACCACTCACTAAATAGTTCTTATGGCTCATGATTCGGTCCATTTCCCCATCACTGGTAGAATAGTTTACCATTCAGGATTTTAATATCTTTCAGTGAGTGATTCATGTATAATATCCATTCGTTCAGACATGAAAAAAGAAAAATTCGGGCCAAAGGGGATGGGATGCATTCCCGGATACATTCAGCACAGTTTTTTGCCATGCCCACGTTTTTTTAACAACCACCTTTGTTCCGGTCTTTTATATAAATACAGGAGGGGGTCCCTCAAGTGTACGGGCAGCATTCTTCAGACTGAGTATATGTTTATTTGCCCATTCAATCTGTTGCATATCCAGATTCGTGTTTTGCTGAACTATCTCGAGGGACAGATGATTTTCCTGTGCGTACAGAAGCTGGTCGAGAATAGCATAGGGTATCCTCAGCGAAACTTCTTCATCTGATGTGAAGTGGCTCCAGGTGTCCGGGCTCGGTGCCCGGTCTATGATCCTTTTATCGATATGGAGCAATTCAGCAAGCTTATACACCTGCAATTTATAGCAATTTGCAATGGGTTCCAGGTCAACCCCGCCGTCACCGTACTTTACGAAAAATCCGGTGAGTAATTCAGTTTTATTGGTGGTCCCGCAAACAGCATAATTCATCTTTTCTGCATACAGGTACTCAACGATCATCCGTGTTCTCTGTTTGACGTTCTGGAGACTGAGAACATAAAAAAATTGTGATGCAGACAGCCGTTTCGTGCTGATTATCTCACGGTTTTTCAAGAGGATCAGGGAAGGGATATTGAGCATTTTCTCAGCGGCAATCATGGGAGGACGGGATAAGGATGTGGTATGGATTGCAGGATCATACTGGGGAAACAGTTCCTTAATGAGGGCTTCTTTTTTGGCATAGATAGTGAATGATTCCAGCATGGGGGTGATCGGGACTTCCTCATAGCGGATTTTTAGCGCCTTGCACAAATCTATTCCGAGTTCCCTGCTGGAAGGAGACGATTCCTTCTCCGGAAGGATAAGACCAAATACCCTGTCAGCACCCAAGGCATCAACGGAAAGAGCGGCAATAACTGCAGAATCTATTCCTCCTGAAACTCCGATGATAATTCCATCTTTCCTGAACTGATGACGTACGGTTTCTTGAATAAAAGCGGATAATTTTACTTTCAGATCTTCGCTGTTTTTAAGCATCTCTTTTTGTATGTCAAACCCGTGTTCAAAGGTTCTGTTAACCATTTGCCATCACCATTCCTTCTCAATTCCTTCTACCTTATACTAGAAAAACTATATCAAATAATTCAACTTACGCTATAATAATATCTCAAACGAAGGAAAACCCCATGCAAGAGCCACGCGAGGATATACTGGATTTTTTGAAAACACAAGGATTTCTCAATGAAAAAACTGTATTGCAGGATAACGACTCGTTATCGGAAACAGGGGTTATCGATTCAATCACCCTGCTTCAGCTTATTGATTTTCTCGAAGGTAAATATAATATCCAGATTCCTGTAGAGATGATAACTCCTGAAAATTTCGATACCCTTGCTGGCATCAGTCAATCAGTCATGAAATTGAAAAATGGATAAGTGTTACGTGATGGCAAAGGCTACTCTTACCTGTAAAAAATGCGTGCTGGATGCAACAACTCCCGGAATTTCCATCAATGATGAGACGGGTTTATGCCAGTTCTGTGAGCACTACACTCCACTCTCAAAGGAAAAAAAAGAGGAATACCGTGCCCGGATGGATACCCTGCTCAAATCCCCTCCACACCGGGGGAAGTACGATGTCATCTTTGCCCTGTCGGGAGGTGTGGATTCCTCCTATACCCTCTACCGGTTAAAGAAGGAATATCCCCACCTGAGAATTCTTGCGGTCCAGTTTGACAATGGATTTATCTCAGAAACTGCCCTTGAGAATGCTCAGAAATTTTGCGATCTGACAAAAAGCACCTATATGCACCTGACCCTGGATCAAATCATTCTCCAGGATACATTTTCCAAAGCGGCCCGTTCCACAGGTGCCTATCCCGGTACTGCAAAATACCGGGCGAGTGATATCTGCAATACGTGTATAAGTATCATCAAGCAGAAAATTATTGAATTGGCCATAACTACAAAATCGCCCTTCATTGTATTTGCTTTCTCGCCGGGACAGACAGATGCTCCTTTCGTGACGCTGACAAAACCTTTCCTGGTATGGATGAGAAAACTTTTTGACGGGAACTTAAAGGCTATGGGGGTGACTGAACGGGATGCATACCTGATCGATGCACATCTTATCCAGCCAGGTTCTCCTGAACCTGAAGTAACCATTATTCACCCCTTCCTTATATGGGAGTATAATAAACCGGAATTCAAAAAAGAGTGTATCCGGCTTGGCTGGATCGATCCGGACCTGAAAGACCATAATTCCTCCAACTGTCTCCTGAACGCATTTGCGATACAGAACCACCTGGAGAAGTATCATATTCATTCCTATGCCTATGATCTTGCTGCCCTTGTCCGGCAGGGAAATATGGAACGGGACGATGCCATGAAAAAATTAAAAGTTGATGCATCTGATGCATCAATCGAAGAAGTACAACGGAAACTCAATCTCTGACACCCTGGACCGCTGCCAATCTTCCTGCAATCAGAGTGAAGGCCCCCTGATCCCCTTGCGGGAGTTCATAATAAAAAACAAGGCAACGTACAGAATTTCAGGAGTACCATCTTTGAGACGAATAAAAACACGCGGTAACGGTTTCTGCACTTCATCTACGCCGTGCTACTACGGTTATTGTTTGGCGACAGGGGCGGTACCAGACAGAGAATATGGCGGTGATTTGTGTGTCTGAAAAAACTTCTGCCTTTTTCAAACAGGGATTTCCTGCTGACCTGATACTGGTGGTGGCATGGCTTGCAGCAGGTATTGTTGCGATCTATCTCCCGCTCCTGAATGTATCACCCATCAGGATTATACTTGTCCTTCCCATTGTTCTCTTCATCCCTGGATATTGTCTTTTCGCCGCGCTATTCCCAAAAGAAGGTGATATTGAACTCATCGAGCGGATCGCATTCTCCTTTGGACTTTCCATCGCAATCGTCCCCCTGGTGGGTTTCGGATTAAATTTCACTTCCTGGGGAATCCGGCTTGATCCGATCGTGATATCATTAACCATATTCACCCTGGTGATGGTCGTCTGTGCGTACTACCGGCGAGCCATTCTGCCGATTGAAGAACGATTCACACTACCATTTTCTGAGATTGCGGGTTCTGTCCGGAAACAACTGTTTCCCGCCGGGAACACCAGGGTCGACCGGCTCCTCAGTATTACTCTTATCCTTGTTATCCTGATTGCCATAACAACAACAATCTATGTGTTTACGGTTCCCAAGGAAGGAGAGCAGTATACCGAATTTTTCATTCTTGGTGAAAACCGGACTACCGCACGTTACCCTGACCTGATCAATACCTCACAGAATTATCCGATATACATTGGGTTAAAAAATCATGAAAACCGGGATATCACGTATACGATCGAGACCTGGCTGATACGCACGGAATTCAATAATGTAACAAATACTTCCTCAATCAGGGAAATGGATCCCAATGACCGGTTGTTTATTACCCTATCCCGGAATGAGACGAAGATAATCCCCTATAATCTGTCTGTCAGGAAAACCGGTTACAACCGTGTAGAGTTCCTGTTATTCAATAAGATCGTCCCGGGTTTTGAGGTGGCCGGCAATGATCGTATCAACGCAAGCAACCGGAATCTTCATCTATGGGTGAGTGTCGAGGACAGGCAGGATCCGGAAAACCAGATTGAGATCACGGGATGAAGAGCTTATCGAACACTGTTCAAGGGCGACGACCTTGCCGGTGCCCTCGGCTATCAATGCCCCGCAGAGACTGCATGGCGCACAAGGGTTCCTTGTACAACAACCGGGGGATTCCCGCACAATGAGCTGACATCCGGCAATAAACCGGTACCTGTGCACCGTGATGGTGACCGTACTGGCATGCCAGCGGGCAGAAACCCGTGGGGCGAACTCAAAAATCCCGGTGATTGTTTCGCGGAGAAGCTTTGTTAACTGTTCCTCGTTATCCGGAATTACCAGCCCGTTTCTCTTCCGGAGGTCCTGGATCAAAGGGGTACAGGTCGGGAGAGTAACAAGCCCGGCTGGTCCTGTTTTTGGAAATGATCCCTTTGCAGAAACCGTATCTCCCGTGTAGGGCAGGGTCGGGTTGAACTGCATGACCCGGGCTTCTCCGGTAACACGCGGGGGGAGGAAATACGCATTTCCGGTTATTCCCAGATCAGACGCAATACGGCAGAGATTCATATAACCCTGTGCAGGAAGGAGCCCGACAAGCTGTGGATCAACAGGTTCACCCCCGGAAAACGTCAGGATAAAAATCCCGGTTATAGCGCAGATCATGCCGGAAATCACAAACGCAGCAGTTACGAATTCCCCGAGGTTGGTGGTAAGGGCGCTCGCAACGAAGACAGCCGCCACTGCCAAGAGGAGAATTGCAGCAATTAGGTACTTATTCAGGTGTATCTGCTTCATTATTCTCTCCAGGCGTACGTCCGCAGTCCCGCATTCCTTTCACGATCATCATTTCTCACTAATATTACAAAAGCCATTTTATATTCTTTTTTAAAAAAAAAATAAACAGCTGAAGACACTCCTGGGGTCTGCGCCCTTTGGCTACACCCAAGATGCGAGAGATCAAAAGTGTTCGGGCTGGAAAAATCCCGTATCAGAAAAATAATGCCCTTTTTTCAGGTGTATCCGGGACTCGATTTTATAAATTTTAACTTCGTAACTCATTCTTTTTTTATTCGTGGATTAATTGATACTATACCATGTATTACCGCCAAAAAGAGTGCCACACCAGCTCATACGGAAGATACGCTCAATCCACAAATACCAGTCATAAGGAAACACAGAGCGTAGTGCAGCAGGAGTACCATTTAAATAATAAATACCAGTCCAAGTGTTTCCATTGCAACCTGAACAACAATCATACTGAATATCACTATCCCCACGGCTATGAGAAACTTCACGTACCGCAGGTAACCAGGCTGGACATAGGTTGGCTCTATCAGCTCCACGATCACAAGGACACCGATCAACCCGAGGACAAAGAACTCCACAAGGTCGAACCGCTCCAAAAAGAGCATGATGACAGAGACGATAGTAAGCCAGAGAGCAAGTATGATTGCGGCGAGCTGTTTTCTTATCATCAGGATTCCTGCATTATAGAGAATGTCATCGTTCCTGTAAGAAGGTTACCGATTGCGGCTCTGGAGAACCAGAGATGAACCGATCGGGTTCACTCCGCACCTATGAAAATCGTTTTATACGAGGGATTCACGCTTCAGGGCCTCTTGAGAGACAAGGCGGACAGGGGGTTTTTTTAAAAAACAGGCACTGATCCGCCGCGGGGGTACCCTGTTTTGTGGCGGCGGCATGCATCGTACCTGATGAATAGAGTGGTCACAATCCTATCTGAATAATACAATTTTCACAGGAAACGCATATGAGTCACGGACTCAGGCAAACAGGATGAATAACCGCGGTCTTTCATGATAATTCCTTTTGCTGTGATATGAAATACACAGCACTGGTACGATGAAGGAGGGGACAAAAGCCTGTCCACCCATACCGCCCCTGCGATGAGAGCGATGAGGATGTAGTACCTGTCCGGGGATTATCGAATTTTTAGGGAGCCACAGCGACGGGGGTGAAACCCTTGTTGAGCGTTTAGCTTATAATTGAGCTTTCCCCAGAGCCCATCAAACTCCTTTTTTAAATCTGCGCGGTATCCTTCTTACCGTATCCGGATTTTTAAACAGATTGTATCCCTGAAAGATAATTTCATTCGCAGCCTCCCCGTTTTTATCCTGACAGATGTCTCACCCATTGCATGAGGCGCTTTGACTGTACATGATTTTGTGTTCAATGTTTTTTTATATGCAGCAAAAAAAAGAGTACGAAAGGGTTGTATCAAACTGTATGGATTTCAAATCACTCGATTTTACTCTCAATAAGTATCAGCAGCTCTGCCAGGTCATTCTGGAGAAGTATTCAGTTTACACGGTCTCCGGATACCTCTCAACAAAACCTCAAGGAAATATCGCAATAATACGCCATGATGTGGACAGAAAAATAATGAACTCCCTGTATATGGCACAACGGGAACATGAGATGGGAATTCACACCTCGTATTATTTTAGATATCCTTCCACATTCAAACCTGATATCATAAAAAAAATCAGGGATCTCGGCCATGAAATCGGTTATCACTATGAAGTTCTGAGCAAAACAAACGGTGATTATACGAGAGCGATCACCCTGTTTCAGTCAGAGCTGGACGAATTCAGAAAAATCTGCCCGATCGATACCATCTGCATGCACGGGAGTCCGCTCTCAAAATATGATAATCGCACGTTGTGGAACGTATATGATTATCATTCCTATGGAATCCTTGGAGAGGCATTTTTATCATTTGAGCAGACTGGTGAGGAGGTACAGTATCTTACCGACACCGGAAGGACCTGGAGCGGGAAGCATTCACTACGGGACATGATGAGAAATAAGTCAGGAAAAGAACATCTTTTATCCCTGGACACAACCGATGATCTTATCGTCTGGCTGGGACAGGAAAGCGGGGAAAAACTCTACCTGACGACCCACCCTGAGCGGTGGTCGTTAACTGCCGGGGAATGGGTTGTCTGGTCATTTCTGGATTTTTCGATGAATATCGGGAAAAAAGCATTACGGGCTCTGATGTAATGACAGGGATAATAAAAGATTTGGGAGCAGAAAGGGAATGGAGTAGATTCCCGGGATGCTGTCCCGGGGCCGCCATACACGATACCCGGGGGGGAAAACCGTGCCTCGAACCAGACTTTCCCCTACAAACCGCAGTATCTCTTTGCCACAGGGGGACAGGAAGATGAGAGATCTCCTTGTCAAGTATCTTGTATCAAAAAAAGGGTTTTCTTATTATCCAAGTGATAAATATCTCATCAGAAAAATTCTGACATTTGCACAAACGGGCAAACCAAAAGTTCTGGATGCAGGATGTGGGAACGGACACTATTCCTTTTTATTCGAAAAATATGGGGCTGACGTAACCGGATTTGACATTAATGGTTCTTTGATTGAGAATGCTCTTCAGATGAAGGAAAAAAACAATTCTGCTGGTACATTTATGGTAGCAGATGCGCAGTATCCTGAAGTTCATTTTGGTAAAAATCAATTTGATATCGTATTTATGAGTGGTCTGTCCCTGTTCGGGACATCGTTTGATTCTCCATTGATGAAAAAATATGTATCATTGCTATCACCTAAGGGAAAGCTGGTATTCACCCATAATTCAAACCTGGACGGCACCATTCGATCTTCAATGTGGAAAAATTATTCTCTCGATGAATTAGTGTTAAAATTCGAAGAATTACCGTGTGTTATTGAAGAGATTTATTTTTATGACCGGCATATATCCCAAAAACTTTTTCATTCTTTGGTTTTTACAACTCCCTTTAAATATTTTCATATATTCCTGACAAAAATCACAAAAATCCCCTTTAATATCGTACTCATTATATCACGAGGGAATGAAGAGCAGAATCATTGATGAATTCAATCATCCGGCACATGTGCATTTTTTATTAATTTCATCTGCGAAATGCAAAAACGAGGGTATGAATGTTCCCGGGCTTTGTAGAATTACTTTTATCAGAATATGAAAATAAAAAAGCACCTGTACGATGAAGGAGGGGAAAAAACTGGTGTCCCCCCTTTCCGCCCCTGCGCTGAGAGTGATGATGACGTAGTGCCTGCTCAGGAGGTATCGTAGTGGGGAGCACAAAGCTGCGGGGGTGAGACCCCTGGTGTGCATTCAGGTTTTTGTGAATATTTCACCAGAGCCGGTTCTTGACCGATGATTAAAAGAATACCGTATTTGAGTACGGGTGAAATTGGGGATTGAGGAAAAAAAGAGCGGATGGTTATTTTGAATGTTATTTTACTTTGGTTTCTATTATTACCGGATTATCAAAACTCATGATGGTGTCACTACTAGCTAAATATATATCCACTCCCTGTATTTCTTTCTGCCCGGCTTTCACGAATTGCGTTGTCTTTGCCTGTGCTGAATCCCCGGCTTTACTATGGGACCTGCCATCAATGTACGTATACCCGACACTGAGGTCCACGGAAATCGTGTGGTCAACGGATTCGGGATTTATAAACTCTACAAACACGGAAACAACATTACCGTTCTTGTAATAATTAAGGATTCGCGCTGTCGGTCGCGCTGTCGGGTTGGGGAATTCCACATCCTTGAGTAACCGTTCACTGAAATCTACGTTAACGTACCTTCCGAATCTGGTCTTCACATTCTCCTGCTCACATACCGAACGCACGCAGACCATGACCGTATGGTCCCCTTCGGCAACCATCAGGTACAGGGGTTTGGTGGGTTCCACCCTCCCGACAGTCTCGTTGTCAAGAACGACCGACAGGTTTGCAGGATAGGAAATTCCGCTGATGGACACTCTTAACGATCCTTTCAACGTTGAGGTACTATTGGCGGTTGCGTTTATCGTTGCATTCAAACCGGAATCCGATGGAGTGGAAAATGGGGCAAAACTGGCATCGGTCGTTGCATTCACGGTATTCTTGTTCGTTACAGCTACACAACCGGCAGCCAGTATGAATCCGACAGCGATAACCAGGGTACATGGCACAATTAATTTCATAGGGGATTGTATTAAACGACGTATGATTCTTTTATGATAATAGTATATTGCAAGGCACTGAAGCATTGCAGTCCGGTTTTTTTGACTGCAGGAAGAAATCCAGAGGTCCATGAACAAAAATTGAGGGATACCCACACTACCACCACTCCCGGTATGTGCCTTCATTTTCACACCTAAAAGAAAGACAAAAATATTTTAGTACACAATAAACAATTATACTATTAAATACCCGGGATTGGATTTGCAGCAACCTTCTTTGCGATATTCTTTGATGGGGAGCAAAGAGAATGTCGCAAACGGTGGTATTGACTATTGTAATCGGAGAAATGAATGAAAATCTTAATTGATATGGGGCATCCCGCTCATGTGCACCTTTTTAAAAATTTTTTCTGGGAGATGGAAAAAAAGGGACATGAATTCAAGATAACCGCTCGCGATAAAGAGGTTACAACAAAGTTGCTTGATGCATACGGAATACCGTACGAACGTGTCGGTACAATGAAGCCCGGAAAGATTCATCTTATCCTTGAATGGATCTATCGCGATATTAAAATTGTTACTATTTCCCGGAAATTCAATCCGGACATTCTTATGGGTAACTTAAACGTAACAATTGTTCATGCTGCAAAAATCCTCCGGAAAAAATCCATTATATTTACCGATTCTGAACCTGAAGCGGTAAAATATCCTATAGAAGACTTCCTCTCCAACCCGTTTGCCGATGTGATCATTACCCTGAATTCCGTCCGCCACAATTATGGAGAAAAAGAAGTCCGGGTCAATACCTACAAGGAACTTGCCTATCTCCATCCGAACTGGTTTACACCTGATGGGAATGTACTCACCCAGGCAGGGATCAGAACAGATGAGGATTATATCATCCTCCGGTTTGTTGCCTGGGGAGCATATCACGATGTGGGCAAAGGTGGCTTTGATATCGAAGCTAAAAGACAATTAATCAAAGAACTCGAACCTTATGCACGGATATTCATCTCATCGGAGTCAGAACTTCCGGCAGAATTTGAACAATACCGGATCCCGATCCGTCCGGAACAGATACACGATTTCCTGTATTATGCGAAGCTGCTTATCTGTGATTCACAAACTATGGCTACTGAGGCAGCGGTTCTTGGTACTCCGGTCATACGGTGTAATTCTTTTGTCGGGAAAAACGATATGGGGAACTTTATTGAGCTCGAACAGAAGTATAATTTAATTTTTAATTATAATGATGAAAAATCTGCTGTACTCAAAGCGATTGAACTGTTAAAAATTTCCGATATCAAAGAGAGATGGATAAAAAAACGTGACACATTATTGCAGGATAAAATCGATGTTACCTCTTTTTTGGTCTGGTTCACCGGGAACTATCCAGAGAGTTTTCGAGAAATGAAACGACATCCCGAGATACAATATCGATTCAGGTGAGTATGAATTCCCTGTTTTTGTCTGGGTGGATGGATGAGAGGGTAGATGGTTAAGCCGTACGATATTCTCAGGCACAACGAGGAATTGTGGGATCTCTATACCCGGAGAGAAGAATACTCTCCCCGGCGGCTGGATCAGTATGGACGCTTCCGCTATGCCGATTCTACGCATCAGAATATTCTGGAGCCACTAGGTTCAGAATATCTTCTCCAAAACGGGTTTGCTATTGAATATCCTGACAATAAGCAATTCGCGGTTTGTCTCACCCACGATGTTGACCATATCTGCCCTCCTTATGATCATACGATCCTGTCTTCACTGGCGTGTCTCAAAGACCTGGACCTGGGGGGACTCAGGAAGCAGGTTTTCTGGAGATTGCAGGGAAAAAAGAAGAGTCCTTACAATAACTTCAAGGAAATCATGGAGCTGGAGGAGAAGTATGGTGCCTCTTCCTCGTTCTATTTTCTTGCTACCAATGCCGACATCCGGCGCCTGAGGTACACTATTGAGGATTTTAACGACGAACTTGGCCAGATTATCGACTCAGGAGGGGAAGTCGGGCTCCACGGGGGTTACTATACCTATAATGACCTGGATATGATCCGGATGGAAAAGACACGGCTGGAAAAGGTGCTGGGAAGGAAGGTCAGCGGTTACAGAAATCATTATCTTCGGTTTCAGGTACCCGACTCCTGGGAATATCTTTTTGGAGCTGGATTTGAGTACGACTCAACGTTAGGTTACAATGAGAGGGTAGGGTTTAAGAATGGTATGTGCCATCCGTTCCGGCCTTATAATCTGAATACCGGCAGAGAGATCAATATTCTGGAGATTCCCTTAACCCTGATGGACGGCACATTATTCGATATGGTAACGTCGTATCGTGAGGCATGGGAGCTGGCAAAAAGATTGGTTGATACGGTAGCGTCCTGCAGGGGTGTAATAACTCTCAACTGGCATAGCAATAGTTTTAATTGTCCTTTCAGGGCTGCCTGGCCAGGAATGTATGAAGAAATCTTGAAGTATTGCCACACCAAAAATGCTTGGATGACACATGGAAAAAATATCCATGATTGGTGGGTTTCCCGTGGTTTCTGAAATGTTTTTTAAATACGGTATACATTTCTGATAAAAAATTGGGTGAATACCATGAGGATATACGTATATAAAATTCTGGAATTGAACCGAACAGGATCTCTTTGCCATATTAAAAAATGGTATGAACTCTCAGGTTTCCTGACAGCATGCATTTTAAAGAACGGTGAATGATTGTGTATATCCTGATAACACCGGCAAAAAATGAAGAAAAAGATCTTCCAAAAGTTGCAGAGTCTGTAATTTCACAAACCCTGCGTCCTGCTCTGTGGGTTATTGTAGATGATGGCAGTACTGATAATTCACCAGCTATCATAAAAAATCTCGAAAAACAATGTGACTGGATACAATCAATTCGCCTGCCGGAGCATCCAAGGGATATTACCTTCCATTACTCCTACGTGTGCAAGAATGGTTTTACCTGTGCCATAGAGTATTGTTCGAAGAATAGTATTGATTATGATTTTATCGGTTTACTGGATGCAGATACGTGCCTGACCGAAACGTATTTTGAACAATTGATTTCGGCATTTGTAAAGGATCCCGGTCTTGGAATTGCCAGTGGGGGCATATATTATGATAGTAACGGAAAGCTCCAATGGATCAGGATACTAGAGAAATATCCTGCAGGAACCGGCAGACTCTGGCGGAAAGCGTGTTTTTTTGAAACTGGGGGTTATCAGGTTGAACCTTCACCTGATTCAATCTCTACTATCAAAGCCGGGCTGAATGGCTGGAGAACACAGAATTTTAAGGAAATTATTGCAGTTCAGACCCGGCCAACCAGCGGTGCAGAAGGAGTATGGAAGGGTTATACGATCGATGGGAAGAATGCATATTATCTGAATAAACATCCCATTCTTGTATTCCTCAATTTTATGGATTTCTCTACCCAGAAACCCTTTTATATCGGTATTGCCTATGCCTATGGATTCCTGAAAGCGTTTATCAGAAGAGATAAAAAGATTGATGATAAACAAATAAAAGATTATTACTGGAATAACCGGATTCATGAGTATTTACCACATTTTTTACAGTTTAAATGATTTTCACCTGGGAAAAGGGGAGGTATTTAGTTGAATCCAATACATGTGCACACAAAATATCTTTTCAGGAGTATATTTGAGAATCTTGATGTAATTCTGGGAATCGTTGCCATTCTTATTGGTACAGTGATTTTTTCGTTGTCATACCTTGGCAGAATTAATCAATATTTTATTGGCTTAACGCTTATTGCATCTTCTTTCATTTATCTGGCGTTACGATCCCGGTTAAAAGAAGATATATATCAGCATTTTCACCTGTCTTCCCAGCAAAAGAATATACTTCATATCATTTTTTTTATACTCATTATCGTAACATCCATTCTTTGGTATAATCAATTATATTCAAGACCTTTTGTTTATTTTGTCCTGATATCCTTAATTTCTGGTCTTATCTCTGTTGAAATATATTTTTTCACAAAAGAGGATTATGTCTGGCCCGTTCTTTTAAAAATATTTTTTTTAGCGTTGGTCATCAGAATGGGGATATTTTATAATTTCCCAAGCATTATGGGTTTTGATGCTTATCTTCATGCAAATATTGCCAAGGTGATCTCTACAACGGGTCTTGTCCCACCATTAGAGATCAGTCATCAATATGTAAATTATCCCATTTTGCATATTTTCATCTCAATAACCCAGATTATGTCTTTTATCACCGTGAAAGATGCAATATTTCTTTCTATAGGATTAATCAGTATAATCTGTACATTATTTATCTTCATTTTTGTCAACCACGTTGCCGGACCGAGAATAGGTTTGCTTTCTGTATTGATGATAGGTGTTACTACTCAGATAATCGTAACAGGGATAACCAATATTACCGCAGGTTCTCTGGTGTTATGCTATTTTTTGATGCTTTTATGTTTGTTTAAGTATCGGGAAAGATATGTTATTGCTTTGGTATTGTGTCAATTTATCATGTTTATCATGATTATCACGCATCAATTGACAATATTTACAGTCTTTTTAACGTTGTGCCTGTTTGCTTTCAGTATATTTTTATTTGAACACATTTTCCCGGAAAAACGTCAGGTTTTTAAAATTCAGTTATTTTTAGCGATGTTCATCATATCAATGCTATTATACTGGATTTATACTCCGTTATATCTGAACGATTCATTTTTCGAGGCAACGTTTGGCCCGCTTATCGAGGTCCTCCTCAATGGGGGGCAATATGGAAGTGATGTATTAATTGTCGGTCGTGGGTATGTGCGTCCATTGTTTGATACCATAATAGTGCAATCCAGTTATCTCATTTTACCTTTTTTTGCAATCGGAGGAATTTTTTTCTGGATATCCCGAAAAGGGGGGATAAAATTTTCAATTGCCTGTACTGCTGCTGCTTTATTCTTTATTGTATATGCCATCCCTTTCTTAGGTATCAGGAATCTGCTGACAGACAGATGGATGCCATTTCTCATAATATTTTTAGGAATCCTCGCAGCTGCCTATATTATATCATGTATTGATTTAATGAATTCAAATACAATGAAATTAATGACAATTTTTACAATTATATCCATTTTTTCTTTTTTAATGATTACGATACCTGCTATCAATAAAGATAATACTCTCGTGTCAAAAGAAACAACTATCCGGAATCAATTTACCTATAGTGAAATAGGAGCAGTAGAAACGATAAAATCAATTCATGACGGAATGATAATTGTTGATCCTGATTATGTGAGTCCCTTCGGATTTTATGGAGGTAATACTACAATAGAAGAAGAAATTTTTTTTGATAATTCTTTCGCTTCCTTTAATTCTGAAAGTGAATTATTAGCAATTTCCGAAAACTATGGTTTATTAACGGTATTGAGGAAAAGCACATTAATCGAACCGATTTCTTTAATGGCATCTGATTTATATGCCGATAGAATTGCAACACCCTTATCAAAAACAATCTTTGAGAATTTTGAAAATATGGAAAATCAAGATCTGGTTTATACAAACGGCAATGTGATAAGCTACTATTCACACAGGTGAACGAACTATGCAGTTAATATATTTCCATACGTATGGGGGTGAATTAAATAATGGTGTAAATAAAAAAATATTTGCTCAGGCATCTCAATTATACAAATTAGGAATTCGCTTTACTCTGGTCCTGGTAGGGGGGATAAATAAAAATTATCCAGAGTACAATTTTATTCATTATCTATCGCTTAAAGATACTTTTTTTCTCAAAAACACAATTTATAAAAATTTTTATCGGCAATACATTGCAAAACAATACATCAAAAAAGTTATGAAATTCTCTGAATCCGGAACTATTCTTTATTTGAGGTATCCTTTACCGCTTTTGTTATTACCCCATGAGTTACTCCCTCAGAAAAACTGCAAAATTGTTATTGAATGTAATTCAATTGAAATAAATGAACAAAGAAAATCACGATCCTATTTTGCTTACTTCAGAGAATTAATTTTTGGACAGGAATTTCGAAACCATTGTGATGCTATCGTTGGAGTCACCGATGAAATAACCCACTATCAATTACAACGTTCAGGTAATCTCAATAAACCCCATATCACTATGGGTAATGGGTTTGAGGTGGATTCTGTCCCTGTACGGCGGCCTCCACACTACTGCGGTTCAAATCTGGATATACTCTGCGTAGGTAATATATCATTCTGGCATGGTATTGACAGACTTATCCAGGGAATTGCTCACTATAACGGTCAGGTAAATATCCAACTTCATATCATAGGAGATGGAGCGGAGATACACAACCTTAAAAAATTGAGTAGTGATCTCGAGATAACCGGTAAAATTATTTTTCATGGGTTTGTTATTGGTGAAGATCTGGATATCCTGTTTAACCAATGTCATGTTGCTGCAGGTAGTCTGGGGATGCATAGAAAAGGTCTGACCCTCACGTCAGAACTAAAATCGCGTGAATACTGTTCCCGGGGTATTCCCTATAGTATTGCATGCGGTGACTCAGATTTTCCCCAGGATTTTCCCTATATCCTGAGACTTCCACCGGATGAAAGCCCGATTGATATGGATCAGATAATCACCTTTACCTCCAGCATCTACAAGGATGCTGATCATCCTCAAAAAATGAGATTATACGCCAGTGAAAATCTTGACTGGTCAGTCAAAATGAAAAAATTAAAAGTTTTTTTAGAAGACCTTGGTAAAGAAGCCCCTTCAGATAGGTAACAGGGCGATTTTTAAAAAACAACGTCATCCGCCAACTTTGTTGAAAATGATCTCATCATTGCATCAGGAACAACAATTGCACCAAAAAAATTAACGAGATAATCGCACGTACTTTTTTTCTTTAAGAAGAGCGGACATTCGTGCTCTTCTGAATCGGAATAACAAACCCTCCTTACGGGGTTAATTGTAGAGAGGTGTTACCAAGGTTCAATCCGTGGAAAATGGTATTATAATAAAGAACATCCCTCATTTTTACGACAGTGATATCCATATTGATGAATTATGTATCGTCGACCTGTCTGATTGTCCAGCTCATTGATCCCAGTGAAAATAATCGGATTACGTTAATATCCTGTCCTCAATCTTCACTGTTAGCCTTCCACCATGTTGCAATATGTTCCCCGCTTGTCATCCACGCTTCCTTCTCTGCACAATACTGTAAAATTTTCTCATACAAGTTTCTTTTATCCCCGATGAGAGAATGGTTGTGCCACAACAGGGTAATAACACCATGGCATTCTGCAACAGTATTAATTAATTGTCGTGTGACAGCCCAGGCTTTTTCAAAATCCAATCTCATATAGTCATCAAATAATGAAACATCCATTATCACCTGGGGGATTTCAATAATTTCAATAATTTTCCCCGTATTCAGGTTAAAAGGTTTGTAGGGATGGCACATCCCATTTCTGAATCCAATACAATCAGCATATCCCAATGAACAATCATACAAAAATCCAGCTTTCCTCAATGATTCCCAGGTATCTGGTACGACAAAGTTCAGATAGTGATTCCGACATCCGGTAATCGCAGTTTTGGTTACCTTTTCAAGGTTCCTTTTTTCTTTTTTGAGCTTAGTAAGATCACGGGATCCTTCATGACCCCCATGAAGTCCGACCTCCCAGCCCCAGCTCTGAATTGTTTGTATTTCCTCTTCCAAATCTTCAATCTGATAGGCATAATCCCTATCTGCCGGGTCAAGGGCAAGAAAATAGAAAGAGGAACAAGCATTATATTTATCCTCTAATTTCATTATTTCCTGAAAATTGACCAAAGGATCTTTTTTTCGAGGAATTTCCTTCATCGAATCGATAGATTCAATAAATTTCCCACGGGTAAATTTTTTCGCCGCTTTAAAGCTCTTGGAAGCGAAGGATTTACAAACTGAATCAATATCATGGGTGAGACAAACAGCAAATGGTTTTTCATCGGGGTATTCAACATGATATCCGTTTTTCATCAGGAATTCTGATGCTTTTGGTTCAAAAATAGTCCGGTATTGACTTGCATAATAAGGAAATCGGTTGTATTTATCCCGTAAGGAGGGAGGGTATTCTTCCTTCCTGCAAAAAAGATCCCAAATGTCTGGATCTTTTTGTAATAGTTCATGCATCCCCATAGTGAGTTCCTGTTTTATGTGAAAATATCGATATATTCAATCTGATTTTTTTAATTTATTAAGTGTCTTGTCAAACGATTTTCAATTTCAATTCGTTTTTTGGATTGTAACCAGTCACGTGTTTCCACAAATCGCATTCTCATGATTCAGTCGCAAATACCTCCCTCTCGTTCCTTTGGGTAAATAGTGGTTCATAGTAATAGATTTATCAAAAAATTGGTGATTGGGTAAAGTCCGCCACTAACCATAAAGTAGTGTGGACAAATGCAATGTATGGATTTTCGGGAGCTGGGGAGGCTCGTACCGGACGATAGATTCTTTCCTGAATATGTCTGGAAGAATCACAAAGACGTCCTTTGTACTTCCTTCAGTTCGACAGTTTTTTATTACCTGGGACGAAGCGGATTGGTGTAAAGGGAGTGGAAAGATATCTGTCCCTCAAAGAAACGAGATTTTCCCTTCTTCGAATCACTCCGTCCCGATGCCTCTCATCAGGATTGAGCTCTGTGACAGCCAGGAAAACTGCAAAGCATGTAGCTTCGAGCTCTAAGACTACACTGAAAGCATCCGACCTGCTGAGACGGGTCCTTGTTGAAGATCTTGCCCGGTCAGATGCGCTCCTGAAGGGAGAACTTGAGGCTGATGAGTCCTATTTTTAAAAGACGACGAAAAGGAAAGAGGGGGCAGGGGACAGGCCACAAGACGATTGTAACTGGAATTCCCGAACGGGGGGGTAAAATATCAGGCAGTATCGTTACCGATGTAAAAGATGAATCTCTGATGAATTGGTGGATGGTACATAATTACCTTTTTATTTACCCGAATACCGGATATCTAACCTCTGCTTACCAACTATTGGTAGTTCCGGCACCCGTTAAAATAATTACAGGATCTGGTCCTGTAACTCT
>Ga0209254_10001824_pt1 | contig 19207 bp, 22 predicted proteins | sample FrelakmetDIP11DI_FD_187148 | JGI IMG/M metagenome (GOLD analysis project Ga0209254, IMG submission 187148) | Freshwater lake sediment microbial communities from the University of Notre Dame, USA, for methane emissions studies - DIP11 DI (SPAdes)... | ecosystem: Environmental > Aquatic >...
AAGTTCTGCCAGGATGTCACCCTTTTTCACCTTTTGACCAATCGCGGTGTTGATCTTGTCGATCGTCCCGGTAGTTTTCCAGGCTAAGTTGGCTGTCTGGTCCGAATGGATCGTTCCGGTTGCACCTACCTGTGCGATAAGAGGTCCACGAGTGAGGGCTTCGGTCTGGTAGGTTCCAGAGCCATTTTTTGGTTGGATCAAGCGCGGCACGATTAAAAAGAGCGCGACTAAAACGATCACTGAAGCTAATATGATCGTTGTGCTTTTCTTCATTTTCCATTTTCCACTCTCGTCGTAAAACACTGCTTTGATTTTGTTAGCCATTTCATTCTCCTTGTAAATAAAAAAATTATTGCAGTTGATCAATCCATCGGTGGTGGAAAAGAAGAAAAATCGCTTTTCGTCAAAACCGAATCGATCAATTTTTTTAATAGTTGGATAAGTTGTTCCCGTTCTTCAGAATCAAGTCTGCTGACGAGATCATTCAATAGATCCACTCTTTGTGGATTGGTTTCTTTGACGAGCTGGCGTCCTTTCACAGTCAATCTGATTCTGAAAAGCCGCCTGTCGGTCTGATCAATATTCCGTTCGATCAATCCTTGATTTTCCATTCCCCGCAGGATGGAGCTGATTGTATTTTTCTTGACATTACTGGTTTGGCTCATTGAGGTGGGAGTGATGCCTTCGCAATTGCCATTCTCCTCCTCTTCCAACAACCTCATCATCAAACCCCATCTTGCGGGAGTGATATCAGATTCCGGGTCAGCTTGTGAGAAACAAATGCTCATAAAATGGGAGACCATTTTTGTCATTGCCATGATCTCTATGCCATCGGTCTCTTTCCCGTTAGCCATAAACCTGAGATGTTCCTTAAAGATAGGGGACATCATTTCATTTGGGATATTTCCCATTTTTGGAAAGTGGTTTGTTGTCATAATAGTTCCGTATCGAATAGTACGAGGCGGAACTTTATCATACTGGAACTAAAAAATCAAGGGTTGTTTGCGTTTTTGTAAAGAGTTTTATGAAACCCTAATCATGTTTTAATATTCCAGGTCAGTGAGGACTTGACTTGAATTTCCCCCCGCTTTATTTTGGTAAGGTGGATATTTTCTTTGGATATCCTTAATTTCCAGACTGGCGCGGCTGGGTATAATCCGTCTAACTTTTTGGAAATCAAGATGAAAAAAATCACCATAATCTTAATAATCGGTTTTTGTGCAATATTACTGCTCGGCCGAAGCCAGTATATCGCGCAGGATACACCCTCCCGGGTGCGAAGTTTTACGCGCGGTGGCGAGTTCGATTATGTATCCTGGACGCTCGAATCGCTCAAAGCCAAAGCGGTGGAACTCAGCGTGGGGATCCCCCGGTACCTATCGACCCGGCAGAAGCATGATGCGGTGGTTCGATATTCAGAGCTGGTCCGCGAACTGGATTCGGTCAGTGCGGAGATTCGACAGATCTATGCTGACCCGGAGGTAATGGATCCGGAGACTGCCGCAGCCAACCTGCTGGAAAATCAAAAAAATCTTCAGCAGGAGCGTTCCCTTCTCGGACCCATTGCGGAGGCTACCCTCCAACAGCAAATCAGTAATGTCGTGAAGGATATGGATTTGAGTTTTCTTGGTCAGCCTCTACCTGCGGTTCTTTTCGATGTTACCCCGCTTCCGATGGCGATGATAGTCTCCCCGCGGGATGCGATCCGACAGGATGTGAATATCTCCCTGTTACCGGATATCACCCTTGATGAGATCGATACGCTCGAGGAAAAGGTGGAGGATGGACTGAATGTTTCCGCCCTGGTGGTTCCCGTGGGTGGCATAGGCATGTATCCCACCATGGTGATGAGCTCTTCCGACCTCCCTTGGTTGATCGAGACGGTTTCCCATGAATGGATTCACAATTACCTCACCCTGCGCCCGCTGGGTATGAACTATGATACCAGCCCCGAGCTGCGCACCATGAATGAAACCACCGCTTCCATTGCCGGTAAGGAGATTTCGGAAGCGGTCATCGCTAGGTATTACCCCGAATTCGTCCCCCCGTCTGCACCTGAATCCATTGATGAATCTGACACTGCTGCACCTGCGGATTACACACCTCGCTTTAATTTCAACCGGGAAATGCACATTACCCGCGTGGTGGCGGATGGGCTTCTCGCCCGCGGGTTGATTGATCGGGCGGAAAAATTCATGGATGAACAAAGGGAAGTTTTTTGGAAGAACGGCTACCAGATTCGGAAAATCAACCAGGCGTATTTTGCGTTTTATGGTGCCTATGCCGATCAACCCGGTGGAGCTGCGGGCGAGGATCCGGTCGGACCGGCGGTGAGGGCTTTGCGAGAGCGCAGTGGCGGTTTGTCGGATTTCCTAAAAAGGATCGCCGGGATGACCAGCTTCGAGCAGCTTACAGAAGCTGTCGGCAGCTAAAAAACCTCAGATTTACCAGAATCTGAACCGCCAATATCCGGGATCTCTTTTTCGATCTCCTCCAAGGTCTGCCCTTTTTCCAGCCGGTTTACGACTTCATCAAATTCGGGCGCAATCACGTCCTCCATCTGGTCTTTCATTTTCCGCAGCATGCCGCCCAAAGAAACCGGGTCGTCCTCGAGGGCATCCATTTGCTCGGGGTCAGCGATTCGCTGCAGCCGCTCCTCTTCTGACTGTCCAATGGGAATGCGTCCGATCCTGCGCGTAATATTTTGACTTTGACATGCAGTACATTGGATTGTTACCTTCCCGTAATCGCTGTAAGACAAGCACACGGAAAATCGTTTTGCACAATCCTGGTAGAGATATTCATAGACCGGCATACTATTCTCTCAAGCTTTATACAAATCAAACTCCATTATAATCAGGGCAGAAACAAGCCGAAAAGGAAAAACCATGCCGGATGAAAGCGTTGATTTCTGCCTTTTGTACTCCGAACCGCTCCTGGTGGTCATCTCCGGTCCTTCCGGGGTGGGTAAGGACGCGGTCCTGCGTGGGTTGAAGGAGCGCAGGTCCGACCTGCACTTCGTCGTTACCGCCACCAGCCGTGCGAAGCGGGCAGGGGAAGTTGAAGGTGTGGATTACATTTTCCTCTCCCGCGCGGAATTTGAACAGAAGATCGCTGCCGGTGAATTCATCGAATACGCAAATGTCTACCAGGATTACAAGGGAGGGCTGCGTTCACAGGTCGCCGATCGCCTGAAGAGCGGCAAGGATGTGATCCTGCGCGTGGATTACCAGGGAGCTATCTGTTACCGCAGGCTGTTTCCGCAGGCTGTGCTCATCTTCCTTGTCCCGGAAAATACGGAAGAGTGGTTAAAGCGCTTGAAAAACCGGGGTACCGAAACCGAAGAAAGCCTGCGCATCCGCCTCGGCACGATCACGGAGGAATTGAAATCGGTTGAATTCTTTGACTATGTGATCTGTAACGAATTCGGCAAGCTGGATCAAGCCGTAGACCTCATCGAAGAGATCATGCGGGTAGAGCATCTGAAAGTACATCCCCGGAAAATCGAATACTGAGAGTTCCTATGTCCATTCCACCATCACAGCCTCCCTTGCAGGAAAATCCGCAGCAAATTCCGATTGAACCCCCGCGCCAGCAGGTCGTCTGGGAGATTCCGGTGCGGATACCCTGGGTTTCGTATATCCTCCTCGGGTTGACCACCCTGGTTTTTCTGCTCCAACTGGCAACCCAATCCCTGCTTGGGTATGACCTGCCCGCTGCGATGGGGGCGAAGGTCAATGAATTGATCGTTGCCGGGCAGTTTTGGCGCCTGATCACCCCGGTTTTTCTGCACGCCAATTTCATGCATTTTGGATTCAATATGTATGCCCTCTTTGTTCTTGGGCCGGGGCTTGAGCGGCTCTACGGGCATGAGCGTTTCATTTACTTGTATTTCCTGGGGGCGCTTGCCGGGATCACTTTTTCATTCCTCTTCAGCCCGAACCCATCCCTCGGGGCTTCCACCGCCATTTTCGCCCTGCTCGCAGCACAGGTGGTCTATATTTACCAGAACCGTAAAATCTACCGAAATTCGCGCGCGATGCTGACCAATGTCCTTGTCATACTCGGAATAAACCTTTTATTCAGCCTGTCAGGAATCGTTGATTTCTGGGGTCACCTCGGCGGACTGGTCGGCGGGTTGGCGTTCAGCTGGATGGCAGGTCCGCTTTGGCAGATCCGCGAGACACCGACCGGGCGTATCGTCGTTGATACCCGTTCAATGCAAAAATCCCGAATTGTTGCCGGGAGTCTCTTTTTCTACTTCCTCCTCATGGCTGCGTTCGGGATTTACAAGTCTCGCTGATCGCGGTAAATTCCGGAAAATTATTTATATTGAATTTATTCCGCGGGGATGACTATCTCCCCTGCTTTTAAGGGCATTGTTTCTTCCAATTTCATGATTGAGCTGTTCATGTAAGCCCCGATCCCGAGGATGATCGTTGCCAACCCACCGATGATGTACCAGGCTTGAACACCCAGGAGCTCGGCTATAGGTGCCGCCACCAGCATACTCAGAGGGATCATGGCGGTTGCCACGCTGCTGAAAAGGGTGAAAACCCTGCCTTGCATTTCAGGTGGAACTTTGGATTGCATCAGGGCATGCAGGGGTCCGTTCGCGATCGGTACCATCGCACCCATGAATGCAGATCCGAAGACCGCCAGCCATATCATGTTGGATGGCGTGAAACCCATGATCATTACCCCGATCCCGATCCCGCATACCCCCATCAGCGAAGTAACGATCTTCTTCTTAAATCCTCCCCAGATACCCAACCCGAACCCGCCGATGACGATCCCCACCCCCAGCGCGGAGGCAAGATAGCTGAGCTGCCATGCGCCTCCATGGAAATGATCCGTCACCAGCAGTGGCATGAGTGTATCCGAAGGCGCCAGCAGGAAATTGATGAATGTAGCTATGAATAGTAGCGAAAAGGCTCCCGGCCAACTTCGCAGGAATTTAATACCTTCCAGCACTTCCCCCCAAAGCTGGCGAGGACCTGTAAGAGGTGTAGTGGTGGCATTTTTTGGCTGCGGTATCTTTACAAAAATTAACGGAACGATCGCCAACCCGGCAGTTACGATATCCACCGCAAGCACTGAATACATGGGCAGGTTTTCCATCAGCAGTGCGCCCATTGGCGGGGCGGCGATCATGATTACCCCCCGGATGCCCTGGTTCAACCCCGCAACCCTCGCCAGGTGTTGGTCCGGCACCATCAGCGAGGTTGAAGCCTGCATTGCCGGCCATTGGAATGCTCCCCCCAGCGACCGCAGGAAAAGCAGAACATAAATGTGCCAAATCTCCACCGCGTTGAAATAAAAGAGGGCTACCAGGATTGCCGTGCACAGTGCAGTCAATCCGTCCGACGCCATCATGATCCACCGCCGGTTCCAGCGGTCGACGAGCGCGCCTACGAACGGCCCCAGGAAGATCTCCGGTAGGATCGCGGCGATGGTTGCCCCCGCCAGCACCGCCGCGGATCCGGTAGTTTTGGTCAGGTACCAGACCAGAGCAAACTGCACCAGGCTGGAACCAAGCAGCGAAAACAGCTGCCCTGCCCAGATCGAGAAAAACTTTACTTTCCAGGCTCGTTGTTCAGGTTGAATTTGTGATGTCATCAAGCTCTCCGATATTATTCCACGTACACCTGGACGTGTTCCCCGCCCTCTTCATCCTCAACATCCACGATCTGGCCCAATTCACCGCTTTGGATGGCCAGGATGATCTCGTCCAGATCCAGGTCAGCCATCTCGGGGGAATATTTCTTCCCCATCCGCAGGCCAACCCCCACCAGGCTGAGCGGCAGGCGCACGTTCACCTTGACCTTTTCGTTTTTTTTGTCCGTCACCCGCACACGGAACCAGCGCCCGTTCAGGTTTCCTGGCAGCACCTCGCCCTTCAGGCTGGGTTCCGCCTGGTCGAGGGATTCGAGCAATTTGGCTGCCTCCTCCGCGCTGATCTTACCTTCCTGCAGCATTTTCAAAACTTTCAACCGTTCTTCTGTGGATACCATTTTCTCTTCTCCTCTTTTACGCCGGTGACCCGGCATTGGTTTCTTTCTTTCCGGCCAGCCGCAGCTGGGCTTCCTCAGCGGTGATCTTTCCCGCGTCCAGATCCTCCAGGATCCGCCGGCGCTCATCCGGGCCGGGCTTGACCGCCTCCTCCTTGCCCGGCTCGAAACCCATTGCGTTCAGGATCTCGTTGAAGCGGCTGCGCAGGGTGGGGTAGGAGAGCTTCATCTCCTCTTCCATGCGGTTGTAGCGCCCTTCACAGCGCACGAAGGTGACCACGAATTGAAGCTGCTCAGGGGTCAGTGCCGAGAAGGGGTTGCTGCCGGGGTTGAATTGGCCGGTGATCTCGATATCGCAGGCCGGGCAGTGCAGGCGGGTGATGATCATTTCACCCCCGCAGACCGGGCAGATGGGGATCTTGTTTGCCATAATTCCTCTTTTCTGGGATGATTCTTTGATAATCTTTATCATATCCCGTAATTCTTGATAAAATAATATCACAAATATTATAAATGTCAATACTTAACTAAAGATTATTAATATTAAAAAGAATAATCTTCAATAAAAATCATAGTGATTTAGAAATTAAACCGGGCTTATCCAGCAGGCATGCGTTCCGCCAGCAGCACCCAGCGCCCCTTGCGCTTGTCCGCGTTCTCTGGCGCGCGGTCGTAATACAGGTCAAAAACCCGCCCGCCGCTTACCCGCACGCGGAAGAAGAAGCGCCCCACCCCCCAGGAGCCTTTGGAGGCAGCCCGCGCGGCGTGCTCGGGGGTCATATTATCCGCCATCCTGCCCCTGCGCTCGAAGCTGTGCCACTCTGCCAGCATCTCCTCCACCCGGTAGGTTTCCCAGTTCCAGGTGAACCCGTTCGGGCAGGGCGGCGTCTTTTCCAGCGCCGGGGGTGTATCGAAAATGACCTCGATCGGCTGGTCGATAAAATGCAACTGATGACTTTCCATATCAAAATGATAGCACACGGAGATAGGCCCAGATACGATATAATTTCCGCAGGAAACCTGAATGGCTAAGCAAAAATCCGTAGATCAGCTGACCACCGAGGAGCTGCGCCGGCTCCTCATCGAAAAAAGCCGCGCAGGCCGCCGCACGCGCCTGGAGCACTTCCGCCGCACCGGGCGGGTGGTGATGGTGGAGCCCGTGGAGGGCAACGCCCCCGAAGATCTCACCCCCGGCCGCGTGGATGACCCCCTTGGCGAGCCAACCCCTCCCGGTCGCCGCCCCAGCCGCCGCCGGGTGGTCATGGATCGGGTCCTCTTCGGCGTGGAAATGCTGGCCGTCATCGGCCTGCTCCTTGTCCTCCTCAACGGCGCCAACCTGCTGCGCGCGCTCAACACCGAGGTAGTTTCCGCCCTCGACCAGCCAAAAACAACCCCCACCGCGCTCATCACCGCGGTCGTCCTCCCCGGCGGGCACACCCCTCCGGTGGGCGGGCGCGAACCGCGCTTCAACGATGCCGAGATCCCCGAGCACCTACGCCCGGTGGTCCAGTCCATTGCCAGCCTGCCCATACCCACCCAGGGGCCGGAGACCGCCCGCAACATTCGCATCCCCGCCATCAGCGTGGACCAGGTTGTGGTGCAGGGTGATGGCTGGGAGCAGCTCAAGAAGGGCGTAGGGCAGCATGCCGGCACCGCCAACCCCGGTCAGAACGGCAACATCGTCCTCTCTGCCCACAATGATATCTACGGCGAGACTTTTCGCGATCTCGACAAGCTCAAACCCGGCGACGAGATCATCCTCTCCACCACGAAGCAGGATTATGTCTACACCGTCGTCGATACTGCCATCACCGATCCAACCCGCGTGGATCTGATGAATAACACCCCCGAAGCTGTGGTAACATTGGTATCCTGCTACCCGTACCTGATCGATAGCCAGCGCATCGTTGTGCTGGCCCAGTTGAAACAGCAGTAGCAATTCACTTTCAGGAGTTCGTGCATGCCCAAGAAATCCAAACGCCAGGCCCGCAAAGCACCCGCCGCCATCGCGCCAGTCGCTGCCGCCCCCGTGCAGGCGGTTACCCCAACCCGCCTTATGACCGCCACCGAGTTCGATCCCGATTACACCTACGTGCGCAAAGACCTGCGCCGCATCGGCATATTGGTGCTTTCCTTCATCGTTGTCCTGGTTGTTCTTTCCTTCATCATATAATTAACCCTCCCCATCATAAGGGGTAGACCGCCCATCCCTTCAACTTAAAGGAGAGTCATATGTCACCCATGTTCGTTCCCGGCCCGGTGGATGTTGACCCCCAGGTCCTGGCCGCTCAGGCCAAACCCATGCTGCCTCACCGCAGCAAGGATTTTGAAGCTATGTTCGCCGCCACTGGCGAAAAGCTGAAACAGGTCTTCTACACCCAACACCGCGTCTTCCAGGGCACCCATTCCGGCTCCGGCATGCAGGAGATGGCGGTGCGCAACCTGGCGGAGAAAGATGTCCTCGCCTGCGTCAACGGCGCCTTCGCCCAGCGCTGGTACGATGTGGCCGTCGCTAACGGCAAGCAGACCGACCGCATCGACGTGGAGTGGGGCCAGGTCTTCCAGCCCGATCAGCTCCGCGACGCGCTAAAAGCCAAACACTACGAGCTGGTCCTGATCGTCCACAACGAGACCTCCACCGGCACTGAAAACCCCGTGGCCGCGCTCTGCAAAGCCATTCAAGAGACCAGCCCCGATACCCTCATCGCCGTCGACGCGGTTTCCTCGCTCGGCGGGGTCAGGATCCCCATGGACGAGTGGGGTATCGATTTTCTGCTTACCTCCTCCCAGAAATGCTTCGCCCTCCCGCCCGGGCTTTCCTTTGCCGGGGCCAACGAGCGTGCGATGCAGAAAGCCGAAACGGTTTCGAACCGTGGCTGGTATTTCGATATGCTTCTGCTCGAGAAGCACCGCATCAAGGATTCCACCCCCATGACCCCCGTTATGCCGCTCATCTTTGCCCTGGATGTGCAGCTCGACCGCATGCTCGCCGAAGGTCTCGACGCCCGCTTTGCCCGCCATGCCTCCATGGCCCGCCGCACCCAGGCCTGGGCCGAGTCGCTGGGGATGCAGCCTCTCACTTCCGACCCCTACCGCTCGAAAACCGTCTCCACCATTAATAACTCCCACGGCTGGGATATCAGCGCGCTGAATAAATTCCTGCTGACCAAAAGCATGCGCATCGCCAATGGCTACGGCAAGCTCAAGGACCTCACCTACCGCATCGCCCACATGGGCGAGATCCAGATGGCCGACGTGGAGAAGCTGCTTTCCCTGATGGAAGAGTTCGACGCGGCGCAGCCCAAGTAAAATATCATATTATTAACCTGGAACCGCATCACCCGGCACGAATCTTGCTCCGGGTGATGTGTATTTAATGCTATCTACAGAAAAGCAGGTCTAAATGGCTGTCACCCGCAACCACACTCCGCCCTTCTCCGAACCTCCCGATCTCACCCCGCGCGCGCCGAAGAAGAAACGCATGCGCTTCTTCGACTATTCCCAGACCTCCTCGCGCGGCACGCGCAAACCCGCCTCCAAACCGACCCCGCGTGCAAAAAGCGCCAAGCTCTTCGGTTTTAAGGTCAAGATGAAGCCGCTCGGCCCCGAACGCAAGCTGGATTTCGGCGGGGTGGTCATCACCTTCCTCGGTTTGCTTGCTTTTCTCGCCCTGGTCTCCCCCTCCCAGGGAACCGTCACCGAAGGCCTGGTGGAGTTCTTCTACCAGATCGCCGGCATCGGCGCCTTCCTCATCCCGCTCGCCTTTTTCGTGGTGGGCATGTGGGTCCTCTTCCGCGCCTGGGATAAGCTGCCGCATTTCTCCACCGCCCGCCTGGTGGGCATTGGCCTGCTGCTCCTCAACCTCTTCACCCTCATCTATTTCATCGCCGGTGCCGCCTTCTCCGGCGCGTTGGGTGCCATGTTCGGTATGGTCATCATGGATGGACTCGGCCCCCTGGGTTCGATCGTCGTCTGGATAGCCTGGCTGCTCGTGGCCCTCGCCCTCACCCTCGATCTCTCCCTGCCGGATCTGATCCGCGCCTTCACCCATGCCGGGGATGATTTCGTCGAGTGGTGGAAAGCCCGCCGCGCCCCGCGCTCCGAAAAGATGCGCGCTTCCTCCAGCTCCCGCGCCTCCTCGCAATATGCCGCGCCCGCGCCTTTCACCGAGCTGACCGATGATTTCACGCCCATCTCGCCAACCTACCCCTCCCGCGCCAGAACCGGCGCAGGGGCACTGGCCGCGAAACCCGCCCCCAGGCCCTCCGCCCTGGCTGCCATCACCAACCCCGCCGCCGCTGCCGATACCCCCTGGGCGCTGCCGACCGTGGAGAATATCCTCGACCCGGCCAGCCCCACCTTCATCCGCGCCGGGGTGGACCAGGAGCGCTCCAAGATCATCGAGCAGACCCTGGCTTCCTTCGGCGTGCCTGTCCACGTCGTCGAGATCCAGCGCGGCCCCACCGTCACCCAGTTTGGCGTGGAGCCCGATTTCATCGAAACCCGCCAGGGGCGCACCCGCGTGCGCGTCTCGCAGATCGTGCGCCTCACCGACGACTTGGCACTCGCCCTGGCCGCCCCGCGCATCCGCATCCAGGCGCCCGTCCCCGGGCACATGTACGTGGGCATCGAGGTCCCCAACTCCGAGATCAGCCTGGTGGCCCTGCGCGAGCTGATGGAAAGCGAAGCCTTCAAAAAGATGCGCTCGCCCCTGCGCTTTGCCCTGGGCAAGGATGTGGCCGGGCGCGCCGCCGCCTGTGACCTGGCCGCCATGCCGCACCTGATGATCGCCGGCACCACCGGCTCGGGCAAGAGCGTGTGCGTCAATGCCATCCTCTCCTGCCTGCTGCTCAATAACACCCCCGCCGAGCTGCGCCTGGTGCTGGTGGATCCCAAGCGCGTGGAGCTGACCGCCTACAACGGCATCCCCCACCTGCTCGCCCCGGTCATCACCGAAACGGAGAAGGTGATCGGCGCGCTGCAGTGGGTCATCCGCGAGATGGACAGCCGCTTCCGCAAGTTCGCCGAATCCGGCGTGCGCGATATAAAGGCCTACAACGCCAAAAGCTCCCCCCATCTGCCCTACCTGGTGGTGGTCATCGACGAGCTGGCCGACCTGATGATGCTGGCTGCCGACGAGACCGAGCGCTCGCTCACCCGCCTGGCACAGCTGGCCCGCGCCACCGGCATCCATCTGATCATCGCCACCCAGCGCCCCTCGGTGGATGTGATCACCGGCCTGATCAAGGCCAATTTCCCCGCCCGCATCGCCTTCGCGGTCGCCTCGAATACCGATTCGCGCGTCATCCTCGATCAACCCGGCGCCGAACGCCTGCTCGGGCGCGGGGATATGCTCTTCCAGGCACCGGATGCCCCCGCGCCGGTGCGCCTGCAGGGCGCCTATGTCTCCGACCAGGAGATCAACCGCCTGGTGGATACCTGGCGTCTGATGGCCTCCTCCTTCGGGAGTGCCGAAACTTCCGGCGCCACCGTGGAACCCGTGAGCCTCCAGCCCCAGGGTCCGCCGCTTTCGCAGGGTTCGCTGTGGGATTCGGGCGCGCCCGAAACCGGCGACCCGCTCCTCAAGGATGCCATCTCGCTCGTGCGCAGGGAGGGCCGGGCTTCCATCAGCATGCTCCAGCGCCGCATGCGCGTGGGCTATACCCGCGCCGCGCGCCTGGTGGATTCGATGGAGGAGCAGCACATCATCTCGGGTCCCTTAGCCAATTCACAGGTCAGGGAGGTATTGGACTTTGGTTCAACAGCTCCCCCGGCCGATTCCTAGGCGAAGCCCCCCCGCCCGGATCACCCCCAGGTCCGGCGGGGGGCTTACGAATTATCAATCAATATAACTACCAATTAATCAGAATGCCCTTATCGTGTTCAATTCAAATTGAAGTAATTATTTTGGAAATTGACAAGGGAGATTTATTAATGGGCACTGAAAACAAACTGGTTCATTATTAAAGCAGATTGAATGAGCAAGATCGATAATTGAATAATAAAATAACCTCGGAAATTGTTGATCAATGACATTTTCAATAGTGTTAATAACCACTTTTCTTCGACGCGCTTCTCCACTTAAATCCAGCCCGAATACACGGCCAATTACTCTTACGATATTTGTATCAACAAGTACATAAGGTTTATCTAGAGTAAAGCATAATGTTGCGCCAGCAATATATTGACCAATACCTTTAATGGATTTCAGTTTTTCATAATCTAGCGGAACTTCCCCATACATTTGCCAGAGTTGTGCAAAGGCTGAAATCATCCCTTCGATTCTCCATGTGAGTCCAAGTGGCGATAATAGATTAAGAACATTACATCTTTTGGAGTTTCCAAAAACATACTGAGATAAACAATTGAAAATTGGAAACTGAAGAATATTCGAAGCCCAGGTGACCGATCAGGATATTGAACAGGCTCTGAATGCTGCCGCGGCGATTGGAGATGATCGTATCCAGCAGGAGTCGCAGGGGTATATCTCGCCCGAGACGTGGACGCATGGGTCCTCCAGCCAGCGCCAGGCTGCCATAAAAGATGGCTTGAACTCTGGTGACGTTCAGACTTGCGACACCCCGGGTAGTTAGCGGAAGAGATGACGGTGGGGTGCAGGCGCGTTCCTTTTCCTGGCGCGCTAAAGAAAGTGAAAAAGCAGGGTTTGAAATTGTACGAATAGGAAGATGCATTTTCGGAAGGGAAGGATTTGACAGTAGAGGAACTCGGAGTATAATAAATCTGAAATATCAGATTATGAGAGTTCAAAATGACCCAAGAAATCCTGCAGATCCGTTCGAACGGGCAAATCACCCTACCACCCGAGTTGCGCCGTAAGGCTCACCTGGTGGAGGGCGATTTCCTGGAAGCCTCTCTAGCAGAAGATGGCACAGTGTGTCTCAAACCCAAAATGGTCATCGACCGAGACCAGGTTTATTTCTGGTCCTCCCGCTGGCAGGCAGGTGAAAATGCTGCTGAAGTGGATATCAAAGATGGCCGGGTTGCAGGTTTTGATTCCGTAGGCGATCTGCTAAAGGATCTTGACGACGTGGCATGAAATACCACGGAGTGGAATGAAATACCGCCGAGCGGAGCATTTCAAGCAGGCGTATCAAACCCTGCCTGCGGAGATTCGCGAGAAGGCGAAGAAAGCTTTTATGCTTTTTCAGCAGGACCCTCATCATCCTTCCTTGGGAGTGAAAAAGATCCAAGGGGTGGCAGGAATTTGGGAGGGCAGGGTAGACAGGCAATACCGGTTCACGTTTCACTATGAAAAGGATGAAAAAACCGGGGAAAACATCGTCGTTTTCCGGAATATCGACAACCACGATGACTGCCTGAAAAATCCATAAATGCCCCACGTTCGATGGGGCATCATCTCAAACTAATAACGAATCAACCCCTCAACTACTCAACAATCCGTTCGGCGAACCTCTTTTGGAATTTGGCAAGCTTTGGGGAGATTACAAAGCTGCAGTAGGGCTCCGCGCCGTTCTCGTTGTAATAATTCTGGTGGTAATCCTCGGCCGGGTAGAACAACCCGAGCGGATTTACCTCGGTCACGATCGGGGCGGGGAAGTCGGGCGCGAATTTGGCGATCGCTTCCTCGGCCGCCTGTTTCTGCTCTTCGTCCGCCGCCAGGATGATCGAGCGGTACTGCGTCCCGTGGTCGTTGCCCTGCCGGTCTTTCGTCGTCGGGTCATGCGTCGCGAAAAAAACCTCCAGCAGGTCTTCATAGGAGATCACTGCCGGGTCGAATTCGATCTTTATTACCTCGGCGTGCCCGGTCCGCCCGGTACAGACCTGGTCATAGGAAGGGTTTTTAGTAGTACCTCCGGCATACCCGGGCAGGACGGATTTGACCCCTTTCAAGCGTTGAAAGAAGGCCTCGGTGCACCAGAAGCAACCGCCTCCGAAGACTGCGAATTGGGTGCTCATCTCATCCCTCCTTCTTGGCGGGCACGATCTTGAGCGAGATCGAGTTGACGCAGTGGCGGGTGTTGAGCGGGGTGAGACCTTCGCCTTCGAAGACGTGCCCCAGGTGCCCGCCGCAGGCCGCGCAGGTGATCTCGGTGCGCTGCCCGTCCGCATCGCGTGTGCGCTTCACCGCCCCGGGGATCTCCTGGTCGAAGCTCGGCCAACCGCATCCGGAGTGGAATTTGGCTGTGGAGGTGTAAAGGGCAACGCCGCACTGCCGGCAGACATAGGTGCCCTCAACGAAGGTGTTTTCGTACTCGCCGGTAAAAGGCATTTCGGTGCCCTTTTGGAGGATCACCCGCTGTTCTTCAGGCGTGAGGGGATTTAGGTTCATGGGTTTCCTTCCCGTCCGCGGCAATATCCGCAGGCTTTGGTAGAAAGGGATCATAACACCTGGTAAAAAAAATTCAAGGGCTTGTCCATGGTTCGGAGAGCTGTTCGATCGCAAAATCCTGCGTTGGAGTTCTGGGTATAATTAGCCCGTTTCCGGGAGTCTGGATGAAACCAAAACACCTGATCCTTTTCTGCGCGCTCACCCTGCTGGAAGGCTTTATTACCCTCTATTACCTATTCAACATGACCTTCGAAGCAGGCCGGGGTCAGGTCATCGATTACGGCACCCTGCGTAATCTCGCCGCCGGGGTCATCGTGCTCCTCCTGGTTGGGCTGGCCGCGGCGCTTTTCAGGCTGGTCCGCGGTCCCGAATTCAGCGCCAGCCTTTCCGCGCGGTTGGAAAACCGTTTAGTGGGGGAGGGCGGCAGGCTCTTCACCGTCCAGGGTGGGCTGCTCATCGCAGCGCTTTTCCTCTTTGAGTGCTACCTGCTCACCTATCTGGCTTTTCCAGTGCCCTTGCGCCCGCTTTTTGCCTGGGGAACCATCATCTGCCTGCAGGCCTGGCTTATCCTGCGCGCTGTCTACCGGGGTGCCTACCGCGCCCGCCCGGGTTGGATCGCGCGGCTTAAAACTGGCTGGAACTCCTGGCTGCCTGTCCAACGCAAGGTTCTTATCATTCTCGCGATTCTCGGCTTTGTCTACTTCCTGGTCTTCCTGGCGCCGAACTACCTGCGCGACCCGCAAACCCACTTCAACATGAACCCGGATGAGGACATCATCTATCCCGATGTGGTCATCGCCCTGCAGACCGGTGCCACCTTCGAGCAGACCGTCTGGAACGCCCTGGGGAACTGGCAGTGGTGGTATGGTTTCCCCTACCTGCCCATGTCCGCAGCTGTCCTGGTTATCCCGCGGCTGGTCTTCGGCAACGAATTCGGTCTGCAGGTCCAGCTCAACATGTTCCTGCTGCGCACCTTCATCAGCGTCCTACCCATGACCCTGCTGATCCTCTTCGCGGTCTACCTGGTGACGCGCTACAAGCATTTATGGGCGTCGGTGGGGTTATTCTTTTTCTTTGCTTTCCTGCCCGGGGTGTTCTGGTACAACCTGCGCTTCTGGCACCCGGATGCCATCGTCGTCATCCTGATCCTGCTGACGATCTACTTCCTGGAGAAGGACGATCTGCGTTTTGAGCGCTATTTCTACTACGCTGCTGTCACCGTCGGTCTGACCACAGCCATTAAGCTCTGGGGGCTCTTCTTCGGGGTCACCATCGCCGGGTACCTGGTCGCGGGGTTGGTCATGCATCGGGTGACTTTGAAAAAGGCAATTCTCGCCGGATTCTTCTTCATCCTGGCCATGCTGGGCACCTTTATCCTCACCAGCCCGACCATGATGGTGCCTTACCTGGCCAAAGGGGCGGCTGCCAGTTGGTTTGGGCAGCAGGATGCCATCCTGGGCGGCTACAACGAGCCAGGCTTTGAGTGGGTATATCAGACCGGCTTATCCTCATGGCTCTATTTTTTCGGTATCGATTTCATGAAGCCATTCTTTTTCTTCTTCTCTTTCCTTGCCTTAGGATTTGGTTCCCTCCTGGGTTCGCGAAAAGCGTTCAACCGCCTGAACCTGGGTTGGTGCCTGGCGACCGCTTTCTTCCTGATAAACTTCTCCGCGATGAAAAGCCCGCAGTACCAGTTACCGCTGATGATCCCGATCATCTGCTCTGCTGCGCTTTTCCCCATGGTTGCGGATGGTACCCAGTCCTGGAAGATCTTCGGCTTCCTCCAAAAACCGCTCGCGAAGCGAGTCCTTATAGTGGTCACGGTTGTGCTTTTCGCTGTCCAATTCTGGATCAACCTGACGATCCTCTACGGCCGCATCGCCCCCAACTGGCCCGCGATCATCTGGTATTAAATCAAAATGACCCCGAATCTGGGGTCATTTTGATTAATTCTTGAAAACTTAGATTGCTGCCTTGAGGGCATCCACCTTGTTGGTCCGCTCCCAGGAAAGATCGAGGTCGTCGCGGCCGAAGTGACCGTAGGCAGCCGTCTGACGGTAGATTGGGCGGCGCAGGTTCAGGTCGTGGATGATCGCACCCGGGCGCAGGTCGAATACCTGGCTGATGGCTTTGGCGATCTTCTCGTCATCCACGGTCCCCGTGCCGAAGGTTTCCACGTTGATGCTGAGCGGGTGCGCCACACCGATGGCGTAGGCCAGCTGGATCTCGCAGCGCCCAGCCAGGCCGGCGGCGACCACGTTCTTGGCCACCCAGCGGGCAGCATAGGCAGCCGAGCGGTCCACCTTGGTGGGATCCTTGCCGCTGAAAGCGCCTCCGCCGTGACGGCCCATCCCGCCGTAGGTATCCACGATGATCTTGCGTCCGGTCACGCCCGCGTCACCCATTGGTCCGCCGATGACAAAGCGTCCGGTCGGGTTGACGAAGATGTGCATCTTATCATCACGCAGCTCATCCGGGATGACCGCGGAAATGATGTGCTCCATCACGCCTTCCTCGATCTCCGAGTGGGAAACATCTGGGGAGTGCTGTGTGCTGATCAGGACAGTATCCACGCGGGCGGGCTTACCCTTGTGGTACTCCACCGTCACCTGTGATTTGCCATCAGGTCTCAGCCAGGGCAGGACGCCGGATTTTCGGGTGGCTGCTAGCTGTCGGGTGAGCTTGTGAGCGTAATAGATGGGCATGGGCATCAGGGTGGGGGTTTCGTCGCAGGCATACCCGAACATCATGCCCTGGTCGCCAGCGCCTACGGATTCGATATCTTTTTCGGTCATCTCCCCGGATTTTGCTTCCAAGGCCTTATCCACCCCCATGGCAATATCCCCGGACTGGTTGGCGATGGCCACCTGCACCGCGCAGGTATTACCGTCGAATCCTTTCTCGCTGTTGTCGTACCCGATCTCGTTCACAACCTTTCGCACGAGTCGGTCGAAATCGACGAAGGCGTGGGTGGTGATCTCACCCAAGACCATTACAAAACCGGTCTTGGTGGCTGTTTCGCAGGCCACCCGGGAAAAGGGGTCCTGCTCAAGGCAGGCATCCAGCACGGCATCTGAGACCTGGTCGCAGAGCTTGTCCGGGTGACCTTCGGTCACGGATTCGGAGGTGAATAAATATTTCTCCGAGCGCATAAAGGTGTTTGTCATTCTTTTTTGTCTCCTTATAAAAAAGATTGCCCCGTCAGTCGAGGGAGCAATCTTGATGGTGTCGGATTGACAGCCCTCTCATCTTCCAGATATTTCCTGCCGGATTTGGCACCTTGGGGGAGTTGGAATTCTCCCAGGTTGTCGAGGCTTCGTCGGGCCGGTCCCTCCGCCTCTCTGGATAAGAGCGCCTTTTGGGGGCTATTTAATTGTCAAGGCGGTTTATATCATAAGAAGATAGGTTTGTCAAATTCAGGGTTATTGACAATCAATCGATTTTATTGATGCTTCACCTGGAATTGATCCATATCGTGCGCTAAAATGGCATCCGGGAAAAATTCCTGAGCTTCGGAGATGATATCTTTATCCCGGTAACGGCGGGAGACATGGGTGAGAAATAGCTGGCGGACGTTCGCCCGCTGAGCCAATTCAGCCGCATCCCGGGCAGTTAGGTGGGAAAACTGCCTGGCCATTTCTTCCTCTTCCTGCAGGTATGTGGCTTCGATCACCAATCCATCCGCATTCTGGCACACATCGTTCAAACTGGCAGTATCCCCGGTATCACCCACGATCACAAATTTTGTTCCCGGACGGTATTCGCCGAGAACCAGATCCGGATCGATGGTTTGACCGTTGGGCAGCGTCACCACTTTTCCGGAAACCAGGTCCCGTCGCCAGGGTCCTTCGGGGATTTCCAGAACTGCAGCTTTTTCTGCAAGGAATGGACGCCGACCTTCCTCTTCAAAGATAAATCCGAGGCAGTCCGGTCCGCGATGATGGACCGGAAAAGCTGTAATTTTGAAATCATCCGCCTGGAAAAAAGTTCCCGGTTTGATCGGAATCAAGTCCAGCGGCATGGGGGGGCGGTTGCCGCGCAGCACAACCCCAAAGAGCAGATCGCTAATGCGCTGAAGTGCTGCCTCGCCACCGTAGATCTCCATGCGGTCGATCGCCTCCCAGCGCAGGAAGGTTGAAAGCAGCCCGGCCAATCCAAGAATATGGTCAAGATGTCCATGGGTGATGAGAATGCGATTGAGGCGCTTGAAACCGATCCCGGATTGAAGGATCTGGCGCTGGGTGCCTTCACCGCAGTCCACGAGGAAACGATATTCATCATGCATCACCACCTGGGCTGGTAGGTTGCGGCGCACGGAGGGTGCGGAAGCGGAGGTACCGAGGAATACGAGTTCGAACAAATATGATCCTAACAGGAAAGTGGATGAATTTTACCTTATTTCCGAATTAATAATCCAATAACGACCTGATCGTCGAAAATGAGTTCATAATTATTTGATATCAAAGCGAACAGTTGCGCATTATCCTTAATACGGGACCAATCATTTGAAGTTATTAATGCGTAATCGTAATTCATTGCCGGGAGACTCTCCAGGGGATCTAGATAAAATAACTCACCCTTTTTAATATTATAAATAATAGGATTGATAAAATTCTCGACAGAAGAATCCTCACTAAAATATACATTGAAAATACTACTTACCTCATCAGCCCTCTTTAATAGCATTTGTTGCTCTTTATTAATATTCGACGATATATAAAACTTCATATTTGGAAAATATATAATTTGATCGGAAAACGCTGAAAAGGGATAGAAGATTTGATTCGCTCTTTGGGAGTTAGGCCGGTCAACAAAGAAAGATTGGAAATTTAGAAGGGTAGGGTGGAAAAGTAAAACAATCAAACAAATTACAGGAACCGAAAGT
>Ga0209254_10001825_pt1 | contig 19206 bp, 18 predicted proteins | sample FrelakmetDIP11DI_FD_187148 | JGI IMG/M metagenome (GOLD analysis project Ga0209254, IMG submission 187148) | Freshwater lake sediment microbial communities from the University of Notre Dame, USA, for methane emissions studies - DIP11 DI (SPAdes)... | ecosystem: Environmental > Aquatic >...
CGGCAGAGTGACTCGGGCTGCCAGAAGCCGGGGTGCTCGGGACGGGTCGGATTGGCGGCCGGATAGGAATTGCTGCTCGAGGTAGCGGTCCTTGAAGACGAAGAACACTCCGGGGCCAATTGGGATGGCCTGCTCGTCGAGCACGCTTTCGATGAAGTTCTGCAGCTCGCCCTGGCTGAAATACTTCTGGAAGGTATTGCGGGAGGTCAGGTATCCATCGCCATACGGCCTCCCCTTCGCAGCACCCGTGGACCAGAGCATGGCGGAGACCGATAACACGCCTTGCGTCAGCGCATACGCGCCCTGCAGCGCCTCGATCCGTTCCTCGAGATTCTCGATTACGTTGATTACGAAGCCGATGTTGACGACATCTGCAGGCTGCTTGGTGCTGTCAGTGCGAAAGTGGGGGTCCCAGCCCGTCGCGTTGATGCCCAGCGTGCGCATACCTTCGATGTCGTCGCCTTTGCCGCAGCCGTAATCAAAGAAGCTGCGCGAATCCTTGATCAGGTCATGACGCAGCAGGGCCTGGACCGGGGCCGACAGGAAAGTACGAGACAAGGCCGTTAGATGCCTGTGTACCGCGGTGCCGGTTGGCGGCTCAATACTTGTGTGGTCGGCGCCAGGTTCCGTCACATTGCTGGCGGGCACGAGCTCCTGGTCCACGACCATGTAACCCTTCGATGCAACCAGCTCGTTCCACTGGCTGCGAAAGCCGATGCGGACCGGGTCGTCAAACAGGCCGATCGATTCAGCGAGCTTGGTCACTTCCCGCAATCGGCCCTGGTCCGGATGGGACTCGGGCAGCATCAGCTCCTTGCGGTGCAGGATGGGCGGGTTCAGAGAGGTGCTGTAGTCGCGGAAGCGGACCGTCTTGGTGGGCAGGTGGATCCGCCAACTGGCGAGCAGGCTCGGAAACAGTTCGTCGAAGAACGTCGGGTAGCTGAGGAGTGCGACCTCGTCGTGTTCGAGGTCGAGACGAGCGACGTGAAAGTGCTTATCGGCGGTCAGTTCTGATACTGCAATCGCCTCTTCGATCAGCCGGCGCTGCTCCTCGGCCAGCTCACCAAAGAGCGAGACATGAGCATAGGTTCGGCTGGCAACGCGTTTGCCGACCATAAGGCACGTCCGTCGATTGCCCGTGGCCCGCCGCTTCGGCGGTCTGACGCTTGCGCCCGATGTGGCGGACCGCGTGGCTTGCTACGCTGGGGCGCCGGCCGGCGTCGGTCGTTTGGGGGCCTTCTTTTTGTTCTTTGCGTAACAGGACTTGCACCACCTGCCAACACGGGAGCCGTCTTTGCCAAAGTGGTGAAATTCCGATTCGGGTTTCTCGGTCCTACACGATGAACATGTCTTCATAGTCTTACCCCTGCTGAAGTATCTGACCGCCTGCTAGTGAACCTCATGATCTCATGGTGAGGGCGTATTCAATCGCACCTCAAAGTGGAGCTGCCGGACTTGTATATTGGTGTTAACCGCTTTCAGCGCGTAGCGCATGGATTCCGAGACTTCTTTGGCCAGGATCAATCCGAACACCTTCTTGCCAGCTGGGCAGACATGCTCCTTTACCCAACCGTAATAGCGGCAAATCTGGCCCACGGTCTGATCATCAGCTCGGCGCTTCAGCTCAAGAACAACTGCGTCGCCATCAGGTGTTCGGAGAAGCATGTCGATTTCGCCAACCGCGCCGGTCCTGAATTTGCCGAAAGAATCGCCCTGCTTGTCGACATTCCATTCCTCCAGGTGGCCGTAGCCTAGGGCGGTCAATCCGTTATCCCGAAGGTTCTTGTGCAGCCACTGATGTAGTTCGGTTTCCAGGAACAGGCTCGAGTCCAACTCATCCTGCTCGACAGCTGTGCTGATCCGCTCGTCCGTTTCGAGATCCGCAAGCTTTGATGCCGGGAGCCACTCCAGCAGACCATAGGTCGCAGGCGCAGCCCTGTAGAAGACTTGCGGAGATGCCGCATGAGAGATCTGCACGCCCTTGGAGTGCCGGTCGAGCTGTACTCCGAGAGCTCGTTCGGGATCCTTCGCACCGAAAGTGAAGTAGCCCCTCGACTCGATGGCGAGGCGCAGGTCCTTCACGTGGGTCGGCTGCCCGAGTTCCTGCAGCGCCTTCTCGGCGGCCTCGTGAATGGTCAAATCGCTGGTCCGTTCGTTCGATGGCATCGATCGCACCTCGCCCGGAGCCCCATGCTAACCGCTGAGAGGCAGGATTAGGGTAAATGCGTATCCCGCTGGGCTACACCGAAGGGGTGGGGGTGGGTGTGAGGCCTTTGGTTGTGCGGAGGCAGATTTTCTGCGAGTTTTGCCGACTAGGCGCTTGTGCATCACCGTAGGTCGGCCATGCTCGCCCAATGCGCATGGAGGCTGCTTGGGAAACCTGACGGAGCTGACGCTCGACATCTCTTATCGGTCGGACGAAGGGAACGTAGTGGGCGACTTCTACGTCCCTTGCCTGGAGCGGAGCGCGGTCTACCGCCGGGCGGCGGGATATTTTTCCAGTAACGGGCTCGCGCTGGCCGCGAAGGGGCTGGCGCAGCTGATCAAGTCCGGTGGCCGGATTCAGCTTGTAGTGTCCCCTCAGCTGAGTGAGGACGACGTCGAAGCGATTCAGCAGGGCTATAAGAGTCGCGAGGAGGTGTTGGAAGAGGCTGCGAGGCGAGCCCTCACTGACCCCGAGACAGAGCTGAGCCGCAATCGTCTCTCGGCGCTCGCTTGGATGATCGCCACCGGCACCCTCGACATCAAGATTGCATTGCGCGCGGATCCGGTCACCGGGCGTCTGTCACGGGGCATCTATCACGAGAAGATTGGCATCTTCTCCGATAACGCCGGGAATCATGTCGCCTTCACGGGCTCTGGAAACGAGACGGAGGGCGGGCTGCTGGCGAACTTCGAATCCATCGACGTGTATTGCTCGTGGCGGGATCCGGATGGCCGCGTTGAACGAAAAATCGCCGCGTTCGAACGGCTCTGGAATGATGCGACCGCCGGGCTGATCGTGCTGGACTTCAATCGAGTCAGCAAAGACTTGCTTGCCAAATACAAGACTGAGGTTCCGCCCGAGGTCGACCCAGAGGCCATCGGAGCTAATCTCTCCCGGCGTGCGGTCGCCGGCAGGCCTCGACTGCCATCGGCGATTTCCCTGCGGGATTACCAAGACGAGGCGATCCGCAGCTGGTTCAAGAATAATGGCAACGGCATCCTTGAAATGGCCACTGGTACCGGTAAGACCATTACAGCGCTCGCGGCGTGCACGCGACTGTCGCAGCAATTGGGTCTTCAGGCGGTCATCATCGTGTGCCCATATCGACACCTGGTGACCCAGTGGAGCAAGGAATGCGGCCGCTTCGGCATGCAGCCCCTGCTGGCCTTTGAGTCGCGCGCGCGCTGGTACGAGGAACTCACAGCGCGGCTGTCGGATCTCAGCCGAGATCCGAGCGCCTTTCTGTGCGTCGTGGTGACCAATTCGACATTTGCGTCGGAGTCCTTTCAACAACGGCTTCGCTATCTGCCAGCCAAGACCATGCTGATCGCCGACGAGGTACATAACCTCGGCGCGGCGCGCCTCGCAACAGCGCTTCCTGAAAATGTCAGGTTGCGTCTTGGACTCTCGGCCACGCCCGAGCGGTGGCTTGATCCCGACGGTACCGAGAGATTGCGCCGCTATTTCGGTAAAGTGCTAGAGCCCCGTCTCGGCATTCGAGAAGCGATTCAACTCGGCGCCCTCACGCCGTATCGCTACTACCCGGTTTTGGTCGAGCTCACGGACGACGAACGTGAGCAGTATCTCGATTTAAGCGCAAAGATTTCCCGCCTTTATGGCGTTGACGAGGCTGATCCGGACAATCCTGTGCTGACCGCACTGCTCCTGAAGCGTGCACGGCTGATTGGTACAGCGGCGAACAAGCTCAAGGCGTTGCGCCGAATTGGTGAGTCGCATCGCGATGCAGCGGACATGCTGTTCTACTGTGGAGACGGGCAGGTCGAGAGCGAGGTGGATGATGGCATTCGGCGACAAGTCGAGGAGGTAACTAGGATTCTCGGGACGGAACTGGGGGTACGGGTGGCGCCCTATACGGCTGGAACGGACACCGACGAGCGCGACACGCTGAGGGATGACCTCGAAGCCAAGCGCCTGCAAGGGCTTGTCGCCATCCGTTGCCTGGACGAAGGGGTCGACATCCCGTCGGTCAGGACGGCGGTGATCCTGGCCAGCAGCACGAATCCCAGGCAGTTCGTGCAGCGGCGAGGTCGCGTGCTGCGTCGATGCGAAGGCAAGGCGTATGCGGAGATCTACGACATGATTGTGGTGCCGCCGACCGAAGCCAGAGGCAGCACCTCGGAGCGGTCGCTTCTGCGCAAGGAGCTGACGCGATTTGCCGAGTTTGCGGATGTGGCCCTGAATGCCGGCGATGCCCGCGCGGTGGTGTTCGGATTGCAGAAGGCTTTCAATCTCATGGATCTATAAGGTGCGACGATGCCTGACGACAAAGAACCGGAAACACCGACTCTCGATGCCTTTCAGCCCCTGCGGGAGGCGCCCGGGCCCATTCGCACAATCATCGAACGCGTACTGACCCTCGAGCAGGAGCGACTGTATCAGCGGGCACCGCGGCTCAATGACGACGTCCTGCGGGTCATCAAGGAGGAGATCCGGTGAGGCTTCTGTCATTGCAGGCGGAGAACTTCCGGCAGTTCAAAGGCCGCACGCCCGAGATTCAGTTCGGCGCGCCCGGGGACAAGCCTGTCACCGTGTTTTTCGGCACGAATGGCTCCGGAAAGACGGCGCTGCTGAATGCATTCACCTGGACGTTGTACGGCAAGACCAGCCGTGGGTTCCTGCTGCCTGACCAAGTGGTCAATAACGCGGCTCTTCGCGAAGCGCGCCCCGGAGATATCGTCGACGCCTGGGTCGAGATCAAGTTCGAGCATCTGGATTATCGATACGTGGTGCGCAGGACCGTGCGCGTGCGGCGGGGAACCACCGAAGCGGATGTCAGCCCGCAGGGCGAGCCCGTCACGGAGCTGCAGTATGCCGGTCCCGATGGCCAGTGGCGCGTCGAACCGTCGGTCGTGGACTCGATCGGGCGAATTCTTCCAGAGGACCTGCACACATATTTCTTCTTCGACGGTGAGCGCATCGAGCGTCTCGTGCAACCGCGTGAAGAGGAGCGTGCCGATATTGCGAATGCGACTCGGAAGCTATTTTCGCTCGAGATCCTGGAGCGGGCTATCCGCCATGTCACGGCTGCAAAGAAGACACTCGAGGAGGAGTACGAGCGCATCGGCGATACGCAAGCGGTGCAGCTGATCGAAGAGAAGCGCAAGGTCGAGGCCGATCTCGAGTTCGCGCGGGAGCGATTCCGCGAGCTGGGGCGAAATGTCGACGGCGCGCGCCGTGCAGAGGAGGAAATTCAAACCCGGCTGCGCACTCTGCGCGCAGCGAAGGAGATACAAGAGCGGCGAGACGCACTGCTGATCGACAAGTCCGCACGGACCACGTCGCTGCGCCAGGTGACGTCGGATGTGTCGTCCCTGATTAGTAGCCGGGCGTATGCGGTGTTTTTGACAGCGGCCTGTACGACCTATCGAAACGTCATCGAAAGCATGCGGCAAAAGGGGGAGCTGCCGGCCGGCATTAAGAAGCAGTTTGTCGAGGACCTGCTTGCAAAGAATCGCTGCATTTGCGGGCGTAGTCTGGGGCACGAGGATGCTCACGACGCCCGCCAAGTCGTCGAAGGCTGGCGGAATCGCGCGGGTCTGGTGGACGTCGAAGAGAAGGCGATCCGCATGGGAGGGGAGGTCCGGCAGCTTGAGCTGCAGACGAGCCAGTTCTGGGAGCAGTTGGGGCATTTCCAGGAGCGGCGCCGCGCGGATCGACAGGAACTCTCCCGTATCGAGGAGAATCTCGAGAACATCAGCCAGCAGCTCAGGCAGAGCGGGGAGGAGGAACTCGGCAAACTCGAGCGACGACTGGTGGATACCAAGACAGCAATTGAGCGGGACCTCCTGGATCAGGGGTCGTGCAACGGATTGATCAAGCAACTGCAGACAAAGCTGCAGGAGCTCGAGGGAAGGATTGAAAAGCATCAGGCGACGGAGGCGAAGCAGCAACTGGCGTTGCGGCGGTTGACAGCGGCCCGAGACGTGATTGCGCGCATCGTGGACTCCAAGGCGCGCTTTGAAGCGAAGTTCAGGGTTGATTTGACCAAGCGCGTCCGTGCGCTCTTCGATCAGATCTCGTTTACGCCTTACGTGCCGGAAATCACTGACGAGTACGCGCTGCGGCTGCGAGAGTCGGCGGGTGGCATGCCGTTGCCGGTGGCAGCCAGTCAGGGCGAGAGTCAGATTCTCAGCCTCTGTTTCATAGGCGGCGTGATTTCGCTTGCGCGGGAGTATCAAGCCAAGAAGGAGCGCCTGCCCGGACCGGATAGCAGTCACTTTCCTCTGGTCATGGACTCACCCTTTGGAAGTCTCGGTCCGAACTACCGCCGGCAGGTCGCTGATCACATCACGCGGCTGGCGGATCAAGTCATCATTATGGTGACCAACACGCAGTGGCGGGGTGAAGTCGAGCAGTCATTGCGCGGGCGAGTCGGTCGTTACTACGTTCTCCAGTATTTCTCGCCCAAGAATGAGGTGAGTCCGGAGACGGTCGAGTTGGCGGGCGTTACGCACGATCTGATCAAGCGCAGTCCGTCAGAATTCGAATACACGACGCTGTCCGAGGTGGGTCATGATTGAGCGGCGAATTACCTACTCCAAGGACAAGTCGGAGGTCATTCATAGGTTGCAATCGGGCGAGGACTCGACGGGGCCGTTCAGTCTTATCGCCGACGTGCTGGTGTTCGCCGCCGCGCTTGGCTTAAAGCGCAATCGACGCGTTCGGTTGATGGAGCCCCTCGCGGAGCCGATTCGCCAGAGCGTATTTGAGCGTCAGGGCTACGATACGATGATGAACCTGCTGACCCTGCATGCCGACGCTCGTCCGGACGTCCTGGCGGATACGGATGAGGCGATTGATGCGCGTGCGCGAGCATTCGAAGAGTTCGCAAACGGTGGTCTCGAGATACTCATTGAGGAGATTCGCGGAGCGAGGGATGTGCTCGAAACGGTCGTGCTGTTGGTGTCTGCGGAGAGGCAGACCACCTCGGGCGAACTGGATGCGTTCGATCTTAGCAAGCTGATCCCACAATAGCCTCGTCGGTGTTGGTGCCGACCTGGCATGTGATTCTGAGAATGGTGCGCATATCGGAGACGCGTGTTGAATGATGGACTGTGAGCGGCCGATCAGTGTTCTGAGATTGTCCCTGCGGACGACGAATTGCCTGCGAGCGCAGGGTGTATGGACGATCGGGCAGCTGCTGCAGGTCGCAGGACGAGATAGCGTGGTGCGCCGGGAGTTGGGACGTGACGTCAGCAACGAGATCGACATCGCGTTGCAACGACATGGATACGCGCAGGAAGTCAGCCAACCGAAGGTCGTTGGGGTCCGTGATCACAAGCGGGGCACTGCAGCTGTTCTAACTGAGCGCAGCCGAAAGAGTGCGGCTCAACACCTAGAACGGACAGTCCGTGTGCCGCCGAGCCGCCGGCAAGTCGTACCGTCGACAATTGTCCGTGAGTCTGATCCTGCGCCGCCGGCCGCACCCGTCGCCAACGGCTGGCAGCCGACCAAGAATGAGGTGCGGCTGTATCGGGTCAGGGACCGATGGGTGGTGCGCCTCGAAGTGACGCAAAAAATGCTTCGCGGTGCAGGAAGGGCGCTACCCGGTGCCGTTGGTTCCGCCATTGGCTGTCGGCCAGGTTCCGCGATGTGGCTGTTCCGGACCCGAGCGGGCGGATTCGTCGTTTCCTGGCCCGCGGACCGGCCGTCGGGGCCCTGTCTCGGATCCATCTATCGTGACCTCAGTGTACTGGGGGCTCGCGAGCGGGACCTGGTATTTCTTGAATTCCAGGGGGAGCACGCATCGGTCAGCCTATTGCGCGCGGACGAGCTCCGACGGTTGCCGGCGTCCGCACAGGTTGCACGCCTGGTCGGATTGCTCGATGCTCCGAACGATCAAGCGGACCTCTGGCGAATGGTCGGAACGGCGGTTGGAATGTCCATTTCGCAGGTCGGGGTGACTGCTGAGGACGTTCACTCGTGCCTGATGTGCCGTGGGGAGGCCAGCCTCGCGCGGTTGGTCCGTCAAGCGGAGACCAAGGACCGCAGCATTCTCGACGACCTTGAGAGCATTCTTGGGCTCTAGATTTGGTGGTTGCCGCCGCTTGAGCCCCTCGGATCGGCTTCGATGCTGAACAAGGAGGCGTCACCGAGTGGACGGTGCCAAAGAGCTCATGGATCCATCACTGATAGGTAGTCAGCGAAGCGTGGACGCGCTTCGACTGTCCGTTCGGGCTTCCAATTGCCTGAAGCAGGCCGGAATCGCCACTGTTGGGCAGCTCATGCAATGCACGCAACTGCAGCTACTCCGACTGCCAAATCTCGGTCAGCGGACTTTGCGCGAAATTCGCGAGGCGCTCGCGGTGTTTCAGGAGTCGCCGGAGGACCAGCACAAAGGTAAACAGAACTCCGGCGACCCGGCAGACGAGATCGAGCGGACTGCCGACAGCGAGTCTCGCATCGAATCCGCCGAAGGCGAGTCGAACACCCCGGCAGAACCGCAACGACGAATCCTCGCGTTCTTGAGTGGCCTGCGGATCCGGGAGCGGTCTGTGCTGATACACAGAGTGTTTAGATCGGATATCACGCTAGAGGAGCTTGGCCAACGATTCACAGTAACTCGTGAACGAATCAGACAGATCGAGGGGACTCTTCGCAAGCGGGTCCGATCTTATCTATCCAGCGCTGATGCCGATGCGATCAATGCCTGCGCGCAGGAGTTTCGCGCCCAAATCGGCCGCGCCCTTCCCGTCGACGCGTTTGAGGAATATTGCGCCGAGTGGCCTCAACTGAACGGTGCATCGGACGCCGATCGTAAATGCCTTGCAGCGTTCATCGGTTGGATTGCCGGCCCGTACATGGAGCGAGGAGGGTGGGCCACGACGGAGGACTACTCGGCTCGGGAGATCGTGGAGGCGCTTGTCAACGCACGAGACGACCGCGGGTGGATATCGCCGATCGCGGTACGGGTGACCCTGCTTGGAGCTGGCGTTCGTGGCGATTTTCACCACACGTGGATGGTGGCACATCGGTTCTGGCCAATTGATGGAGGGTGGCTACCACACGCAAGCAATATGCTGGATCGTGCCGAGCAGCTGCTCCGCTATCGCCTTGAGCCAATGAGCGCTGAGGCCATGTACCCATTGGTAGAGTCTGAAAGCGAGCGCTCACTGCGAAATAGGCTCTCGGATGACGAGCGCTTCAAGCGCGTTTCGCGACAAGGGCATTTCGCGCTGCGCGAATGGACCCAGTACGAAGAGTACAGTGGAATCGCAGCGGAAATTGCCGAGGAGATTGAGCGTCAAGGCGGCGTGGCCGACTCACAGAATTTGATCGACGTCCTGTCGGCTCGCTTCGGCGTCAGGCCGAACTCGGTGTATCAGTATCTGTCAGCTCCAATGTTCGTCAAAGCACGCGGGGGACGGGTGCGAATGCGAACCGACGAGGAAGCCATCGCGGTCCGTGCGAACCCAACACTTTGCCAGGGGCTCTACCGAGTCGATCACCAATGGAAGCTTCGGACGGAGATAACGGCGGAGACTCTGCGTGGCAGTGGTCGACCACTGCAGACGGCTGTGGCGGTCCTCGTGGGTTGTCAGCCCGGAGGGCGGCGGGTACTCCGGTCGCCCGCGAGTGAAATTGTCGTGAGTTGGCCGGCAGGTTCAGCGTCGGGGCCAAACCTGGGATCGCTCAGGCCGGACCTGCAGTCGCTGGGCGGTCGGGTCGGTGACTACCTGTTCCTAACTCTCTTTGATCGATCAATTGATGTGAGTCTCCTCAAGGCGGAACGCGCGGCGAGCGGTCCCACTCTTGAAAGATTGTCACTTCTGGTCGGCTTGGCGGGGAGCGCTCGAAGCGAGACGGAGTCGTGGGCGGCGATCGGTTCCGCTATCGGGATCGACGCCAGGGGCGGCGTCCCGGACCCAGAGGAAGTGTATGCCCAGCTGGTTCGTCGAAACGAGGTCAGTCTGGCGAGGCTCGCCCGTGAAGCCTGCCCGCATGCTGTCGAGAACATCTTCGAGCGACTCGAGGGCACGCTCGGGCTCTGAGGCCGATCGCGGTCAACAGATGGACAGGAGCGGTCGAGGTGGCGAAGTTCGACTCAAGCGCGAATGAACCGGACTGGCTCACAAGCGTGGAGGTGCGCAGGGCGCTCGGGCTTTCGACGTGTGACCTCGCGCACCTTCGCGAGGCTGGAGCGATTCGATCCGAGAGGCGAGGCAACGCTTACTACTACTAGGCCAAAGATGTGGAGGCGTTGCGCGGTACAAAGTCGAAGAGCGGAGCGGAGTGCTGTCGGCCAGACGACGCACACGAATAGGAAAGCGACCGCGTAGCGGTGGTGCAAGGCGGTGACGAACCGCGGTCGGTTCGGGAAGTGGAGCTATTACCCGTGCTTCGGGGTTGGAGATCTGAAGAAGGTACTCGAGGGGGCGAAGGAGAAGATGGAAGTACTCGAGTTGGAGAGGGAGGGGTGAGGGAAGGAGAGCAAAGGCAGGCGAGGGGGCGTGGGGTTGGCCGCCAGATGGAGTCGCAGGAGACTCAGGATTCTGAAATGGAACAGCGGAATGAATGGGAGACAGACGATGGGGACAGCGGGTCGGACAGGAATGAACGACTTAATCCGACGTACCCAATCGAGAAATGCTGCGACTGCGGGACAACCGTGAACACTGCTTCCGGAGGGGTCGCCGGGCAATTGTGCCTATACTGCGATGAGCCCGTCTGTGACGCCTGTATGACCGGACACGGATGTGACTCAGTACGCGTAGGACGAACCACAAGGTGGCGCTAGCGCGGCCTGTCGAGAAGAGTGCCGGGGCACCGAGGGTGAATTGATCTGCCGAGTCAGCGCGGACGGCAGCTGAGCTGCCTCGCGCGATCACCGATCGCGCTTGGCAGGGGTTTGGCAGGGGGCAACGTGATGTGAGCCTGCGAGGGCAGCAGTGACAACCTCTTTGACCGACACCGGGCAATGAGCGGAGCGGTTTTCCGATCGACGCTGGCTGACACGTTCAAGAAGAGGTTGGCTGCGATCTCGCGGACCGAGATCTTCGGTACTGCTGAGCCGCAGTCACGGCCGCTGAACCTTCAGGCGGATGCGGCATTGATGTTCCCGGGTTACGTTGGGCCGCAGTACCGGCGCGGCGGGCCACTGCTGCTGGCGATCAATCCCGGTGGTGGGAAGGATTCGTACAAGGTGAGAACTCGTGCGGACGGTGAGTTCTACCCGATCCTGGAAGCGTTTCACTGGTGCGGTGCGGATCGCGCGCGTGCCCATTTCGAAGCTATGAACGCGGGCTGGGTCCGGAACATGCGGATGTGGAATCTGCGCAGGATCCTGGAGCCGGTGCTGGACGCGCTTGGCTGCTCGGTTGACGGGGTGGCATTCCTGAATGCGGTGCCGTACCGGACACGGGAGGATCGTCTGCCGAGCGTGTACGCGCGGCGACAAGCTTGGACGTTAGTCACCGAGCCGCTGCTGCAACTGCTGGAACCAGGTGTCATCGTCGCGCTTGGCCAGAAGGCGGGGGACGTGCTGGACCAGCATTACCGAGGGACCGCGCACCGGTTTACGGTGCAACGGTCGAACGGCGACACGTACTTGACGCCGAAGGCGCTGAGTGTGCTCGAGGAGATCCGTCGGATTCGGTCGACTGAGTCGGTCTGGGCTGAATAGATCTTCGGTTGCCTGGTTCGGTCGCCGCAGGCGGCTGTCTGAGCGGGATGGGGGGAAGCGAGTCGGAGGGAGTAGACGCCAGCTTTGCTGGCTCGACGGCGAAGCCGTCCTGGGAATGGTTGGGCGCGGGAATCCACGGCGCAGAGGGAGTCGGTACCAATGACGATCGCGTCGGTTCCTGACCTTGTTCGTCGGCTGTACGGGATTGTGGGTGAGCTCGAGGCGGCGTTCCCAGGGCGTCACTTCACGCCGGATGGCCACTTGCTGGGAAGTCTCGGCGAAGTACTCGCAGCGCATCACTACGGTCTGGAGCTGCTGCCTGCGTCTCGGGCAACACACGATGCGACGAGCCGGGATAGTCGACCCGTGCAGATCAAGGCTACACAGGGTAACCGCGTATCGATGCGAGCGGACTGCGATCTCCTGCTCGTACTGAAGCTCGACAGGCATGGTGGTTTTGAGGAGATCTTCAACGGGCCGGGGACGACCGTGTGGGCAGCGGCCGGACCGATGCAGCGCAATGGGCAGCGGACGATCAGCGTGTCGAAACTGCGAAAGCTCAATGCGGCAGGCAGCGGCAAAGATCGGATCGCGCGGGTGGAATGGCGACGAGTGTGACCTGACGCACGCCATGAGCTGGCCGCAATTGTCGAGTACTGGGGTATTGCCGCAGTGTCCGTGCGTCGCAATCGATATCAGCTGGCAATGTCGGGGAGGCATGGGTGGTCTACAACGAAGTAATCAAGCAGGTTGAGAAGCTGGGCTATCGCGAGAAGCTGCACCTCGCACAGCGGTTGCTGCAGATGGCGATCAAGGAGGAGGAGGAACAGAAGCCGGAGTCCGCCGGGCCGCTCGATCCGGGGCTGGTGGAATTCGTTGCCGAAAGGCTTCGGAAGCTCAAGCCGTCGAAGAAGGACGGGGTACTCAACTCCATCGGGGCGATGTTCCAGTTCCGAGGTGGGATCTCGGAGGAGGACAAGGAGAAGATGTTCGCGGCCCTCGTGAAGGCGCGGGAGATCGTCGTCACTGAGGCGGGAAAGGTTACGTATCCGGAGAGGTGACGAGAGCCGGGCCGAGGAGGTGTTTAGCGCGGGGGCCCGCGTTGTGCGGGCGATGAGAGATCGGACGGACGCCGGCTGGGCCGGCTCGACGGCGGAGCCGTCTTCAAAGGGGTTAGGCGAGGGGGAGGGTTTGCCGGGTGTTTCGAGCATCCCGATCGCTCCGGCACCGCGCGTGGGGTCTGGGGCTGTCTTCGAGGACCGTCTCGAGCCAGGAGCCGAGAGCGAGGCTACAGGAGTGAGCGCGGAGCTCCGTGCCGGCTGACTGAACGTCAGGCGGCCCGCGTGTCAACGCCGGGACACTGACGTCCCGGCTGGTCCGCAGCGGAGCAGGAACAGCGGAGCGTCGCGGTACTTGCGCCGTGTCCGAGGGGACAGGCTCCAGGCCGCGAGGGCGGCGCCTCGGGTTCCGCTGGGACCAGGATCGACGGAACAACTGATGGAGCTCAAGAGCGGCAGCGAGGAGTGCATAGATGGGTGACCGTACCGTCGAAATTCACAGTCGCGACCATTGGGTCAATGATGTTGAGTTTCCCATCGAAGGTCCGTATCACCTGGGAGGTGCCGGTGAACGTTGACCGGTTTGAAAAGCTAGCAAGCGGAGCCCAAAGCATTGCTGTGATCGCTGGGCTCGTCATCAGTGGCGTGTGGGCAGGCTACCGCTTCGTACTGTCACCCGAAGCGCAACATCAGGCGTACCTGCGACGCGCGTCAACCCATCCGGTTCCATCTATCGTGCTCGCGGTTCCATGTATCGTGCGAACAAGCGATTCGTGGCTGGTATTCGCCGATGTGAAGATTCAAAACGCTTCACGCAGTAACCTCACCTTCGCTAGGAAGAGCCCGGGAAGCGTGGTCAGTGCGAGTCTCATCGAGTACACACCGCAGGGGGTCATGCGATTGGGCTCACCTGTCTATGGCACCGAGGGATTCGTACCGCCCGACGGGGAGAACAACGCAACACAGGTAGTCGATCTGAAACCCATCGGCGCCGGTCAAAGCGCGACCCTACGATACGTGCTGAGGATCACAGCTGCCGGCACGTATCAGCTGACCTTCTTCTCGGACAAGATCGTCGCTACGGATGGCCCGAGAAGGGACAGGGTAGTGTTCGAACGGGCGAACATGCACGTTTCCAACGCATTCCACCTCGGCGCGAACGATTCCGCAGAAGAGGTTACGAGAGCCTGTCCAGCGGGGTGACGGCGAGGCGAATCAGAATCACCTACACGGCGGAGTTCGCGGCATCCAAGGTGGCGATAAATAGAGTTCGGGCGGACGCCACCTCCGGCAGCTCGACTCCGGTGCTGCGTGCCGTCATCTAGGAAATTTGGACGAGCGGACCGGGAATAGACGTGGGGCGCCAGTCCAACGATGGAGTCCTACGTCGGCATCACCGATCTCGACTGGTTCGATCTTCCGCGGCCCCCGGACGGACTCGAGGAGGTCGATTTCTGGCAGCCCGGCGGCACTCGTCAATTCCGGACGCTCGATCGAGGCGACCTGTTCCTCTTCAAGCTGCACAGTCCACGGAACGTCATCGTCGGCGGTGGGCTCTTTGCGCAGTCGAGCCTGCTGCCGATCAGCCTGGCGTGGTCGGCGTTCGGTGTCGGGAACGGGGTCCGGTCGCTCGAGGAGATGCGTCGGCGGACGCTGCGCTACCGGCGGACCGACCGGGACGATCGCAGTGACTTCACGGTCGGCTGCATCCTGCTGACACAGCCCTTCTTCCTGCCGGAGGAGCGCTGGATTCCCATCCCCGTCTCGCCTGGTGGACCATGGCGTCGGCCGGAGCGGAGTCCGCAGCACCAGCCGGAGGTTCACTGACGCATTGAGGAAGGTGCGTCCCGCCCTGAGCTCGGTTGTCGCAAACGCATTGTGAACCGGTTCACAGGAGCAGGACCTGTCGCGTGCACAGTGGGCGGCGGGTTCGGTACAACCTTCCCTGTGTTCTCAGCCTAAGCAGAACAAAAGGGCCGCGAGAGTGCGTGCTCGTCCAATCGGACGACTGGACGTCTGGTGGCTGGCCGATGCGCGACGCATACATGGAAAGTCGTCTCTACACGTCCGACTACGTCAAGGCGCCTCGCCACCGAAGGCTGCAAAGGCTGCCCGTGATAGGCGCTAGTTCCCATGGTTGAGAAGCTGATTGGGAAACTGCTTGTCCTCATCATCAAGAGTCTCGTGTTCCTTGTCGGAGTCGTTTTCCGGCTGATCGTTGCTGCACTATCGGTATGTCTTTCGTTCTTTGGGAAGGTGGTGACGAGCTTCTTTGAGGGGCTGAATAGCCATCCAGTAGAACTGTCGAGAACGGCGAGCTCGCATCGACAGCTGACTCGAGTGATTCCGCCCCTGGCGCCGTCCAATCACCCCCCCCTTCATGCACCGCCGAAGGAACCGGAGCGGCAAAGCGGTTCGATGGACTATCGGGCGCTTCAGGAAGCACTGGATTCTTATGAGGAGAGCAGGCGTGAAGAACGCGAAGCGTCTTACGAACTGCTGAGTGACGAGTTATCCACCCTCCAGGCGGAGGAGGCGTTCCAGGCCGACGAGCGGCCGTCCACATCCTGGCAGGAACAGTTGGGCGGCACGGTTCTTCATGAAGCTCACATCCAGCCGGGTGCGAACGAAGAGATCGTGGCGCAGCTGCGCAGAAGCGGAGTGAGGAAGCTGTATCACTTTACCGACCGGCAGAACATTCAGTCGATAATCCGGAACGGCGGCTTGTACAGTTGGGTCCGTTGCGAAGCTTCAAACATGGTCATCAGCCGACCTGGCGGCAGCAACCTTTCCCGGCAACTGGATCGAAGGAAGGGTCTCGAGGGCTACGTGCGGCTCGGTTTCGTCAAGGATCATCCGATGATGTACAACGCCATTGCCGATGGCCGAATTTCCGATCCGGTCGTCCTGGAGATCGACTTGGATGTAGTGAGGCTCTCTGATGTTCTGTATTCGGACAGGAATGCGGCCGCCAACGGAGCCAATGTCGGTCACGGGCTCGATGCGTTGCGCGTGATCCACTTCGATCTCATCCAGCATGGAAAGTGGCGTACGGAGGAAGAAAAGGGCTTCTATCAGTCGGAAGTGCTCATCCGGGACGCGGTCCCGGGGTATCTGATTCGTCATGAAGGCAGGTTGATTCGGACCAGACCGGATCCTGATCTTGACGATGACATCCCGTTCTAGTGTGACCAGGCCCGACAGTGAGGCACTTCGCCATCGTTGCGACTCCGGGGATTGGAGATAGCAGTAATGGCTAAGCGCCCGCTGTTCCTTCCTGTTGCGCAAGGGGCCTTGATGGTCCGGACCGAAATGGTCGATTTTCAGTGGTTTGCAGGCATGGCGGTATCCCAGAAGCAGAAGTCCATAGCTTCGCTTCATGAGTCGGCGACCAAGAAGGGGCTGTGCGAACGGCCGCTCGAGGTGTCCAGCAAGTCTCCGGTCTCTGTCGGTGTCGCGCTCAGCGCTTTCAACCTGGGTTCGTTTTCCCGAAGAAGCCATCAGCGCTACACGGTCGAAACGGTCTTTCAATCCAGCAAGGTGTTCGAAAATGACGGCCCATTTCCGGATCTGTTGTACAGCACCTCCCGCGAAGCCAAGAAGGATCCGCGCATCCAGCAGTCGGGCCGCCTTCTGCGCTTCGACTACTTCGGCACGAGTTGGGAACTGGAACCGAAGACCGCCTTCTATGACTGGCTCTACATCAACACGTTATCGAAGAACCCGGAATTGATGGAAGAGGCGGGTCTCTACGATGCCTTCACGGACATTGAGTTCAATCCCGAACGATCGATCAACTGCCAGGCCTATTCGCTGGCGTTGTTCAGGTCGTTGCAGGAACGCAACCTGCTGTCGGAGGCACTGGCAAGCAAGCAAGCCTTCCTCGATGTGGTGGGATACAAGGTGATCAGCAACGCCAGCGAAGACACCTCTGTGCAGCAACGCTTGGTGTAGACGTCGGGCATTGGGCGACGACCTGGCCTGCTCTGTGGTTGTTTCACCCGGACGCCCGGTTGGCGTCAGGTGCTGAGCCGGGGAGATCAATCGCGATGAACGCGGCTCGGGTGCTGGTGCTGGCCGTAATGGTTGTCGCGTCTGTCGTGGTGTATCTGCTGATGCGCCATCCGGGGTTGCGGCGGCCCCAGTTCCAGGGCGGGCGGGCGTTCTCCGTGTCGGTGTCGCTTGCCTGCGCGGTCGGGCTGTTCGTGGTGTTCGCGACCTTGACGTGGCTGCTGCAGGAGTGAGGTTCTGCTTGCGGGCGGACGGGGCTCGGAGGCGGAGGAAGGCGGACGGCAGCTAAGCTGCCTCGCTCGCCGAAGGCGAGCCTCGGATCGGTTCGGCGCGGGGAGGGCAGGAGACGGCGGATCGCTGATTCCAGCGAGATTCCATTCTCTGAAGTGCAGGCTGTGCCACAGAGGAACAGTACGGGGACTGAGCGACTCAGCCACAAGGCGACAGGATCCATTGCACGACTCCGGAGGTGGCCAGTGCGGTCCGCGTTCGGCTAGGCGTCCTCGGCGTCGGATGCTTTACCGCGCTTGCGCAGCTCGGCTGCAGCGGCTTCGAGGACCAACGGCATCGTGATGGGCGTGGCTTGCGCGGCCGCGCGAATAGCAGCGCGCGTGGCGATGTCCCGGATCGTGCCGCCGGTGACCTTCAACCGAGCGAGGCGGCGGTAATCCAGGTGCTCGAGCTCGGCGTCAGCCTGGAAGATGCGTCGCCAGATTGCCTCGCGGCATGCGTCGTCCGGTATCGGGAAGTCAACGATAGCGTGCAGGCGACGGGCGAACGCGGGATCGATCGCGTGCCGCAGGTTAGTGGTGAGAATCGTGAGGCCGGCGAACTGCTCGAGGCGCTGCAGCAGATATGCGACCTCCAGGTTGGCGTAGCGGTCGTGGCTGTCCTTGACCTCGCTGCGCGAGCCGAGGAGTGCGTCGGCCTCCTCGAACAGCAGGACCGCGCCGCTCCGTTCCGCGGCGTCGAAGACTCGACTGAGGTTCTTCTCGGTTTCGCCGATGTACTTGCTCACCACGGCCCTGAGATCGACGCGCCAGAGGTCGAGCCCGAGGTACCTGGCCAGCACTTCGGCGGCCAGGGTCTTGCCGGTGCCGGAGGGGCCCGAGAACAACGCGCATAGACCTATGCCGCGTGAGGTCTTACCGGAGAGTCCCCAGTCCTCGCGTATGCGCCCGTGATGGCGCGCGTGCTCCGCGAGCTCCCGAAGTGACTGAATCGTTCCGGCGGGCAGGACGAGGTCATCCCATGTGGCCTGCGTTGGCAGGCGCTGGAGCAGTTCGGGGAGCGGGTCGCGGTCGGCGGACACGGGACCTCCTCGGGGAGGATGTGAGCGAGTGGATCTTACGCTTGGGAAAGCGCGGGTGCTGGGCGGGGTGGCGTGGGTTGGATCGGTTGTTGCGACCGAGACCGATGACGGTCGCTCGGAGGTCGGAGTGGGTTCGGGCAGAGGCCGGCAATGGTCGGCTCGACGGCTCGAGGACGTCGTCCTCCGAAGCGTTGGGCGTGGCAAGGAATGCCGAGGCAGTTCACTGGTTTGTGTCCTGCGCAGCGCCTGAAGCTGCGCTCTGGGTTCTTGGGTCGGTAGGGGTGGTCGGGGATTCGGAGTGGGGGGACGCCGCGGAGCGGCTCGCGCTGCATTGCAGCGCCTCGGATCTGTTCAGCAGGGCGAGGAGCTGAGAAGGCGTGTTGAGCTTTCCTGCCGTATGGGACTCGTTGATCTCGCAAGTCTGGGAGCTCACTCGCGAGTTCATCCCCTGAGCCTGCCACGCCTGAAGATGAAGGCGAGGACGGAGGCGGTGCGGCTCTCGGGCCGCGGGTCGATGGATCGACAGCCGTCTCTGTCCTCACTATTTCAAGGCGCTCGGGGTCGGCGGATGGCGGCGAAGACCAGGTTAGCCGATGGCGCTGCTTTGCAGCGCCATCGATCGGGCTTTCGAAGTCGCGAGTTGAGGACGGCCGGCTACGCCGGGCCGGGATCGTGTTCCGCGTCGAAGCGAATAGCGTCGAGCTCGGCGGTCAGGCGCTGCGCGGTGCTGCGGATGCGCTCGAGCGAGGCGTCCAGCGTGTCGGGCGTGCCGCGGTAGCTGCGGATGTACTCGACCGAAGCCTCGGTGCCGGCGATCCCGAGTTGCGCGCAGAGCAGGTACGTGACGGCCTCGGCTTCGGTCTCGCGGGTGACGAGATCGGGGCGGGTGCTGCCTAGACAGAGGTGCGATCCTTCAGCATTGCACGACGCAGGATGGCGTTAATTCGAGTCTGGTACCCGGCACCCTGGGCGCGCA
>Ga0209254_10001826_pt1 | contig 19206 bp, 13 predicted proteins | sample FrelakmetDIP11DI_FD_187148 | JGI IMG/M metagenome (GOLD analysis project Ga0209254, IMG submission 187148) | Freshwater lake sediment microbial communities from the University of Notre Dame, USA, for methane emissions studies - DIP11 DI (SPAdes)... | ecosystem: Environmental > Aquatic >...
AGCAATGCGCCCTATCTGTTGCCCGAAGAACGATCGGGCCACAAGTACGGTCACACACAAGTCCTCGACGCGCTGCAACTCGACGGCTTGTGGTGCGCGCTGGAAGATCAAAGCATGGGCGTGGCCGCCGAATTCATCGCGGGTCAATTCGAAGTCACACGCGAAGAGATGGACGAGTTCGCGTATCACAGTCATCGCAAAGCCGTTGCGGCGATCGATGCCGGAAAATTCAAGAATGAGATCGTCCCCGTCGAGATCAAAGATGCCAAAGGCCGCATCACGATCGTCGATACGGACGAAGGCCCGCGCCGTGATACCTCGCTGGAAGCGCTCGCCAAATTGAAGCCCGCTTTCAAAAACGATGGCCGTGTGACGGCGGGTAATGCGCCCGGAATGAACGACGGCGCAGCGGCGGTTGTGGTGATGAGCCGCGCACTAGCCGATCGGTTGGGTATACAGCCGCTGGCGCGCATCGTCGGTTACACACATGCGGCGGTTCCGGCTCAATGGCTATTCATCGCGCCCGCCCGCGCCATCCCCAAACTGCTCGACAAGATCACTTGGACGATGGACGATTTCGATCTGATCGAGATCAACGAAGCCTTCGCCGCACAAGTGATCGCCGATGCGCGCGGCGTGGAGCAGGCCGGGCAGCGCTGGGAGTGGAGCAAGGTCAACGTCCACGGCGGCGCGGTCGCGCTCGGCCACCCGATTGGCTGCAGCGGCGCGCGCGTGCTGAGCACCTTGATCTACGCGCTGCACGATCGCGGCTTGAAACGTGGACTTGCCACCCTGTGTCTCGGCGGTGGTGAAGCGGTAGCCATGGCCGTAGAAATTGAAAAGTGACGAGTGACTACCTCGACAATGTTAGATTAGACCGTCATTGCGAGGGGCGCCGTTCGCGACGAAGCAATCTCGTATTGGCCGAACCTGAGATTGCTTCGCGAAAAGCGCTCGCAATGACGAAGCATAACCGAATCTAACAGCGTCGAGCTACTCGTTACTCAGTACTCGTCACTCATTATCTCACTTGGAGGTATCTCATCATGACCTTTCAAACCGTTGGCATTGTCGGCGTCGGCCAAATGGGCAGCGGCATCGTGGAGGTGTTTGCGCGCGCCGGCTGCGATGTGATCGCGCGCGAGATCAACGACGAGCTGCTGGAGCGCGGCAAGGCGTATTTGCAGCGCTCGTTCGCGCGCGGGGTCGAACGCGGCAAGATCACGCAGGCGGAGGCCGAGGCAGCGTTGAGCCGCCTGTCGTTCACCACGCAGCTGTCCGACTTTGCGCACTGCGATCTGGTGATCGAAGCCGCCACGGAAAATATGCAATTGAAGAAGACGCTGTTCACCGAGCTCGACGTGATCTGCAAGCCCGACACGATCCTCGCTTCAAACACGTCTTCGCTGTCCATCACCGAAATTGGCTCGGCCACACAGCGTCCCGACAAAGTGATTGGCTTGCACTTCTTCAATCCGGTACCCGTCATGCCGATCATTGAGATCGTGCGCGGACTGTTGACTAGCGATGAAACACTGGACGCGGCGCGTGCGTTGGGCGCCGTCCTGAAGAAGGAGCTGGTCATCGCCAAAGACAATCCGGGCTTCATCGTCAATCTGCTGTTGGTGCCGTATTTGTTCGATGCGATCCGTGCGCTGGAGAACGGCGTCGCGACGAAAGAGGACATCGACACCGGCATCAAGCTGGGCCTCAATCATCCGATGGGCCCGTTCACACTGGCGGACTTCGTCGGGTTGGATACGTGCCTGTTCATCGGCGACGCGATGTATCAGGAATTCAAAGACCCGCGCTATGCGGCGCCCCCGCTGCTGCGCCGCATGGTCACGGCCGGTCTGCTGGGCCGCAAAAGCGGGAGAGGGTTTTACGCGTATTAGCGGGCACACCCTTCAAGGTGCGGCTGCCTCTATTTGGCAAAAAAGGCGCTTCATGATCAAACGTTTGATCATACTCTCCGGGGCAGCGCTGTTGCCCTTCCTCGTCGTCGTCACCGCGCAGTCCGACGCGTGGCAGACCTATCGTGACGCCTCCGCCGGATTTGCCTTCGATTATCCGGCCGGCGCGCATCTCAGCCTCGAACAGGAAGCCTCACAAGGCTATTCGTCTGTTTTTGTCGCGCTGCCGGATGAAGGAACAGGTTATCAGGGCTACGCGGTCACGGTGTTTGCCAACCCCGACGACCTGCCGTTGTCGCGCTTCTTAGCCGAACGGCGCGGCTTCACTTCATTCGGCGGGCAGAATGTACGCTTGAATGGTGTAGACGCTTTGCGTGCGGTGCAAGATACCGCGCTGGCCGGTGATGATGCCGAAGCCTATTGGCTGCGCGGCGCCGGTGTTGTGGTGCGGATGGGGCTGTACGCCGGGAACGACAAATCGATCGGGCCGTCCGTTGCCGCGCGGGCTGCTTTCGATCGAGCCGTGTCTTCTTTCCACCTGATCGTACGCGCGGACATCGCTCCGAACACGCCCGCACCGACGGTGATACCACCGCCCGATCGGCCTGAGCTAACCGATGAGTTCATCTCGCCCTATGGCGTGATCTCCACGACGACGGCCCACGACGAACAATGGAACATCATCACCAACGATACCCGTTACGGTGTGCGCAACCTCTCGCTGACCGGGCGCAAGTGCTGGGGCGTGGTGTGGAATCGCCTGCTGCACAGCGGCCTCGATCTGTATCGCCTCGACGGTCAGGATGCGGCCAACACGCAGTTGGTCGCGGTGGCCGATGGCACGGTGGCTTACTACAATCCGGCTTATGCGTCCTATCCGGGGCGCGTCGTCATCCTCAGTCATCCGCTCGGCGATGGGCGTGTGATCTACTCGATGTACGCGCATCTGGGATCGGTCTTGGTGACGCAGGGGCAGATCGTGGCGCGCGGCCAACCCATCGGCACGGTGTTGTATCAGGCCGGCGATTCGCACTTGCATTTCGAGATGCGGTGGTTCCTGGACGGCACGTTGATTTATCCGTCAACCACTTCATGCAACGGCATCGTTTATGGACGCGGCTACACCTATCTGACTCATCCCGATGATTTTCCCGCAGCCGATCACGGCTACGTCGATCCGGATGCGTTCATTCAAGCGCGCGGCGGACCGCCGCTCACCCCGATCGGGTTGCCCGACCCCCGCGGCCCCGCACTCGCGGTGCAGGCTGCCAGCGCCGATTTGAACTTCGGCATTGAGCAGCGTCCGATCGATCCCAGTCTGATCGCGGTGGAAGAATCCCCCTTCGATCTGGGTGGGCCGGAAGCCGGTGCGATCTCTTTGGCCGTCAAAATTCCGCCCACACTGTTTGAGTCGGCGACGATCACAGCACCGCTTGAAATTCTCAACCCGGTGGCAGCCATACAGCCCGCGCCAGGTGTTGTCAACACAGACACGCTCACGTACACGATGTACCTCCCGATGATTTTGCGCAATGATCCGAGGCAAGAACCGGCCTGTGTGGAAGGACAGGAGCTGCTCAGCAATGGCGGCTTTGAAGCGGGGCCCGGCAGCGCGCCGTGGGTGCAGTTGAAGAACGGCACCTCGGATCTCATCGACGATGCGCGGGTTTATTCTGGCACGTACAGTGTGTGGCTGGGCGGGCGGGCTTATGCCGACGAAGAAGTGCTGCAATCGTTCGTCATGCCGTATTATACGGAGGCCATGACCTTGACGTTCAAGCGCTTGTTGAGCAGCGCTCAAGGCAGCGATCATTTTGAGATCGTGTTGGAGAATACCGTGGGCAACGAGGTCAGTCCACAGATCGTCTTCAACGCCGCCAGCCCCAATCTGTCGGTCTGGGCTCATGAGGTAGTGGTGATCAGCGGATTGCAAGCCTGGGGCAATCGGCGCATCCGTCTGAGCATCAAAGGCATGACTTACAACACAACCAGTAGTTTCTTCGTAGATGATGTGAACGTGCAGACTAGGTGTATGCCGTAAAACCAGAACGGCGGCCGCAAGTGATGCCTGCGAGCCGCCGGACCGGTAGATATTCAGTTGTTAGCCAATCAGACTTGTCTGTTCAGATTTAGCGAGCGTTGCTGCGGGCATAGCGCCAGCCGAAGCCCAAGGCTACCAGCGCCGCACCGGCCAACATTACCAGCCATGCATTGTTAGCCGCCGTCTCGCCGCCGCTCACCGGCAGGGTGGTCGGAGCAGCCATCGCCGGGTACGAAATCACCTGCACACCCAACTTGGGATCAGCGCCACCCGCAAAACCTTCAGCCACCACGGTCAGGATCGCGCTTTCGGGCAGATTCACACCGGGCAGATTCAGCGCCACAGTATCCGTACCAGCGATGCGGGCCTGCAAATCGTAGGTGCCGGCGGGCAGCGGAGTAAAGTCAACCGACTTGCCGAAAGCAACATTGGTGAAGATCTTGGTGCCATCGGCAGTGGTAATATCAACAGCCGGAGCATCGGGCGAGGCATGCACGAAGCGGACGTGAACCTTGCCTGCTGCTGGGGCTGACAGATTGTCGACCAGGATCAACGGCTTGATATTGGCCAGCGTGTCAATCGCCATCACGGTGTACGCTTTCGCATCCAGCTTCAGACCTTTGGCATCGATCACGGGCGTGCCCTGGCAGTTGGAACCAGCAGCATAAACCTGCACGTCATATGAACCGGCGGGCAGCTTGGCGTAATCGGTGGTCTTGCCAAACGCCAGGTTCGGGAACGCCACGCTACCATTCACGCAGACATCCACCGCGGGCGCATCCGGCGAGGCGTGCGTTACACGCACCATCGCTTCACCCTGCGCAAAGGCCGGAGCCACCATCATTGCCATCACTGCTACGACCAATCCCATCACAACCAACGTCTTCTTCATTTCTTCATCTCCTGTTGAATTTGTATGAATACTTCCATTTCCGTTGTCAATGTTTTGCATCTTATTTATATCACATTCCGGAAATTTGTCAAGTATTTGTTTAGGTTTTAAGGAATCTCTCATTTTTCTTGACGCGAGAAAACAGAACCTCCCGAGGACTCAACATCTCCGGGAAGATAGCAAGACCCCGGAGATTTCACTCTTCCGGCTGGCTTCGCTCACGGGCTAATCGGTGCGTCGATCTGGAAAGCCCAGATGATCAATCAAGACCTCCGAGGTCTTGGCGCGCTCAAGGGTGTACCATCTAATCCGCTCCCCACGAATCTACTGAACCCGCTCGGCCTGCCGTTATCGATAAGACGGTTCTCAGGAAACGGAACCATCGTCAAAGACAGATTAGATTCGGGCAAACAACAACCTCCCGAAGACGACTATCTCCGGGAGGCCATTTTTTGACTATCGGACTACAAAACTATCGCACTATCGCACTACACTACTTTCACTTGGTACGACTGCAGCACCTTCATGTAATTCGCCCGTTCGAATGCGGCGGGATTGCGGACGTTCTGCTGGCTCATGCTCCCCTGCATCTGCTTGACGGAGGTGTATTCATGCGTCTCCATCCAGCGCTGCATATCGACCAGGATGTCGCTCAGCGTATGCACGCCGTAGTGCAACAGCATCGAGGCCATCTGCGCAGCCTTCGCGCCGACCATCATCGACTTGATGGCATCCTCGGCCGTGTGCACGCCGCCGGTCAGCGCCATGTCCGCCTTGATCTGACCGTACATGATCGCTGCCCAGCGCAGGCGCAGGCGCAGCTCATACGAACTGCTCAGCGAAAGGTTGGGCACCACTTCCAGATTTTCCAGATCGAGATCGGGCTGATAGAAGCGGTTGAACAGCACCACGCCGTCGACGCCGGCCTGATCGAGTTTCTTCACGAACGCCGGAATCGAACTGAAGAAGTGCCCCATCTTCACGGCGATTGGAATGCTGAGGTGAGACTTCACCTCGCGCACCAGATCGATATACATTTGCTCCACTTGCCCGCCGATGACGTCGGGATCGGTCGGAACGTAGTACACGTTGAGCTCCAGCGCATCGGCCCCGGCGTCTTGCATCATTTTGGCGTAGCGCGTCCAGCCGCCCTTGCTGCTGCCGTTCAGGCTGGCAATGATCGGTATCTCCAGCGCGGCCTTGGCCTTGCGGATATGTTCCAGGTATTCATCCGGGCCCAGGTTGTACTGGCCCAGATCGGGGAAGTAGGAGACGGCTTCGGCGTAGCTTTCCGCGCCCTGGTTCAGGAAGAAGTCGAGCTCGTTGCTTTCGTGCTCGATCTGCTCTTCAAACAACGAATACAGCACAACGGCCGCCGCGCCGTGATCTTCCAGGCGCTTCAACGTGTCCAACGATTTCGACAGCGGCGACGCCGATGGCACGAGTGGGTTTTGCAGCTTGAGTCCTAAGTAGGTGGTTGATAGATCTAACATGGTTGGGCTCCTTTTTACTTCTTCACACTCTCGCCGTCTCCGGCATAATTCATCGCCGCCAGCTGTTCGTACAAGCGCCACTTCTTGATCACGTCGCCTTGCGCCTCTTCCAACAGTTGCGCCGCGATTTCCGGCTTGCTCAGCGTCAACATCTTGTAGCGCGTCTCGTTATAGATGTACTTCTCCAGCGGCAGCGCCGGCCCCTTGGAATCTAGTTGCAGCGGATTCTTGCCCTGCGCGGCCAAACGCGGATCGAAGCGGAACAGCAGCCAGTAAGCCGATTGCACGGCCAACTTCTGCTGATCCAGACCGCGCTCCATGGCGATACCCTGCTGGATGCAGTGCGAGTAAGCGATGATGATCGACGGCCCGTCGTAGGATTCGGCTTCCACGATCGCTTTGATCGTCTGCGCGTCGTTCGCGCCCATCGCGATTTGTGCGACGAACACGTTACCGTAGGTCATGGCCAACCGACCGAGATCCTTCTTGCCCAGCGGCTTGCCGCCCGCAGCGAACTTCGCCACAGCGCCGCGCGGGGTCGACTTGGACGCCTGACCGCCGGTGTTCGAATACACTTCGGTATCAAGCACCAGGATGTTGATGTTGCGGCCCGAGGCAATGACGTGATCCAGACCGCCGTAGCCGATGTCATAGGCCCAGCCGTCGCCGCCGATGATCCACACGCTCTTCTTCACCAGCACATCGGCCAGAGCCAGCAGGTTCTTCGCGTCGATCGAATCGACATTGGCGAGTTTGGCCTTCAATGCGACTACGCGCTCACGCTGTGAGCGGATGCCTTGCTCGTTGGATTGATCGGCCTTCAACAGCTCATCGGCCAGTGGTCCGCCGATAACGTCGCGCAGCCGGGCGACCATCTCGCGGGCGAATTCGTTTTGCTTATCGATCGTCAGGCGCATACCCAGACCGAACTCCGCATTGTCTTCAAACAGCGAATTTGACCAGGCGGGGCCGCGCCCGTCTTTATTCTGCGACCACGGCGTCGTCGGCAGGTTGCCGCCGTAGATCGACGAGCAGCCTGTCGCGTTGGCCACCACCATTCGATCGCCGAACAGCTGCGACACGAGCTTCAGATACGGTGTCTCACCGCAGCCCGAGCACGCGCCGCTGAACTCGAACGTGGGCTGCAGCAGCTGCACATCCTTCACGGTGCTGGTGTTCAAGCCAATCGGATCGACTTCCGGCAGTTCCAGGAAGTAATCCCAGTTCTTGGCTTCGCTCTCGCGCAGCGGCAGCTGCGTCGCCATGTTGATGGCCTTCAGGCTGGTGTTGCTCTTGTTCTTGGCCGGGCACACTTCCACGCATAGGGTGCAGCCCGTGCAATCTTCCGGCGCCACTTGCAAGGTGTACTTCAGTTCCTTGAATTCCTTCCAGCGCGCGGACGTGCTCTTGAAAGTCTCGGGCGCGTCGGCCAGAAACTTCGCATCGTAGACCTTGGCGCGAATGACCGAGTGCGGGCAGACCATGACGCACTTGCCGCACTGGATACAGACCTCGGTGTCCCACACCGGAATCTCCAGCGCGATGTTGCGCTTTTCCCACTGCGCGGTGCCCGTGGGGAACGTGCCATCCATCGGCATCTTGCTCACCGGCAGTTGATCGCCCAGGCCGGCCACGATGAGGGAGGTCACATCCTGTACGAATTCTGGCGCTTGCACCGGCACGGGCCGCCGCATCTCGATCGTGCTGGTGACCTCCGCGGGCACTTTCACTTCGTGCAGATTTTCCAGCGTCGCGTCAACCGCCGCGAAGTTCTTCTGCACCACCGCCTCGCCGCGCTTGCCGTAGGTCTTCTCGATCGAGTGCTTGATCTGCTCGATGGCCTCGTCCTTGGGCAGCACGCCGCTGATGGCGAAGAAGCACGTCTGCATGATGGTGTTGACGCGCCCGCCCATGCCCGTCTCTTCCGCCACCTTGTAACCGTCGATGACGTAGAACTTCAACTGCTTGTTGATGATGTGCGCCTGCACGTTGCGCGGCAGCTGGTCCCACACTTCGTCGGGGCCGTACACGCTGTTCAGCAGGAATGTGCCGCCAGGCACGGCATTTTGCAGGATGTCATACTTTTCGAGGAACACCCACTGGTGGCACGCTACAAAGTTCGCCGAGGTGATGAGATACGACGAGTGAATGGGGCGCGGGCCAAAGCGCAGGTGCGACGTGGTGAGTGAGCCGGACTTCTTGGAGTCATACACGAAGTAGCCCTGCGCGTAATTGGGCGTCTCTTCGCCGATGATCTTGATCGAGTTCTTGTTCGCACCCACCGTGCCGTCGGCGCCCAGGCCGTAGAACATGGCGCGCACCACATCGGCGGGTTCGGTGCTGAACGTCGGATCGACCTCGAGGCTGGTAAAGCCCACGTCGTCGACGATGCCGACGGTGAAGTGATTCTTGGGCTTATCCTTCTTCACTTCGTCGTAGACGGCCTTCACCATCGCCGGAGTGAATTCCTTAGAGGACAGGCCGTAGCGTCCACCGATGACCTTGGGCAGCGAGTTGATCTTGCCGGCCATCAATGACTCGGTCAGCGCGGTGATCACGTCTTGATAGAGCGGCTCTCCGGCGCTGCCCGGTTCCTTGCAGCGATCCAGCACGGCGATGCTCTTGGCGGTGGCCGGAATGGCCGCGATGAAGTGCTCCACCGAGAACGGGCGATACAATCGGACCTTGATCATGCCGAGCTTCTCGCCCTGCGCGTTAAGATAATCGATCGTTTCCTGTACCACTTCCGCGCCCGAGCCCATGATCACGATCACGCGATCGGCATCCGGTGCGCCGTAGTAATCGAACAGGTGATACTGGCGGCCGACGATGCCTGCGAACTTGTCCATGGCCTTCTGGACGATCTCGGGAATCTTGTCATACAACGGATTGACCGTCTCGCGGCCCTGGAAGTACACATCAGGGTTCTGGGCCGTGCCGCGCATCACCGGATGATCGGGCGAGAGCGCGCGGGCCTTGTGCGCGCGCACCAGCTCGTCGTCGATCATCGCGCGGATGTCAGCATCGTCCAGCCGCTCGATCTTCATCACTTCCGCCGAGGTGCGGAAGCCGTCGAAGAAGTGGATGAACGGGATGCGAGCCGCCAACGTGGACGCGTGCGCAATGAGCGCGGTGTCCATGGCTTCCTGCACGCTGTTGCTGCACAACATGGCCCAGCCCGTCTGGCGTACGGCCATCACGTCCGAGTGATCTCCGAAGATCGACAGGCCCTGCGCGGCGATGGCGCGCGCGGCGATGTGGAACACCGTCGGCGTCAACTCGCCCGCGATCTTGTACATGTTCGGGATCATCAGCAGCAGGCCCTGTGAGGCCGTGAACGTGGTGCACAACGAACCGGCCTGCAGCGCGCCATGGACGGCGCCGGCCGCGCCGCCCTCGCTTTGCATCTCCTGCACCAGCGGAACGGTGCCCCAAATATTGCGCTTGCCTTCGGACATCCACTGATCGGCGTATTCGCCCATCGTGGAGGACGGGGTGATCGGATAAATGGCGATCACCTCGCTTGCGCGGAAGGCAACGTAGGCGGTGGCCTCGTTGCCCTCTAAAGTAACCATTTCTCGTGCCATAGCGGTATCTCCTTGCTGAGTCTCTGCACCGGCTGACCTGCCGACTGCGGGATAGTTCCGTAAGCGTCGATCACGGTGAGGAAATGACGTTCTCAAACCATCTAAATATCGCACCGATGGGGCACTTTGGGGGAGTGACGTAAAGCATGAATTCAAGTGATCATCTTCCTCTAATGCCGATCTAGCACAAATGTCTTATCATAAGGATGAAAACCGGGGGAATTCCTCCACCCGACCGGCTGGAGCTGCTTTGCGGACGGTTGAAAATCGTTTATCAAACCTTAACCCCCCGTACAACGCAGCTCTTGCCAAGCGGGGTATAATAAATTTGGACCAAGTGAGCAACAATGGAATACAAGGATTACTATCAAATCCTCGGCGTCCCGCGCACAGCCACGCAGGACGACATCAAAAAAGCGTACCGCAAGTCGGCACGTCAATATCACCCTGATAATAACCCGGGCAACAAACAAGCGGAAGCCAAATTCAAAGAAGCCAACGAGGCCAACGAAGTGCTGAGCGATCCGCAGAAGCGCCAGAAGTACGATGCGCTCGGTTCGCAGTGGCAGCAATATCAGCGCACGGGCGGGCGGCCCGACGGCTTTGACTGGAATCAGTGGACGACGCAGACGCAGTCGTATGACGCCAACGACCTGAACGATCTGTTCGGCGATGGCGGTTTCTCCGATTTCTTCATGCGCATCTTTGGCGGGGCCGGCAGCGGGCGGCCGGGCGGAGGCAATGTTCGGCAGGGGCCGATGCGCGGGCGGGACTACGAACAGCCGATCGAGATTCCGCTGCGTGATGTTATCACCGGCACCACGTTGACCCTGCAGAAAGACGGGCAGAAATTGGAAGTGAAAGTGCCCCCCGGCGTGAAGACCGGATCTAAGATTCGCGTGTCGGGACAAGGTGCGGCAGGGCGGCAGGGTGGCGGCGCGGGCGATCTGTACCTGACGATCACGGTGCAGCCCGATCCGCATTTCGAGCGCGACGGCGACGATCTGAAAACGGAAGCGCCGGTCGATCTGTACACGCTGATCCTGGGCGGTGAGGCGATGGTCAATACGCTGAACGGCATGGTCGGCATGAAAGTTCCGCCCGAGACGCAGCCGGGACGCATCATTCGCTTGCGCGGACAGGGCATGCCCCAGTTGCGCGATCCGCAGCAGCGTGGCGATCTGTACGTGAAGGTGCAGGCCAAACTGCCGCAGCATTTGAGTGCTGAAGAGAAGAAGTTGTTTGAGCAGTTAGCGAATGTAAGGAAATAAGCATGTCAAGTTCACAACAAACCTTGGCCGATTTGCAGAATTTGACGACGCTGTACCGACAGGGACATCATAGCCCGGTCATCGAGCGCACCGTGGAGAAAATGGTGGCGCTTGAAAGAGATCGCGCGCGGCAGGAAGCCGCCGAAATCGACGCTAAACTGCAAATATATGAGCAGCGTCACCAGATGAATTCAGAGGATTTCTATCTTCGCTTTCGCGCAGGCGAGTTGGGCGATGATATAGACTGGGTCGAGTGGAGTGTCTTCTATGAAATGCGCGCCGGTGTGCGGCAGCGCCTGACCCTGTTGGAGCCGCGAGCGCCGTATGAAGTCGGATGACTATTTGCTTGAGATCAAAGCCCGCCTCATCACCAGTCCCGTTATTGCTGAAATTGAACTCGTGGTGGAAGAATGGGCTTTGGTGGATCAGGGTTACTTTCGTGCCCGGCTTAAGCTGAGCAACGGCGACTTCTTGGAAGTCGCCGAGTACTTCGTGATCGATGGCGAGCTGCTTGACACGTGGCGTTACCGTTATCAATGGATGGATTCCGAGCAAGCAAGCTTGCGGCGTCGTTGGGACAACGTCGAGCATTTTCCGGAATTGCCCAACTTTCCACATCACATTCACAGCGGCGATGAGCCGCCTGTTCCCGGGCGCAAGATGAGCATTCTCATGCTAATCGATCTGCTGGAGAGTGAGCTAGATTAGTGACCCCTTGGCAGTCCTGATGAATTAACGCGTGTGTGAACATGGCAAGGATAGCAGCGTAACATTTACAGAGGCGAGAGGAATCGATGATGAAAGCGATGAAATGGCTGAGTGTATTGTTGATCGTGGCCGCGCTGGCAGCAGGTTGTCGTGAGTTTACGGTCTTTGAAACACCGGCGCCGTCCAGGCCGGTGCCGGTGGCTAATGTGCCGGCCGCAGCGGCGACCACGGCACCGCAAGCAGCGGTGACGCCAGACAAACTTACCATATTGGCCGATGAAGTCGATCAACTGTTGGCCAATATCTACGAGCGTGCTAATCCAGCCGTGGTCAACATCGACGTAGCGGGCGGCTCTGGCCTGACGGAATTCGGATCGGGTTCCGGTTTCGTCATCGATCAGGACGGGCACATCGTTACCAACAATCATGTCGTTGAGGGCGCTGACGAGATTGATGTAACGTTCTGGGATGGCTCGGTGGTGACGGCCAAGTTGATTGGCGCGGATCCATACAGCGACCTGGCGCTGATTCAGGTTACGCTTGAATCGGCGAAGTTGTTTCCGTTGACGCTGGGTGATTCCGATCAGGTGAAAGTGGGCCAGCGTGTCATCGCTATCGGCAACCCCTTCGGCTTGGTGGGAACCATGACCGTGGGTATCGTCAGCGGCAAGGGGCGCACCCTGCCCGCCGATGGGCCAAGCGGCAGCTCCACCAGTTTCTCCAATCCCGACATCCTTCAAACCGATGCGTCGATAAATCCTGGTAATTCCGGCGGACCTTTGTTGAATTCGGTGGGCGAAGTGATCGGTGTGAATTCGGCCATCCGCACCGACGGCACGAATCGCGCGAACTCCGGCGTAGGGTTTGCCGTTCCGGTCAATACCGTGAGGCGCGTGGTGCAGCAGCTTCAGGAAACGGGCCGGGTCTCCTATCCCTACTTGGGTGTGAGTGTCGACAATCACTTCACCACCGGCGAGCTGGCCTCGGCCTTGAATTTGTCGGTGCTGAAAGGCGTTGTGATTTCAGCCGTGGTCGACGGCGGGCCGGCCGAGCGCGCCGGCTTGAAGGGCGGCGATCGGCAAGTTACCGTGCGCGGCATCCCCGTTCGATCGGGTGGTGATATCATCACTGCCATCGATGGCGATGCGATCAACAGTTTCGATGAAATGATCGCCTACTTGTCTGCCAGGAAACAGGTGGGTCAGACGGTCACCGTCACCATTCTGCGCGGTAGTGAAACACTGCAAGTGCCCGTAACGCTCGACGAGCGTCCTCGTTAGCATCTTTGGCCTGGCGCGGGTTCAACTTCCCCTGCCTGACATCCGGCGCCAGGCCTAACAACTCTATAGGAGGCGTGTCATGTTTAGTCGTGACGATCTGCAGCAGCTCGCGGAGTATCAAGGGCAACATGCTGTACTGAGCCTCACCCTCAACGTCGATCCGACCCGTCGTACCACGGATGAGTATCGCCTAGCCCTGCGCCACTTGCTGCACAGCGTCCAGGGCAGGGCCAATGGCGACGCGGCCGCGATCGAAAGGTTCTTTGATCAGGAATACGATTGGAGTGGACGCGGTCTGGCCATTTTCTCTAATGAGAAAGAGGGCTTCTGGAAAGTCTACTCCCTCGCCGTTCCGATTGTGGATTCGATTACCCTCGGCCCCAAGCCTTACCTGACATCGTTGGCCAATTTGTGGGATGTGTACGGCCGTTTCGTCGTGGCGATCATCGATAAGCAGGGCGCGCGCTTCATCTTCGTGCAGATGGGCGAAGTCGTTGACGGCGAAGGTGTGTTAGGCGAAGAAGTGCGGCGCGTCAAATCGGGTTCGGGTTCCACCCCCACCGGGCGGCGGCGCAATCCCGACGAGCCAAGCGATCGACATGTGAACGAAGTGATCAAGCGCAACGTGAAAGACACGACGCATGCCCTGCAGCAGTTCTGCGAGAAGCACATGCCGCGCTACGTGGTGCTGGGCGGCAATGCCGAGATCGTCAACGAGGTCCACACGCACCTGGGGCAGCCCTGGATCGAGCGCGTCAGCGGCACGATTGCGGGCGACATCGACGATGCCGATCTGGTGATTCGCGATCGCGCCTTGAAGGTGGTGGAAGAGGCCGAACTGAAGCGCGAGTTCAGCCTGGCCGATGCGGCCCTGACGGCGGCGGCCAAGAATAGCCACGGAGCCGCGCGGCTCGATCGGGTGTTGGCGGCCGCGCACGCCGGACAAATCCAAACACTGCTGGTGGCGGAAGGCTACACGAGTGAGGGTTATCGCTGTCAACAGTGCGGTTACGTGACGATGACCCCCGGTGAGCAATGCTCCTTCTGCGGCGGCGTGTTCGATCAGATTCCTGATGCCGTGGAAGCGGCCATCAGCAAAGTGATCGAGCAGGGCGGGCGTGTGGACATCGTGCACGGGCATGCCGAGTTAAATGAAGTGGGCGTGGCAGCACTTTTGAGATATTGAAGTTGGAAGTCAGAAGTTAGAGATTGGAAGGGAGCCGCGCAAGCGGTTCCCTTTTTCATGTACAACCTCGTTTCCGATTCTTCTCTTGACAACCCCGGTACCTTCAGGTAGACTCTTTTTGTTTACTGAACGTTTGGTAAGTTGCTTGGGATGTTAGCGGTTGGAAGCCAGAGCGCTATTCCAGCCTCAAATGCCCAACCTCTAATCTCCAACTTCAGAAGCGAGGAGACACCCATGCCCTCCGACAGCGGCGGACGCGATGCCATTCTGGACACGTCCGCGAAACTATTCAGCCAGCACGGCTACAAAGAAGTGTCGATCCGCGACATCGCGCAGGCCTGCGGCATGACCAACGCGGCGCTGTACTATCACTTCAAGAACAAGGAAGACTTGTTCCTGGCGATGCTGCAGCGCGATCACGAGCAGACGCTGGTGGCCCTGCGCGCTGCGGCCAATGGCCCGGGCGATTTGCGGGAAGACCTCAAGCAGCTGGTGACATGCTATGCCGAAGTCACTTGCCAGCGCCGCCAGTCGTTTCAAACGCTGTGGCGCGATCTGCGCAACGTGGAAGATGTGCGCGGCCATAAGTTGTTTGGCGAGATGCGCAGCAGTTTTTTGCGCCCATTGGAAGAACGCCTGGCGCAAGCACAGGCCGATGGCGAGATCCAATCCGGGGATGCCCGCTTCTACGCGCGCTTACTGCATGGCATGATCATCGCGCTGACGCACGAAGGGAAACCGGACAAGCCGCGCAAGGCGTCGGCGCAAGAAGTGGCAGCGGCGGTGGATGTGTTTTTAACAGGTGCAAGTCGTAGAGCGTGAAGCGCAAAACGTCATAGGCGCCTTTACGTCTTACGCCTTACGCTCCACGCTTTACGGGTAAGCGTCACGAAAGGATACACAAATGCAAGGTCGTCCAAAACGGGGTGAACGTCCCAAAGTCAGTTTTGTACCGCTGCGGCGGGCGATGAGCTATAACTGGCACTACCGCCGAATCATGTTCATTGCCTATGGCACGCTGCTGCTGGCCACGCTGGCCCAGCTGGCCGTGCCGGCACTGTTGCGCCGCCTGATCGATGCGATCACCAGCGGCGTTATCGCGCAGAATGTGCTCAGCGTCCCCGCGCAGGTCCAGCCACTGGCCCTGGAGCGGGCGGGGCTGACGCTGGAACAAGCCCAGGCCAACGCGACTAACGCCGAATCGATTTTGCTCACCTCGGCATTGATCATCGTGCTGTTTGCCGTCGTGCGCGGCTTCTTCGCGTTTCAGCAGTCGTACAACGCGGAAAAACTGTCGCAGAGTGTGGCGTTTGATCTGCGCAACGACATCTTCACCAAGATTCAGCGGCTGTCGTTCAGTTACCACGACAAAAATCAGACCGGCCAGTTGATGATCCGCGCCACCGACGATGTGGAGAAGGTGCGCATCTTCATCGGCCAGGGCTTGCTGCTGGCGCTGCAGTCGGTGGTTCTATTGGTCGGTACGTTGATCATCATCTCGCTGAGCAATCTTGCGCTCACCCTGGCGATTCTGCCTATTCTGCCGATCGCGCTGGTACTGTTCATGGTCTTTGGCGCGGTCAGCCAGCCCTTGTTTGCGGCGGTGCAGATTCGCCTGTCTAAGCTGAACACGCTGCTACAGGAAAATCTGGCAGGCATCAAAGTGGTCAAAGCCTTTGCGCGCGAGCCGTCGGAGCAGCAGAAGTTCACGCAGTCTGCCGACGATCTGATGCGCCAGCAGCTGCGCGTGACGCGCGTCTTCGCCTTTCTGTTCCCGGTGATCTTTCTCATCGCCAACCTGGGACAGGCGATCGTGTTGTATGTCGGCGGCCAGCTGATCATCAACGGCCAGCTGACGCTGGGCCAATACCAGGAATTCAGCCTCTACCTGATCTTCGTCTTCATCCCGATCGGCCAACTCGGCTTCATCATCACGCAGATGGCGCAGGCCTCCGCTTCGGCGGGCCGCGTCTATGAGATTCTGGACGCGAAGAGCGACGTCACCGACAAGCCGGAGGCCATCACGCTGCCGACGATTCAGGGGCAGGTCGCGTTCAAGGAGGTGTCGTTCCGTTATCCGGGCGGCGCGCCGGTGTTGAGCAGCGTGACCTTTGAGGCCGCGCCCGGTCAGACTGTAGCTTTGCTTGGAGCGACCGGCAGCGGCAAGAGTTCGATCATCAACTTGATTCCGCGCTTCTACGATCCGACCAGCGGCCTCATCACGATCGACGGGCACGATCTGCGCGACATCACGATCGATTCGCTGCGCACGCAGATCGGCATCGTGCTGCAGGAGACCAACCTCTTCAGCGGCACCATCCGCGACAACGTCGCCTTTGGGCGGCCCGATGCCACCGACGAAGAAGTGATCGCGGCGGCGAAAGCAGCAGCGGCGCACGACTTCATCCTGGAATTTCCGCAGGGCTACGACACACCGGTCGGGGAGCGCGGCACCACGTTATCGGGCGGGCAGAAGCAGCGCATCGCCATCGCGCGGGCGCTGCTGCTCGATCCGCATATCTTGATCCTTGACGATTCCACCAGCAGCGTCGATCTGGTGACGGAGTACAAGATTCAGAAGGCGCTCGATCGGTTGATGAAGGGCCGCACAAGTTTTGTGATCGCGCAGCGCATCAGCACGGTGCTCAACGCCGATCAGATTCTGGTGCTCGACAAAGGCTCGATCGCGGCGCGCGGCACGCACGAGGAACTGATGGAAGACAGCGAGATTTACGCGCAGATCTATCAGTCGCAGCTGGTGGAAGATGTGCAGCTGGACGAAGAACAAGCCGAAGTGGTAGTCGCATAAAACGTGAAGCGTAATGGGCTTTCCGTTCAACAGGAGATGAGCTTATGATGGGTGGGCGCATGTTTGTGCTGGAGCAAGAGACCTCCAAGCCCAAGAATACCAGCGTGACATTACGCCGATTTGGCCATTATCTGCGACCGTACTGGTACATGTTGGTGCTGGTGCTGGTGTTCATGGTGGTTTCGACGTGGACGCAGGTGACGGTGCCGGTGTTGATCGGACAGGCGACGGATTGCTATCTGACGCCGCCCACGCCTGCGAACACGGGCGGCGTTGGTCCGGCGGTGGCGGCGCAGAGCAACTGCTGGTACGAACCGGCACGCGATCGGTTGACCACGGACGCGCGCATCGCCGGACTGGGCGGGTTGGTCTTACAGATCGTGGGCCTGTTTGTGCTCGGCTCGGTGATGGGCGGCTTGACCTTCCTCACCATGACGTGGGCCGGCCAGCATGCGCTGAAAGGCATGCGCGTCGATCTGTTCGGCCACATGCATAAGTTATCGCTGGGCTACTATGCGGAGACTGAAGCGGGCAACTTGATGAGCCGCATCACCAACGACATGGAAACCATCCAGCAAGCGATTGGCTTTGCGCTGGTGCAGGTGGTGAGCGGCATCTTGTTGATGGTGTGGATTGCCTTCAACATGTTCCGTGAAAACGTGCCGTATGCCTTGATCAGCCTGGTGGTAGTGCCCCTCATGCTGTTTTCCACGTTCTGGCTGTCCAATCAGGCGCGCAAAGCGTTCCGCCGTGCGCGCGCCGAGATTGGCAACGTCAACGCCGAATTGGAGGAGAGCATCAGCGGCGTGCGCGAAGTGCAGGCCTTCAGCCGCGAAAGCGAGAACATCTCTTCGTTCCGCACGACGAATGCGGCCAATCGCGATGCCAACATCCGCGCGGTGGCTTACACGTCGGCCTTAGCGCCGACGTTGGAAGCGCTGGGCTACGTGGCGATTGCGATCGTGGCCGGCGTGGGCGGCTTCCTGCTGCTGCGTAATCAAACGCTGTTCGGCGCCGCCATCTCGATCGGCACGGTGATCACCTTCCTGGCCTACGTCCAGCGGATCAATCAGCCGATCCAGCAAATCGCCGTGCTCTGGGCCAATGTGCAAAGCGCCATCGCGGGCGGCGAGCGCATCTTCACTTTGCTGGACGAAGTACCCGATTTGCAGGACAAGCCCGGCGCGCCGGCCATGCCCAAGATCAAGGGTCACGTGGTTTTTGATAAGGTCAAATCGGAATATAAAAAAGACGAGCCGGTGCTGCGCGGCGTGAGCTTCGAAGCGAAGCCCGGCGAGATGATCGCGGTGGTAGGCCCGACCGGCGCCGGCAAGACGACGATCATCAACCTGCTGCCGCGCTTCTACGATGTGAGCGGCGGCGCGGTGAAGATCGACGGTATCGACGTGCGCGACGTGACGGCGGCCTCGCTGCGCGAACAGATTGGCATCGTGCTGCAGGATAACTTCCTGTTCAGCGATACGATCATGAGCAACATCCGCTTTGGGCGGCTGGAAGCGACCGATCAGGAAGTGATCGCCGCGGCGAAGTTGGCGCATGCGGATACCTTCATCGAGAATCTGCCGGACAAGTACGACACGCTGTTGGGTGAACGCGGGCGCGGCCTCAGTTCGGGACAGCGCCAACTGCTGGCGATTGCGCGCGCAGCGCTGGCCGATCCGCGCATCCTGGTGCTGGACGAAGCGACATCGAGCGTGGACACGCGCACGGAAAAATTGATCCAGATCGCGATCGAGAAGTTGCTGGCGGGTCGGACGAGTTTTGTCATCGCACACCGCCTCAGCACCATCAAGCATGCGGATCAGATCCTGGTGTTGAAGGACGGCGAGATCATCGAACGCGGCAAGTTCAACGAACTGCTCGATCAGCAGGGCATGTTCTACGATCTGTACATGAGCCAATTCCGGCGGCAGGAGCAGGTCGGCGCGGTCAGCGGGAATGGCAAGAAGGATACGGGGGGATTGAAGGCAGCGACGGCGGCGGTGTAGCCCTCACCCCGGCCCTC
>Ga0209254_10001827_pt1 | contig 19206 bp, 20 predicted proteins | sample FrelakmetDIP11DI_FD_187148 | JGI IMG/M metagenome (GOLD analysis project Ga0209254, IMG submission 187148) | Freshwater lake sediment microbial communities from the University of Notre Dame, USA, for methane emissions studies - DIP11 DI (SPAdes)... | ecosystem: Environmental > Aquatic >...
CAGGACACGCAGTTCCACATGGCATCCTCGGCGCTCAGGTACCAGGGCAGAAAGTCCGAGGCCCCGCCCACCGGAGCCGATCCGTGTCTCGGTCCCGCCTGACCGAAGATGGCCAGGTCCGAAGCAATGGCGAGGTCGCAGGCCATCCCGATTTCCTGGCCGCCGGCCACTCTCATGCCGTTGACCCTGCAGATGACCGGCTTCTTGCAAGCTAGGATAGAATCCACCATGTGGTTGAAGAGTTCCATGTACTGGCCGTATTCATCCGGTCTCATGCTGTAGTATTCGCTGTACTCCTTGGTGTTGCCGCCCGTGCAGAAGGAATAGGGGCCGGTGCCGGTGAAAACAACGGCCACCACGCTGCGGTCCAGGGAGGCGTTTTCAAACCCGGCGATCACGCCCTTCACCATCTCCGTGGTGTAGGAGTTGTACTGAGCCGGGTTGTTGAGGCGAATCCAGGACACAAAGAGTCCGTCCACTTCTTTGCCCGTGTTGGGGTCTTTCAGGGGCCTCTTCTCGTAAACCGTGCAGGGAGCCTGTGTTCCCCAGTGCACGCTGGTGTGCAATGCATGATCTTTTATTCCATCTTCCCTTGGCAACCATTCCAACCCTTTCAAAGCCATAATCTTTTCCTCCTTTAGTAATAGAATCTATCGTTTTGTTCCAATCCCGTTTCAACGGGATCGTCTCCTCCCTAGAAATCCGGGGTGAGCACGATTCGCTTCATCGGTGGTGATTTGTGGGCCTGCGCAAACGTCTCCGCAATGCTGCTCATAGGCCGCGTTTCCACAAACTCCTCGATGTTGATCTTCTTGCTCAGGACCATATCCAGAACAATGGGATAGTACTCGGGCAGGCATCCCCAGGTTCCGATGATCTCCGCATCAAAAGCCATCAGACGACCGATGGCATACTCTGTCTTGGCCATGCTGAATCCCACGACCACCAGCTTGCCTGTAAAGCTCAGGAGGTTGAGCGCGATTTCCTGGCCCGGCTTTGCTCCTGAAACTTCAAAGATCTTCCATCCTGTGGCCGGGAGGCCCCTTTCTTTGCACATGCCGCGGAATTCCTTTGAGATCGCGCCGGCATCCTTGTCCGTAGAATTGATGACCACGTCGGCCCCGAATTTGAGCGCCCGGTTCAGCTTTTCCTGATTGCGGGCGATGCCGACCACGGTCTTGGCCCCAAGGGCCTTTGCCATCTGCCCCATGTATTGACCGACTCCGCCGGTAATTCCCACCACCACCGCGTTGTCACCGGGCTGGAAATCAGCCCTCGCTGCAGCTTGGTAGGGCGTGGTCGCGGCATCCGCTACGACGGCCAAGTGAGAAAGAGGGATGTTCCCTCGATTCTTCACTTCACAGAGATCTACGCTCGGAACAGGGATGTGGCTAGAGAATCCGCCAAAGAGTGCGAGGCTGTTGCCCGGCATCTTCTGATCCAGACAGCGATTGCCCCGGCCTGTTTTGCAAAGAATGCATTTGCGGCAGGGCATTACGGCAGGGACAATGACCTCTTTTCCAACCCATGCCTGGTCCCCGGCCACCACGGTTCCTGAAATTTCGTGCCCCAGAGTGAGGGGCGGTTTGGATACCGTGGGGACCCCGTCATAAAAATATCCGAGGTCGGTGTGGCAGACCCCGCATCCCGCGACTTCTACAAGGACCTCTCCGGGCTGGAGCTGTGGGACTGGAATCTGTTTCTTCTCAAGCTTGCCCGGTGTTGTTTCTTTGGTCTCCTTGTTGAAGGACGCGGGTTGTACCATTTGCCATGTCCATAGCATGTCCAATACTCCTCCCATGTTGTCCTCCTTCTTTCTAAAGTTCTAGTCTCAACGACTTTAATGCCGGGACATCTTCCTCCCAAAAAGAAACCCATGTCCCGGTGTCCTCATTTTCTCCTAATGCAGGCCTATGGCCGCAACCAAATCACATTCCCGAAACCCGAATGTCGAATATCGAACAAGGAATTTCGAATGATAAAGTTAAATCTCTTCTGTTTCTTCCTTCGGCGTTCGTTATTCGTTATTCGATATTCTGCGGTTCGTTTTTGAACTTCTACGCGCCCTTCGAAGAAGTTCTGTTTTAAGACTCTAAATCATTCCATATCCGCCATCAACGGCAATGAGCTGACCCGTGATGTAGTTGGCCTCATCCGAAGCCAGGAAAACGAAGGAAGGGGCAATATCCTCCGGTTCACCGAATCGTTTGAGCAGGATCCTGTTCATGTAAATCTCTTTGAGCTTTTCATCCGTCGTGATCTTCTCGCTCATGTCGGTCGTCACAATGCCCAGAGAGATGACATTCGCGCAGATGTTGTTTCGGGCCAGTTCTCTGGCCATGGACTTGGTCATGCTGATCACCCCGCCCTTGGCCGCGCTGTAATTAATCTGTCCCACGGTCCCCACCACCCCGGCCACCGAGGTCACGTTGATGATTTTCCCGCTGTTTTTTGCGATCATATGCGGGGCAGCAGCCTGGGTGCAAAGGAAGGCGCCTTTGAGATGGATGTCGACCACCGCATCCCACTGCTCTTCCGTCATCTTGAGCATCATGGACGGCCGTGTAAACCCGGCATTGTTCACGAGGATATCGAGCCCTCCGAAGGCATCCACAGTGGCCTGGACAAGGGCTTGAGCCTCGGCCTTCTTGGCCACATCGGCTTTGAACACCTTTCCTTGCCCCCCCATTTTCTGGATCGTATCGAGCACCTCGTTGGCTGCTTTCTCATTGGAAGTGTAGTTGACCATCACCTTGGCCCCTTCTTTGGCGAAGGCCAGGGCAATAAACCTTCCTACCCCTCGACTGCTTCCCGTCACTAAAGCCACTTTATCTTTCAGTCTCATAGGCTCTTCCCCTCTTTTTCTTGGAATGAGATCGGTCAAATCGGGTTGTTTGGATGGCGAAACAAGTAATTACATTATAGTTACAATATAGTTACTTGGCGCACTTTAAAAAAACCCTCCGACCATGTCAAGAAAAAAAACGGGACACATAAATCAGATGAAATGAATCAGATTTTTTGTTAAGATGTAATGAACTCAATCCAGGGAGCATCACGTTTGAGATCCTCTCAAAAGGCCTCCTTTCTCAGGAGAGCCGCTTTTCAGGCCAAGGACCTCTTTCTCGTCCTCAGAAAGGAGAGAATCTTCAAATTCCTCGGGGCCACCTGCGCGATCATTCTGCTTGGAGCGACGAGTATCTTTATTGCCGATCGCTACTATGCCACGAAGGGAGCCGCCGGGATACTGGATGCCATCTACTGGGCGGTGGTGACTATCGCTACCGTGGGCTACGGGGACGTTGTTCCCACCTCCCCCCTGGCAAAGGTGCTCGCCCTGGTCATCATTCTGAGCGGCCCTGCCTTGCTGTCACTCCTGACCGCTTCTGTGGCTTCCATATTGGTTGAGAAAAAGATCAGGGAGGGAGAAGGGTTGGAAACGATCAAAGACAGAGATCACCTTATCATCTGCGGATGGAATGAAAACGGAGAGAAGGTCATTGACGGGATTCTTCTCCAGCTCAAGGGAACAAAGCCGAAGATCGTTCTCGTCAACGAACTGGAAAAAGAAGACATCCAATCCATCCAGGTCAAGTACGGGGACTATGACATCGCTTTTGTGCGAGGGAACTTTGTCAAGGAAGAGGTGTTGGCCAGGGCCAATCTTCCTCGGGCAAAAGCGGCGATCGTGCTCGCCGACATCTCCGGAGGAAGAATTCTGGACAAAGCGGATGAAAGGACCATTTTTGGCACCATGGCTATTAAGTCCATGGGGTCGAAGGTCAGGACTTGCGCCGAACTCATTCATGGGGAGAACAGAGAGCATCTGCTGAGGGCCAATGTGGACGAGATCATTGTCCGAGGCGAATCGGCGGGAGCGCTGCTCGCTACCGCTGCCGTCTCCCCGGGACTGGCGGATTCCGTGACATCCCTTCTCAACAACCAGGATCCAAACAAGCTCTGGCGTGTGCCTGTGCCCTCCCGTTTCGCGGACAAGACCTTCGGAGAACTGATGCCCTATTTCAGGGACAAGTTCCAAGCCTTGCTGCTCGGCGTGGTGAGGGAAAAGGAAAGTATCAAACTCGAGGATATCCTTTCAGGCGATTCCACCTTCATTGATGATTTCATCAAGAAGAAATTCGAAGAATCAGGGAAGGACTTCTTTGGCGACAAGAAAGATGTGTCTGTCATCGTGAATCCTCCGGATGATTACCTTCTCAACTCAAGCGACTGGGTCATTGTCATCTCGAGGGAGAAACCGATTGAGGCGGGTTTTGTCGAAAGGCTTGTGGGAGGAGCTTCTTAGAGTCCATGGACGATATTCGAGAGACGGTTCGAAAGGCATCCATCTTCAAGAACCTCGAAGATCAGGAGATTTCAGAGGTCTTGAGCATCACCACGGAGAAAAGAGTTCACAAAGAACACCTGATCATGCAGGAGGGCGATGAGGGCAGCACCATGTACATGCTTCTCGAAGGAGAGGTGGAGGTATCCAAAGCCCTCACCATGAAGTTCGCCGGCGAAGACATCCGAAAAGCCGAAAAGGTCTTGTCCCATCTCAGAGCCCAGGATCACGTCATCCTTGGCGAGATGGCCCTGATCGCCAATGAGAAGCGCTCGGCGTCCATCTTGGCCAAAATCGATTGCGTTCTCCTTGAGATTCGCAGAGATGACTTTATGAGACTTGTCGAAACCAAGGCGCCTCTGGGAGTGAAGGTCCTGTTCAACCTTGCCGAGTTGCTTGCCGCGAGACTCAGACATTCGGATGAAAACGTGATTCGATTGACCACTGCCCTGTCCATTGCTTTGAGCCGATGAAGAGATTCCTCTGGCTATGGTGTGTTCCGCTTCTTCTTTTCGGGGCCTGCGCCCGTCATGCACCGCCCTCCCCGCCTTCTTCCAGGGTTCTCACCCTTCCTGAAACGGAAAGGGCCAGGGTCCCCAAACCTTACGTGGTCAACGGGGTGCGCTATTATCCTCTGCCCGACGCTTACGGATTTGTGGAATACGGGAAAGCCTCGTGGTACGGCAAGGAGTTCCACGGCCGGCCCACGTCCAGCGGGGAGATCTACAACATGTATGGAAGGACGGCAGCCCACAAGCTGCTGCCCTTGGCCACGGTGGTGAAAGTCACCAACCTCACGAACCAGAAGACCATTATTTTGCCCGTCAATGATCGTGGGCCCTTCGTGAAAGGGAGGGTCATCGATCTCTCCTACGGGGCGGCCCGGGATCTGGACATCATCGGCCCGGGAGTTGTGGACGTGAAAGTCGAAGCCCTGGCGCGGGAAGTGGGCAATGTGAAAGGCCGGGACGGATTCACGCCCCTCATTGAGGTGCAAGATTTTCGTCGTGGGGAGTTCACCATTCAGGTGGGAGCGTTCGAGAGTCAGCAAAACGCTCTCCAGCTTGCGGAACGTCTGAGGGAGAGCCTCGATGAGGTGGGGATCACCCTCTATGAAGATGCAAGAGGGAAGACCTTCCACCGCGTACAGGTTTCAAAATCGGAAACCCTTGACCAGGCAGAAGAGATGGAGAAAAAGCTGGAAGCGATGGGTTTCGTGGACGCCTTTATGGTGAGGGTGGAGGCCCCTCGTTGATTCTCTTCCGAAGCACCCCGGAGGTCCTGAAAATCACGACCCGTCTTTCTCTCAGCTGAATGTCTGCTGCCGTCTGGGGATTCCTGCCGCGCCGGGACGCCTTCTGTTTCACCACAAGTTTGCCGAACCCGCTGATGAGAAGGTCCTCCCCTCTCTCAAGAGTTTCCTTGCAAATCTCGAAAAGCTTTTCCACAACAGAGCGGGATTGGCCCTTGCTCAGTCCCACGTTGTTGTAGATATCACCGATGATCTTGTCTTTGGTCAGAGACATTCCTCGATCCCCTCCCCCTCGTCAAAAGGAACTCCGCGTCCCCGGATCTTTGAGAGAACCCTATATGAACGATTGGCCGAGGTGCTGTCAAGATTTTTTTAGTACCCGAATTTCTCTTTCAATTTCCTGCACACGACCGGAGGGACCAGCCCGCTCACATCTCCTCCAAGACTCGCTGCCTCCTTGATAATCGTCGAACTCGTGTAAAACCATTTGTAATCCGTCATCAGAAAAATCGATTGAACCTCCCGGTTCAGCTTTCGGTTCATCAGGGCCATCTGAAACTCGTACTCGAAATCGGACAAGGCCCGCAAGCCCCGGATCACCACATTCGTCTTCTTCTGGATGACATAATCCACCAGCAGGCCGTTGAAAGACTCGACCTCCAGATGGCGCTGATCTTTCAACACCTCCCTGATCATTTGGATTCTCTCCTCTATGGAGAAGAGGGGAAGTTTCTGGGGGTTGTTGAGAATAGCAATCACCAGCCGGTCAAAAATCTTCAGCGCCCTGCTGATGATGCTGATGTGACCGTGGGTGATGGGATCGAACGTTCCTGGATAGATCACCACTTTTGAGCTCATTCCTGTCCCTCGTGCCGATAGATGGTTATCCGGGTTTCTCCGTAGGCTCTTGACTTGACCATCTGGAGAGTTCTCACACAGGGAGGCAGAACCTCCCTTTGTTCTGACTGGGCCACAAGGATCGATGGGGATCCAAGAATTTTCCGGTCGGAGAGTTCTTCGAGAACAGGCAGGATCATGCTCTTTCGATAGGGGGGGTCCACAAACACCAGGTCCATCTTTTCCTCAAGCAGGCGATGCCTGCGGGGAAACCCTTTCAACAGGTCTTTCCGCAATGCAACCCCCTGTGCTTCAAGTCCGCACAGCTTCAGGTTCTTGCTGATCAGCTCCATGGCCTTTGGGGAGTGGTCGATGAAGAGCGCCCAAGCCGCTCCCCGGCTGAGGGCTTCGATTCCCAGGCTCCCTGTCCCGGCAAAAAGATCCAGGACCTTTGCTCCCGGGAGATCGTGCCCGAGGAGATCAAAAACCGCTCCCCGCACCAGATCCGACGTGGGTCGTATATCCAGTCCTTTGAATGACGCCAGGCGCCGGCCTCTCAACCGACCACCGGTTATTCTCATTCACGATCCTTTGATGAAGTTTAATGCCTTCAATTCTCTCCTTCGGCGTTCTTTGTTCGTTGTTCGACCTGCCCGCTATGCCCTCAAGAATATTTGAGATAGATACACCACGCCTATGAGTGTTACGGGTACCGTTACGATTCAAAGCAATCCGCAGGGCAGGCGGGCATTCTGCGGTTCGCTTTTGATGATCTCCGCAGATTGCGGAAAGGGTGCAGCCTTACACTCTAATGAATCACCGCAACACGTTTGGGATCATTGGGTCTCAGAAGGCTCCGGGCCTTCTTTTTCAGTGAGGCGCTTCGGTTCCGATGCCTCTGAAGCGTCGGCCGCTTTTCTTGCAAACGGGCTTCTTCGATAGAGCCGGTAAAAAGTGATCGTCGGGCCCGACAGGATATAAAGAAGCATGATGAGGAAAAGCATCACCATGGGTTTGTAGGCAATCACCAGAGCCACAAGGATCATGGACACAAGCACATTGAAGGGTTTGTGGTACTTGAGATCCAGTTTCTTGAAGCTGTAGTAGGGAATGGTGCTGACCATGAAAAAGGAAAGGACGTAGATCATCACCAGGATGGGGTGAGACCTTGTCTCCAGCTCCCCCTCCCAGAAGCTCACGAAAAGGACCAGGGAGGCGATGAAGCAGGCTGCCGCAGGAATAGGAAGGCCCTTAAAGTAACTGACATCTTCTACGCTTTTCTGAACATTGAAGCGTGCAAGCCGCAGCGCTCCGCACACGACAAACATGAAGGCGGCGAGCCACCCCAATCGGCCAAAGGGCGCCAGGGCCCACTGAAATGCAAGGAGAGCCGGCGCAACCCCGAAGGCGACCAGATCCGACAGGGAATCAAACTCCACCCCGAACTGGCTGGTTGAACGGGTCAACCGGGCAATCCTCCCGTCCAGCCCGTCCAAAACGCCTGAGAGAAGAATAGCCACGGCCGCAGCCTCGTATCGCTCCCCCATCGCGCTGATAATCGCATAGAATCCGCAAAAGAGGCTTGCCGCCGTGAACAGGTTGGGCAGAATGTAGATGCCTTTTCTCCCCTTGTCCTTGAACCTTCTTTTCCTTTTTCCTCTCATGGCAGATACCCGATGATTGTTTTTCCCGCCTTCACTTTCTGGCGCGGCTGAACAGCCACGCGACTCCCTTCCGGCAGAAAGACATCCACTCTCGAACCGAACCGGATCAGACCGAATCTCTGACCCGCCTGCACGTCATCCCCTTCCCGGACCCAGCACACAATACGCCGTGCGATCAGTCCGGCGATCTGAACAAAAACAATCTGCTTCCCGTCGGGAGTGTCCAGGGTGACGGCATTTTGCTCGTTTTTTTCTGAAGCTTTGTCGAGGTTCGCAGCGAAAAAAGCGCCGGGTCGATACGAAATCCTCGATATCCTGCCCCCTGTGGGAATGCGGTTGACATGCACATCGAACAGGGACATGAACACGCTCACCTTCACAGCCCTTGTCCCCAGGGGATTTCCCCCAGCCTCCAGGGTCCTGGCCTCAAGGATTCTTCCGTCTGCCGGCGTGAGAACCGCCTTTTCCTGGACTTCAGCCTCTCTGTCAGGGTCCCTGAAAAAATAAAGAACAAAAAGGGTCAGGGCCCCGGCGACGATCGTGAGAGAGGCAACACCCAAAAATAAGAAAAGAAGGGTGATCACCAAACCGCTTCCAGCAAAAGGAAACCCTTCTCTCGCTATCCCAACCCGGTTGTGGATTCTCCTCTCTTGCGCTGTGGAAGATCCCATGCTCACGCTAAGGATTATGATCTTTCCCCCCGGAATTGTCAATGCTGTACCCTTTTTAGCTAACATTTTAGCTTTTTGAAATTAAATAAGGGTTCGGACGAATGTCCGGGGGTCTCAGATAGGAAGGCACCACCTCATGGAGCCTGTCAAACTTTTGCTCCCTCGCTCTTCTTGCGCCCAGCATCCCCAGAGTGGACGCTCTGAGGTTCCAAAAGGAAGGAGGGGCAAAGACGGCCCTGTCCCCTGCCGCCGAAGCAATGGGCCCCATCAGGCGATTGAAGTCCGTGCCCACGACAAAAGCCCTGTTCTTGATAAAAGCGGGAAGGTCCTTGATCTTGAGACATGTTTCCGGCTCCAGCTGCACCAGTTCCTGCTCGTCAGACCAGGTGTAGAGAGCCGCAAAAACCTCTTCTTTCCTCGAGTCAATCACGGGGCATACCGGGTAGGAAAGAAATGGACATTGACCTGCCAGGGCCTCCAGGCTGGACAGGGCGACGATCGGCAGCCCCAGGCCCTCACAAATCCCTTTTGCAGCCGACAGCCCCACCCGGAGACCCGTGAAGCTTCCAGGGCCCTTGGCTATGGCCAGGGCGCGGATCTCCGTGAGAGCCACCCCTGAGACTTGAAGGAGATGATCGAGGGCGGTCATGAAATGGCGGAAGTCCTTGGTCCTGGGAGAAAGGGTCCATTCCGCCAGGAGAGCTCCACTGTCATAGACCAGGGCGAGGCTGAACTGGGGAGTGGACGTATTGATGGCAAGGATCACGTTACCCAAAGAGCTTCTCGAAGAGCTTAACCACCGCGTCTATTCTAGACAGATCATTGATCGTCACCACAACGATCAGGGCGGCCAGCAGGAAGATCCCCACTTTTTGAGCCATATCCCTTTTCTTGATGCTGATGGGTTTGCCGATCACCAACTCCAGGAGCAAGAAAACGATCACCCCTCCATCAAGGATAGGGACCGGCAGGAGGTTCAGAATTCCCAGGTTGATGCTGATGACCGCCAGGAGAGGGACCAGATAGCTGATGCTTTCCTGAGCCACCTGACCTGTCAGCTGGCCGATCATGATAGGGCCGCCAAGGGTTTTTATGGAAACCACTCCCTGAAAAAGCTTTACAACCGTCAGGACCGTTAGAGCAATGATCTCCCATGTCTTCCGAATGCCTTCTTTCAAAGCTTCCCAGGGCCCCATCTCCACGTTCCTGTATTTTCCTGCAGCCACAACGCCGATCAGGGCGGATTTGACGTCTTCACCGAAGAGGTTCTTCTCAATGGTTTCTTCCGGCACCACGGTGACGCTGAGAAGACGGCCTTCCCTTTGAACGGTGACGGTCACACCCTGGCCTGCAGAATCCTTAACCAGACTCTTGATCTCAGCCCAGCTCTCCGTGCTTTTCCCCTCCACAGAAACAATCACATCTCCTTTTAGAAGCCCTGCCTTGTGAGCCGGGGAGTCTTCCCTGACCTGACCGACCTCCGTGGTCATCACATAGTTCCCTGAGATCGCGTAAAGGCCCCAGAAGAGAAAAAGAGCGAGAAGAAGGTTGAAGAGAGGGCCGGCTGCAACAATGGCAATTCTTTTCAGAATATGCTGGTGGTTAAACGCTCTGTGGGCCTCCTCAGGAGAAATGTCTTCGGATTCTTCGTCGTTTTCTCCAAGCAGCTTGACATACCCTCCGAGAGGGATCGTTGAGATGAGATACTCCGTCTCCCCCCATTTTTTCCCGACCAGCTTGTACCCAAAGCCCAAGGAGAACTTGAGCACTTTGACTCTAAACGCTTTGGCCAGGATAAAATGTCCCATTTCGTGGAAAAAGATCAGAATGCCCAGAACAACAACAAAAGGAATGATATAGTACAGAAGAAAATTCATTTCTTAACCTCTATGTGCAGCGATATCCCGATCAGCGAAATCCGCCGCCCTCTCTCTCGCCCACGCGTCAGCCTCCATCACCTTCTCGATGCGGTCGATGACAAAAGGTCTGTGAGCATCCATTGTTCTTTCGATGAGGGAAGGGATCTGGAGAAATCCGATTCTCCCCTTAAGAAAAAGATCCACAGCCACTTCATTGGCGCCGTTCAACACAGCGGGCATGCTGTCCCCGATTTCCGCCGCTCTCAGAGCCAGTTCAAGACACCGGAACTTTCTGGTGTCCGCTTTCATGAAGCGGAGGGTTCCAACCTCCTCAAGGTCCAGAGGGCGGAGTGGGGTGTCCACGTGGCGCGGATAGGACAGAGCATAGGAGATCGGCGTGACCATGTCCGGTATTCCCAGCTGGGCGATAATTGAGCCATCCCTGTACTCCACCATGGAGTGGACCACACTCTGAGGATGAATCAGGATATGGATTTGATGAATGTCCAATTCGAAGAGCCACTTCGCCTCGATCAGTTCAAGACCTTTGTTCATCAAGGTAGCAGAGTCCACGGTGATCTTGGGCCCCATGTTCCAGTTGGGATGCTTCAGGGCCTGTTCCGGGGTCACCTTCTCCATCTCTTCATGGGAGAAGTCTTTAAAGGGGCCCCCTGAAGCTGTGAGGATGACGCGCCGAACATCGTCTCTCGCGTGTCCCTGAAGACACTGGAGAATGGCGCTGTGTTCACTGTCCACAGGGAGAACAGCCACTCCCCTTCTCTTGGCCTCCTCCATCACCAGAGGACCGGCCATGACCATGGTTTCTTTGTTGGCCAGGGCGATGTTCTTCCCGGCCCTGATCGCCGCATAGGTCGGGACAAGGCCTGCTGCGCCCGTGATGGCCGAGATCACGGTGTCCACCTCCTCCAGGGTGGCCAGATGGATGACTCCTTCTCTTCCGGAAACAATCCTCGTTTTCTGTCCGCCGCCCAGGCGTTCTTTGAGGCTTTCCGCCTCCTGATCGCCTAAGACAGCCACCTCCAGAGGCCTGAACTTCCGAATCTGTTCCGCGAGAAGATCAATATTCTTGCCCGCTGCCAGAGCCGTGACCTGATACGCTTCAGGGTGAGCCTCAATCACTTTGAGGGAACTGCATCCGATGGAGCCCGTAGAACCGAGGATGGCGATTCTTTTCATGCGCGGCCGAGGATCTCCCTGAAGTAGGATATGGTCTTTTCAAGCCCTTCCTGGAGCCTCACCACGGGCTCCCACCCCAGCTTTTCTTTGGCCAGGCCGATGTCCGGCTGCCGCCTCCTGGGATCATCCATGGGCGATGGCTGGAATTCGAGGCGGCTCTTGGACCGGGTGAGTCGGACGATGTTTTCGGCGAGTTCCAGCATGCTGTACTCCCCGGGGTTTCCCAGATTGACCGGCCCCACGAAATCATCGGGGCCGTTCATCATGCGCATGATCCCTTCAACCATGTCCTCCACATAACAGAAAGACCTTGTCTGAAGACCGTCCCCGAAAATCGTGATCGGTTCATTCCTCAAAGCCTGCATGATGAAGTTGCTGATCACCCGGCCGTCGTTGGGATGCATCCGGGGCCCGTAGGTGTTGAAGATCCTCACGACGCGGATGTTGACCTTGCTTTGCCGGTAATAGTCAAAAAAGAGCGTCTCTGCGCAGCGCTTCCCTTCATCATAGCAAGCCCGAATTCCCGTCGTATTCACGTTGCCCCAGTAACTCTCCTTCTGGGGGTGAACGGAGGGATCGCCGTAAACCTCACTGGTGGAAGCTTGCAGGATTCTTGCCTTGACCCTCTTGGCCAGTCCCAGCATGTGGATCGCACCCATCACGGCGGTCTTGGTGGTCTTCACCGGATTGTATTGATAATGAACCGGCGAGGCGGGACAGGCCAGGTTATAGATCTGGTCCACTTCCAGGAAGATGGGGTTCACCAGGTCATGGCGGATTACTTCAAAGGAAGTGTGGCCGAGCAGATGGACAATGTTGCGCTTCTGCCCGGTGAAATAGTTGTCAAGGCAGATCACGTAATGGCCCTGTGCCAGCAGCCTCTCGCACAAATGGGAGCCCAGAAATCCGGCTCCCCCTGTCACAAGGATTCTCGCGGTATCGAAGAAGTTAGGCCCCATAACTAAGCATTCCCTTTCTCAGTTCAGCGAATAGGCACTTCCCAATGCGGGACTTTGGACACAACCAAATTCGAAGCACGAAATTCGAAATTCGAAACAAATTCAAAACACAAATGCTCCAATGTTCAAAACAGAAACCCCACGCCCAAGGTTTTGGTCATTTGAATTTGGGTCATTGGAGATTGTTTCGGCCCGCCCTGGCGCGACATTCTCTCTTCACATTCGTATTAAGTCAGGGCAAGGATTCCTGATCTCAGCACAGGGTCCGTGTTCGCAGGGTCTGGGCCAGGGATTTCGTGTTTCGGATTTCGGATTTTCCACATGCTCACAAACGACCTCAAGTTCTCCATCATTCCTTGCTTCACCATATTACAAACACATAGAACACCGGGATGGCAAACAAAAGAGAGTCCACGCGATCGAGAAAACCCCCATGTCCCGGAAGGCTCTTCCCTGAATCTTTCACCCCGCAGTTCCTTTTGATCATGGACTCTGCAAGGTCTCCGAACTGACCGGCAATGGAGAGCACTCCGGAAACGATCCCGATGATCCATACAGAATCGTGGAGGCCGAAGGTTTGGGAAAAAAAGATTCCTCCGAGCACACTGCTCAGAAACCCTCCGACAGCCCCTTCCCAGGTCTTCCCCGGGCTCACGGACTCATAGAGCTTGTGCTTTCCCAGGAGCCGTCCGCAGTAAAAGGCCCCGGTGTCACCCAAAAATATAACCGTGAGGAGAAAGAAAATCCATACATTTCCTCTGGGAGCCCGGTCGATGAGAACAAGCAGGGAAAGGGGAAGCCCTATGTAGAGAAACCCCAGAGCCAGCTTTGCCGTGTCTTCGACCACATCCTTTCTCCGCCCCGGGGCAGAGAGCAGATAGAAGGTCAGCGCGATCATCACGGTGAAGCACAGAACCGCGAAGGCGGGCAAGCTCAACCCTCCGGAAAAGAGGGCCAGGAAGCAAAAGCAAAGGACGAAGGCAAGTGCCCTGAGCCCCCGGGGCAGTTTTGGAGAGGTGAGGCTGAAAAACTCGTGAACAGAAATGCAGGAGGCGAAAAGCAACAGGAACTGGAACAGCCAGCGAGGGCCGAACCCAATGATGTAAATCAGAATGGGGATGGCGATCATTGCGGTGAGCCATCTCTTCAAATGCGTCATCTAGGAAATTCCCGCTCCCTCCGCTTGGTTATTGATCGCGCTCTTCCCTGGAAAGAGCCACCTGGTCTCCTGTGGCACCGAAGCGCCGCTCTCTTTTCTGGTACTCGATCAGGGCTTGGACGTATTCTTCTTTCCTGAAATCAGGCCAGTAGGTCTGGGTCATGTAGATCTCGGCGTACGCGATCTGCCAGAGCAGAAAATTGCTGACACGGCACTCCCCGCTGGTCCTGATGAGCAGATCGGGATCAGGCATGTTCGCTGAGTAGAGATTTTCGGAAATCAGGGCCTCGCTGATGTCGGAGGACCGAATCCCTCCTGCTTCAACTCTCTGAATGATCTTCCGGACCGCGTCCGTTATCTCTTGCCTGCCCCCGTAACTCAGGGCAAGGGTCAGTACCATATTCTGGTTTGAAGCCGTCCTCTCCGCAATCTCACGGACTGTCCCCTGAACATCGTTCGGGAGCTTGTGGAGCCTGCCGATCGCCTGAAACCGAATTCCATTGTCAAGCATTTCCCGCAGCTCGGATTGCAGAAATCGCTTCAAGAGCATCATGAGAGCCTCGACTTCGTACCTCGGCCGCCCCCAGTTCTCCTCTGAAAAGGCGTACAAGGTGAGACAGGGAATACCGATTTCACGGGTCGCCCGAACAATGGCCCTCACCGACTCCGCTCCCTCCTCGTGGCCCCGGATGCGGTTCATGGCCCGTTGTTTGGCCCATCGACCATTCCCGTCCATGATGATCGCAACGTGTTTAGGCAGTTTTTGCAGGTCCAAGGTTTCCATGTTAAGGCACTAGACCGAGGGCTGTAAGAAAGAAGGGGCGGACATCAGAATTCCAGAATCTCTTTTTCTTTTTCAGCAGTGACTTCATCAGTCCTCTTGATGAAATCGTCCGTGACCTTCTGGACCTCCTCCTGAGCGCGAAACAACTCGTCCTCTGAGATCTCCTTTTCGTTTTTCAGCTCTTTCAACAGCTCATTCGCTTCCCGGCGATGGTTTCGCACTGCGATCTTGCCCTCTTCCGCCATCTTCTTTGCAACCTTGGCCAACTCCTTTCTTCGGGTCTCGCTCAGAGGGGGCACGGGAATCCGTATGATTTTTCCGTCGTTGATCGGCGTGAGCCCGAGTTCGGACTTGAGAATGCTCTTCTCTATTTCTGCGATGATGGACGGGTCCCAGGGCTTGACCGTGATGAGCCGGCTCTCAGGCACGGACAAGGAAGCGACTTGGTCCAGAGGCATCTGCGTTTCATAGCAGTGTACCTTGATGCCGTCCAACAAGGCCGTTGAGGCCCGGCCGGTCCGGATTCGCATGAACTCCTTCTTGAGAGCATCGATGGTCTTCTGCATGTTCTGTCGACATTCGGAAAGGATTTCCTCTTTCATCGCGATCTCCCTGAAATGATGGTCCCCACCTTCTGTCCAAGAGTCACCCGTTTGATATTCCCTTTTTTCCGGAGATTGAACACGACAATGGGCAGGTTCTGCCCCATGGCCAGAGCAACCGCCGTCATATCCAGAACTTTGAGATCCCTTTTCAAAAACTCCTGATAGGTCAACTGGGGGAAGAATTGAGGAGAGGAGACTTTTTCAGGATCAGCGCTATAAACACCGTCCACCTTCGTGGCCTTCAAAAGGACCTCGGCATTGATCTCCATGGCTCTGAGAGCCGCTGCGGTGTCCGTGCTGAAATAGGGATTTCCCGTGCCTGCCCCGAAGAGCACGATTCTCCCCCGTCTCAGATGGCTCACCGCCTTCTGACGGATGTAAGGCTCTGCAACCTTGTTCATCTCGATGGCGGACATGATCCTCGCTTCAGAGCCTCTTTGAGAAAGCACCTCCCCGAGGGCAATCGCATTCATCACCGTCGCCAGCATGCCCATGTGGTCGGCCGCCACCCGTCCCATGCCGTAATCCGAGGCGTGCAGTCCCCGGAAGATATTTCCGCCGCCGATCACGATGCCGATTTCCACGCCCAGTTCATGAACGGACTGGACCTCCTCCGCCACGGTCTTCAGAACCGACGGATCAACACCGTACGGTTTATCCCCCATCAACGCCTCCCCGCTCAACTTGAGCAGGATGCGCTTGAAACGGGGCTTTCTAGCGCTCATCTGCCTCTCCCAGCTGGTAGCGGGCAAAACGGCGGATCACGATGTTCTCCCCCGTCTTGGCCATGAGCTCGTTCAGGAGGTCATGAATCGTGATATCCGGGTTTTTCACGTAAGGCTGTTCGAGCAAACAGGCTTCGGAGTAGAACTTGGATATCTTTCCTTCCACAATCTTCTCGATCACCTTGTCCGGCTTGCCCGACTCCTTGGCCTGAGTCGCATAAATCTCTCTTTCCTTCTCCAGCACGGAAGCAGGGATGCCCTCCCGATCCACGGACAGAGGATTCGCTGCTGCAATTTGCATGGCGATATTCTTCACAAAGGCAGAAAAGTCCTCTGTTTTTCCGGAAAAATCTGTTTCACAATTCACTTCCACCAGGACTCCGATCTTGGCTCCCGGGTGGATGTAGGCGGCGACCTGACCTTCGGAGGTTGCTCTTCCTCCCCTCTTCTTTGCCGTGGCAATCCCCTTTTTCCTCAGGTACTCAACGGCCAGATCGAGGTCTCCCCCGCTTTCCTGGAGCGCCTTCTTGCAGTCCATCATGCCGACGCCGGTCTTCTCTCTCAGTTCCTTGACTAATGTGGCATTGATATCCAATTTATTCATCCTCCATCAGGCTATCGTTGTCTTCGTCCTCTTCTCTTTTGGGGAGCACGATAATTTCAGGTCCTTTCTTTTCCCCCTCCGCCGCAGAGACGGGTTCCACCTTGGCACCCTCTTTTTCCTTCTCCACATCCGCCTCCGCCCTCAATCGCTCTTCAGCCAGGTTGTGCCCTTCGATGCAGGCATCCGCGATCTTGGAAGTGATCAACCGGATGGCCCGGATCGCATCATCGTTGCCCGGAATGATGTAATCAATATCGTCGGGATCACAATTGGTATCCGCAATAGCCACCAGGGGAATCTTCAGCTTCCGGGTCTCCTGCACGGCGATGTATTCCTTCTTGGGATCCACAATGAACACGGCCCCCGGCAATTCGTCCATGTTCTTGATGCCGCCCAGGTTCTTTTCCAGCTTAATGAGTTCCTTTTCCAGCTTCATGGCCTCTTTCTTGGTGTACCGGTTCAAAGAGCCGTCGGCTTTCATGCTGTCCAACTCCTTTAACCGGGCCACACTCTTTCGAATCGTCTGGAAATTCGTCAGGGTTCCGCCCAGCCACCGATTGACCGCAAAGAACATCCCGCAGCGCTCGCTCTCCTCTGTGACCGCGTCGTGGGCCTGCTTCTTGGTCCCCACAAAAAGAACCGGATACCCGTCCGCGACGGTGCGCACGACGAAGTCATAGGCGGTGGCAAAAAGAGAGACTGTTTTTTGAAGATCAATGATGTGAATTCCGTTCCGTGATCCGAAGATGTAGGGTTTCATCTTCGGGTGCCAGCGTCTTGTCTGATGACCGAAATGAACGCCGGCTTCCAAGAGTTCCTTCATGCTGATGCTTGCTGCCATTCCATTCTCCTCTGTTTGGGCAGACCTTTTTCGATCCCGCCCGCGGTTTATCCTCCGTTCAGGACCTCCACCTGTCTATCCCGTCTCAGGCACCGGGGCTTTCCTGAACGTGCGAATTGGTCATACTCCTCAAAAGATTTCTTGAGGCAAACCTTTAGCCACAACAAAATCCGATTCAAAACAGAAACCCAGCGCCCCATACAGTCTAAAATCTAACCCTTTATGCGGCAAAACAGTAAACGAAGCTTTTTAGCAGGTGTCGTCTCATTTTTCAACAAAAAAGTTTGACCTAGGTCATTGACCTCCTGCCGCATCTACAGATATAGTATAATCACTTTTACAGGCTTCTCCCGCACCTATGGGGGCAATAGCATTTGATGGACTCATAAAAAGTCCGAAACGCGTGTTTTTCGTCATTCCGGCGAAAGCCGGAATCCAGTATTTCTTTAGGCTTACAAAATCCCTGGACCCCGTTTTTCAACGGGGTGACGACTTTTCACGAGATCGTCGTATTCTAACGAGGGGAGAAATAGAATCTTTGGATAAAACGGTTCGCCTGAAAGACTTGAAGACGGAGCTCGACACCAGAGAGGAAGAAAGATTGTCCCCCTTTGCCTGTTTGAGCCGGCACGCCCTGCGAAAGACGGAGGAGGAAATGATTCTCGCCGGCCACAGGCAGAATTTCTCGCTCGATGCGGATCGGATCCTTCACTCCCTGGCCTACTCCCGATACATTGACAAAACTCAGGTTTTTTACCTGATCAAGAATGACCATATTACCCACCGAGTGCTTCATGTGCAACTGGTCTCAAAAGTCTCCAGAACCATCGGCCGTCTCCTCGCCTTGAACGAGGACCTCACCGAGGCCATCGCTCTGGGGCATGACATCGGGCACACGCCTTTTGGTCACGATGGAGAACGTTTCCTCTCCGAGCTTTGCCAGGCAACAGGTCTTGGGCATTTTTTCCACAATATTCAGGGAGTGCGTTTTCTGGAACACATCGAGCGAAAGGGCAGAGGCTGGAACCTCACCCTTCAGGTCCTGGACGGCATTCTGTGTCACAATGGGGAGATCCACACCCGGGTCCTTTCCCCCAAGCGGGGAAAAACTTTTGAAGACGTGGATCGCGAAATGAATGGGCGGGAAAACGACCCCGCAAGGGATATCCCCCCGATGACCTTGGAAGGGTGTGTGGTCCGCATGGCGGACACGATCAGCTATGTGGGCCGCGACATTGAAGACGCGATCAGGCTGGGACTCATCACCCGAAAGGATATTCCGGATCATTGCCGGCAGGTGCTGGGGGACACCAATGGAAAGATCGTGTACACCCTCGTGGAAGACCTGGTGTCCTGCAGCCTTGGAAAGGATCACGTCTCCTTCAGTGAAGAGGTGAGCCGGGCCCTGACGCAACTCAAGGCTTTCAACCGCGAGCGGATTTATATGAACGAGAGAGTCAAGAAACAGACGCCAAAGATCAAACTCATGTTTCAGCTCCTGTTTGAGAAATACCTCCGCGATCTGGAAACGGGGAACCTCGACTCCGACATTGACAAGGAATTCCTGGCAGGCATGTCCTCGGACTACCGGGACCACACCAGCAAAGCTGCCATGGTGAGGGACTTCATCGCCGGGATGACGGATGAATATTTCCTCACCCAGTGCCACAGGCATCTTATTCCCCAGTGGATCTCCACCGGATT
>Ga0209254_10001829_pt1 | contig 19195 bp, 26 predicted proteins | sample FrelakmetDIP11DI_FD_187148 | JGI IMG/M metagenome (GOLD analysis project Ga0209254, IMG submission 187148) | Freshwater lake sediment microbial communities from the University of Notre Dame, USA, for methane emissions studies - DIP11 DI (SPAdes)... | ecosystem: Environmental > Aquatic >...
AACTCGGCAGCTTGCGCGTCCCGCCGGGCTATCAATTGGAGGCACTGAAAGCCGAGCGCAAGGGCCAGCACAGCATCCGCGTCAACGACCAGTGGCGGATCTGCTTTGTCTGGAAGACCGACGGAGCGCACCGTGCCGAGATCGTGGACTACCACTAGGACTTTGAGACATGGCCAAGTTGCTTGACGAGATTCATCCAGGGGAGATCCTGCTCGAGGACTTCATGAAGCCCATGGGCATCAGTGCCCGCCAACTCGCGGCGGACATTGATGTCTCGCCGAGCAGGATCAGCGAACTGGTGAATGGCCAGCGCCCCATCACGGCGGATACCGCGCTTCGGCTTGGGTTGTTCTTCGGCATGGAGGCCCGGTTCTGGCTGAACCTGCAGTCCGAGTACGACATCCGAGTCGCGGACCGGGAACTCAGAGCCAAGCTCTCGCCAAGAGTCCGCGTCTTTCAGCCGGTCGCGGGGTGACGCCCCGCGTTCAAGGCTGTTCCTGACCGTTTGGCGAGGGCCCGAGCGCTGGCAACTGATCGGGCGCGGGTCCTCAGGGCGCTTGCCCAAGCTGACGGTAAAAAAGCGGTCTGAAAAGTGAGGCGCGACAATCAGCTACGGCGTTTGATGCTACTTCAGTTTCGGTGCGCTCCGAGGGTCAGCACGAGGCGCGATGAAGCGTTCGCGAGCGCCCCAGGAGTCGATAGACGTCGATAGATCTCGAAAGGCCACTTGCGGTCCAATCGCCTGGAAACCCGCGCCAATGCTGGACCTCGACAGATTGACGGTAAAAGTGACGGTAAGAATCTGCGAGGCGGAGGCGGGCACACTGCAAATCAACCGCTTGAGAGGCTCGTTGATGTTTGAGTGGGAGTAGGGGTCTTCCGAGGACTATCGCGATCAATCGCGAAGTCCAGGCGGTCGACTGATTTCGGCGATAGCGCAAAGTCGTGAGTGCAAGAAAGGGGTGGGACTGATGGATGGGTTGGGAGTTGAGTAACGGGTTGTGGGCGTGCCCGTCACCGGGTCTGTTGCAGAGGCTGCTGCAGGGGGCGTTGCAGCATGGCCAGCGCCGCGCCGATCAACAGAAGGCCCGAGGCTGCCAGCAGGCTGGTTCCGATGTTGCCCGACAGATCGCCTACCAGCCCGGCGCCATAGGGGCCTGCGGTCTGGGCCACGGCAAAGACCAGCGTGAACAGGGTGATGGCGCGGCCCCACGCTTCGCTAGGCAGGTTCTGCCGCGCGAAGTTGGTGACCGCGCCAGGGGCCATGAAAACGGACAGGCCGAAGACCACCGCCGACACCAGCAGTACGGGCCCCTTCGGTAGCACCACCGGAAGGGCGGACCCAATGGCAATGCACGTCAGGATCAACGCCAGCGGCAGGCCTGATGCATGGCGCGCCAGCACGCGCCGCCACACGAACGGCGACAGGCAGATGCTGGTACCCAGCACCACCCACACCAGCGCGATGAAACCGGCGCTGGCATGCTGTTCGGTCATCCACGCCGACAGGAACGTCAGGTAGACGAAGTAGCCCAGGCCGAAGCCCGCGTAGCCGGCCATCTCGGGCAGCATGCGGCGCACCGGCAACGGCGTGGCCTTGTCGTGCCGGGCGTGCGCGGGCGCGTGCAGGTGCGATGCCGCCCACAGGCTCAGCGGCACGCAGCACAGGCTGAGGGCACCAATGACCACCCAGCCCATTGGCCACGACGCTGGTCCCCACGCATGCAGCATCAAGGGTAGCGTCGCGCCTGCCAGCACGATGCCCAGCCCGCCACCCGATCCGAACAGGATCGCGATGGCCAGCGCGTTGCGGCGCGCGTCGCCTTGGAACAACCCCGCGGCCAGCACACCGGCGGAGGAAAACGACATGGCCCCCAGCAGGCCCGCCGCGATGCGCCACACCGTTTGCCACCACAGCGCAGCATTCAGGCCCGTGGCCAGCAGCGCCAGCGTGGTGGTGATCATGCCGACGGCGAACAGCCACGCGGGCGAGATGCGCCGGATGAGCAGCATGGTCAGCACGGCGCCGCCCAAGTAGCCCAGCGCATTGGCCGTGTTCAGCCAGCCCGCCTGCGCATAGGTCCATCCCATCTCCGACTTCATGGCCGGAAGAACCAGACCATACGCAAAGCGGGCAAAGCCGTTGGTCACGGTCACGCCCAGCGCCAGGCCAGCCAGCACCAGCCAGGGCCGCGCGAGGACCGCGGTAGTCATGCAGCGGCAGTCATGGGCGCAACCGCATCACGCTACGGCCAGCGCTTCGCGCACGAAGTCCAGCCGGTCCTGGCCGAAGAACATCTGGTTGCCGACAAAGAAGGTCGGGGCGCCGAACACCCCGCGTGTCACCGACGCCTCGGTACGCGCCACCAGGTCAGCCTTGACTTCGGCGTCGCCCACCAGGGCCGTGAAGGCCGCGGCATCGAAGCCGGCCTCTGTCAGCACGGCCGCGAGTTCGCTGGGGTCGCCCAGGTTGCGCGGCGCCACCCACATCGCGTGGAACACGGCGTCCACATAGCGCCGGAAGTCGCCGGGCTGGCGCATCAGCAGGCCGCACGCACCGCGCATCAGCGTCAGCGTGTTGATCGGAAAGTACGGATTCCACACAAAAGGCACGCTCCAGCGCCTAGCCCAGCGCGCGATGTCGTCGCCCATCCAGCGGCCCTTGGCAGGCACGCTGACCGGGCTGGCGTTTCCCGTGGCCTTGAACACGCCGCCCAGCAGCATCGGGTGCCACACCAGCGTCGCACCCGCTTGCTGCGCGATGCGCGGCACCTGGGTATAGGCCAGGTAGGTGGTGGGGCTGCCGAAGTCGAAGTGGAACTCGAGTGTCTTGTCGCTCATGAGTGTCCTCGGGAATTGTTTGTCAGTTCTTGATGCCCTTCTGGAAGGCGGGACGCGCTTCCAGGCGCTTCACATAGGCCTGCAGATGTGGAACCACTGCAGATAGCGCGGGAAGAGCGGTGAATCCACGGCCGGCTTGAGCGCGCCGTTGCTGTGGCGCGCAAGGATGTATTCGACGATCGCACCCGATTCGTACAGCATCACCTCGCCGTCTTCCAGCACCGGTACGCGGCCCAGCGGGTGGCCGGCACGATGCTCGTCGGACTTCAGCGCCTTGGGGCTGAATTCCATGCGGTTGAGTTCGTGGGGCAGTTGCAGCTCTTCCAGCAACCAGACGATGCGTCCGGCGCGAGTCCCTGGGGCATAGTGCAGCTTCAGCATGGGGTGCTCCTACTTGAACTTGAGTTCGGGGTTCTGGGCATGGTTCCACCAGGCCAGATCCGAATGGGCACGCAGGTCCAACTCGAAGGTCCAGGCCGAGCGATGCTGGTGCGCCAGGTGGTAGTAGGTGTTGGCCACTTCAGCTGGCAACACCAGCCCGTCGTTCTCCAAGCCCTTCTTCGCGCGCAGCGCCTGGAAGCGCTCGGGACCGAGCATCTTGCCCAGGGTGTCTGGCGCGTCCACCGAGCCGTCGATGACGATGTGCGCGACGTGGATGCCCTTGCTTGCAAACTGAGCGTTCAGTGACTGGCACAGCATGCGCCGCCCGCCCATGGCCGAGGCGTGCGAGTGCTGGCCGGCGTTGCCGCGCATCGCGGCGGTCGCCGCTGTTACCAGCAGCGCACCCTTGCCACGCTGCTCCATGTACGGAAACAACACCTGCGCCAGGCGGAACAGGCCGAAGGTGGCCATACGCCAGCCCAACTCGAAGGTCTTGAGCGGGGTGCTGGCCAGGCCCCGGTCGCCGATCTGCGCGCCCAGGTTGAACACCGCGACCGCGATCGGGCCGACGTTGGTCTCGATGTGGGTGACCAGTTGTTCGATGCTGCCTTCTTCCACCGCGTTGAGCATGAAGCCGCTCGCCGAGCCGCCCTCGGCCTCGACCTCGGCTACGAGCTTGTCCAGCCCCGCCTTGTCGCTGCGGCGCGCGAGGCAGGCGTGGTAGCCCTCGCGGGCAAAGCGCTTGGCCACGTTGCCGCCGATGCCGGCACCGGCACCGAGGACCAGGCAGACAGGCTTGTTCATGGTCTTGTCCTTTACTGGGCTGGCTTGCCATTGTGAACCAATCGGTCCAGAATGCAAGCATGGCCCGTCCCATCGAATTCGATCGTCCCAAAGCCGTGAACCGGGCGCTGGTGCTGTTCTGGCGCAAGGGCTACCAGGCGACTTCACTGGCCGAACTGCTGGCGGCCATGGGCATCGGCCGCAGCAGCTTCTACGCTGCGTTCACCGACAAGCGCAGCCTCTTCATCGCGTGCCTGGACCTGTTTTCAACGCGCACACTGGACCTGCTGCAACGCGCCCGCGCCGAGATGCCGCCGGTCGATGCGTTGCAGACCTTCTTCGAGCGCAACTTCGTCGGCGCGGGTGGTGCCGGCGCCGTCAGAGGGCACTGGGGCTGCATGCTGGTGAACACCGTGCTCGAGATGGCCGGTGTAGATGACGAACTTGCTGCGCGCGCCAGCCATCACCTGGGCGAGATGCAGCGCGTCTTCCAGGCCTGCCTGCAGGACGCCGGCGCGGCGCCTACGCGCGCCGAGGACCTGGCCGCCATGCTGATGCTGGTCAATGAGGGCATCCGCGTGTCCAGCCGCCGCCGTTTGCCCGACGCGCAGCACCTGCAGCCCATCGCCACCACCTTCCGTCTGATCCAGAGTGCAATCGCATGACCGCCGCCACACGCCGGCCGCCCAAGCAGTTCACCACCGTCAAGGGCCGCCGTCTCGCGCACGTGGAGATGGGCCACGGCGACCCCATCGTGCTGCTGCACGGCAACCCCACATCCAGCTACCTGTGGCGTGATGTGATGCCGCCGCTGGCCGGCCTGGGCCGCGTGATCGCGCCCGACCTCATCGGGCATGGCGATTCCGACAAGCTGCCTGCCAGCCTCGGCCCGGGGCGCTACACGCTGGAGGGCACCTACGAGCTGCTGGCCGCCCAACTCGCCGCCCTCGGCGCGGACCGGCGGGTCACGCTGGTGCTGCACGACTGGGGCAGCGCCCTCGGCTTTCACTGGGCGCGGCTGCACTCGCAGCAGGTGCGCGGTATCGCCTACATGGAAGGCATCGTCATGCCCCTGCCGTCCTGGGACGATTGGCCAGAGAAGGCGCGCGGCATCTTCCAGGGCTTCCGGTCGGCCAAGGGCGAAGACCTCGTTCTGAAGCGCAACCTGTTCGTCGAAGGCGTGTTGCCCAGTTCCATCCTGCGCAAGCTGTCCGACGAGGAGATGGCCGCCTATCGCGCGCCGTTCGCCCTGGAGGCCGATCGGCAGCCGATGCTGAACTGGCCGCGGCAGATTCCCATCGCCGGCGAGCCACCGCATGTCGTCGCGCTGGTGCAGCAGTACGCCCGGTGGCTGAGCACCAGCAGCGTGCCCAAGTTCTTCGTGAACGCCGAGCCGGGCTCCATCCTGGTGGGCGCGCAGCGCGAGTTCTGCCGCGCCTGGCCGAACCAGCAGGAGGTGACGGTGCCCGGCCTGCATTTCATCCAGGAAGACTCGGGCGCTGCCATCGGCCAGGCGGTGGCGGCCTGGCTTTCCCGACTCGACTGACGTCGCAGGGCGCACCACAGGAGAGATCCAGACATGCGTTACCAATTCATGGGCTTTGAAGTGCGAGACAACGTGGCCTGGATCCGGTTCAACCGGCCGGAGGCGTTCAACGCGATCAACTACCAAGCGACCAACGAGTTCTACGACATCGTGATACCCGGGCTACATCAAGGCCATCCTTGACGGCGGCGTGAAGGTGGTAGAGACCGCCGGCAACAACCCGCAGAAGTGGCTGCCGATGCTGCACGAGGCAGGCGTGAAGGTGATCCACAAGTGCACCAGCGTGCGCCACTCGCTGAAGGCCCAGACCATCGGGTGCGACGCGGTCAGCGTCGATGGCTTCGAGTGCGGCGGCCACCCGGGCGAGGACGACATCCCCAACTTCATCCTGCTGCCGCGCGCGGCCGATGAATTGAAGATTCCTTTTGTGGCCAGCGGCGGCATGGCCGACGGGCGCAGCCTGGTGGCCGCGCTGGCGCTGGGCGCCGAGGGCATGAACATGGGGACCCGCTTCATTGCCACGAAAGAGGCGCCGGTGCACCAGAACGTGAACGACGCCATCGTCGCCGCCACCGAGCTGGACACCCGCCTGGTGATGCGCCCGCTGCGCAATACCGAGCGCGTACTGCGCAATGCCGCGGTCGCCCGCCTGCTCGAGAAGGAGAAGACCCTGGGCGCCAAGCTCAAGTTCGAGGACATCATAGACGAGGTGGCCGGCGTCTATCCGAAGATCATGCTGGAGGGGGCCATGGACGCAGGCGCCTGGCGCTGCAGCATGGTGGCCGGCCTGATCCACGACATCCCGACGGTGGAGGAGCTGATTGACCGCATCATGGCCGAGGCCGAGGCCATCCTCGGCCAACGCCTGGCGCGCTTTACGGCAGGGGCCTGAGCTAACGATTTGTTCCTGAAAGGAACCCACCGACGCTAACAAATGGAGTGACCTGAATGCCTGTTTACATGGTCTATGTCTCTGCCGGCCGTTTCAGTCCGGAAGGGAAGGGCGCGGTCGCCCGCGCAATCACGAATGCGCATCGGGAATTGACTGGAACGCAGCACTTTCTTGCGCAAGTCAGTTTCCAGGAGCAGCAAGCCGGAAACGTCTTTCTAGGAGGAGTGCAACAAGGCGGCGATCTGATTTTCGTCCACGGGCATCATCGCTTGGGGCGGCCGGCCGATCTCAAGCATCGACTGGCCGCGAAGATCGTCGATGACATTTCCAAGGCCGCAGGCGTCGAGAAGAGGCACATTTGGCTCTACATCGACGAGATGCCGGCCAACCAGATGATCGAGTACGGTCGCTTTCTTCCGGAGCCTGGGCAGGAGCAAGCCTGGTTCGATGCGATTTCAGGCGATGAGAAGGCATTCATGAGGTCGAATGTCTTCTCCGAAAGTCAGGAGAAAACCTGATAGCTGCCCGCAGGCCCGGCCTCTGAGTTCGAATCAACGACCGGCCGCCCAGCGCTGAATACGCGACAGATCATTCCACATGACGTCGGAGGCGTAGGCTCACTGAAGCGAATCGCTGATTCCCTGTGCCATGGCGGGCCTAAGGCCGATCCAAGTTACACGGTTGGCGCGACGGACATTTGCGTGCAGGAGAAGTGGTTATCGCCGTCCATCGAGGACTATTGGAATCCGCATCCGCAGCCGTCAAGGCTTCTCAACGCATCGTCTACGTGCTGCGCCGCAGTCGGCGACCTGCGGCACGCGCCGCTTGAAGGGCAAGACCCGCACCGGCTATGGTGTTCATTCCCCGCACAGCAGGCGCATGCGCCGCTCCGCCAGCGCGAAGGCCTCGTCAGTGGTCGCGTCCAGCACCTGCATCTTGGCTTGCTCACAGGCATTGGCGGCCTGAACATCGGCCGGGTCGGGCGCTGGAGCGGGGGCTGGCGCGGCCGCGGCCGTGCGGGCCGGTGGCGGCGCGCAGCGCGAATCGGGCACCAGGCGGATGTTGGCAAACTGGCCCTGTTCGATCGACACGCAGTCGCCGACACGCTTGCCGGCCTGGTCGGAGACGATGCGGACGGTATTGGTGCCGCCGATCAGCACCGTGTACTCGAATGCCTGCGAGCGTGTAGCCATGTTGCCCACCCGGCCGCCAACGGCGGCACCTCCCAAGGTGCGCAGCGCACGGTTGCTGCTGGACTGCCCGCTGCCCGAGGCCAGTCCGATGCCCCCGCCGACGACCCGGCCGATGTTGGTCGCCGTGGTGTCGTTCACGGTGGTGGGGGTCACGGCCGTGATGCGGCCGTACTGCACCCGGGACTGCGAGTGCGCGGTCTGTGCAACCAGCGTCAGCGCCGTCAGCACGGTCGCAGTCGAGAGGCGGGCAAGGGTCGTGCAGGTCATGGTGTAGCCTCGTAAACAAAAGTTACGCGCACCGGCGGCGCAGGTGCGAAAGTTAAACAGATAGGTGAGCAGGCATCAACTGGTCTGTAGCGACGATCCGGGGCAGGATGCCACTGCGCTACAGTCGCCAGTCATGGGGTTTCAAGTTACCGTGAATGGGGCCGTGCCGCTTGAGGGGATCTGTCTTGGGGCCCAAACTGTCGCAGGATTCGCCCGGCAACAATTCGGAGGCAGGGAAGCGGGGATGCAGGACAGGATGGGCAATTCCGACGAGAATTACATGCGGGAGGCGCTCGCGCTGGCACAGGACGGAGCCCTCCTCGGGGAGGTGCCAGTCGGCGCGGTCGTAGTCCGCGACGGCCGCATCCTCGGGCGGGGCTGGAATGCCCCCATCTCCGCACACGATCCGACCGCGCATGCGGAAATCGGGGCTCTCAGGGCTGCCGCCCAGGCGATCGGAAACTACCGGCTCGCCGATTGCTCCCTCTACGTGACGCTCGAGCCCTGCCTGATGTGCGCCGGCGCGATCATGCATGCCCGCATCGTCCGCCTGGTCTACGGCGCCCCGGATCCGAAGACCGGAGCCTGCGGAAGCGTGGTGGACGCCTTCGCCGACCGGCGCATGAACCATCACACCCGTGTCGAAGGGGGCGTGCTGGCGGCCGAGTGCGGGGCCATGCTGTCGGATTTCTTTGCAGCCCGCCGGCGCGAGCAGCGGAGTCGGCGCGACGGGGAGTCGGGGCCGTGAGGATCGAGATCTCCATCGCCGAACAGAGGCTCGTAGTGTCCGACGCAGCCGGTCGCGTCATGCGTCGCTACTCGGTCTCCACAGCCGCCAACGGGCCCGGCGAGCGTCGCGGCAGCTACTGCACTCCGCGCGGCCGCCATGTGGTCCGGGCGAAAATCGGCGCCGGGGCCGCGTTCAACACGGTCTTCGTCGGCCGCCGGCCGACCGGGGAGATCTGGTCACCGGCACTCGCCGAGGCCTTTCCGCGGCGCGACTGGATCCTCACGCGAATTCTGTGGCTGTGCGGGCAGGAGCCCGGGTTCAACCGGTTCGGCGAGGTCGACACCATGCGCCGTTACATCTACATCCACGGCAGCCCCGACACGGTCCCGATGGGGCGGCCCGGGTCAATCGGCTGCGTGCGGATGCGCAACTACGAGATCGTCGACCTGTTCGATCTGGTCGCGCCGGGAACCCCGGTCCAGATCTCCGGCTAGGAGCGGAGCAGGGCAGCAACGCTCGCCGAGTCGGGGCGGTCGACGATGCCCCTTTCGGTGATGAGCGCTGTGACGAGTTCGGCGGGCGTAACGTCGAAGGCCGGGTTCTCGACCGACACGCCTTCGGGCGCCCAGCGCAGGTCGCCAAAGCCCGTGACCTCCGCGGCGCTGCGCTGCTCGATGGGTATCGCCGCCCCGTCGGGCAGCGCGGGATCGAACGTGGACACCGGCGCGGCAACGTAAAAGGGCAATCCATGCCGTGCCGCCAGGACGGCAAGCGTGTACGTGCCGATCTTGTTCGCAACGTCCCCATTGGCGGCAACGCGGTCCGCGCCCACCACCACGAGGTCCACGCGTCCTGCACGCATCAACGCGCCGGCCATGTTGTCGGTGATCAGGGTGACGGGAATGCCCTCCTGGACCATCTCCCACGCCGTGAGGCGCGCGCCCTGCAGAAAGGGGCGTGTCTCGTTCGCCACCACGGAGATGCGCTTCCCCGCGTCGCGCGCGGCCCGGATGACGCCAAGGGCCGTGCCGTAACCCGCGGTGGCGAGCGCGCCCGCATTGCAATGGGTCATGACCCGCGCGCCGTCCGGAACGCGCTCCGCGCCGAGCCGGCCCATCGCGCGATTCGCGGCGAGGTCCTCGTCGTGGATCGCCTGCGCCTCGGCGACGAGCCGCGCCGCCAGCGCGTGCGGCGTGGCGTTGCGCGCGTCGACGTAGAGGCGCCGCATGCGGTCGAGGGCCCAGAAGAGATTCACGGCGGTCGGACGGCTTGCACGCAAGGTCGCGAACGCTGCTTCCATCGCTTCGTTGAAATGATCGCGGGATGCAGGCTCGGCACGCAGCGATTCCAGGGCGACGCCGAACGCCGCGGCGCAGCCGATTGCAGGCGCACCGCGCACGACCATGTCCCGTATGGCGATCGCAACCTCCGCCGCGGACCGGCACGTGACGTACTCGAAGCGCAGCGGCAGCACGCGCTGGTCGATCAGCGCGAGTCGATCGCCCTCCCAGCGCATAGTCTGGACGGTGGCCATCAGATCACCCGCTCGTTACCGCCGTCGACAGGCACCTGGGCGCCGGTCGTGCAACGGAAGAGGGGGCCGAGCATCTCGGCTGCCAGCTCGGCGACGTCGCGGCTCGTCACTTCGGTGCGCAGCACGTTGTTGCGCTTGTACTCGTCCACGCTCAGACCGTAGCGCGCTGCGCGCGCAGCCAGCACCTCTTCGGTCCACAGGGCGGTGTCGAACACGGCGTTGGGATGCAGGACGTTGACGCGAATCCCGTCGCGTCCCCACTCCAGCGCCGCCACCCTTGCGAGCTGGGTGAGGGCCGCCTTGGAAGCGGAGTACGCCGCCGCGCCGTGGCCAGGCGCCGGGACATTCTTGGATCCGACCACGACCACGCGCCCCCCGTGGGGCGCGAGCTGCAGCAACGGATGGCATTCCCGCAGCAGGCGCAGCGCGGCGTCCACGTTCACATTCATGATGGCGCGCCAGCCCTCGTCGGCGAGCTCGTCGATGCTGCGGGTGGGCCCGAACACGCCGGCATTGAGCACCAGCATGTCCACGCCGCCGAACGACCGGACCGCCTCGGCCAGGGCGGCGTTCACGCCGGAAGCATCGGTGACGTCGCACTGCATCCCGAGGAAATCGGCTCGCTGGTGCAAGCCGGCGACGGCCGCGTCGCGGTCGAGGGCGACCACCGCGGCGCCACGCCGCAGGAGTGCCTCGACGCAAGCCTTGCCGATGCCCGAAGCGGCCCCCGTGACCACGGCGACCTCTCCGGCAAACACCGGCAGCTTGCCGGACTGTTTGAGCTTGTTCTGCTCGAGGTCCCAGTACTCGACGTCGAAGATGTCGCGCGGCGGCAGGGCCTCGTAGCGCTCCAGCGCTTCCGCGCGCAGGATCACGTCCATGGTGTGCTGGTACAGCTCCTCGACGATCGCGGCGTCGCGTGGCGTACGGCCAAAGCTCGCGAGGCCAAAGCGCGGGTCGAGCGCCATGCGCGGCGCCGGATCCAGTATCTTCTTCGGCGCGCGTGCGGCCGGCGCATGCGCGCCGAAATACTCCCGATACGCCGTGGCATAGGCGTCCACATCGGAGCCCAGCATCGGCGTGCGCTTGGTGCGGATCACGTGGTCCGGCGTGGCCGGACCCTGCTGCGAAAGGCGAGCGACGTCCGGCTGCTGCGCGAACGCCAGCGCCTGCTCGCTGCTGCACACACGCATTACGAGCGGTGCTCCCGCGCTCGCGGACACAGCACGGCGGAGCTCCGCGAGCGCGCGAGGGGATACGGCCGTGGGCGCCGTCTGGGGCTGCCGCCGTACTTCCCACGCCCCGTGACTTGCCAGATACGCCTCTGCTCGCGACACGAGCATGATCATGCGCTCGTACGACTCGCGCGCGGTTTCGCCAAACGAGAACACGCCATGGCGATGCAGGATCATGCCCACGGTGCGCGCCGTCGCGGCGCGAGGAAACTCGCGGGCCACGTGGCGCGCAAGGTCGAATCCGGGCATCAGGTAGGGCACGAACAGCACATCGCTGCCGTAGATCTCACGCACGCGCGCCTCGCCGTCCGGCGTATTGGTAATCGCCAGCACCGCGTCGGCATGGGTGTGATCGACGTACCTGTGCGGGATGGCGCCGTGCAGGATGGTCTCGACCGACGGCGCCGGCGCGCCCGGTGCGAGCATGTTGGCGGCCAGCTCGGCCACCATGTCCGGATCCGAGAGCTCGTCGAGGTTCGCCAGCCGCTCGACGTGCGCAAGCCGCACGGGCGAGAAGCCGCGCGCTTCGATGGTCTCTAGGTCCCAGCCGCTGCCCTTCACGTACAGCACCCGCAGCGGGTCGCCGAAGCGATCGCGCTCGTCGAGCTTGACCGAGGTGTTGCCGCCGCCGTGGAGTACCAAGGACTTGTCTCGGCCCAGCAGCCGCGACGTGTAGACGCGCTGACCGAGATCGCCGGGATACTGCGCGGCTTCGGCGTCGCGCCAGAGGCTTTGCATGGGGAGCGGAGCGGAAAAGAACTTCTATTATATCTGGGCAGGGAGAGCCGAATGGCCGCGGACGAATCGATCGACGTGAAGGTGATGGACTGGGCGGCTGCGCGCGCATTCGCCCGGCCCATCCGGCTGCGCGTGTTCGTGGAGGAGCAGGGTGTTCCGGTGGCGCTGGAATGGGACGAGCACGATGCCACCAGCGAGCATGCGATCGCGTTCGACGCGGCCGGCAGCGCACTCGGGACGGGACGGCTCCTGCCGGATGGCCACATCGGCCGCATGGCCGTGCTCGCCGCCGCGCGGGGTCGGGGTATCGGCGGCGCCATCCTGCAGGCGCTGATGGCGCGCGCGCGGGCGCGCGGGATCACGGAGGTCGTGCTCAACGCCCAGACGCATGCCGCGGCCTTCTACGCGCGCCACGGCTTCGAGGTGGCGGGTGGCGAGTTCATGGAGGCGGGCATTCCGCATCTGGAGATGCGGCGGGCCCTGGGAGTCGCTTCCGGCTAGCGCGCAGCGGAGATCGAAAAGCGGTGGGTGACTTCCGCGACGGGGCGGCCGGAAGCGTCGAAGGTGCGCTCGCGGAAGTCCGCCACGCCATCGGTGTCGATCAGCACAACCGTCGCGCAGCGCGTGCCGTAGCCATCGGCGACGATGTGCATGGCCGAGAGCAGCCGCTCCCACTCGCGCGAAACGCCGGTCGACGGCAATTCCTCTTCGGGTGCGAGGGACTCGTTCTTCAGCAGCCCGAACAAGTCCTCGGCAACCAGATCGCGGCTCAACAGTCGCGCCAGGCCCTCGCGACCCTTGCGCACCTTCGGCCAGGATTCGTCCAGCAGCCCGTTGGAGAGGCCGTGCACGCCGGGCGCCACTTGCTCGGGCTGCGTCCTGCGGCTCGAAACGTAGGCGAGTCGCTCGCCATCTCCAGCGAGCAGGTTGAAACCGTTGTAAGCGTCTGCCGTCGCCGTCAGCATGGCGGCGTAGTCGAGCGGCTCGCGCGTGCCGGTCAGGAAACCGGTGACCAGTGCGCCCCGCGACGGCGCCCTGTCGCGCTTGCTGGCCGGATCGCGGAAGTTGGTGAGCGCGGAAAAACGTCCGCTGCGCGTCACGCCCAGCCAGGTCCCACCCTGCTCGAGGTCACGTCCGGCGAGCACATGCGGCTGGTCTTCCCAGAATGCGGCCGGCGCGCTGGGCCGCCGGAACCATTCGTCGCGGTTGGCGGCGACGACCAGGCGGTAGCGCGGGTGCGCGCCGTTGGCAAATAGGATGAGGCACATGGTCAGGCCTCGACGAACCGCTCGGCGTGCCGCCTCTCCCCGGGCCTCACCAGGTCGTCGAGACCGTGGCGCGCGACCGCGTCGGCGAGCGTCGCCTCGAAGCGGTCGAGGTCGACCAGGCCTTCGTACACTTCCATCCAGGTGGCGGCGTCGTCACGCCGGCGCATCAACCGTCCCTGCACGCCCGACTGGCGAGCGAGCTCGCGCTGCATCGCGTGCACGCGCGGCGCCACCTCGGCCTCCGGCGCGGTCTTGTAATACACGTACAGGCTCGCGCTCACTCCACCCTGTACGGCAGGGGACGGAACGCGAGTACCGGGCCGTCTAGGGCGCGCAGATGCACCCGGGACTGCTCGACGCTGGTGCTCTGGACCACGGCAAGGCAATCCCAACCGCCTTCCGGCGCCGGGGCGGCGGCCACAATCAGGCCATTGGCCTGGTCGCCCGTGTCTTCGCTGTAGAGGCTGTCGCCGGCGGCCGGAGGCGAGTCCGCGTCGACCATAGCAAGGTACATGCGCCGCTTGAGCTTGCCGAGGTACTGCGTGCGGGCCACGACCTCCTGCCCCGGATAGCAGCCCTTCTTGAAGTTGACGCCGCCGATCAGTTCCATGTTGGCCATCTGCGGCACGAGCTGGTCCTGCGTAGCAGGCGAAACGAAGGCGATTCCGTTGACGATCTCCAGCCAGTCCCACGCGCCTGCACCGACCGGCCGCAGGGTAGCGGTCAGGGCCGCCCAGGCTGCGGCAAACGCATCGTTCGCCACGCACACCAGGAAGCGGCCGCCGGGGATCCTCAGCGCATGGCCGGCCGGGAACGCGCTGACGTCGTGCCGATTCGAGGGGACTGATCCGCAGGCCCGCACGACCGCCGCCGGCGCATCCGGGCCGCTCGCCCCGATCAGGACATCGGAGCCGGTGCGGTCGCTGATCCTGACCTTGGACCGGAGCACGAACATCTGCAGACGCTTGTGGACCGCCGGAAGAAGGGCGCGCGACAGGACCATCCGCAGACCGTCGGGTGTGCGCCAGAGCAGGAAGCTCGCGAGCATCCTGCCCTTGGGGGTGTTGTACGTGCCGTAGGTGCTGCGGTCGGAAGCGAGTCCCTTGACGTCGCAGGAGACCTGGGCGTGCAGGAAGTCGGCGGCATCCTGCCCGGCAAAGTCGAGCACACCGTAGGCGCCCAGCGGCGCCGCGATGCTCGCGCCCGCGGCGGCGCGGCGCTCCGCGGCCGGATCGCCGAAGTCGAGAACGTTGCCATCAACCAAGCGGGCACCGCTCGCGGCGAGCTTGTCGAGCAAGGCTGAGTCCATGACCCGTTATTATAGGGGTCCCTTGGCGCGGACCCCGCGCAGCGACGACCATGCTCCGTCTTCTCTCCCTGTTTCTGGTCGCCGCGCTGCTCGCGGCGGCGGCCGCGACGGGTTACGCGTGGTGGTTCATGACCTCGCCCATTCCCCTCGCAGAGGACAAGGTCGCATTCACCATCGCGCCGGGAAGCGGCCTGCGCGCCGCCACCCGGCAGATGAATGCCGCCGGCATACGGGTGCAGCCGCTCGCGTTCGAAGCGCTGGGGCGTTTCGAGGGCAAGGCCCTGGAGATCAAGGCAGGCTCGTACGAGCTCTCGCGCGGGGCGCGACCCGCGGACCTCCTGGACAAGATTACCCGGGGGGACTTCGCGCTCGCGGAGGTGCGGTTCATCGAGGGCTGGACGTTCCGCCAGCTGCGCGAGGCGCTGGACGCTCACGGAGACCTGCGCCACGAGACGCGAGGGCTCGCGGAGGCGGAGATCATGCGGCGCATCGGCGCGGGCGACCTGCCCGCGGAGGGGTGGTTCTTCCCGGACACCTACCGCTTTGCCAAGCAGTCCCCGGACCTCGACGTGCTCAAGGCGGCGCACGCCGCCATGCGCAAGCACCTCGCGGCAGCGTGGGAACGGCGTGCGCCGGAGACGCCGTTGCGCAGCGAGCACGAGGCCCTGATCCTCGCCTCCATAGTGGAAAAGGAGACCGGGCGCCCCGAAGACCGTGGTCGCATCGCGGGCGTGTTCGTGAACCGCCTGCGCGCTGGGATGCGGCTGCAGACCGACCCGACGGTCATCTACGGCCTGGGCTCGCGGTTCGACGGCAATCTGCGTCGGCGGGATCTCGAGACCGACACGCCCTGGAACACCTACACGCGCGACGGGTTGCCACCGACGCCGATCGCCATGCCGGGCCTTGCCTCCCTGGAGGCGGCCACGCGGCCCGAGCCGACGGACGCGCTGTATTTCGTGGCGCGCGGCGACGGCTCCAGCGAGTTCTCCCGGTCGCTCTCGGACCACAATCGCGCCGTGCGAAAATATCAGCTCGGCGGTCGCTAGGCCGCGACGGGCTTCGGGTATGCGCGGCAGGTTCATCACCCTCGAGGGGATCGACGGGGCAGGGAAGAGCAGTCACGTCGAGTGGCTCGCGGCGCGGCTGCGCGCTGCCGGGCACAACCTCGTGGTCACCAGGGAGCCCGGCGGGACTCCGCTGGGGGAAAAGCTCCGCGAACTGATCCTGCACGAGCGGATGGATCTGCGCACGGAGACCCTGCTCGTGTTCGCAGCGCGACAGGAACATCTCGCGCAAGTCATCGTGCCGGGTCTCGAAGCCGGCAAGTGGGTGCTGTCCGATCGCTTCACCGACGCCACCTTCGCGTACCAGGGCGTCGGCCGCGGGCTCGGGAGCGAGCGCGTCGCGGTGCTGGAGCAATGGGTCCAGCAGGGCCTGCAGCCGGACCTGACCGTCTATTTCGACGTCCCGGCGGCGGTGGGACAGGCGCGGCGCCGTGCCGCGGGCACCGGGCTCGACAAGTTCGAGCGCGAGGAGGAGAGCTTCCACATGCGCGTCCGCGAAGGGTACCTGGCGCGCGCGGTCGCGGACCCGGCGCGCTTCCGCGTCCTGGATGGTACCAAGCCTCTCGACGAAGTTCGCAAGGAACTTGAGCTTTTGTTCGCTAGCATCTGAATGGATGAATTTTTTCCATGGCTTTCGGATGCCTGGGCGCGGCTGTCTGCGCGTCGCAGCGCCTTGCCGCACGCCATCCTGATCCGTGGGCGCTCCGGCCTCGGCAAGACCGCGCTCGCGCGCCGATTTGCGCAAGGCCTGCTGTGCGACAGCCCTTTGCCGGACGGCGGCCCCTGCGGTCAATGTGCGGCCTGCGGCTGGTTCTCCCAGGGCAATCATCCCGACTTCCGGCAGGTGGAGCCCGAGATCCTCGCCGTTGCCGGTGCGCCGGAAGAGGGTGCCGCCTCCCCCCGGGCGGAGTCCGCGAGCAAGCAGATCCGCATCGAGCAGGTGCGCGAGCTGCAAGGATTTCTCGCGATCGGAGCGCATCGGGGCGGAATGAGGATCGTGCTCGTGCGGCCTGCGGAGGCGATGAACACCGCAACCGCGAACGCGCTCCTGAAAAGCCTGGAGGAGCCGGGGCCGAGAACCCTGTTCATCCTGGTGTCCAGCCAGCCGCAGCGCTTGCTGCCTACTGTCCGCAGCCGATGCCAGGCGGTCGATGTGGGGCTGGCATCGCATGAGGCGGCGCGCGCCTGGCTGCGCGGCCGGGATGTCAAGGACCCGGAAGCGGCGCTCGCGTTCGCCGGCGCGGCACCGCTTGCGGTACTGGAGCAGGCCGGCGCGGCGGACGTGCGGACGCGACTGCTGGACGAATTGCTGCGCCGACCGTTCCACCCGCTTGCTGCCGCGGACCGTTGCGCAACCGTCGAGCCGCCGACGCTCGTGGACGTGCTGCAGAAGTGGACGCACGATCTCGCCCGATGCGCGATTGGCTTGCCGGCGCGATACTTTCCGGGGCATGCCCCGGCGCTGCGGGAATTAAGCACGAACGCGGACCGCGCGGCGCTGCTACGATTCGGACGGGATCTGTCGCGGGCGAAGGGGATGTCGCAGCACCCGCTGAACGCCCGGCTTTTCGTCGAAGACCTGTTCATTCGTTACGCAGCCACCCAGGGCAACGGACATGCTTGAGGACACGAACGGCAAGGGGGGCATACGCCCGAGCGTCCTGTCGCTCACCATCTCGCAGAAATCGGCGCTGTACGCGGCGTACATCCCGCACCTGAAGCGTGGAGGGATTTTCATTCCCACGACCAAGCAGTACCGCCTCGGTGACGAGGTCTTCATGCTGCTCTCCTTGATGGATGACCCGAACAAGATTCCGGTAGCGGGGCAGGTCGTCTGGATCACGCCGCCCAACTGTCAGGGCAGCAAGGCGCAGGGGATCGGGGTGCACTTCACCGACGATGAAAGCGGGTACTCTGCCAAGCGGCGCATCGAGAGTCTGCTCACCGGCATGCTGCAATCCCCCCGCTCGACCCATACCTACTGAGGCATGCTGGTCGACTCGCACTGCCACCTCGACTTCCCCGACTTTCAGGACCGACTGCCGCAGGTGCTCGACCGGATGGCCGAGGCCGGCGTCGGCGCGGCGTTGTGCATCAGCGTGACGCTGGAAGAGTTCCCGCGGGTACTGGCCTTGGCGGAAAGCCATGCGAACCTGTTCGCGTCCGTGGGTGTCCACCCGGACTACCCGGACGCGGGCACCGTCGACGAGGAGGCGCTGGTGCGCCTCGCCGCGCATCCGCGCGTCGTGGCAATCGGCGAGACCGGACTCGACTACTACCGACTCAAGGGCGACCTGGAGTGGCAGAGGGAGCGGTTCCGGACCCACGTGCGTGCAGCGCGCCGGGCACGAAAGCCGCTCGTCGTCCACACCCGCGCAGCAGCGGAAGACACGCTGCGCATTCTTCGGGAAGAGGGGGCCGACGCGGTCGGCGGCGTCATGCATTGCTTTACCGAGACGCTGGACGTTGCGCGGGCCGCCGTCGACCTCGGGTTCGCCATCTCGTTCTCGGGTATTGTCACGTTCCGCAACGCCGAGACCCTGCGCGAGGTTGCGCGCGCCCTGCCGCTGGATGCGCTGCTGGTCGAAACCGATGCGCCGTACCTGGCGCCGGTGCCCTATCGCGGCAAGACCAACGAACCGGCATTCGTCCGGCAGGTTGCGGAGGGAGTTGCGGCCGCGCGGGGCGAGCCAGTGGCGGTTATCGAGGAGGCTACGACGCGCAATTTCGGGCGCGTGTTTCCCGCCACGAATCTGAGGTGAAGGTTTAAAAATGCTTTCGAAGTTATTGAGTATTTTAATAATTAGTGCTTTGCCTCTAACGGCAACGGCGCAAACATTGGACGATCTGTTCAGGGCGGTCGACACGAACAACGTCTCCGAAGTATCGCGACTCCTTTCTCGAGGCATGGATCCCAACTCCTCGGATCCGGAGGGGCGGACGTTGCTCATGCGGGCGGCCTGGGAGGCTCAGGACGACCTGATCAAGGTCCTGCTGGAGCGGAAGGCGCGTGTCGACCAACGCAATGCCCGCGGCGAAACCGCGATCATGATGGCCGCGTTCCGAGGGCACCTGGATACGGTCAAGCTGCTCCACGGTCGCGGCGCCTCGATCGCAGGCCCTGGATGGACGCCACTGCATTACGCCGCGTTCAATGGGAGCACCCCGGTGGTCAAGTACCTCCTGGATAGCCGCGCCGACATCGACGCGCGCGCGCCCAACGGGGCGACCGCGTTGATGTTCGCTGCCCGCGGGGGACACCTCGAGTCGGCCAAGCTGCTGATCGCGCAGGTGGCGGATGTGAATGCTGAATCGGATCGGGGCGAAACTGCGCTGATGTGGGCCTTGCAGGGCAAGAACACGGATATAGCGAAGCTTCTGCAGCAGGCGGGGGCGAAGCGCTGAGCCAGT